>Ga0214472_10006381_pt1 | contig 12360 bp, 10 predicted proteins | sample RVTome_6_FD_207662 | JGI IMG/M metagenome (GOLD analysis project Ga0214472, IMG submission 207662) | Soil microbial communities from uranium-contaminated site in the Upper Colorado River Basin, Wyoming, United States - RVT140D175 | ecosystem: Environmental > Terrestrial > Soil > Contaminated >... | reverse complement strand
GCACCTGACAGAGTCGTTCTTGAACGGGCTAAAGCCCATCAGCAAAGCGCCTTATATCCCAAGCCTGAAGGCATGGGCGTTACGGCGCAATTTCTGTAACAATACGATTTACGGCATGCGAAGGTGGTGCTGCACAGTGGCCCGCCATGGGGTGCGGACCGAGTATGGCGAGTTTTCTGGAGGTGAGATGGTGGTATCGAGTGGAGGAGAGGCCCAACGCCTCCTGGAACTGTTGCGTCAGACGGTGAGTATGATTTACCGCCCGCTGCTCTGGCGCAAGGCTGCTGAACTCGAGTTGACACGCCCGCAGGCACAGGTGCTCCATTATATCGAGCAGCATTCGGGCTGTTACATGGGAGAAGTGGCCAAAGCGCTCGATGTGAGCGTCTCCGCCATTACCCAAGTCGTCGACCGTCTGGAGCGGAGGAAGTATGTCACTCGTGGTACCGACCCGTCTGACCGGCGTATCTACACTCTAGAGCTGACCTTAAGTGGTAAAGCCCAGGTCTTAGCGCTGCGCGTGTTGCAGACCCAGAGCTTGGAGAAAGTCCTGGGGCGGCTGGCGGCTCGCGACCGCAAGCATATTATCAAAGGACTAGAGGCTCTCGTCGAGGCTGCTGGCCGCGAGGAATTTCCCGACCCGTAAGCCTGATGGTGGGACGATACTGCTGAGGTGAGAGGATAAGGAGCGGTGCATGTTTCGTAGAAGATCCATTGTTTTGGGGACCCTGGGCTTGCTGGTCCTAGCGGGGGTGGTGTATTCCTTCTTGCGACCCCTCTCGCGCAGCGCCGACCCAGCTGCGGCCCCCCAACCCAAAGCCGAAAAACCGACTGCTGTCCATACCGTGAAGGTGCTGCGTGGCGCGATCAGTCAGCAACTCGTGGTGACCGGGGATGTCCTCGCCGCCGCTAGAGTCGAGGTGTTTCCCAAAGTTGAGGGCCATCTCCGCGAGATACGGGTCGAGGAGGGAGACCACGTGCGGGCCGGACAGGAGATTGCCCGCCTTGTCGACGACGCCCTGAAGGCTAGAGTGGCGCACGCCACGGCCGAGGTGGATGCCCTACGCGCCGAGTGGGCGCAGATGCAGGCCGGTGCACGGCCGGAAGAGATTGTCCAGGCGGTCGATCGCGTCGAATCGACCAAAGCTGAGTTGACGAATGCCAGACATATTCTAGAGCGGACGCAGGCCATGGTCGAAGACGGCATACGGTCCACCCAGGACCTAGAAGATGCCACGCGCAAAATCACCCAGGCGCAGGCGGAGAACAGGACCGCCGAGAAGCAGTTGCAACTGTTGCGTGCCGGCGCCCGTGTCGAGGTCCGACAGGCCCTGCAATCGCGTCTGCAGGCGGCGCAAGAGACCCTGCACTTGGCCCGGGTGGAGCTGCAGAACGCCACGCTCACCGCCTCGATGGACGGCCTGATCGGGCGTCGATACGTGGATCCCGGGGCCTATGTGACCGCCACCAAAACGCCGATTGTGACGCTGTTGGCGATGGATACCGTGAAAATCAGGGTGCCGATCAGCGAACGGGATTTCGGCAGGGTACGCCCGGGCCTCACTGCCCATATCCGTGTCGATGCGTATCCGGGAGAGGTGTTCGAGGGGACCGTCAAGCGCCTGAGCCCGATCATCGATGCGGCCAGTCGCAGTGGTGAGGCGGAAATCAGTATTGCCAATCCCGACTATCGTCTCAAACCCGGCATGTTTGCCAAGGTTGCCCTACTTCTGGAGCAGCGACAGGAGGTCGTGGTGATTCCCCGCGATGCCCTACAAGTGAACCGGAAAGGGGCGGCGGTGTTTGTGGTGCAAGACGGTAAAGCGCATCGGCAGGAGGTCGTCACGGGATTGCAAACGGATACACAGGTGGAAGTGCTAAACGGACTCGGCCCGGGAACTGAGATCGTGCTGGCCGGAAATAACGGTCTCAAAGATCAATCTCCCGTGCGAGTAGTGCCAACCAAGGAGTAGGATATGAAGCTCTCGGCTATTGCGGTGTCCCGGCCGGTAACCACCGGGATGTTCTTTTTGGCGGTATTTGTGTTGGGGCTCATCTCGCTGTCCCGACTGGCCGTCGACCAATTGCCGGATGTCGTGCGCCCGTCGGTCAGTGTGAGTACCCTCTATGAAGGGGCGGCGCCGGAGATTGTCGAGCGCATGGTGACCGACCCGTTGGAAAAGACCCTGGCGACCATCGATGGGGTCACGGAGGTGCGCTCGTCCTCCAGCGAGGAAAGTTCGGTCGTCACGGTCGATTTCGACTGGGGCACCAACGTCGATCTCGCTGCCATCGACGTCCGGGAAAAGGTGAACGACACGCTCCGCCGGCTGCCTGAAGAGATCGAACCGCCGAGTGTCCTCAAATATGACCCCGCCTCCCAACCTATTATGTACCTCAATCTGACGGCCAAGGGAAAGCTGAGTTCGCTCGAGTTGCGTCACTATGCCGACAGCACCCTGCTGTATCAGCTGCAGCGCATTCCCGGCGTCGCCTCCATCGATATGTGGGGCGGCAAACAACGCGAAATCCAGGTGCTGGTGGATCGCAGTCGCCTCGAATCCACCGGTATTTCCCTGGGGCGAGTCCTGGAATCCGTCAAAAAGGCAAACATCACCAGGGTGGGCGGTCATCTCGAAAGCGGGCAGACCGATTACGTCGTGCGTCCTCTGGGCGAATTTCGCAACTTACAAGAAATTGAGGAGCTGCGGCTGAACCCTAACGAGGCGATGCCAGTATATGTCAAAGACGTGGCCGAGGTCCGAGATGGCATCAAAGAAGAGCTGACCAATACTCGGGTCAACCGCACGCAGGGACTGGTGTTGGCCGTGCGCAGACAATCCGGCTCCAATACCGTGCAGGTGTCGGACCTCGTCCAGGCCGAATTGCCGCACATCCGCGAGCGCCTGCCCCAGGAGATGGAACTGCATCTGATGTTCGATCGGGCGACGTTTATTCGGCTGTCGATCGCCAACGTGGAGAGAAGCGCTCTCTTCGGTGGCTGTATTGCCATCATCGTGCTGCTATTTTTCTTGCGCAGCCTGCGTCCCACGATTGTCATTGCCCTTGCCATTCCACTGGCTGTTGTCGCGACGTTTATCTTGTTGTATCAGAGCAATATCAGCCTCAACTGGATGACCTTGAGCGGCCTTGCCCTGGGCATCGGCATGCTGGTGGACAACTCCGTGGTGGTGCTGGAAAATATCTTTCGCCATCGCCAACAGGGGGTTGAGCGCAAGCGTGCCGCCGTGGTCGGGGGCCAGGAAGTCGGTATGGCCATCGCCGCCTCGACGCTGACCACGCTGTGCGTCTTCTTGCCACTCATTTTTGTCCAAGGGATGATGGGCATTATTTTCCAGGAGCTGGCGCTGACCGTGTCCTTCGCGTTGGTGGCCTCCCTGGTCATCGCCTTGACCTTGGTGCCGATGCTCTCTTCCAAGTGGCTGTCCCAACTGTCCCCGAACCTCGCTGGACAGGGATTGCGATATCGCCTCATGACGCTCTGGGAGCGAAGCTTGACCGCCATCGAAGACAGCTATCGTTGGTTGCTGAGCCGCGTCATGCGGCATCGGGCGGTCCTCATGCTGGGCTGCCTGGCCGTTTTGGGGCTCAGCCTGCCGCTGTATGGCCAGTTGGGTTCGGAACTGTTGCCCTCCGTGGACGAGGGCATGATGTATATCCGGCTGGAGATGCCGGTGGGCACCCGGATGGACGTCACCGACCGGGTGCTCGCCGATATTGAACAGACGGTGCACGCCACGGCTCCCGATGTACAAGCCATGTTCGCCCGCACTGGCTTGAGTTGGCGCGGCGGCGGCGGCACCCATACGGGCTTCGTGTGGGTGCGCCTAAAGGATCTCTCGCAGCGCCAGCAATCCCTTCCCGAGGTCATTGGCGTGCTGCAACGGAAGCTCTCCAACTATCCCGGGGCCACGATACGCATTGTTGAGCGTCCCTCGGACGTCGCCCGCCTGCTCGGCTCCGGCCGCTCAGAGCGCGTCGAGATTGACGTCTTCGGCTTTGACTTACACCGTAGCCGGGAGCTGGCGCAGGTCCTTGCCAAGGAGGTGAAGGAACTCGAGGGCATTTCCTACGTGCGCCTCAATATCGACGACAGCCGCCCGGAGATCCAGATACTCATCGACCGCCAGAAGGCCGATGCCGTGGGGGTGAGCATCGATACCATCTTGCAAAGCGTGGAAACGAGTATGGCCGGGACCGTGGCCTCGAAGTATCGCGAGGGCCGCGATGAGTACGATATTCGCGTGCGCTTGCAGGAAACCGACCGCCGCGAGATCGCCGATCTCGAGCGCATTTTCGTCATGGCCCCAGGCGGTCAGAAGGTGCCGCTGCGCAGTCTAACGGTGTCCAAATCGGGTACCGGTCCGGTGGTCATCGAGCGCCGCGGACAGGAACGCGTCGTGACGGTTCAAGCCGGGATGAGCGGGAGTCGTGACTTCGGGAGCATTGCCGCAGACGTTGAACGTCTCCTGGCCACCGCCAACATTCCCGAGGGGTTTCAAGCCAAGTTGGGTGGCGAACGGGCCGAACAACAGCAGTCGAATCAAAATATCCTGCTCACCGTCGTTTTGGCCATTCTCCTGGTGTATATGATCATGGCGGCCTTGTTCGAGTCCCTCCTGCACCCCTTTGTCATTCTCTTCACCATCCCGTTTGCGGTCATTGGCGCCATCTTGATGCTATGGCTCACGGGTACCAATATGAGCATTCCGGTCTATATCGGCGCCATCATGTTGGTCGGCATTGCGGTGAACAACGGCATCATCATGGTGGACTACACCAATCAGCTGCGCCGCACTGGCCTCGACGTCCTGACCGCTTCCCAGCAAGGCGCGGTAACTCGGCTGCGCCCCGTTCTGATCACCACCCTCACCACGACCCTGGCTCTCATCCCCATGGCCATTGGAGCAGGGGAGGGGGCAGAAGTGTGGGCACCGCTGGGACGGGTGGTTATCGGCGGCTTGTTAGTGTCAGCACTCTTCACCCTGTTCTTTATCCCGTCGCTCTACAGCGTTATTGAGGGGTTCCGGGAGCGCCGTCTTGCTCGACCCGTCTTGGAGAGAGAAGCCGAGGCGACGGAGGCGAGTGTGGCCGATTGATCACACCCTTGGTGGAGAAGCTCTCGGCAGTTGTTGGTCAAACCTAATTTGTCTCAAAAGGAGATGTGGTATGGATTTCGGTATATTTTTGGACTTTGTACTCCGCGCTGGAGGGACGCCAGAGGCCGCGTTCCAGGAATCCATGGAACTCGTGAGCCTGGCGGAAAGCTCGGGGGTGGATACGGTGTGGCTGGGCGAGATGCATTTCAATCCCGCCCGCTCCGTCCTCTCGGCGCCGATTGTCGTCGCCAGTTCTATTGTCACCCGCACCAAACGGTTGCGCGTGGGCATGGCCGTGCAGGTCTTACCCCTGATCCATCCCTTGCGTATTGCCGAAGAGGCCGCCACGGTGGATCAGCTCAGCGAAGGTCGCTTCGAGTTTGGCGTCGGGCGCAGTGGCAATGTGCGTGCCTACGATACCATGGGCATTGCCTATGATGAAAGCCAGGAGCGCTTTCAGGAGGCCCTCGATATCATCCTCAAGGCGTGGTCCGGGGAGACGTTTTCATACGAGGGCAAATACAACCATATTACGAATGCCACGCTATCGCCTCTTCCCTACCAAAAACCTCACCCAAAAATCCGCATTGCCTCGACCACCGAGGATAGCTTTGGCCGCGTGGGCCGGCTGGGCTTTCCCATTTTCCTGTCGATGCGCGGCATGGACGTCGAAGATCTGGAGACCAACCTCAAAGATTACCATCAGGCCTGGCAGCAGGCCGGCCATCCTGGCGAATCTGGCGATATCTCCGTGCGTTTCCCCATGTATGTCGCGCCGAGTGATGATGAGGCGATTGAAGAACCCAAGGAGAGCATTGAAGCCTACTTCATGCGCATGCGCCGCATTTTCGAGGAGGGTTGGGGGCGCTCCGGGACCGAGTATTGGGAGCGACGACAAAAACGTATCGAACAACTCGAGAAACTCACCTACGAGGAAATCCTGGACACCAAGGTGATTTTTGGCAGCCCGGAACGCGTTATTGACCGCTTGACGCAGTACAAGGAAATGCTCGGTCTGACGGGTTTCACCGCAGAACTCAATCCCGGCGGGTTACTCCCCCCGGAAGCCGTACACCGGAGCTTGAAACTCCTGACGGAAGAGGTGATGCCGGCATTCAAATAAGCGGCATGCGCCTGACGTGGTGTGGTGTGAAACCGCTGATGATGGCATGGTGAACACGTAGCTCCAATCCTGAGGGAGGCGCCTGGGCAGACCTCAGGAGGGGCGCTAGCCATGACGTGGTCTTCATGAGTACAAGGAGGTGATGATACGATTCCAAAGCTGACACAAGTGTGAGGGGAGATGATCATGGCACAAGTGACCATTCACGAAGCGAAAACGCATCTATCGAGACTGATCCAGCGGGCCCTCAATGGTGAAGAGATTATCATTGCTAAGGGGAATCAGCCGATGGTCAAACTGGTGGTGGTACCTGAGAGGTGTCAACAGCGCCGCGTTGGCGGGGCGCAGGACGTCATCTTACATATGGCAGAAGATTTCGATGCGCCACTCGACGACTTTGCTGAAGCTTGCTGCTGCCAAGCCTGCACCACGACCCTTTCGATCGCCTGCTGATTGTCCAGGCCCAACATGAGGGCATGACGCTGCTGACCGCTGACACCCATATTCAACAATATGCCGTCGCCACCCTTTGGTAACCTCGGTTAGCCTAGCCTCCATGTCGGTTTGTCTTGGCTTCACGCCCCCTTTGTGGTTACATGCTACGAACGGCGCACGAGCAACTGGCAGTGCCCGTTCCAATCGCTTGAGCCCATGAGGAGGTGTGAATGAAAATGCTTATCTGTTTGGATTGCGATGGGACGCTTTTTACCACCGTCTCCTTGATACCACCGGTGAGAGTGGCCCAAAAGCCGGTTCCCTTGTCTCGCCTGCAAGAGCTGGAAGCGGCTGGCGTACAATTCGTGCTCGTCTCGCCCAGCTCGGCCTGCGACGGCTTGCCATACCCGCGCATTACCAACCCGGATCGATCCAAAGCCCTGCTCGAAGCGGCAGAGCGCTATCCCTCGGATTATTACATCTATCTGAGTGATAATGTGGGCGACGATGAAGTCTCGCAGAAGGCGGGATTTTCCTATATTCACCCGGATCATTTTAGATAAGTCAGATCATTTTAGATAGGCTGGATAAGGTTAGAGAGATCGGTGACGCTCATATGCATAGGGAGGTTAGAGATGCCTGAGATGATGACTGGAAAACGAGCGCTGTTGGAGATGCTGAAGGCCGAGGGCGTAGAGTATATCTTCGGGAATCCGGGAACGAGCGAAGGCCCGATCATCGATTTGCTGGGCGATTATCCGCAGTTTAAGTACATCCTGGCCCTGCAGGAGAGCGTCGCGGTGGGCATGGGAGAGTCGTATGCCCGGGCCACGCAGAAGGCCTCCTTTGTCAGCCTGCACGTGGACAGCGGCCTGGCCAATGGCATCGCCCTGATGTTGGATGCCTACAACACGGGCACGCCGATGGTGGTGACCTCGGCAAATTACGATGCCCGCAAGGTTGTCGAGACCAAAACGGATCTGGCTGAGTTGGTGCGCCCGGTGACGAAATGGGCGGTAGAATTGAGCCACGCCGATCAGATTCCCAGCGTTATGCGACGGGCCTTCAACGAAGCCAATAGCCACCCCAAGGGGCCGGTCTATGTGGGCTTTACTTCGAATGCCCTAGAGGGCATGGCCGAGATGAACATTGTTCCCTCCAGCAAGATCCACGACGCGACCCGGCCGGACCCCGCGGGTATAAGCGAAGCGGCGATCCTGCTGAGCGCATCGAAACAGCCTATCATGATCGTGGGGGACCGGGTGTCAGATGACGGCGCTATTGCCCCCGCGGTCGAGCTTGCCGAACTGCTCGGTCTGCCCGTCTACGTCTCCAGAGGGGCGGAGGTGTCATTCCCCACCACCCACCCGCAGTATTTTGGCACCCATTCCCTGCGCGTCGCGGCGGATCGAGAGGTGCTCAAGGGCGTTGATCTGATGCTCGCCGTGGGCATGGATACCTTTGATGAGTTATTTTACTGGGGCGATGTCATTCTGGAGCCCGCTGCCAAGCTCATTCACATCGACCCGATTCCCGGCCGGGTGGGCAAATCCGAGCCGACGGATGTCGGCATCGTGGCCCACTGCGGTCTGGCCCTCACCGAGCTGATTGCCGCCGTCAAGTCGCGGCTCACGCCGTCTGATCAAAAGGCCCTCCAGAGCCGTACGGAACAGGTGGTTCGGGACGCTGCTGCCAAGCGGCAGGACTACGAACACGGGGTGGCCGCGAAGTGGAACCACGTGCCGATGTCTCCGGCGCGCATGATGTTCGAACTCGCCAGTGCCATCCCTGCAAACGCCATCGTGGTGGATGACGCCATCAGCAATCGGGGCGCGCTGCGCCACTACTTCAAGGCGACCCAACGGGGCGATCTCAGAGGCGCCCGGGGACAGTCGATCGGCGCGGGGATTGGGGCGACCATGGGCACCCAGTGCGCCCACCCGGATCGGCCGGTCTTTGGGATTATTGGCGACGGCAGCGCGATGATGACCATCCAGGGCCTGTGGACGGCTGCCAATGACAATATCCCGTGTATCTTCGTCATCTGCAACAATGGCATGTACCGGGTGCTGAAGGTCAATTTCGACGTCTATCAACGGGAGATTCTCAACGCCTCCGAACTCACCGGACCCCATCTCCCGTACTCCGAATTCCCGAATCCCTTCGATGTGGCTGCGATCGCCAACAGTATGGGGGTTCACGGGGAGCGCATCGTCGATCCGAGAGAGATCAAACCCGCCGTCGACCGGGCCGTGGCCTCCGGCAAGCCGGCCCTGCTCGATATCATCATCGACGGGTCGATGTAGACCCCCGGAAACGCATGCAGTAGAATCCTAGGTCAGGACGGCCAGATGTCGATCTCAATCCTGAAAGGAATTTTGTTGTGACTGCCCAATTACTTGCGGGTCAGCCGGTTGCCGAGGCCGTGTTGGCCGATGTCGCGAAGCGGGTCGAGGCCCTCGCGGCGCGCCATATAACGCCCGGACTGGGCACCATTCTCGTCGGCGATGATGGCCCCAGTGCGGGTTATGTGCGCAAGAAGCACGAGACCTGTGAGCAGGTCGGTATCCGCTCGTTCCACGAAGGCGTGCCCAGCGAGGCCACGCAGGGCGATCTCCTGGCTGCGGTGGACCGGTTCAATCAGAATCCCGACGTCGATGCCTACCTCATCCAGTACCCGTTACCGGACGGGTTCGACTTTAACGCGGCTCTGCTGCGGATGGATCCCGACAAAGATGCCGACGGCCTGCATCCGGTCAATCTCGGACGCCTCGTGCTGCAAGAGCCCGGCCCCATACCGTGTACGCCGGCCGGGATTCAGGCGATGCTGAGCCATTACGGTATCGATATTTCAGGCCGTGAAGTCGTCATCGTAGGGCGCGGACCCACCCTGGGCCGGCCGCTGTCGCTGTTGCTCACGCTGAAGCAGGCAGGGGCGAATGCGGCGGTCACGGTCGTCCATACCGGGGTGAGAGATATCGGGTTTTACACCCGCCGTGCGGATATCGTGATTGCGGCGGTTGGCGTACCGAATTTCATCAAGCCCGAGATGATCACACCGGGCACGGTGGTCCTCAGCGGCGGGATTACCTGGAAAGGCAAAAGGCTGTTGGCCGATGTGGATGCGTCGGTGGGTGAAGTGGCGAGCTGGATCACCCCGCGGCTGGGCGGCATCGGTCCCACAACCGTGGCGATGCTGCTGCGCAACACCATCCGGGCGGCAGAACACCGGGCCGGGATTGAGGCCTAGGGTTCTGCTAGAGGATTGCGGGGGGCTGGACGAGGCATTGATTGCGTTTTTGTTCTGTCAATTTGGAGTATATAGAATGCCTGACACAAGCATGGGGCGCGGTCCTGCCTATCGCGTTCACACCGAGCGTCTGGTGTTGCGATGCTGGAAGCCGGCCGATGCGCCCTTGGTCCAAACCGCGATTGCAGAGAGTTTAGAGCATCTGAGAGCCTGGTTGCCCTGGGCCCTGTACGAGCCCGAAACACTGGCTGATAAGGTCGCGCGGCTCCGCCGGTACCGGGGTGATTTTGATCTGGATCAGGATTATGTCTACGGGATTTTTGACCGGGATGAAACGCACGTGCTTGGCAGCATCGGCTTATACACCCGTGTGGGGCGGGGGGTGCGCGAAATCGGCTACTGGGTGCACAAGGACCACATTAAACAGGGCCTGGCCACGGAAGTGAGCGCCGCTCTCACCCAGGTGGCGATGGTCATTAGCCAGGTGCAGCGGGTGGAAATTCATTGTGATCCGCGCAATGTCGCGAGTGCGGCAGTGCCCCGCAAGCTCGGTTTTACACATGAGGCCACCCTGCGGCAACGGGCAGTGACGTCTGATGGGAAGCTGCGCGATACGATGATTTGGACGTTGTTGGCGACGGAGTATCCCGATAGCCCAGCTGCAGGCCGGACGATCGAGGCGTACGACGCGTGCGGGCAGCGCCTGATTTAAGTTGCCACCTCAGATACCCATACGTGACCCCTGCGCAAAAAAATGAGGTGATCGATCGGTAATGCGTCTTTGACTTGACAATCCCTGGCGAGGTTCTTAATCTGCGCTTGATAAGGGCGGCTGACGAAATTGCAAAAAGGGGGATGGCATGCAGTACGACGTGATCGTGATTGGCGCTGGATCCTCGGGGGGTGGGCGCCGGTGAAATTCGCCTCGCCTGCACCGATCCCCACGCGCAGCCGGAGCTGCATTACCGATTTTTGCAAGAGGCGTGGGACCTGGAACGGATGCGCTACGGCGTCCGGCTGGTCATCCAGCTAGCCGAGTCCGACGCCCTGAAGGAGGTCATTGTGGAGCGCCTCGCCCCCACCGACGCCGATTTGGTGTCTGATGAAGCATTGGATCAGTGGTTGTTAACCCATATTTCCACGGCCCATCACCTGGCGGGCACGTGCAAGATGGGACCCGCATCGGATATGATGGCGGTGGTGGATCAATACGGACGGGTTCACGGTCTGCAAGGACTGCGAGTCGTCGATACCTCGATTATGCCGGATGTGGTGCGAGCCAATACCAATGCGACGGCTATGATGATGGCAGAGCGCATCGCAGATTGGATGAAATCTGAAAGGAAAGAACCATGAGGCAACACATGACTGCAGATGTCAATCCTCTCGATGCCCTGGCCCTTGCCTTTGTCGTACGCGTCCAGGGAACCTGGACGCCAGGTGCCCGGGAGGCGTTTGAGGCGGAGCTTGCCGCCGAGGGGCTGACCCCGGAGGCGGGGGAACTCGATGCGGGGTTGGAGCGGGCCCGGCAGCATTTTGACAGCGGCGGCGCGCATCTCTTTCTCTGCATGGGGCGTCCGTGCCGGAAGCGGCAAAAATTTGATGCCTCGGCCGAGGCGCTCGACCGCGTGGAGACGGCGCATGGGCTGCCGGTGACGACCACGGAATGCCAAGGTCCCTGCAAGCACGCGCCAGTGGCGACGTTGCGAGTGGGACAGCGCAGTGACATGTTTGCCGAATTCATCCGTGAGGACGATTGGCATAGCGTGTTGGATTTCGCGGGCCGCGCCGCTGCGGAAGGGACGCTCTTGGTGACGCCAGGTGAGTCCCAGTCGTTCCGGTTTGATCCGGTTCACGACCACGATACCGGTAGCGGACTATTGCAGAAATTGAAATTCTTCCTCGGTCATTTTCAGGGCGATGTCGAATCCGCCGATGGTGGCGAGAACTTCCATAAAGAAGCGGTCGGCACGTGGGAGGTGAATGGTCGTTTCCTGGGCTTTCGCATGGCGGTTGCCTATCCCCTGCCGGATGGCCGCAAGGATATTCATACCGCGTTTGTCATGATTGGGGTGCACCCGGATTCGGGTGATTTTGAGGCGCGGGTCTACACGGATGGCGGGACGGTGCAGGACTATCACTTGGAAGTGGACGGGGACACCGTGACGTTCAGCGACCGAGTGGAAATACATCATCGGGTCAATCCCACCCGGGCGCGCAAAGTGTTTTGTCCAACCCCGTACGGTTTTGATGAGCGTCTGGAGTTTGACCGGGGGACCGGCGAGTATGAACTCTACTACCGCATCCCCATGTACCGGTCTGAGAATTGACATCCTCCCACCACCTTACGGTGGGGGATTCCAGACCACCGGCAAAGCCGGTGCTGTAGGTTCCTGTTTCAACGACGATGCCCGGAGGGTTTTAGCTTGGTT
>Ga0214472_10006380_pt1 | contig 12362 bp, 9 predicted proteins | sample RVTome_6_FD_207662 | JGI IMG/M metagenome (GOLD analysis project Ga0214472, IMG submission 207662) | Soil microbial communities from uranium-contaminated site in the Upper Colorado River Basin, Wyoming, United States - RVT140D175 | ecosystem: Environmental > Terrestrial > Soil > Contaminated >... | reverse complement strand
CTGCCACTGCTGCCGCGCTCCTGCCGTCGACGTGGCGGAGCACGACCACGACCCGCTCGGCCGGGTCGAGCGAGCACAGCGAGTGCTGCATGGTGTCCTCGCCGAGCGTGTCGACATCGCCATCGGTGCGGACGGCGCCCTTGCCGGCGCGGAGCCGCCGGTGCCCTTGCTTCAGCTCGGACACGACGAACTGGCGGCGAGCGAGGGCGAGAATGTGCTCGACGGGCTCGACCGCCTCCGCGAGGGGCCACTCATCCGCCAGGGCTACGAACGTGGCCCGCGTGAGCTCGAGGGCTCTCGTCTCATCCGCTCCGACCCGATGATGGAGATACGAGTAGACCCGGGGCATGGCGCGGTTGTAGACCGATCGGAACGTGTCCGGCCGCGACGCCTGAACCGGCATCTGAACCGTCTCCTTCAGCACGATCGTTCACCTCAGAACCAGGGGCGTGGCCACCAAGACCCACGGGGTTACGATCGGCAGAAATGGCCCGCACTGCACTCATTCCGTGGCGGCCCGGCGCACCAGGCGCGACGCGCCTTCCATGTGAGCTGCGTTGGGTTGAGCCTTCGGGCCGAGGTCAGAGGCGCCCCGGTCTCGTCTTCGGTCCCAGGGGGCTGCCGGATCGTCGCCCGGTGACCTCGTCGAGGGCAACGGCCACCACATACGCCGCCTGGAGCGGCATCCGGTCCGAGATGCCGAGCAGCACGTCGTACGACGAGGCGTACTTCTGCAGCAGCTTCGTGATGGCGTCGCCCTCCATGATCGGGTCGGTGATGACCTCACCCTTGCCGGCGCAGCTGACGCTGCGCCAGTCCCCCGACTTGCCGTCGACCTCTGCGACGAGCACGCTCACATTCGGGTTGGAGCGAATCGCCCGCATCCGTCGACCCTCCAGCGATCGGAAGACGAGACGGTCGCCCATGATCACGTAGGACACCGCCGTCACGTACGGGGCGTCGCCGTCGACCACGCCGAGATGGGCGACCCGCCCCGAGGCGAGCACCCAGTCGCGCTCCGTGGGCGTCAGATCCTCCATGACCGGCACACTACGGCTAAGACCGCGCCGGTGTAGGGGCGAACGTCACGACGTTCATCCGCCGTGGATGAGAGGCACGCTCCACACCACCGCGGTGCCTCCGCCGTCACGATCCTCGATCGTGAAGGTCCCACCGAGCGTCCGCGCCCTGTCGCGCATGTTGGCGAGCCCGAACCCGGATCCGGCCGCCGGCACGAGGCCGCGACCATCGTCGAGGACGGTCAAGGTGAGTTCTGCACCGACGTCGATCGCAACCGTGATACGAGATGCATCGGCGTGTTTGGCAACGTTCATCACGGCCTCGCGGACCGTCGGGACGAGGTGTTCCCGGACGCGGGGCGGCACTGCGTCGAGGTCGCCTTCGACGTCGAGCTTGGCGTCGAACCCGAGCTCGATCGCCGCCGAACGCAGGACCTCCTCGAGCGCCGATCCCAGATGACCGGCCTCGATAGGTCTGCGGAGGTCGAAGATCACATTGCGGAGGCGAGTGATCGTCGCCTCGAGCCGATCTATGCTCGTCTCGATCCTGGCTACGACGTCCGGGTCGTCGACGCGCCCGATGATCGTCTGTAAGCCGAGCCCGGCTGCGAACAGCTCCTGGATGATCGAATCGTGCAGATCGCGAGCAATCCGTTCTCTGTCGTCGAGGATGGCGAGCCGCTCCCTGGCACTTGCGAGCTCGGCCTCTGATTGCCTCCGCATCGTGACGTCCCTGATCGATGCGATCGTGCATCGCCTGCCTTCGAGCTCGACGGGGCTCAGCGCGATGTCGACCGGGACCGTTGACCCGTCGACTCTCGTGGCGACGAGCTCGAGACCGCTGCCCATCTGGCGTCGAGTCGGCGCCGCCGCATAGCCGGCTCGATGGCTGCGATGGACCGACCGTAGGTGGCTCGGCATGAGGTCTTCGACCGTCATCGACATGATCTGGCTGGTGGGCGCCCGAAACAACGCAGAGGCGCTGTCGTTGGCGTACGAGATCGTCCCATCCTCCTCGACGACGAGGACGGCGTCCGGCACGGCATCGAGGACCGTCGTGGGTGCTGGCATACCGGCAATCGTACGTCGCGGCGCACCAGATTCGCCCGTTCACCCAGCGGGCCGAAAGCCCCTGGCATCGAATCGCCTACCGTGCTGACATGGGTGACATGCCTTCCGATCACCTACGCATCCTTCTCGTCGACGACCACTCCGTCGTCCGCGAGGGCTTGAGGGCCCTCCTCGAGGCGGAGAGCGACCTCGAGGTCGTTTCCGAGGCTGCCTCGGTCGAGGAGGCGGTGCGGCGCGCCGGCCTCGACGAGCCGGACCTCGTCGTGATGGACGTGCAACTCCCGGACGGCTCCGGCGTCGACGCCTGCCGTGAGATCAAGTCCAGGTGGCCCGGCATCGTCGTGGTGATGCTCAGCTCGTTCGCTGACAGTGACGCGTTGCAGCGGGCCGTTGCCGCGGGCGCCTCCGGCTACCTGTTGAAGCGGATCCGGTCTCGCGAGCTCGTCGAGGGCGTGCGCAAGGCGGGTCGGGGCGAGTCGCTCATCGATCCGTCTCTCTCCGTGATCGCCGACGTCGGCCTGGACGGCGACGACCCGATCATCGGCCGCCTCAGCGCCCAGGAACGCAGAGTCCTGCGGCTCATCGAGCAGGGCAAGACCAATCGTGAGATCGGAGAGGATCTGTTCCTGGCCGAGAAGACGGTCAAGAACTACGTCTCGAACATGCTCGCCAAGATGGGCATGTCACGCAGATCTGAGGCCGCGGCGTACGCCGCCAGGCTCGACGCCAGGACGAAGACGCCCTTCCCGGCAGGATCGTGGGACGAGCTGCGGACCATCGACACCGCCTGAGGGCCGCGGGCCTCTCATCGTGGGTCTTCCTCGTCTGCAATGCGATGATCGGGATTCCACACCGACTCGGGCATTCGCGATCGCCGACCGGCAGCGATCCATGACGCGGCGATGATCGCCGCGAGGGTCGCCAGGGCGAGCCAACCCACCGGGACGCTCCGCGGCCTGGCGAACGACCTGTAGTTGGCGGGCCTCAGGTCGCCGAACGTGTCGTTCCACCTCGCCGTGGCGGAACACCGCCGGTCGACGAAGGGCGGCGAGTTGTTCTCGGGGAAGAAGAGGTAGTCGGCTCCAACCGTGAATCGCCTCCCGGCTTCGGGGCGCACGTCGACGCGGTCCGCGAGATCCGGCCCGCGCCACACCTCGGTGACCAGCACGACGGCCGTTGTCCCGTCCCAGGACTCCACGAGCCCTCTGAAGAGAGTCGACTGGAGCCTGATCCGGTCGACCGGGGACGCCCCGACCTCACAGTCCGTGTCGGGTTCCTCGGCGGAGGCGCAAGCCATGGCCGACACCACGAGGACGGCGATCCCGAGAGAGACCCGCGTCATGCCCGGACGATACGTCACCCCGTCCCCCGGTGAGATCCTCCGCCTCCTCGCCCTCACTACAGTCGCTCGTCGCGCCCCGACGAGGAGAGCATGACCTCAGCAGCTGCCGCCCCGTGGTGGCACGGAACGATGGGATACGAGGCTTACGCCCGCTCGTTCGCCGACGGCGACGGCGACGGCATCGGAGACCTGGCCGGCATCGCAGCCCACGTCGGCCACCTCGCCTGGCTCGGCGTCGACGCCCTGTGGATCACGCCATTCTTCCGATCGCCCGGCTTCGACCACGGCTACGACGTCAGCGACTACACCGACGTCGACCCGATCCACGGCACGCTCGACGACTTCGACACCCTCGTCGCCGCGGCGCACGGCGTGGGTATCAAGGTGATCGTCGACGTCGTCCCGAACCACACGTCGTCATTGCATCCGTGGTTCCTGGCCGCCCTCAGCGACCCGCACGGCCCCTACCGCGACTACTACATCTGGCGTGACCCGGCACCGGGCGGCGGGCACCCGAACAATTGGGTGAGCCATTTCGGCGGGCCCGCCTGGACGCTCGACCCCGTCTCCGGGCAGTACTACTGCCACCTCTTCCTCCCAGAACAGCCCGACCTCAACTGGCGCAACCCGAGCGTGGCGGACGAGTTCGATGCGATTCTGAGATTCTGGTGCGACAGGGGGGCGGATGGGTTTCGCATCGACGTCGCTCACGCCCTGTACAAGGACGAGCAGTTCCGCGACAACCCGCTCATCCGAGAGCCCGAGCAGCTCACAGATCCAGGGGAGATCTTCCAGTCGTTCGAGCACCGCTACGACCTCGACCAAGACGAGACCGTCGACGTGTACCGGCGTTGGAAGCGGATCGTGGCGCCGTACCAAGGAATCCTCGTCGGTGAGGTCGGCACGTCCGACCCGGTCCGCATCTCGCGCTACGTCGCCGACGGCGCCCTCGACACCCTGTTCTACCTCAAACCGGTGTGGATGACGTGGCAGCCGTTGGTCCTGCTCGACAGGCTGCGTGCCGTGCACGAGCTCAACCCGGAACGGATCTCGTGGGTCGTCGACAACCACGACTCCAGCCGATCCGTGTCGAGGTTCGGTGGAGGTGAGGTCGGCGCCCATCGCTCCATGGCGGTCTTCACGCTCATGGCGTCGCTCGGTGGCATGCCGTTCCTCTACCAAGGTCAGGAGCTCGGCATCGGAGACGGGATCATCGCCCCGGAGCACCTGGCGGACCCCGTGGCGACCCGAAACGTGGGTGCTGCCGGCAGAGACGGGTGCCGCACGGTGATGCCGTGGAACGACGGCATCGCCAACGGGTTCAGCACCACCTCGGACTGCTGGCTGCCTGCCGAGGACCGGCCTCTCGAAGAGACCGTGGCCGGCCAGATCGCCGACCCGGCGTCCTGGTTGCACAGGTATCGAGCGCTCGTGGCGTACCGAAAGGCTACGCCGGCTCTCTGGACGGGGGAGGCTACGTGGATGGACACCCCATCGGGCGCGGTCGGCGCGCTGCGTCGCCACGGCGCGGTCACGATCGCCAACCTCGCTGACGAGACCGTCACCGTCGAGCTGCCGCCCGGCCTGTGGTCCCTCGGCTTCGCCTCACGTGCGCTCGGGGAGACCGAGGCGACCGGTTCCATTCAGGTCCCGGCGCAAACAGCCGTCATACTCGAGCCTGCCTGACTCGTTCTCGAGGGAGCCTACCGGTCAGCCCCTGATGGCCAGCCCGGTATGGGTGTCGAAGTAGTGGGCCTTGTCGACATCGACCGTCACTTCGAGCGCGTCTCCGATCCTCACGGTCGAGGAGGCGTCGAGGCGCCCGGAGAGCCGGGCACCCGAGGTGGGAACGACGGCCTCGGCGGCCTCGTCCGAGAGATCGAGGGCATCCTCCGAGAACACCTGCTTGGCCTCCATGTCGAAGTAGACGATCTTCTCGAAACCGAGCGCTTCGACGTTCTCGACTGTGCCCCGAAGCCGCTGATCGGACGGTCTCGACGAGTCGACGCTGGCGTCCTCGAAGTCGCTGGGACGGAGCCCGATGACGATCTTCTTGCCGACGTAGCTGCGTAGCGCCGGGCGCTGACTTGCCACCAGCGACCCGAGGCCGAGCGTCTGGCTGCCGAGCGAGATGGAGAGCCGGCCCGCATTGTCTGCGAGCGTGCCTTCGAGCAGGTTCATCGAAGGCGACCCGATGAAGGCAGCCACGAACAGGTTGTCGGGGTTGTCGAAGAGCGTCTGCGGGGCATCGACCTGCTGGAGGATTCCCTTGTTGATGACCGCCACCCGGTCTGCCATGGTCATGGCCTCGACCTGGTCGTGGGTCACGTAGAAGGTGGTCACACCGACACTCCGCTGGAGCTGGGTGATCTCGGCGCGCATCTGGACCCTCAGCTTGGCGTCGAGGTTCGAGAGCGGCTCGTCGAGGAGGAAGACCTGCGGCCTGCGGACGATGGCCCGACCCATGGCGACCCGCTGGCGCTGGCCCCCGGAGAGCTGCGCAGGCTTGCGATCGAGCTGCTCCGTCAGCTCGAGGAGACGAGCAGCGTCATCGACCCGCTGCTTGATCTCGTCCTTGGGGCGCTTCGCCAGCTTCAGTGCGAAACCGATGTTCTCGCCGACGGTCATGTGCGGGTAGAGGGCGTAGTTCTGGAACACCATGGCGATGTCCCTGTCTTTCGGGTGGACGTCGTTGACGACCCTGTCTCCGATCCGCAACGTGCCGCTCGAGATGTCCTCGAGGCCGGCGATCATCCTGAGCGTGGTCGACTTGCCGCAACCGGAAGGACCGACCATCACCAGGAACTCTCCCTCGGTGATCTCGAGGTCGAGGTCGGAGACCGCCTTGAATCCGTTGGGATATTCCTTCGAGACCTGCTCGAACGTCACGCCAGCCACGGCAACCTCCTCGTTCCCTCTCACAGTCCATCGGCAACGTTACCTTCCGCGTTCGGCCGCCACCACTGGCCGGGTAGCGTGACGTTCGCATGCGCCTGATCGACCTCAGCCACGAGATCAGGGACGGGTTGGTGACCTATCCCGGGATCCCTGCTCCCACCATCTCCGAAATCTTGAGCTTCGACGATTCGGCGGCGCGTTACGCACCGGGCACAGAGTTCCAGATCGCATCGATCCAGCTGGCGGCCAACACCGGCACGTACCTCGACACTCCGGCCCACCGACACCGGGAGGGCTTCGACCTGGCCGGTCTGGCTCTGAGCTCGGTGGCGTTCCTCGACGGCATCGTCGTCGACGCTCCCGGCGGGGGTGGTGGCCCGATCGGCGCGGCTGCGCTCGCAGGGCTCCCCCTCACCGGGCGGGCCGTGCTCGTCAGGACAGGGTGGTCGCGCCGTTGGGGGACGGACGCATACTTCTCGGGCCACCCTCACATCGACGAGTCGTGCGCCACCGCCTTGGCTTCTGCGGGCGCGGCGCTCGTCGGCATCGACTCGCTGAACATCGACGCAACGGACGACGGCACGCGCCATGCGCACACGGTGCTCCTCGCTGCAGGGATCCCCATCGTCGAGCACCTGACCGCCCTCGAGGAGCTTCCGGTGGACGGCTTCACCTTCTTCGCGGTGCCCCCGAGGGTGGCGGGCATGGGTACGTTTCCAGTCAGGGCGTTCGCCATGGTCCCGGACTGAGGGAGGGCGACCCTGCCGATTTGACCTCTACCTCGGGTGACGGCGTAACGTGGCCCGCGCCGAGCACGATGAGCCGCACTCGACCGCCTCACGAAGAGTCTTCGGTGGTGGCCGCACGAAGGACGATCAGAGGGAGGACGACGAAGTGGTCACGACGACCAACGGGCGGGCTGCCGCCCGGATCGAGAACGGGACCAAGACATACGGGCAGGGCGACACGCAGGTCACGGCGCTGCGCGACGTCACCGAGTCGTTCGAGAGCGGCGTCTTCACGGCGATCATGGGCCCGTCCGGTTCCGGCAAGTCGACGCTCCTCCACTGCATCGCCGGGCTCGACACGTTGACCAGCGGGTCCGTGTACATCGGCGACGTCGAGCTCGGCTCGCTCAGCGACAAGCAGCTCACCACGCTCAGGCGCGAGAAGGTCGGGTTCATCTTCCAGGCGTACAACCTGGTGCCGACGCTCACCGCCAGCGAGAACATCGCCCTCCCGCTCTCGATCGCAGGAAAGGCACCGGACGGGGAATGGTTCGACACCGTCGTCACGACCGTCGGGATCGGAGATCGGCTGACCCATCGGCCGGCCGAGCTGTCGGGCGGCCAGCAGCAGCGAGTCGCGGCGGCCCGTGCCCTGGTGACACGCCCCGCCATCGTCTTCGCAGACGAGCCGAGCGGCAACCTCGACTCGACGTCCGGAGCAGAGCTCCTCGAATTCATGCGAAGCGCCGTTCGTGACCACGGCCAGACGATCGTCATGGTCACCCACGACCCGAATGCGGCCAGCTACGCGGACCGGATCGTCTTCCTCGACGATGGACGGGTCATCGACGAGATGCGGCAGCCGACGGCAGACTTGGTGCTCGAACGCATGAAGGGCATGGGGGCCTGACGTGTTCAGAGCTGCGGTCAAGAGCGTTCTGGCGCACAAGGTGCGGTTGGCCTTGACGGCGCTGGCGATCGTGCTCGGGGTCAGCATGGTCGTCGGCACGTTCGTGTTCACCGACACGATCGATCGCCAGTTCGACACCCTTTTCGACGACATCTACTCCGGCATCGACGTCACCGTCCGCAAGGCGGGGGGCGACTTCAGCGCCCTCGAGGAGCCGTTCGACGCGGCCGTGCTCGAAGACGTGAAGTCGGTCGAGGGGGTGAGCGTCGCCGAGGGCGGCGTCACGACGAGCCTGGCGCAGGTCATCGGCAAGGACGGCGAACCGCTCGGTGGCCAAGGCCCGCCGACGCTCGGTTTCTCGTGGTCGGACGAGGCGGCCGTCAACCCGCTGCGGATCAAGGAAGGCAACGGTCGGGGGCCGCAGGGTCCCGGCGAGGTGGTGATCGACGCCAACACGGCCAAGAACGCCGAGTTCGCGGTCGGCGACCGTGTCCGGATCGTGACGAACGTCGGCCCCGAGGAGTTCGATCTCGTCGGCATCGTCAGCTTCGGCGAATCGGATTCGCTCCTCGGCGCCACCCTCGTGTCGTTCGAGCTGCAGGAGGCGCGCCGCCTGTTCGGTTATGCCGACCAGTTCACGGACATCACCGTGGTGGGAGATGGCTCCGCCGACTCGGAGACACTGCGGGACCGGGTTGCGGCGGCCATCCCTTCCGACCTGGAGGCGATCACCGGCGAGGCCCAGCAGAGCGAGCAGGAGGATCAGATCACGGAGGCGCTCAGCTTCCTGAACATCGGGCTGCTGGCGTTCGCGGGCGTGGCGGTCTTCGTCGGGGCCTTCATCATCCAGAACACGTTCCGGATCATCATCAGTCAGCGCACCCGCGAGCTGGCCCTCATGAGGGCGATCGGGGCGACCCGCAGGCAGGTGATCTGGTTGGTGCTCATCGAGGCACTCATCACCGCCATCGTCGCGTCGCTCATCGGCATCGCCGTCGGAATCGGCATGGCGGTAGGCATCAGGGCGTTGATGAACGCCGTCGGCTTCGGCATACCGGGCGAATCGCTGGTTCTCGCCCCGAGGACCGTCTTCGTGGCACTCACGGTGGGCATCGTCCTGACGCTGAGCTCCGCCGTGCTACCGGCGAGGCGGGCGTCGCGTGTGCCCCCGGTCGCCGCGATGCGAGAGGAGCTCGCCCACGGCACGCGCCGGGATCTCAGGCGGCGAGCCCTCGCCGGCACTGCCCTCACGGCGCTCGGCGCCGTGCTCCTGCTGGTTGGGCTCTTCGCCGGCATCGACAACGCCGTGGCGTACGTCGGCGCGGGCGCGGCCGTCATGTTCATCGGCGTGTCGGTGCTGGCGCCTCTCGCGGCACGCCCGATCGCAGACCTCATCGGAGCGCCGCTGCAGCGCATCTACGGCGTCAGCGGGCAACTCGCCAAGGAGAACACGAAGCGTCAGCCACGCCGGACCGCGTCGAACGCCTCGGCGCTGATGATCGGCGTCGCCCTCGTCGCCTTCTTCGCGGTCTTCGGCGCCTCGGCGAAGGCGACCGTCGAGGAGGCGATCGTCGACCTGTTCGCCGCCGACGTCACCGTGCAGTCACAGAACTTCTCGGATACGGGCGGGCCCGGCCCGATCAGCCCGGCGTTCGCCGACGAGCTCGCAGCGCTCCCCGAGGTCGGCGTGGTCTCTCCGCTGCAGATCGGCTCGGTGCAGGTCGACGGGGTCGACACGCTCATCGCCGGCATGGATGGCGAGACGTTCCCCGAGGTCTTCTCGCTGAAACCGGTCGGCGACGCACTGGAACGGGTCGGGGAGGAGAACGCGGTGCTCGTCTCCGAGACGGAGCTCGAGAAACGGGGCTGGGCCGTCGGCGACACCGTGACGATCGATTACGCCACCACCGGCGGCATCGAGTCCCCCATCGTCGGCACGTTCGAGACGAACGACTTCGGCAACTTCTACGTTTCTCGACAGACGTACGAGGAGAACTTCTCGATCGCCAGCGACAACGTCGTGTTCGCCAATGCGGCCGAGGGATCGACGATCGAAGGCGCTCAGGTGGCCGTCGCCGGCGTCGCCGAGAACTACGCCAACCTCAAGGTGCAGACGAAGTCGGAGATCGTGGCGGAGGCGGAGACGCAGATCGACCAGGCGCTCGCCCTCTTCACCGTGCTGCTCCTGTTCGCCGTCGTGATCGCGGTGCTCGGCATCGTCAACACGCTCACCCTGTCCGTCTACGAGCGAACCCGTGAGATCGGGCTGCTCAGGGCGATCGGGATGGTGCGGCCGCAGGTGCGCAGGATGATCCGCTGGGAGGCGGTGATCACGTCGGTCTTCGGCGCCATCCTCGGCATCGTCATGGGGATCTTCTTCGGCTGGGCCGTCATCCGTGCGCTGCGCGAGCAAGGGTTCGGCGCCTTCACGATCCCGGTGTTCCAGATCGTCCTGTCACTCGTCCTCGCCGCGCTGGCAGGGATGGTGGCTGCCATCTGGCCTGCCAGGAAGGCGGCGCGCCTCAACGTGCTGGAGGCCATCTCCTACGAGTGAGGTCGGCGCGTCGAACTCTCGGCGGTCGTGTGACCTCACGCAGCTGCGGTATGGTCGCCGAACGCGACCCTCCGTGGGAGGCCACGAACCATGGATGACCTGGTGGTCCTGCTCGACTCCGTCGGGAGGGACGACGTCGCCGTCGTCGGCGGCAAGAACTCGTCGCTCGGAGAGATGATCCGCAACCTGGCCGGCGCCGGTGTGTCGGTGCCCGGCGGGTTCGCCACCACGGCCGCCGCCTATCGGTCCTTCCTCGACGCCAACGACCTGGCCGGGCGCATCGCCGAACGCCTCGAGGGCATCGACGGCGCAACCGTCGCCGCCCTCGCCGACGCCGGAGCGGAGATCCGGTCATGGATCTCCCAGGCACCGCTCGGTGGGGAGCTGGAGCGCGCCATCACGGAGGCGTACCGGGCCGTCGAGGCGGAGTCGGGCGAGCGCTGCCCCGTTGCGGTTCGCTCGTCGGCGACGGCAGAGGACCTCGAAGACGCCTCGTTCGCCGGCCAACAGGAGACGTTCCTCAACGTCCGCGGCATCGAGGCGGTGCTCCAGCGAGTGCGCGACGTGTATGCCTCGCTGTTCACCGACAGGGCGATCTCGTACAGGATCAACCGCGGGTTCGACCACGGCGACGTCGCCATCTCAGTCGGAGTGCAGCGCATGGTCGAGTCTGCCTGCAGCGGCGTGATGTTCACCGTCGACACCGAGACGGGGTTCGCCGACGCCGTCTTCGTGACGTCGGCATACGGGCTCGGCGAGCTCGTCGTCCAGGGCGCCATCGACCCGGACGAGTTCTACGTCTACAAGCCGTCGCTGCGGGCCGGGCGCAAGGCGGTCCTCAGCCGCCACGTCGGATCGAAGCGACAGCGCATGGTCTATGCAGGCGAAGGGGTCGATACCGAAGACGTACCTGATGGGGATCGCAGGATGCTGTCGCTCACGGACGACGACGTGGAGACACTCGGGCGGCATGCTCTGGCGATCGAGGAGCACTACGGACGACCCATGGACATCGAGTGGGCCAAGAGCGCCATCGACGGAGGGATCCACATCGTCCAGGCGCGCCCGGAGACGGTGCAGAGCAGCGCCAAGAGGGTCCTGGAGCGATACGAGATCCGGGACACCCCTGCGCCGCTGATCACCGGACGATCCGTTGGCGGCAAGGTGGGCACCGGCAGGGCGATGGTGATCGAGTCGCCGCGTGAGATGGAGCGGTTCACGGATGGCGCGGTGCTCATCGCCGACATGACGGACCCCGACTGGGAGCCGATCATGAAGATGGCGTCGGCGATCGTGACGAACCGCGGAGGCCGGACGTGCCACGCCGCCATCATCGCCAGAGAGATGGGCATCCCTGCCGTCGTCGGCACTGGAGAGGCGACGGGCAAGGTCGAGGACGGAGCCACGGTCACGGTCTCGTGCGCCGAAGGCGATACCGGCTTCGTATATCCGGGCGCCGTCCCGTTCCGCGTTCACCGCGCCGAGCTCGACCGGATGCCCGAGATCTCGACGAAGATCATGATGAACGTCGCCAGTCCTGACAGGGCCTTCACGTTCGCGTCGATCCCGAACCGGGGAGTCGGTCTGGCGAGGCTCGAGTTCGTCATCAACAACGTCATCGGGATCCACCCTCAGGCGCTGCTCGACGTCGGCGCCCAGCCGGAGGACGTCGCCCGAGAGATCGCCGAGAGGTCCGCTGCCTACGGCGATCCCGTCGAGTTCTTCGTCCAGAAGCTCGCCGAGGGCATCGCCACGATCGGAGCCGCCTTCGCCCCCGAGCCGGTCATCGTCAGGATGTCCGACTTCAAGACGAACGAGTACGCCCACCTCGTCGGGGGCG
>Ga0214472_10006379_pt1 | contig 12364 bp, 8 predicted proteins | sample RVTome_6_FD_207662 | JGI IMG/M metagenome (GOLD analysis project Ga0214472, IMG submission 207662) | Soil microbial communities from uranium-contaminated site in the Upper Colorado River Basin, Wyoming, United States - RVT140D175 | ecosystem: Environmental > Terrestrial > Soil > Contaminated >... | reverse complement strand
CATCATGCCGCAGCCGGACCCGAGCCGCTGCCCGTCGTTCCCGGTCGGCCGGAACCGGCGGGGCCGGGGAGAGGCGCGGTGCTGCCCGAGATGCGGCTTGCCGGAGCCGGCAGCGAGGAAGAAAAGAAAGGCGCGATGGAATATTTATAACCCGAGGGCCGGCTAGGTTCCGCCATGGACCTGCCGGAAAATATCAACACTAACCAGGAGGTACGGCCATGAATCAATTCCTGCTGCTGCTGGCCATTGTTCCGATTGCCTGTTTCAATCTGACCGCCATCCTCAACCCCCGTCTGAAGTGGCGGCTCACCGGTCTCGCCTTCGGCCTGGTCATCGCCCCGGTAAGCCTCTGCCTGTTGCAGTATGTCTATGTGCCGGTGCTCGGCAAATTATTCGGCTTGGCCGGCCTGATCCTCAACCTGATTCACGGCTCGGTGGGATATTTCGTGGCCCTCGGCATGGGGCTGCAACAGCCCGGCGAACTGCTGGCCGGGTCGGAAATGGCGATGATCAATGTCATAAACGGCGTGATCTGGGCGACCTACTACGGCATCCTCGGTTATCATTTCGACGTGAAACAGGCGGCCGGAGCGACCGAGGCGGTGGAGGAATACGAGGAGGAGTTGATCCTGTAGATCGAAGCAGGAAGCGATCGCTGGCATTGCACCGGCGGATCGCTTGCCTCACGCACCACGCCCCACTCCGTCCCCACCCCGGCCCGCGCCGGGGTGATGTTTTTTTATTAGGTTCAGCGGGACTCCAGGGCCTCGCCGCCGAAGGGGAAATGGTAGCGGCCGTTGGTGTGCGGCAGGGTGATGCCCAGGTGCTTGATTTTGCGGAAAAGGGTGCTCTTGTGAATGCCCAGATCGCGCGCCGCCGCCAGCCGGTTGTAATTATTGCGCTTGAGGGCATTCATAATGGTCTGGGCCTCCACGGCCTGGACGACGTTTTCCATGCTCCGGTCTTCCGGGGCGTTGGGGGCCGGCTTGGAAGAGTCGTTCCGGAGGAAATCCCGGGGGAGGTAGGCGGGGGTGATGTAATTTTCCGGACATAAAACAAAGGCGTGCTCGATGATATTCTCCAACTCCCGGCAATTGCCCGGGAAATCGTGCTCCATTAACAGCCCGAGAGTTTCATTGCAGACGCCCTGGATCGATTTTTGCTGGAAGCGGTTGAACTTGTCGATGAAATGACCCACCAGCAGCGGAATGTCCTCTTTTCGTTCCCGCAGGGGGGGCAGATCCATCTTGATGACGTTGATCCGGTAATAGAGATCGCGGCGAAATTTGCCCTCCGCCACCAGGGCGGTGAGATCCGAGTTGGTGGCGGCGATAACTCGCACGTCCGTTTTTATGGACTGGGTGCCGCCCAGCGGTTCGTAAACCCTTTCCTGCAAGACCCGCAGCAGCCGGACCTGGAGGGCCGGGCTTATTTCGCCGATTTCATCCAGGAAGAGGATGCCGCCCTCGGCCAGGGCGAAGCGGCCCGGCTTGTCCTTGTTGGCGCCGGTGAAGGCGCCGGCCTTGTAGCCGAACAACTCCGATTCCAGGAGGGTGTCGGGCAGGGCGCCGCAATTGATGGCCACGAGGGGTTTTTTGCTGCGCGGCCCGAGACTGTGAATGGCCCGGACCATGAGTTCCTTGCCGGTGCCGGTCTCCCCCTGGATGAGCACGGTGCTTTCGCTGTCCACGATCCGGGGCAGGAGGCTGGCGATGTTTCGCATGACAGTGCTTTTGCTCAACATTTCGCCGACCCGGCAACAGCCCTCCAGGGCCTTGTCCAGTTCGTTGGGCAACCCGAGGTCCCGAAAGGTTTCGGCGCAACCCACCACCTGGTAGTCGCCGTTCCGCAGCAGGGCCGTGGAAAGGCTGATGGGAATCGTTTCTCCCTCGGAGTTGACGATATAGGCGGGTTTGTTGATGATGGGGATGCCGGTCGTCCTCGTCTTCCGGAGGGCGCAGTCGTCATCGCAGAGGTTGGATCGGAAAACTTCCCGGCACGGTTTGCCGAGCGCCTCCCGGCGCGGGATCCCGGTGATCGCTTCCGCGGCCCGGTTGAAAGAGGTGATCCGCCACTCCATGTCCACGGTGAAAACCCCGTCCGAGAGGCTTTCGAGGATCGATTCCGCCGTGGTCGACTCGGCGCCCGGCTCCAAATTCCCGCCGTGCAAGGCGGCGGGGTCCAAGGGAATGTGACCGAACCAGATATTCATTCGCTTTCTCCGGATGCGCAGGAACCGTTTGGTGCTGCCCGAAGAGCGGTGCGACGTGCTCCCCCCCCGTGAAAATTGAAAATTACAATTATAGATGCATTTTTCGTACCATGCCGTACCGTTTAGTTGCATTCCCGCGCCTGTATGAAAATAGAACATTATTATTGATAATCGTTGCGGCGCCGCAGTTGCGACCTGCAACGGTATAGTCGCAATTATGCGACACTTCCGGTGCATGGATGCGACCGTTGCACCACTTCCCCCAAAAATTCCGCCCGGTGAACGGTTACGGAAATTTGACGCGGAACCGGCGAACCTATATAATGAACATGTTCAACCAATGATCGTGTTCAATTGAATCGATTCGGCGAGGAGCGGCATGATCGCGGAGCTCAGGGATAAACGCGCCAACCGGCGCCAGGAACAGAAAGAGGAAACCAGGCAACTGGTGTTGCGGACCGCCGGCGATCTCTTTGAGGAAAAGGGTTATCGAAAGACCACCATGCGGGAACTGGCCGACCGGGCCGGGGTGGGGCTCGGCACCATCTTCAGCCATTTTCCGGACAAGAGGGGGCTGCTGGTCGCCGCCTTTCAGGAGGAGCGCGCCGCGGTGCTGCGGCTCGCCTTCGCCACCCTGCCCGCGGCGGGTTTCAAGAGTCAGCTCTTGCACCTGGCCTCGCATCTGTACCGCTATTATGCAAGGCGACCCGCTTTTTCCCGCGCCCTGCTGCAGGAACTCCTCTTTCTGGGCGACCGCCGTTGCGAGGAACTGGATACCCAGATCCTCTCCCTGATCCAGCGGATCGTCGGTTTATGCGAGGCCGCCGCCACGCGCGGCGAGTTGCGCGCCACGGTCGATTGCCGGGAAACGGCCCTGGCGGTCTGGTCTTTTTTCTTTGTCGTGCTGCTGAAAGGGCTGAAGGAAAACGAGTTCGACGTCGAGTTCCAGGTGGCCCGGGTGGAGCGGCTGCTGGATCAACACCTGGCCGGGATAGGCCCGGCGGGGAGGGAAGAGGACTGAGGGCCGAGGACTGAGGTATGAATGACGGAAAGGAAAAAAGATCCGCCCGGATCTGGGCCGTGTTGCCGGGCGTGGCGGTGCTCCTGGCGCTCGGATTGGTCGTGGTGCTGGGGTTGCAGATCGCCGGCAAGGGACGGCAACTGGCCGCGACGAAACAGGAGGCCGTCCGGCCGGAGCCGCGACCGGTCAATGTGGTCACCCAGATTATCGAGCCGTGCCTCATGGTGGAGCGGCTGGAGTTGCCGGCCATGGTGCGGCCCTGGGAAGAGTTGACGGTCAAGGCCGAGGTGGCCGGCCTCATTGTCCGGGTGGAGGTCCGGGAAGGCGACCGGGTGGAGAAGGGCATGGTGCTGGCCGAGATCGACCGGCGCGATTATGAAAACCATCTCCGTTCCGTGGCGGCGCGGCAGGAACTGGCCCGGGCCAATTTCAAACGTTTGCAGACCCTGGATAATAAAGGGGCCGTGACCCAGGCGGCCCTCGACGAAGGTGCGGCCCGGCTGGCGGAACTGGACGCGGCCCTGGCCATGGCCGAACTCAACCTGGAGCGCTGCACCATCCGGGCCCCCATGGCCGGGACGGTCAACAATCTGCCCGCCAAGGTCGGCATGCTGGCGAGCAGCGGCGACGCGGTGGCCGAGATCCTGGCCGTGGACCGTCTGAAGGTGGAGGTCTCCATCCCGGAGGCGGACGTGGCCGCGGCCGCCGGCATCAAGGAGTGCCGCCTGACCATCGCGGCCTTGGACGACCGGGAGGTGATGGGCGAGCGGATTTTCCTGTCCGACCAACCGGCCTATCCGGCCATGGTCTATACCATGCGCCTGGCGGTGGCCAACCCGGAGGGCGACATCCGGCCCGGCATGTTCGCCCGGGCCGAGGTGATCAAGGCCCGGTATCCGGCCGCGGTGGGCATACCGCTTTTCGCGGTGATCGCCGAGGGGGGCGAACAGTTCGTCTACCTGATCCGCGACGGCCGGGCGATGAAGCAGCCCGTGGTCATCGGCTTCATGGAGGGTTGGAAGGTGCGGGTGGATCAAGGGTTGCAGCCGGGCGACCAGGTGGTGATCGTCGGCCACCGTAATCTGGAGGATGGTCAGCCGGTCAATGTGGTGCGGTCGGTGACCGATGCGGAGGAGATCGAACGATGATCGTCAGCGATCTGGCCGTCGACAAGCGGATCAGCGTGGTGGTGCTCGCCGTGCTGATCATGGTCATCGGTATTTATTGTTACACGGCCCTGCCCCGGGAGTCGGAACCGGACATCACCATCCCTTACGTCTTCATCTCCACCACCTACCGGGGGGTGGCGCCGCCGGATATCGAGACCGCCATCACCATCCCCATCGAAAAGAAGCTCACCGGTCTGGAAAATGTCAAGAAGATCCAATCGGTGAGCAGCGAGGGGGCCAGCTCCATCAACATCGAGTTCACCACCGGCACGGACATCGACCAGGTGCTGCGCAAGGTCAAGGACAAGGTGGACGAGGCCAAGAACGACCTGCCCGCCGATCTGGAGGACGATCCTTCGGTGTTCGAGGTGAATTTTTCCGAGATGCCCATCGTGGTCTTCGCCCTGAGCGGCACGGTGGGCGGCGGCCGCCTCAAGGAGATGGCCGACGATCTGGCCGATGCCATCGAGGCGATTCCGGGGGTGCTGGAGGTGGAGGTGACCGGCGGCCTGGAACGGGAAATCCGGGTGGAGTTCCTGCCCGAGAAACTGGCCTATTTCAATCTGTCGCCCCTGGAGGTGGAGGCGGCCCTGCGCCAGGAAAATCAGAATATCTCCGGCGGCGTCATCCGCATGGCCGACGGCCGTTTTCAACTCCAGACCCCCGGCGAATTGCAGACCCCGGAGGATTTTTTCCGGCTGCCGGTGGGGGGGCGCGGCGGCCAGTCCGTCTATCTCGCCGACGTGGCCCGGGTGAGCGACGGGTTCAAGGAGGAAAAGAGCCGTTCCCGCATCGACGGCCGCACCTCGGTGAACGTCATGGTCAAGAAGCGGGCCGGGGAAAACATCATCCGCATCACCGACCAGGTGGACCGGGTCATCGAGCGGCTGTCGCCCACCTGGCCCCGGGGCACCCGGATCACCAAGCTGATGGACAAGGCCAAGGATATCCGCCAGATGGTGGAGGACCTGGAAAACAACCTGATCTCCGGCCTGCTGCTGGTGCTGCTGGTGCTGCCCCTGGCCCTGGGGTTGCGCAACGCCATGCTGGTCAGCCTGGCCATCCCCTTTTCCATGTTTTTGAGTTTCATGGTGCTTTACGTCCTGGGCATCACCCTGAACATGGTGGTCCTCTTCAGCCTCACCCTGGCGCTCGGCATGCTGGTGGACAACGCCATCGTCATCGTGGAAAACATCTATCGCTTCACCTCCCAGGGCGTGGGCCGCATCGAGGCGGCCAAGAAGGCGACCTCCGAGGTGGCCTGGCCGGTGATCGGTTCCACCCTCACCACCCTGGCCGCCTTTTTCCCCATGATGTTCTGGCCCGGCATCATGGGAGAATTCATGCGTTACCTGCCCCTGACCCTGATCGTCACCCTGGCCTCCAGCCTTTTCGTGGCCCTGGTGATTACGCCGGCCCTGGCCGCCATGCTGCTCAAGGAGGACGGGATGCGATCCGGCGGCGGGACCGGTAACGAGACGTCCGGCGGGCTGCCGGCCTGGGAACGGCCGGTGGAGGTCAAGGGCGCCATCCTGCGTTTTTACCAGCGACTGCTGACCGGGGCCCTGCGCCATCGCCCCGCGGTGCTGGGGCTCGCCTTTCTCTGCCTGGTCCTGGTCTTTGAGGGCTGGCTGCTGCGGATCGGTCTGGAGCAGCCGGTGGAATTCTTCCCGGCCGTGGACCCGCCTTTCATGTATGTCAACATGGACATGCCGCAGGGGGCGGACCTGAAACTGGCCGACCGCATCGCCCGCCAGGTGGAGATGGCGGTGGGCGACACCGCCTACACCGACTCGGGCCGCTACATCGAGGTGCGCGACTACGAAAGGGCCCTGGCCGCCAAGGAACACCGGGACGCCGTTGGCGAGAGTTACAGCTCGGTGAGCGACCTGGCCAACGTCGAGAATCTCTATGCCACCTCCGTGGCGGTGACCGAAGGGGGCGCCGACCTCTTCGGCGACCACTCTCCCAACCATATCGGCGTGCAGTTCCTGGACTTCCGGCAGCGCTCCCGCTCCACCACCCGGACCGTGGAGGAGATCCGCGAGCGGGTGCGCAACATCCCCGGGGCCAAGATCACCGTGACCGAGGCCGCCTCCGGCCCGCCCACCGGCGCGCCGATCAATATCGAGATCAGCGGCCCGGATTTCGCGGTGCTGGGCGCTATCGCGGCCCGCATCCGCGAGGTGGCGGGCCGGGTGCCCATGGTGGAGGACATCCGCGACGACTATGTCCAGGGTTCGCCCACCATCCGGATGGTGGTGGACCGCCAGAAGGCGGCCCGACTCGGCCTGTCGGCCGCCGCGGTGGGGCAGGCCCTGAAGAACGCCTACAACGGCCTGGAGGTCTCCACCTTCCGGGAAAAGGACGAGGAGTACGATATCACGGTCCAGTTGCCGGTCGCCAACCGCGGCAATACCGATACCCTGCACAATCTGCTGATCAGCACCCCGGGCGGCGGCCTGGTGCCGCTCTCCACCGTGGCCCGTTACGAGTATACCGGCAGCCTGGGCCGTATCGTCCGGATCAACAGCGAACGGGTGGTGACCGTCAAGGCCAATGTCAACGAGGCGGTGGTGCCGGCGCCCCTGGCCCGGGCCCGGGTACAGGAGATGCTGGCCGGTTTCGAATTGCCGCCCGGCTACCTCCTCCGGTTCACCGGCGAACAGGAGCACCAGCGGGAATCGGAAGAGTTTCTTTCCAAGGCCTTTCTGGTCGCCCTGTTCCTCGTCTGTCTGGTGCTGGTCAGCCAGTTCGATTCCGTGGCCCAGCCGCTGATCATCATGACCTCGGTGATCCTCTCCCTGGGCGGCGCCTTTTTGGGGCTGGCCATTTTCAAGATGAGTTTCGGCATCATCATGACCGGGGTGGGGGTCATCTCCCTGGCCGGGGTGGTGGTCAACAACGCCATCGTGCTGATCGATTACACCAACCGGCTGCGGCAGCGGGGCCTGGCCTGCGGCGAGGCGGTGGTGGCGGCGGGTTGCACCAGGCTCCGGCCGGTGCTGCTCACCGCGGTGACCACCATCCTGGGCCTCATTCCCATGGTGACCGGCATCTCCTTCGACTTCCATGCCATGCGGATGGCCTGGGCCAGCGAATCGAGCCAGTGGTGGTCCGCCATGGCCATGGCGGTGATCTTCGGCCTCATGGTGGCCACGGTCCTGACCCTGGTCGTGGTGCCTGTCCTCTATTCGCTTCTCGACTCGCTGCACCAATGGTGGCGGGAGAGAACGACGGTCCTCTCCCGGGGCTACTGGCGGCTGTACGAGAGGGTGTTCGGATAAACCGCCGGCCGTACCGGGGATTATACCCGGGCCGCGCCGGACCGGGTGAAAAAATGGCTTGCCTTTTCGACGCCTTTGCTTTAACCGGCCAAGGATGTTATATAATGTCGGTGAAGCGGGACCGGGCCTCGATGATCCGCCGGGGCGCAAGACGGTAATCCAGAACGAGGACTCCAGTTATGCGTTGCACCAAATGCGGTTTTATCTCCTTTGACTACCCTCCTGTCTGTGTCGGCTGCAAAACCGATCTGTCCGAAGTGGCCAAACATTTTCAGGGCACGACCGGCCAGGTGGATCCGCCCTTTCTGCTCGGGCCCGCCCTGGGGCCCCTCTCCGTCGAGGGCGATATCGAGATATCGAGGGGTTCCGACCGCTTCGAGGCGGAAACGGCTCTCGAGGGCGGCATCGCCTTCGAGGACGAGGAGGCGGCCTTTGATCTGGAAGTTGCCGGGGCAGAGACCGAGACCGCGGCCGCCGGCGACGAGGAGCAGGAATTCGATTTTCAGGCCGGCGGCGAGGAAAGCGACGCGGCGGATTTCGAGTTTGGCGAGGCCGGGACAGCCGAGGAAACCGCGGCTTTCGACTTTGAGATGGCCGCCGGGGACGCAGGGACCGAAGAGACCGACGAGGCCGATTTTGCCTTCGAGGCGGACGAAAGCGAGGCCGACGAAGGCGAGGCGGAGTTCGGCGATTTCGATTTTCAGTTGGAAGAAGACCATGGTGCCCCGGCCGCTGGCGCGGCCCCGGATTTGACTTTTGCCGCCGAGGAGGAGGTGGATTTCGAACTGGGCGGGAAAGAGCCCGCGGCTGCGGCGACCGCCCCACCGGCCGGCGCCGGCAAACACCGGGTGGGGCTGGAGGATCTCGATCTGGCCGATCTGGATCTGTCGTCCGGCGAGGCGGCGGCGCCCGAAGCCGATCTGGACCTGTCCGCCGGGGATGGACGGGAAGCGAACGCCGATCTGGACTTTTCCTTTGACGACGACCAGCCCGATGACCCGGGGATCGAATTTCTCGATACCGAGGATGAAAAGCCCTAATGAATATGGCTTGACAAAATCGCCATCTTCTCCTATTCTGGCACTCCCGATGCGGGACGGTGCCGAGATAGCTCAGTCGGTAGAGCATCGGACTGAAAATCCGAGTGTCCCTGGTTCGAATCCTGGTCTCGGCACCACTTAAGAAAATAAAGGAGCCGCAGCCTTTCCGGTTGCGGCTTCTTTGGTTTCGGAGTGAATTTTTCAGGTGGTCGGGAACGAGCGGATGGATCGCGATCCCGGCAACCGGGGCACCGGGCCATCTGCCGTTTTCTCGCGGGAAAACGGCAAACAGCGCCCGGGCCGCCCTTGCGGGGCTAGGATCCGGGATATCATACAGGCGGGCCGAGGCGATCGGACCGCGAAGCGGATGGAACGGCGCGGCAAGGCCGTGCCGATTTCCTATTATCAGTTGAGGTTGAAGGAATGAACAAGAATCTGGAAAAAGTACGAAACATCGGTATCAGCGCCCACATCGACTCGGGGAAAACCACCCTGACCGAGCGAGTGCTCTTTTACACCCAGCGCATCCATGCCATTCACGAGGTGCGGGGCAAGGACGGCGTCGGCGCCACCATGGACTCCATGGAACTGGAAAGGGAACGCGGCATCACCATCCAGTCGGCCGCCACCTATTGTTCCTGGAAGGACTACGATGTCAACATCATCGACACGCCGGGTCACGTGGACTTCACCATCGAGGTGGAACGGGCCCTGCGGGTGCTGGACGGCGCGGTGCTGATCCTCTGTTCCGTGGGCGGGGTGCAATCCCAGAGCATCACGGTCAACCGGCAGATGACCCGCTACGCGGTGCCGCGCATCGCCTTTATCAACAAGTGCGACCGGACCGGGGCCAACCCGGTGCGGGTGACCGGCCAACTCCGGGACAAGCTGGGGCTGAACGCGGTGCTGCTGCAGATGCCCATCGGCCTGGAAAACGAAATGGAAGGGGTGGTCGATCTGATCGCCATGAAGGCCCTCTATTTCGACGGCGACCAGGGTGAAACGGTGCGGGAGGCCGCCATCCCCGACCATCTGCTGGAAGAGGCCGAGGCCCGGCGCGAGGAATTGCTCGACGCCGCCTCCATGTTCTCCGAGGAGCTGATGGAAGCGGTGCTGGAAGGCGAACCCACGGTGGAGATGATCCGCGCCGCCGTCCGCAAGGGCACTCTGAATCTGGAACTCACCCCGGTGCTGGTGGGCTCCGCCTACAAGAACAAGGGAGTGCAGTCCCTGCTCGACGCGGTGACCTATTTTCTGCCGAGCCCGGCGGATATCAATAACACCGCCCTCGACCTGGACAATAAGGAAGAAGAGGTGGAACTCACCACCCGGGAGGAAGATCCCCTGGTGGCCCTGGCCTTCAAGCTCGAGGACGGCCAGTACGGCCAGCTCACCTATATAAGAACCTATCAGGGATCCCTGAAGAAGGGCGATACCATCATCAACTCGCGCACCGGCAAGAAATGCAAGATCGGCCGTCTGGTCAGGATGCACTCCAGCCAGATGGAGGAAATCACCGATTGCGGTCCCGGCGACATCGTGGCCCTGTTCGGTATCGACTGCGCCTCCGGCGACACCTTCACCTCCCCGGATATTTCCTTTTCCATGAGTTCCATGCACGTCCCGGAACCGGTGATCTCCCTGGCCATCATCCCGGTGGACAACAAGTCCCAGGGCAACATGTCCAAGGCCCTGAACCGCTTCACCAAGGAAGACCCGACCTTTCGGACCTTTGTGGATCACGAGACCAACGAGACCATCATCTCCGGCATGGGCGAGCTGCACCTGGAGGTGTATATCGAACGGATGAAGCGGGAGTACAAGGCCGCCGTGGACGTGGGGCAGCCGCAGGTCGCCTACCGCGAGACCATCACCCAGCAGGCCCCCTTCAATTACACCCACAAGAAACAGACCGGCGGTTCCGGCCAGTACGGCCGGGTGGCCGGCTATCTGGAGCCCATGGAAGAGGGCGGATACGAATTTGTCGACAAGGTTGTGGGCGGCGTGATCCCCCGCGAATTCATCCCCTCCTGCGACAAGGGGTTTCAGGCCTGCCTGAAGAAGGGCGTCCTGGCCGGCGCGCCGGTCACCGGGGTGCGGGTGGTGATCAACGACGGGGCCTACCATGCGGTGGATTCCTCGGATATCGCCTTCCAGCAGGCCGCCATCGGCGGCTTCAAGGAGGGTTATCATAAGGCCAAACCGGTGCTGCTGGAGCCCATCATGAAGGTCGCCGCGGAAGGGCCGTCGGAATTCCAGGGCGCCATCATGGGCAGCCTCAACCAGCGGCGCGGCATGATCGTGGGCACCACCGAGGAGAACAACTACACGGTGGTGGAGGCGGAGGTGCCGCTTTCCGAGATGTTCGGCTATTCCACGGTGTTGCGCTCCCTGACCCAGGGCAAGGCCGAGTTCACCATGGAGTTCGCCGCCTACCGCCAGGTGCCCAAATTGGTGGCCGAAGAGATCATCAAGGCCCGGCTGGCGGAGCAGAAAAAGTAGGGATCGGCATGATGGAATGATGGAAGGCCGGAGCCATGGGTTCGAGGCCCGGGATCTTCCCGTTCCCCATTTTTCCATCATTCCGCCATTCCATTATTCCGGCTCAGCCGGTGGCCGACGTTCCGCGACATTCAAACAAAAGTTGGGGTGGTATCATGACAAGAGAGGACCTGATCAAAAACAATCCGTTGCGTTGGCTCAATCCCGCCGGCCAGGAGGGTGCCGGCCCGCACATGGGGCTGGTGATCGCCCGGGCCGGCCTGGGCAAGACCGCCATTCTGGTGCAGATCGCCCTGGACAGCATCCTGCGGGGGCAGAAAGTCCTGCATATCAGCATCGGCGAAGGGCTCGACAAGGCCAAGGCCTGGTACGGCGACATCGTCAATCTGCTCACCGAGGAACAACGGCTTGAGAATCCCGCCTCCGTGGAAGAGGAGATCATGCGGCGCCGGATGATCATGACCTTCAAGGTCAGCGGTTTCAGCCGGCCCAAGCTGGAGGAGCGGCTTAAGGACCTGGTGGAGCAGAATATCTTCGTGCCCGATTGTATCGTGGTGGACGGTTTCGACTTTTCCGGCGGCGACCGCGAGGCCGTGCGGGACCTGCGCGAGTTTCTCGCCGGTATGAACGTGCGGGTCTGGTTTTCGGCCCTGTGTCACCGCGAGGATATCCGGACGAGCGACAGCGGGGTGCCGGCGCCCTGCCACGACCTGGAGGAGCTGTTCGAAACCGTCATCGTCCTCAAGGCCGAACCGGATGCCATCAAGCTGCTTATGGTCAAAAACGGCGGCCAGGACTCCGCGGCGGGATCAGCCCTCAGTCTCGATCCGGCCACCATGCTGGTCAAGGAGGACTGAAACTCACTTCTCCGAGGGACCTCATGAAATTCAGGCCCTGCATCGATCTGCATCAGGGCAAGGTGAAGCAGATCGTCGGCTCCACCCTGCGGGACGACCAGCCGGGCGAACTGCGGACCAATTTCGTGGCTCCCCAGTCGTCCGCCTGGTTCGCCGAACTCTACCGGCGCGACCATCTCACCGGCGGCCATCTCATCATGCTGGGGCCTGACAACGAGTCGGCGGCCCGGCAGGCCCTGGCCGCCTGGCCGGGCGGCCTGCAAGTCGGCGGCGGCA
>Ga0214472_10006376_pt1 | contig 12365 bp, 14 predicted proteins | sample RVTome_6_FD_207662 | JGI IMG/M metagenome (GOLD analysis project Ga0214472, IMG submission 207662) | Soil microbial communities from uranium-contaminated site in the Upper Colorado River Basin, Wyoming, United States - RVT140D175 | ecosystem: Environmental > Terrestrial > Soil > Contaminated >... | reverse complement strand
CTCCAAGCGCTCGAGATCGGCGCGCATCCCGCGGCCGACATAGGCGCGGATCAGGGGCTGATATCCGGAGAATCCCAGGAGTGGGGCGATGCGCTTGAGGTCGCCTACCACGTCCTCTGGCATTCGGAGTGTGACGGCGGTCATGGGCCGGTCGCGGGTCATGCGCTTTTTTAGGGTATCAATCTTCATAGGTCTTACGCTCCTTGCGAGTCGCCTTGCGAGCCGAGATGATGCGGATCTCGTCGTCCTCGAAGGCCACGTGAACAACGAAGAGAAGGTTGCTGCGCTGGTCCATGCCGAGCACCGCGTTGCGCGCTTCTTCATGGCGGCTGGCATCCACGACCTTGAGGAACGGATCGAAGAAGGCCTCGGCCGCTTGCTCGAAGGACACGCCTTCGTGCTTCCTCGGGTTCTTGCGGGCCTTGTCGTCGTCCCATACGAAAGAGATCCCGTGGAGCTGGAAGCGCGTATCCATATGGGTGGAAGGTACTATGCGTATTGATGTTGTCAATACATGGTGCAAGACCCTCTCTCTGCGCACCATGGCTGCGCACCATGGGCTACGAATTTCCCGATTTCCGCCTACGTCACCTCGCAATGCCATGCCGCACATGAGATGGCGAGAGGGTACGCGATGATCCTCACGCCGAGTTCCAGAGTAGACGCCGACGAATCACCAAGGGGTGGGTCGAGGAGGTGCTACGTGAGGGGGATGAGACCCAAGGCCATGGCGACAAGCGATCGTTCCTCGAGTGCTATCCCGAGCGCGGCAAGATGCTGCGCTGGTAACGCCGGAGCTTGCCGGGGACAAGGCTGCGCCCGGCGGAGCCTTTGCACGGCTCACCGCAGGAGGGTGTAGACCTCGTGCCAGGGGATCGCTGCGGCGTCGCAATGTCTCCCCGCCGTAGACGAGGTATTTGTTCACCGTGCGCCGGTCGCCGGCCGCCTGGAGCCGGTCGGCAAGGCGGTGGAGGTTGTAGAAGAACTCGGTCGTGAGGGTGGCGGCCGACTTGATCTCGATGGCGTCGAGCCGGGCCCCCGCTTCGCGCAGCACGTCGATTTCCACGCCGCGGGCTTCGCGGTAATGGAAGAGGTCCGGCGAGGCACCGCGGTGGACGCACGACTTGTAGAGCTCCGACACCACCCAGCTTTCGAAGATCGCCCCGCGCAGGGGGTGGTGGCGTAGTTGTTCCGGCTCGCGGATGCCGAGGAGGTGACAGGCCAGGCCGGAATCGAGAAAGTGGAGCTTCGGCGCCTTGACCACCTGTTTGCGGACGCTGAGGTGCCAGGCCGGCATCCGGTGCACGAGGTAGCTGGTCTCCAGGACCGACAGCCAGCTACGCGCGGTGTTGTGCGAGACGCCCGCATCCCCACCGAGGGCGGAGAGGTTGATCTCTTGCGCGGTGCGGCCGGCGCAGAGTTTCAGGAATCCGGCGAAGGCGTGCAGGTCACCGACGTTGACCACGTCCCGGACGTCGCGCTGGACATAGGTGGCGATGTAGTCGGCGAGCCACTGGTGTGCCGGGATGTTGCGGTCGTAGATCCGCGGGTAGGCGCCCTGCCACAGGAGCTCGTAGAGCGTGTCGGGGGCGGTGGGGAAGGCGCGCAGCTCGTCGAGGCCGGGGGGTAAGATGGCGAGGATTCCACAGCGCCCGGCAAGGGACTGCGAGATCGACTGGCTCAGACCGAAGTGTTGAGAGCCCGTCAGGATAAACCGACCGGGCTCCGGCCGTGCATCGACCTCGCTCTGCAGGTAGCTGAGCAGATCCGGTGCATGTTGCACCTCGTCGACGATGGCACCGGCGGCGTATTCGTCCAGAAAGGCGCGTGGGTCTTCCCGTGCAAACTCACGGGTGTCGAGGGCCTCCAGCGAGACGTACGCGCGATCGGGAAATACCGCCTGGCAGAGGGTCGTCTTGCCGGACTGGCGGGGGCCGGTCACCACCACGACCGGGGGTTTGGGGTCAGTCCTGGAAACTTGCAAGTTGAGACAGAGCGTACTTATGCTCGCGCATGGCACGAAGACCGCGGGTCCATCTTCCGGGCGGCGTCTATCACGTCATGCTGCGGGGCAACGGTGGGCAGCGGATCTTTTTCACGGAGGAGGACTACGCCTACCTCTATGCCTTGCTGGAGGAAGGGACGGGGCGATTTGGCTATCGGATCCACGCCTTCTGCTGCATGCCGAATCACCTTCACTTGGCGGTACAGGTGGGTGAGGAGCCACTGTCGAAGCCGATGCAGAACCTGGCGTTTCGCTATACCCGCCGGATCCATCGCGAGCAGCAGCGGACAGGGCACCTTTTTCAGGGGCGCTACAAGGCGGTGCTGGTGGACCGCGACAGCTACCTATTGGAACTGGTGCGCTACCTCCACCTGAATCCGGTGCGGGCGCACCTGGTGGACGCGGTGGAGGCCTACCCCTGGAGCAGCCACCGTGCGTACCTTGGCCAGGAGCGGTTGGCCTGGCTGACGACGGACTGGGTGTTGGGCCAGTTCGGGTCACGAGGCTCGGTGGCCCGGGGTCGTTACGTCCGCTTTGTTGGGGAGGGGGTCGACGAGGGCCACCGGCCCGAGTTTCACGCCGGCTCCGAGGATTCTCGCGTCCTCGGCGAGGCCGAGTTCACGCAGGCGGTGTCGTCGGCGGAGGTGCGGCTGCTTTCCGCTCGGGTCTCCCTGGAGGGGGTGATGGCCGCGGTGTGTGAGGCCTACGCGCTGACCCCGTCGGACCTTGTCGCGGCCGGCCAAGGACGGCGGATCTCCGAGGCGCGGGCGGTGGTGGGGACCCTGACCGCCGATTTGCGATGCAGCAGCCTGGCGGAGGTGGGACGCCGATGGGGACGGGAGGAGAGCACGATCAGCTCGGCGGTACGGCGGTTGCGGCAGCGTGCGGTGCAAGACCGCGTGCTACGCGACCGCCTCGAAGCCCTGCGCGGTCAGCTTCTGCAGCAAGTTGCTTGTTTGCAGGACTGACCCCAATCCAATCCGATCGGTTGAAGCCGGTCTCGGGGAGGGAGAGAATGGCTTGCGCGGCGTTTGCGCGCCTGCAGCGAGTCGGTGGTGGTTTCATCGGTGGAGAGGGCGATGTTCGTCTTGGTGGCGGATGAGTATGGACCTTTCTGAAGATCAGCTCTGCCGGATCGGGGGGGTTGCGAGGGAACACGACCTCACGCTGGTCCTCCTCTTTGGGTCCATCGTCTCCGGGGGAGAACACGCCAGGAGTGATCTCGACGTAGCGGTGCAATGCTCAGGCAACGGGCCGGATTTCAGGGAGCTGGCCTCGATCCAGGCCGAGCTTCAGGAGATCTTTCCCGAGAAGGAGGTGGATCTAGCGCTCATCAACCATGCCGACCCCCTTTTTCTGAAGAAGATCACGGAGAGCTGCCGGCTACTGGCGGGCGATCCCAGGGCGCTTGCGGAGCTCAAGATCTACGCCTTCAGGCGGTATCAGGACCACCAACGCTTCTTCGTGATGGAACGGGCATTCGTGGATCGGTTCGTGAAGGAAAGGGCTGGCGCCAGGTGATCGATCCCGTCCTCGTCACTCGCAAGATCAGCCTCATCGTCAAGGATCTTAAGGCGCTGGGACGATACGGCGAGATGCCGCTGGAAGACTATCTTGACGATCCAGTCCACGAGGTGGTCGTGGAGCGTTACCTGGAGCGGACCATCGGGCGCATGATCGATATCAACTATCACTTGGTCACGGCATCGGGGGAGCCACCGCCCCGGGATTACTTCGAGTCGTTCACGGCGCTGGGCCGGCTGCACGTCTTGCCCGCCGACCTCTCCCGCAGCATCGCCCAGGCGGCTGGCCTGCGGAACCGTATCGTGCACGAGTACGACGAGATCGACGAGGTGAAGGTCCACGACGCCTTGCCGCAGGTGTTGGCAGAAATCCCGCGTTACCTCGAGCACGTCCATCGCTTCGTGCAAGTGAGTGCCGCAGGGGGCGCCGCGGGGTCGGAGAGGTAGATCCGCTCGATGCGCGTAGTCGAGAACGGTGTTCTCCTGGGGAGAGGGATGCGGCGCGATGGCTTCGACGACCGGAGGCCTGCGCATCAGGCGTGAGTGGGGATGTCATTACCGCATCAAGGTGCCGTGTAGCCCGGTTCTTTCAGCAGGACACGATCGAAGGTGACTACGGTCTGGCAACCGGCGTCACGTGCATGCTCCCGAAGGAGGTAGTCGGCGAAGTCCCCGCGACCGTCGGTAAAGGCGTCGAGGGCGCGGCTGATTCGGTCCGTGGTATCGAAGGTCATCTGCCGTGAGATGATGAGCTTCTGCAGGACCTCGACGATCTCAGCACGGGGAATGCGATAGGCGCCCATGAGGACCCGCACGAGCTCGCATAAGACGATGTCCGACACATAGCACGTGCCGCCGGTCGTGTGGGTTTTGCGGATGACGGCCTTCGCGCGTTTGGTCTGGGCAGCATCGTCCTCGACGAGAAATCGAACGAGAACGTTCGTGTCAAGGGCGATCACTGGCTTGAACCCGCCTTGCGGATAGCCGCATTCATCTGTTCAACCGTGACACCGCGGATGCTCGGTTTGATGATGCCGCACAGGGCGAAGACGTCGAAGGTCTCGGGCTGTAGCTCGACCACGCCGTCCTCGCGCAGCCGGAAGGTCAGTCGATCACCGGTTTCGAGGCCGAGAGTATCGCGAACCTCTTTGGGGATGGTGATCTGTCCCTTGCTGGTGATGATTGAGGAAGGCATCTGGTTTGCCTGACTGATGGATTCTTACCAAGAGTAAGGAATGCTGCGCATGGGGTCAACCGTGGGGTCGTGGCCATTATTGTCGTCCTCTACGGCCACGGCGATGGGCCTGGAATGACGCCGGGCGGAGCCGATCCTACATGGGTTCGGTGGGGTCGCGATCTCTGCACAATGCCGCCTCTGTAGGTCGGGCTGTGCCCGACAGGGCGGGCAGAGGCCGATCTACTCACTGTGCGCTGTGCGGCTCGATGCCGTGGACGGGGGGCGCTCGAGGGTGGGGCGCCCAGGGTCACCTGCGACGGGTTCGGCGTAGTGGAAGCCGTCGCGGCGCTGGTCCGCGGCGTCGTACGGGGCGATCGATTCGTCGGCGTCGTGCAGGCCACCCCGAGTGGTCGGAAACCGCGTAGCGGAGGTTGACCATGCCGTCGCCGTAGTGACGAACGCCGGAGAATATCGCAACCGCGACGGCTGGCGTCGGGCTGGAATACACTGGGCCGAATGAACGAGCCGGTGATACTGCGTGTTGGGGATCCTGCACGGCTTGCGGCCCGACGTCAGGCGTGGGAGCGATTTCACCGGTGGGAGGGCGGGGGGGTGAGCGACCGCCCCGTGGGCGAGGTGATCGCCGATCTTGGCACCCTGCGGGAACTGCTCCCGGACGCGGCCCCGCGTCACGATCCCGACCCGGCGAAGCTGGGGATCGCCCGGATGTACCGTGACCTTGCGGGACTGGGTCGGGCGCGATGATCGGCCTCGATCGCGACTATCGCGACCCGCGGGTCCGGGAGGTCGCCGACCTCCTGCAACGCCCCGCCATCTGGGACGACTACCAGGCCTGGCTTGCCGCCACGTAGTGGTGGATCGAATCCGCCGCGGTCATGCTGAGACGCATCGTTGCCCTCACGGTGAAGGAGCTGCTGGCGCTGCTACGCGACAAGCGCAGCCGCTTCCTGCTGATTGGTCCGCCGATCATTCAGCTCATCGTCTTCAGCTATGCCGCGACCTTCGACCTGAACGACATCGCCCTGGCGATCTACGACGAGGATCGCAGCACCGCCTCGCGGGAGCTCATCGCGCGGGTCGCCGGCTCCCCCCACTTCCACGTCGTCGCCAACCTCGAGCACGACGGCGAGATCGTGCCGCTGATCGACCACAAGGACGCCTTGATGGTGCTGCACATCGGCCAGCGCTTTAGCGCTCGGCTCGCACGGGGCGACACCGCCACCGCTCAGGTCATCCTGGATGGCCGCAACTCCAACACCGCAATGCTGGCGTTGAACTACGCGCGCACGATCTTGATTGAATTCAACCGCGACTGGGCCGAGCACCACGGCCAGCCCGGCGCACCGGCCGCCCTCCAGATGCGGGCCTGGTTCAACCCCACCCTGGCGTCGCGCTGGTTCATCGTCCCGGGCATCGTCGGGCTGCTCACCCTGATGGTGACCGTGGTGGTGACCGCCCTCTCCGTGGCCCGCGAGCGCGAGGCGGGGACCTTCGACCAGTTGCTTGTGACCCCCCTGCGGCCGGTGGAGATTTTGATCGGTAAATCCCTCCCCGGCCTGCTGATCGGTCTCATCGAGGGCTCCATCATCATCCTCATCGCGATCACCTGGTTCGCGGTCCCCCTGCGCGGCAGTCTCGGGGCACTCTATCTTGGACTCGGCCTCTTTCTGCTCTCCGCCATCGGCCTCGGGCTGATGATCTCCTCGTTCGCGGTCACCCAGCAGCAGGGGATGCTCGGGGCGTTCCTGTTCCTGGTGCCGGCAGTCATCCTCTCCGGCTTCGCGACCCCGATCGCGAACATGCCGCGGGCCGTGCAGCTCATCACCTACACCGACCCCCTGCGCTACTTCATGATCGTCCTGCGCGCGGTCTTCCTGGAAGGCGGTTCCTACCGCCTGCTGCTCAGCCAGTACTGGCCCATGGCCGTGATCGGCCTCGTCAGCCTCACCCTCGCCGCCTGGCTCTTCCGCCGCCGGATGTATTGACGCCCATCGCCGGTCATGGACGCAGCCTCGTAGGGCGATCCGCCATTGTGATGTCCGAAGCGAGATCCGCCCTCTCGACGCCCGATCGGCGATGGTGGGCCCAACGCAACTGGCGGAACCGCCTGCGGCATTCCACGCCTACATGTGGCGCGCCCGGCAGGACTCGAACCTGCGACACCGAGGTTCGAAGCCTCGTGCTCTATCCGGCTGAGCTACGGGCGCCCGGAGCCGTGGGGCCATTTGAGCGGGCGCTCATGGGAGTGTCAACGGGGGGCTGCCGTGACCCCTGATTGCAGAATGGATTCCGCATGACCAGGGGGTCTGCGGAGGGGCATGGAACGCGGGAAGCCAGGAAGCCAGGAAAGAGACCTCCAGAACGTCGTTCTCCTGGTTTCCTGGTTTCCCGCGTTGAACAACCGCCGGTGAGCCGACGGACATGGAAGGCCGCGGCTTGTCCCACGCCGCGGTCTCTGGCTTGATCGCGGGCCGTGGAGAGCGTCGTCCTCTATCTGGGTGCCGGTGCCGGGGCCGGGGTGCTCGCCGGGCTGTTCGGCGTGGGGGGCGGGATCATCATGGTGCCGGTGCTGTACTTCGTGTTCCGTGGCCAAGGCTTCGCGGCCCAGACCCTGTTCCAGTGTGCGACGGCGACCAGCCTGGCGGCGGTGGTGTTCAGCGGCCTCTCGGCCCTGGTTGGCCACGGCCGGCGGCGCAATCTCGATCCGGCCCGGGTGGGTTGGCTCGCGGTGGGGGCGATCGCCGGGGGCACGGCGGTGGCGTATGTGGCCGCGCGGGCGCCAGGGGGCGGCTGGCGGGTCGCCTTCGGCCTCTTCCTGTGCGGAGTGGCGGGCCTCGTCGTGGGGCGGAAAGCGGAGGGAGCCACCGTGGGTGAGCCGCGATCCTTCGGCGGCCGCTGCCTCGGCATCGGCGTGGCGAGCGGCATGGTCTCCGCCGCCTTCGGGGTCGGGGGCGGAGTCGTGGCCGTGCCGATGATGCTCGCCGTCCTGCCCGGCGTCACCGCGCGCCGGGCGGTGGGCAACTCGACGGCGGTGCTGGTGGCGTCGGCGGTGAGCGGCACCGCCGTCTACCTGGTTCAGGGGCGCGCGTGGCTCGGCACCAGCGGCGCCAGCCTCGGCCTGGTCCACCTGCCGGCGGCCGTAGTGTTGGCCGTCACCGCGATCCCCTTCGCCCAGGCCGGCGCGTGGCTCGCCCACCGCCTGCCGGAGCGCGCCCTGCGCCTGGCCTTCGCCGTGCTGCTGGTGGTGACGGGCGTCCGGATGGTCCTGGGGTGAATATCGCGTCGGCGCTCGGCTTGCCGGACCGATAGGAAATCGCTTTTCCGGCGTTGGCCGCAAAGGGCATGGTCTGTCGGCGAAGCTATTCGCACTCCAGCAGACCCAGTTGCCGTCGCAGCGCGTCGCGCCAACCCGTCCCGCAGCCGTGCCGCGATTCGCTGGGTGGTGCAGTACCATCGGAGGCGTGGGCGTGATCGGTGCGATTTCTGGCGACGTGATAGGGTCCGTGCATGAAGGCACGGCGGCGAAGGCGAAAGACTTTCCGCTTTTCGTGCCGGGTTCAACATTCACGGACGACACGGTACTCACTGTTGCTGTCGCCAACGCGATTCGGAAGGGTGCGGATTTCGGCACCTCGATTCGACGATGGGGCCGCCGATACCCGGACGCCGGGTACGGGGGCTGGTTCTACCGCTGGCTTTTTCAGGACGACGCAGGGCCCTACAACAGTTTTGGCAACGGGTCCGCGATGCGGGTTGCGGCCATCGGGTGGGCGTTCGACGACCTCGACGTTGTATTACGCGAGGCGACCAAGAGCGCAGAGGTTACCCACAACCATCCAGAGGGAATCAGGGGCGCCCAGGCGGTGGCCGCGGCGGTATTGGTCGCCCGGCTCGGGCAGACGAAGGACCAGATCGCCGCCCTACTGTCCGATCGGTTCGGCTACGATTGCTCGGTGAGGTTGGACACCCTGCACCGCCGGGGCGGTTTCGATGTCACCTGCCAGGGCACAGTCCCCGCCGCCGCAGTGGCTTTCCTCGAATCGACGGACTTTGAGGATGCCGTTCGCAACGCCATCTCCTTAGGCGGTGATGCCGACACCTTGGCCTGCATCGCGGGAGCGATGGCCGAAGCGCACTACGGCCGAGTGCCCGTGGCGATCCAGGTCGAAGTGCTCCGTCGCCTGGATGAGACCTTGCGTGCCGAAGTCATTGCCTTTGGCAAACTGTTCGGTGTTCCGCTTGCCGACGTCCCCGACCTCGGGGAGCCCGCGCGATGACGAGCAGTCACCTACCCCGCATTTCTCACCATGAATCTGCTGCGCCCGCGCGACTGCCCTGCCTGCCGGCAGGCAGGCCGCATCTCCTGGCCCACCTCGTCCGGGGTAGGAGCCGAATCCCTCCTGCCTGCCGGCAGGCAGGTCGGCGATCTGCCACATGGGGTCGCGATAGAATCGGCTCCTACCGCGGGCCGGCCAGGATCTACGCGTGTTTGCACGGTCTCAGGTCTTGACCGACCGACGGATGGGATCGCCGAACTCGGGATCGACGCTCGCGCACCAGGCCACCGTGCCCTTCGGGTTTGGATACCAGCCCGGATCGCGGTAGTCACCGCGCGCCAGCTTGTCGCGCACCTTGACCACTGTGAACATGCCGCCCATTTCCAGGTTCCCGAACGGACCCTTGCCCAGCATCATGGCCAGTGTGTTCTCGGGTCCCTTGTGGTGCCCCATCTCCACGTGTTCCTGGTGCTCGGCCATGCCGTGCTCGCCCATGGCGATATAACCCGGCAACATCCCCCGGATTTCCTTCTCGATGCCGGACTGGTCCACGCCCAAAGTGTTGGGGATGCCATGGCCCATGGCATTCATCGTGTGATGCGACTTGTGGCAGTGGAACGCCCAGTCGCCCGCAATGGCGATGAACTCGAGATCGCGCGTCTGGCCGACGCCGACGATCTCCGTGGTTTCCGTGACCCAGCGGCTCTCCGGCCAGCGGCCGCCGTCCGATCCGGTCACCCAGAACTGGTGCCCATGCAGATGCATGGGGTGCTCGTGCATCGAAAGGTTGGCGATGCGGATGCGCACCCGCTCGCCGCTGCGCGCCACCAGCGGCTCGATCGCCGGGAACACCTTGGAGTTGAAGGTCCACAGGTCGAAGTCGGTCATGATCGAGGGGTCCGGCCGGTAGGTGCCCGGATGCATGGCCCAGTTGTGCAGCAGGATGGCGTAGTCGCGATCCATCCGGTTCGGCTCGCCGTTTCTCGGGTGGATGATGAACAAACCCATCATGCCCACCGCCAGCTGCACCATTTCATCGGCGTGCGGGTGGTACATGTGCGTGCCGTGCTGCCTCAGCGTGAACTCGTAGACATAGGTCTCGCCCGGGCCGATGTGCGGCTGCGACAGCCCGCCGACGCCGTCCATGCCGCTCGGCAGCAGGATGCCGTGCCAGTGCACGCTGGTGTGCTCCTTCAGCCGGTTGGTGACCAGAATGCGCACGCGGTCGCCTTCCACCGCTTCGATGGTCGGGCCCGGTGTGGTGCCGTTGTAGCCCCAGCATTTGGCCTTGCTGCCCGGCGCGAACTCGTGCTCGACCTCCTCGGCGACGAGGTGAAACTCCTTCACGCCGTTCTGCATCTTGTACGGCAGGGTCCAGCCGTTGGGCGTGCGCACCGGGGTATAGCCCCGGCTCCTGGGGGTAGCGGGTGGTGTATCGGTCCTGGGCGCCTCGGACATGCCCGGCAGCGGCGTGCCGGGCATGTCGTGGCCTTCATGGCCCGTTTGCGCCCAGACGCGGCGACCGAGCGCAGTGCTGAGACCGGCCAGCGAGCCAGCCCCCATCAAGGACAACAGAGTGCGACGAGTCATCATCGGTGGTCTCCATATTGTCAATGTTCGTGATGCGGCCCGGCTTGTCCGTCCGTGATGGATGCGGGTGCTCCGGGCGCGTCTTCGGACATTGAGTGGCCGGTATGGTCCGTGCCGGCATCCTTCGGTGTGATGAGCGTTTCGACGTCGAGCGTCTGATCGCCGATCTGGGCGTCACTCGGCAGGCGCGTGCCGATCTGCCGCGCAAGCTCCACGCGCGCCTGCCAGTAGTCACGCAGCGCTTCCAGATAGCCCTGGTAGGCGTCGTATTCCTGTTGTTTGGCGAACAGCAGCTCGAACTGCCCCTTGAGCATGTAGTTCACCTCTTCCAGCGTGCGTTGCACGATCGCTTCGCGCTGGGGAATCAGGGTGCTGCGGTAAAGCTCAGCGCGGGCGCGCGTATTGAGCAGGCCCGCATGCGCCAGTTGCACCGCGTTGCTGGCCTCGATCAGCCGGTTTCGCAGGTCGGAGTCAGCCTGCTGCAGCAGCGATTCGGCGCGCGCCACCCGGCCTTTGCCCGGGTTGAACAGCGGCAGCTCCAAGGCGAGCGTCGGGCCGGTAATGCGGGACCGGTCGGTCTCTCGCTCGGTTTCCACCCCTAACTCGAACGCGCCCAGCCAGTGATAGCGCCGGGTGACGGCGAGGCTGTCGGCCAGAAGATCGACCGCGGCGCGGGCCGCGGCGAGATCCAGGCGATTCTGTTCCGCCAGCGCCTGCAGGCTGGACAACTCGTCTTCCTGGGCGACCGGCATGGGCAGGCGATCGGATACGTCCCACTTGAACTGACCATCGGTGAATCCCAGGAGCACATTCAACTCGGCCCGGGCTTCGGCCACATTGGCCTCGGCTTCCAGCCGCTTCAGGCGACTCTCCGCGGCCGCCGCCTGTTCCTGCGCCAGCTCCAGGCGGCCGATGTTCCCGGCACCGAAGAAGCGCTGGGCCAACTCCGCGGAAACATCGGCGGCCTTGGCCACCGTCGCGCGCATGGCCGCCACCTGCTTCGCGCCGACCAGCCGGTAATAGGCAGTTTCTGTCTCGGTGGCGAGATTCTGGATCTCGCGGCCGACCGACTGCTGGGTGCGCTCGAACTCGCCTTTGGCCAACCGTTTGCGCGCGGACAGCAGCAGGATGTCGGTGAAGCTCTGCGACAGGCCGAAACCGACCTGATCGGCAGCGCCTGATTCGTCGGAGTTCAGCCAGGCCGCGGAGAGTGTCGGGTTGCTGAGGCGGCAGGCGTCATAGACCTCGGCGGACGCGATGCCCAGCCGCGCGTACTCGGCCTTGAGGCGCGGGTTGTTGACCAGCGCGATGCGCACCGCACCGTCGGCGGTCAGGGGCCTGGCGGCCAGATCGGCAACCAGCCGGGCGCCGGCGGCCTCCTCCGGGACCGGGGCCGGTGTGCCACGCGCCACAACCAGGCCGGCGACGTTGTTGCGGCCCAGATCGGCCGGCAGGCTGGAGCAGCCTGCGAGCAGCCATACCAGCGTTGTAGCCGGTATTCGAATTCGTTGTGTAGGCACAGAACCTCCATCTGTGAACTGAGCAAATGCCGCGCGGATGTACCGCAGGGGCAAGCCAGCCCGACGCATGGACACACGAGGCCGAAGAGCCCCGTGCGCCGCTGAGCGGCGCGTGGATCAGTGAAAGCCATTTTCTTCCACCAGTGAAACGAGCGCCAGCGCAGCGCGAATCGGCGACAAAGGCCGGCCACGGAAACACTGAATATCGTGGCAGCGGACGTGAGTCCGCTCATTATTCCCTGGATGGAAATC
>Ga0214472_10006375_pt1 | contig 12366 bp, 12 predicted proteins | sample RVTome_6_FD_207662 | JGI IMG/M metagenome (GOLD analysis project Ga0214472, IMG submission 207662) | Soil microbial communities from uranium-contaminated site in the Upper Colorado River Basin, Wyoming, United States - RVT140D175 | ecosystem: Environmental > Terrestrial > Soil > Contaminated >... | reverse complement strand
AAGTCTGCGCTGAGTTCGGTATCGCCGACATTGCCATCGTGCACCGCATTGGCCCGGTGGACATCGGCCAGATCAGCCTGGTGGTGGCAGTGGCCTCACCCCACCGCCAGGAAGCCTTCTTCGCCTGCCACCGGGTGGTAGACCGGGTCAAAGAAATAGTCCCCATCTGGAAAAAGGAGGTCTTTGAAGACGGCTCCCGCTGGGTCGCTTGCGAAGGCCACGAGTTCACCTCCCCGGAGGCCGCCTCCCTCCCCGCCGGCCACGACCCGGGCATCGAGGCCGGACGAAGTTAATGGGGACAACGTTGTGGACCTGGCCGACGTTCAGACCAGGACCATATTATTGACCTTCACTTCAATTTCACTATCGATCCTGGGGGGTGCCTGATGACTGTTGGACCGGTTAGCCCGTATCCAGTCTCGGTAGAAGCTGAACCAGGCGAATCTTTGAGCCGCTGGCTGTGGCTGGTCAAGTGGATCCTGGCCATACCTCATTTTATTATCCTGATATTCCTCTGGATCGCATTTTTCATCATCACCATCGTTGCCTTCCTGGCCATACTGTTTACCGGACGCTACCCCAGAGGGATGTTCGACTTTAACGTTGGAGTCATGCGCTGGACCTGGCGGGTCGGGTATTACAGCTACGGCGCCCTGGCCACCGACCAGTACCCTCCCTTCAGTCTGGAACCCAGGGACTACCCGGCCACTCTGGAGGTTGAGTATCCTGAGCAGTTATCCCGGGGACTGGTCTTGGTGAAGTGGTGGCTGCTGGCCATCCCCCACTACCTGGTACTGGTCTTTTTCCAGGGCGGGACCGGTTTCCGTTTTGGAGGACTGCAGTTGGTGCTGGTGCTTTTTGCCGGGGTGGCCCTGCTGTTCACCGGACGCTATCCCCGAGACCTCTTTGACCTCATTCTCGGGATGAGCCGCTGGTCGCTGAGGGTCCTGGCCTACACCTCCTTGATGCGCGATGAATACCCGCCGTTCCGGTTTAGCCCCTGAATCCCGTGGGACCAGCGGGCTGGCCGGCCAGCCCGGCAATCCGCCAATCCCAGGTAAAGGATCGACCGACCATGTCCACCAATCAGCCGGGAACCCTGGCCCAGCAGATGTTCGGCTCCCGGGCCCCGGTCTACGCCGCCAGCCCGGTGCACGTCAGCGACGATAGCCTGGAAGCAATGGTCCGGCTGGCCGCGCCCGGACCCTACGCCTGGACCGTCGACCTGGGATGCGGAGCGGGATTTACCGCCTTTGCGATGACCCAATGCTCCCAGCGGGTGGTCGCCAGCGACCTGACCCGGCCAATGCTGGGGGAGACCCGGCGAATTGGACGGGAACGGCAGCTGGACAACCTGATGCTCAGCCACAATGCCGCGGAGCATTTGCCCTTCGCCAGCGGTTCTCTGGACCTGGTCACCTGCCGGGTGGCCGGTCACCACTTCGCTGACTTTGAGCTGGCTCTGGATGAAATCCACCGGGTACTGAAGATCGGTGGTTCGCTGCTAATGGCCGACACCGTCGCTCCCGAAGATGACGCCGTTGCCGCCTGGCTGAACGATGTGGAACTGCGCCGGGATTTCAGCCATGTCAAAGACCGAAAAGTCTCCGTGATCGAAGACCTGCTGTCGGCCCGAGACCTGGAGATCGTCGCGCGGGAGGACCGGCGGGTCAACCTCCAGTTCAACAACTGGGTGGCCCGCACCGCCACGCCCGAGCCGGAAGTAACCAATTTAAGGCGGGACTTCCTGGCTGGGTCCTCCGCAGTGAAACAAGCTTTCGAAATCGAGCCGGCCGCCGGCGGAGATATAAATTTCTCCTGGCCCTGCTGGATATTTCGGGCGGTCAAACTGTAGCTTGACCCGGGGCTGCGATCAGGGGGCTGCGGTCAGGGGGCCGCTACATTTGCCAGCGTTCCAGGTTGTAGGCCATGTCCCAAAAAAGAAGCTCAAACCGCACGCTGGTGCGATAGGCCTCACCCATGGCCGCCCGCTCGGCCAGGCCAGCCTGGTCCCCGATGCGGTCCGCCAGGTCTTTCATTTCTTTAGCCAACCCGGCAAATTCCGGGGCGGCGTACATCTGAATCCACCGGGCGTACCGGGGAGCGGATGCCGGTTCTCCCTGCCGGGACAGGTGTTCGCCAATCTCCCAATACCCCCACTGGCAGGGCAACAGCGAGGCAACCAACTCGCCAAAACTGCCCTGGTGGGCCGTCTTCAGCAAGAAGCTGGTGTAAGCGATGGTGGTGGGAGCCGGCTCAACGGCTTCCAATTCTTCTGCGGTAATGCCGAACTCGGCGCAGTAACTGCGGTGCAGGTCCATCTCCACGTTGAGCGTCTCATCCAGCAGCCTGGCGAACCACCCCATGGTTGCCAGATTGGCGGCGCGGGCCGATGCCAGCGCGATCACCCGGCTGTAGTCGGCCAGGTAAACGTAGTCTTGAGCAACATAGTGCTTGAACTTGGCCACCTCCAGGGTGCCGTTGCCGACCCCGACAATAAACGGATGGGCCAGTATCGCCTGCCGGAGCCTCAGGGTCCGCTGTCCTATATCATCGGTGAATTTCATGCACCGCCACCTCGACCTGATCTGAGAAGTTATGCCAATCATATGCTGATCGCTGACCAGGGCATTCACATCTTACCCGGTAGAGGGTCCCGGTCACACCGGCGGAAACCGGTGTCCAGTATCCTTCCCTGGGTTCCGGCCTTTGCCGGAACGACGACAAGGCTCAGGCAGCATCGGACTTGCTAGCGAATCGTCTGCTTTCAAGAAGATGCGATTGCCCTGAAAGAGTGACAAGCAGCCTTGGAGGGTTTCAGGATAATGCAGTATAATATACTACATCGCGTCGTAATCGTGCACACCAATAGTGTGCACGATGAAAGGGCCCAGGCGAATACAGAATGGGGCCCTCACCCATCCCCACACTCCCAATATTTAGCGAGGCCCTCAGCATGAACGTCATCTTTCTACAAGACGTACCCGAAAAGGCTCACGCCGGAGAAGTTAAACGAGTGGCCAACGGTTACGCCCGGAACTACCTGCTCCCCAATGGTCTGGCCGAAGTGGTCACCCCGGAAATCATGAAGCGGGTGAACAAGATCAAGTCCGTCGGCGATGCCCAGCGCCTGCGGGAAACCGAGACCATGGAAGTGCTGGCCCAACTGCTGGACAACACCCAGGTCAGCGTCATGGCCAGGGTCACTCCCACCGGGCGGTACTACGGCGCCATCGGCAACGTCCAGGTTGCCGAGGCGCTGACCAGCACCATCGGTCGGGAAATTGACCGCCGGATAGTGGCATCGGTGGAGCCGATCCGGGAACCCGGCGAGTACGAAGTCACCCTGAAACTATCGGCGGAAATCCAGGCCACCATCCACATAACCGCCGGGGTCGAAGAGTAAAGTTGAAGAGTAAAGTTAATGTACGCGGAGAAACTCCTTCCCCACGACATTGAGGCGGAGGAGGCGGTGGTGGGGGCACTGCTGATCAATAGTGATTCGTTTCTCCGGGTGTCGCACCTGATCAAACCAGACGACTTCTACCGGGAGCGGAACCGTTCCTGTTTTGCCGCTTGCGTTGACCTGTTTCAACGGAGCGAGGCCATCGACCAGGTAACCCTGGCCCGGGAACTGGCCCGCACCAACCAGTTGGATGCGGTGGGCGGCATGGCCTACCTCAGTCATCTGATCTCCATTACCCCCAACTCGGCCAACGCCGAATACTATGCCCAGCTCATTGCCCGCACTGCCACCATGCGCCGGCTGATTGATGCCGCCTCCCGCATCTCCGCCCTGGGATACGAGGACACCGAAGACGTGGAGGCCACCCTGCGCCAGGCCGAAGACACCCTGTTCAAGGTGCGCTCCGGGCAGACCGACCGGGGGTTTGTCCCCCTGCGTCAGGTTTATGACCAGTTCCTGGAAGACCGGGCCGCTCTCACCGAACCCGCCCAGAACAGCGCTCCCATAATGACCAGCTTCAACGACCTGGACGAGCTCTTGGGCGGGATGCAACGCTCCGATATGCTGATCCTGGGTGCCCGCCCCGGCCTGGGCAAAAGCACCCTGGCGGTCAACATCTCCTTGAACGCCGCCAGGAACGGCTTCACCTCGGGAATTTTCAGCCTGGAGATGAGCCGGGAGCAGCTGGCCCTGCGAATCCTGGCGGCCGACGCCGGAGTCGACGCCCACCGCCTGCGGTTGGGCCTGTATACCGAAGCCGAGGAACAGCGGATTATCGATTCCATCGGTACTCTGTCGGACATGCCGGTGTTTATTGACGACACTCCCTTTCAGGGAATCGTTGAGATGCGGGGTAAGGCCCGGCGTCTTTCCCTGGAACACCGGGTGGACCTGCTGGTCATCGACTACCTGCAGCTGGTCCAGGGCGAGGCCAAAGGGCGCTTCGGCGAAAACCGGGTGCAGGAGGTCAGCGAAATTTCCCGGTCAATCAAGGGAATGGCCCGCGATCTGCAGGTCCCCATCCTCACCTGCTCCCAGCTGAGCCGGGTGGTTGAGAACCGTACCGGACACCGTCCCCAGCTTTCCGACCTGCGGGACAGCGGCAGCATCGAGCAGGACGCCGACGTTGTGATGTTCATTTCCCGGGAAGACGCCTACTTCACCGAAGACGAGTGGGAACAGCAATTCCCCGGGCGCCCCTATCCCAGAGCCATCGCCGAGATAATCGTGGCCAAGCATCGCCACGGTCCCACTGGCAGCGTCAAACTGCGGTTCCGGGACCACCTGGTACGGTTTGAGTCGCTGGCCCGCACCGACGATTTCTAGACATGGATTTCGCCGGGTTTCCTCCAGGGGTTCACGCCACGTCCATTCCTGACCCGGTGCTGGGTGTCCTGTTGGAGCAGATTATTGACCTGGCGGAACTCAAGGTGACCCTGCGCGGCTTCTGGCTGGCTAACCAGAAAAAGGGGGCGTTGCGGGCCGTTTCCCAGGATGAGTTTCTCAACGACAAAGTCCTGGTCGAGGGTCTCAAGGGCATTTACCAGTCACCGCAAGAAGCGATTCAGCGGGGATTGGCCCTGGCAGTGCAGCGGCGTACCTTCCTGGTCTACCAGTCCAACGCCAGCCTGCCCGACCACAGGCTCTACGCGGTCAACACCGAAAGCGAACGCCGCGCGCTGGCCCGTTTACGGACCCGGGGCGGCGCGCTACTCCCGGAAAATACCCCGGGTAATATCCCGGGTAATTTCCCGGGTAATACCCCGGATAATAACTACGAAACACCGTACACCGAAGCCACCAGGGATGCCAAACCGAACATCTTCGCGCTATACGAGAATAATATCGGCACCATCGCGCCGATGCTGGCCGAGAAACTGAGCGAAGCCGAGGGGCAGTATCCCTGGCCCTGGATCGCCGAGGCCTTTCAGATTGCGGTCACCCGCAACAAACGGAGTTGGGCCTACATATCGGCGATTTTGCGACGTTGGATCGATGAAGGAAAGGACGATGGAGAGTCTGGGCGACATACTCAGAAGGATAACCCAACAAACCACCTTGAGGAATACCGGCAGCTACGGGGTCACCTTCCCTGGGAGTCAGGAAACCCCAGGGAGTCAGGAAACCCCCGGGAGTCAGGAAACCCCAGAGAGTCAGGAGACCAGTGAAGCCTGTCCCATTTGCGATGGTGCCGGCTGGGTTAGCAAGGCCGTATCGGTAGAACATCCAGACTTCGGTCAGGCCTTTCCCTGCCGCTGCCAGCGGGGAGACGAACCCGCCGCCCGTATCGCCTCCCTCCGTCGCTACAGTAATCTCGGCCCCCTCAGCCGCATCACCTTCGCCAGCACCAGGCTAGAGGGGCCGCTGCCCGATTCAGGCAGCCACCAGCGGTTCCAGTTGGCGATGGCGACGGCGGTGGAGTACGCCGAGGAACCCACCGGCTGGCTGGTGTTCACCGGGCCCAGCGGCTCCGGCAAGACCCATCTGGCGGTGGCGGTGGCCAACCGCTGCATCGAGCGGGGCCAGACCACCTACTTCATTGTGGCCGCCGACTTGCTGGACCACCTGCGGGCCACCTACTCGCCGGAAACTCCGGTAACCTATGATGAGCTTTTCGATCAGGTACGCAACGTTCCGGTTTTGATCGTTGACGATCTGAACACTCAGTCCGCCAGCCCCTGGGCCCAGGAGAAGCTGTTCCAGGTTTTCAATCACCGGTTTAACGCCCAACTGCCGACGGTCATTACCGTGCGGGGGGCTCTGGAACGATTGGAAGAAGGCCTGCGCACCCGAATCGAAGCCGCCGAGGGATTCTCCCAGGTGTTCCAACTGGGCCAGTACAATACCCGCCTGGCCCGGCGCATCGGCGATGTCCCGGCCGGGATGCTGCGGATGACCTTCACCAACTTCGATCCCCGAGGCGGACACAGTTCCAACCAGCAGCAGCAAGCGTCCCTGGAGTACGCCCGGAAAACCGCCCAGGATTTTGCCGCCGACCCCAACCGCTGGATTTTACTCACCGGCCCCCACGGCTCCGGCAAGACCCACCTGGGTGTGGCCATCGCCGGGGAAGCTCTCCGGCAGAACCAGACCGTGTTCTTCGCCTTCGTCCCGGACCTGCTGGACCACCTACGGGCCACCTTCAGCCCCAACAGCCCCATCGCCTATGACGAACTGTTCGAACAGATCAAAACCGTACCTGTGCTGATCCTGGACGACCTGGGCTCGGAGAGCAGCACTTCCTGGGCCGAAGAAAAACTCTACCAGATTCTGGTCTACCGCCACGAAACCCTCTTGCCCACCATCATCACCGCCTCCTTCAGCGTCAAAGACTTGCAGGCCGACAAGTCCCGCATCGCCTCCCGGTTGATGGACAGCATTGTGGTCGAATGGGTACCCATTGACGCGCCGGACTACCGCGGGCAGCGCCGCTCCAGTCCACCAAACCGCCGCTAAAACTCGCCATCATCCCTTCCCTTGCCCTAACGTCTCCCGCTGCCATAACCTTTCATTAGTAGGGTGCTGTAAAAGGGGAGTCCAGAGGGGCGAAGCCCCTTTGGCAGGGGTCTGGGGATGTCCCCCAGATACAATTCCTACCCCCTTCCTGACCAGGAAGGGGGTAGGGGGATGGTCGAAAAGGGTTTTTCATCAACCTGCTAAAGCTCGCCGGACGGTTATGCCCCTCCCCAGTTCGCTAACCAGTCAACCTGCTATGGTGACAATTATTCCTCGACACCCGGTGGCCCGGTCTCTATTATTTAACCAAATGGTTAATCTTTTGGGCGAACCTCTGGCCGCCACCTTCGCGGCGCTGGCGGACCCAACCCGGCGGGCCATCCTGGAACGCCTGGCCCAGGGAGATGCTACGGTAACCGAACTGGCCCGGCCCTTCCCCGTTTCCCTGCCCGCCATCTCCAGGCAGCTGCGGGTGCTGGAACGCGTCGGGCTGTTGACTCAGGAGAAGGAAGCCAGGGTGCGGCGCTGCTATCTGGAAGCGGGGCCAATGCGGGAGGCAGCCGCCTGGCTGGAGCGTTATCGGCGCTATTGGGAAGGGCAGTCCAGCCCACCCGGGATGAGCACGACAAGGGTTGGAACGGCACCCTGGACCGGCTGGTCCAACTAATCCAGGCCGGCGGGTTATAGCCTTTGCCAGACGAATCCACGCCTTTCCCGGTGCTCGGTCTCACGCCCGGCCGGGAGGCCCAAGGAGGTGAAGCCAGAATGCCCCGGTTAGCTTGACCGGATTTGCCCTCGGGGGAAAATTCTACCGTCCCCCGGGGACGAGAACCAATCGCTAAAAAGGAGTGCCCCATGCCCAATCCAGTGGTCCATTTTGAAGTACAGGCGAAGGACGCCAGGAAGATCCAGGACTTTTACCAGAAGCTGTTTGACTGGCACGTCAACGCCGACAATCCGATGCATTACGGCATCGTAGACACCCATGTCGAAGGCGGGATTGGTGGCGGCATCGGCCCGGCGATGGACGGGGTCAACCGGGTTACGTTCTACGCTCAGGTGGATGACCTGCAAAAGTATCTGGACAAGGCCGAGCAGCTGGGCGGCAAGACCATTATGCCCCCCACGGAAATCCCGGACATGGTTACTCTGGCCATGTTCACCGATCCCGAGGGCAACGTCATCGGCATGGTCAAGGAGATGTAACCACGGCCGGGCCAGATTGCTGGCAGGCGGCAACTTGAATCAATTACTTGACCACCCGCAGCGGCAAGCATCCTGAAATAGTCTAACCTGAAATATCTGGAGGAAGTTATGACTCAGCAAGCCCGGCCCAATCCGGTGGAACTCTTTGAGAGGGCTACCAGTGGCCTGAACCAGATTCTGTCCGGAGTCAAGCAGGACCAGGTCAATGCCCAGACCCCGTGCCGCGAATGGAAGGTTAGAGGCCTGCTGGACCACGTCATCGGCGGTGCCTCCCACCTTGGCGTCTCGATGGCGGGAGGCGCCGGCCCGGCCAGCCCTCCCACTCCGGAAGGCGACCTGGCCCAACTGGCGGCCAGTTACAGATCAGCGGTAGCCCAGGTGCTGGAAAAGGCGGCCAGTCCTGCCGCTCTCGAAGCCCAGGTCGCCACCCCCGCCGGCGAAATGAGCGCCGCCCAATTCATGGGCATCCTGGCCCTGGACAACCTGGTCCACACCTGGGACCTGGCCAAAGCAACCGGCCAGAATACCCGCCTTGACCCGGCGCTCACCGAGACCTGTTACGCCATGTTCGTGCCCGGCTTGATCGATATGGCCCGACCCCACGGAGCATTTGGACCCCCAGTATCGGTACCCAACAGCGCCAGCACTCAGGACAAACTGCTGGGTTACACCGGCCGTCAGCCCTGATTCCGCCCGGCATCGGTCCGGAGGCAGGGCAATCGTATCCGCCTGAAGGCGGTCGAATCGCAAGAAAATCCGGTGAAGCCTGGGCCTTGTCGTCGTTCCGGCGGAAGCCGGAATCCAGGGAATTCCACTGGACACCGGCTTCCGCCGGTAAAACGGGGACCTTTGACCGGGTCAGATCTGGTTGCCCCCGGTCCGGTGGGACCTGCAGGTCCCACCGGCCACCTCAGAATCTCTGGAGGCATCCGGCTGCAGCGCGGATGCCTAGCCTCTTTGCATCCCTTCCCTGCATCTCTGCCATTGCCTTAACGTCTCCCGCTGCCATAACCTTTCATTAAGTCCAAAGCCCGCCCGATCAGTCCGCCGGTAACTTATCACACGGTAACTTATCTGGACGTTGCACAAAAGACTGCCGGAGTCCGGAGCTCCGTCATTCCGGCGCAGGCCGGAATCCAGTGGCGCGTTGTCGTCAACCAATGGACGTCTCTGGACTCCGGCTTTCGCCGGAGCGACAGAAGAAACTTCCCCGGAAACCTGGCTGGTTTCTTCTAGGAACCCAATCTGCGCCTGTTGGTGGCAACGCCTCGCTTTCTCCTGACCTTTATCGTTGACACAGAGTGCTTTGCCGACTGAATGTACAAAGTCCAGCTCATTACATTAGCGAGGTCAGCGATGTCGCCCAATCAGCAGCGGGTCCTGGTGGTGGAAGACGATGCCAATACGGCAGATATCGTCAAAGCCTACCTGGAAAAAGACGGGTACGCCGTGCTGACGGCCCGCGACGGGCCCGCGGGACTTGCCACCGCGCGTGGCTACTCACCGGACCTAATCGTCCTGGACTTGCTGCTGCCCGGCAGCAGCGGAGCGGATATCTGCCGCACCTTGCGCCAGGAGTCGGCCGTACCGATCATCATGCTGACCGCCCTCAGCACCGAGCAGGACAAGCTCAACGGCCTGGACCTGGGCGCCGATGACTATCTGACCAAACCCTTCAGTCCCCGGGAACTGGTGGCCCGGGTACGCGCGGTGCTCCGCCGCGCCCCGGAGGATAAGTCCACCCCGGACCCGAACCTGCTTACCTTCGGAGATTTATCCGTAGACCTGGAACAGTGCACAGTTCATCTGAAAGGACAGGAAATCCGTCTGACTCCCACCGAGTTCCGAATTCTGTCGGTCCTGGTCCGGGAGCCGGGCCGGGTATTCAGCCGAAGCCAACTGGTCGAGCAGTCCATGGGCTACAACTACGAAGGATTGGAACGGACGGTGGATGTCCACGTCCTGAAGCTGCGGCGCAAACTGGAGCAGGACCCGGGCCACCCGGACCCGGATCGCCCGGAATACATCCGCACCGTCTACGGGATGGGTTACAAGTTAGGTGGTTGACCTTTGATTTACAGCGTCCGCTGGCAGCTGCTCCTGAGCATGGTGGCGGTGATCCTGGTAACCGTCGGCATGACCGCCTCTTTCGCCAATCGCGCCGCCACCGCGGAGATTGCCCGGGTGCAAGACCGGGACGAAATATTGCGCGATCGGCGCTTGACCACCATGGTGACCCGCGACTATGGGCAGAATAACGGGTGGTCGGGCACCCAGGCAATCCTGGTGTATGCCGCCCGGTTGTCCGGAGAGCGCGTTGTGGTGGCCGACGCCACCGGCACCATTGTGGCCGACTCACACCAGTCCTTCATTGGACGTCATCTGGAACCAGATTTTTCCAGCCGCAGCAGTATTCTAACCACGGGAGAACCAGGCCGGTTGGGAACTCTATCGATCAGTCCCAACTTTCCCCCAGTACCCCAGACCCCTCCGCCGGCGGATATGGTGCCGTCCAGCCCCTCCCTCAGCGTCCTGCTGATTCTCAGCGGCTTGCTGGCCGTCGGCGTGGCGATGATCCTCACTTTTTTCGTTTCGCACCGCATCCTGTCGCGGGTGGAATCACTGTCCCGGGTGTCCCGCATGGCCGCCCACCGGGACTTCTCGGGCCGGGCCGAGGTGACATCTCGCGATGAAGTAGGGGAGTTGGCCCGCACTTTCAATTCCATGTTAGATGAACTGTCCCGCACTGAAGAACTGCGCCGCAACCTGGTAGCCGACGTGGCCCACGAGCTACGCACTCCGGTTACCAACATCCGGGGGTATGTTGAAGGGATAACCGACGGCGTAATCAATCCAGATAGCGCTACCCTGGACTCGATTCACAGCGAGACGTTACTCCTGGGCCGCTTGATCGAAGACCTGCAGGACCTGGCCCTGGCTGAATCGGGTCAGATGCACCTCCGATTCCTGCCCTGTAACCTGGACGGCCTGGTGCGGAGCGCAGCTAGCTCGATGCAACAATTGGCCCAGGCCAAACAGGTAGAACTGACCGTAATGGAATCTGCCGAGATATTGATTGACGCTGACCCTCAACGCATTAGCCAGGTGCTGCGCAACTTGCTGGTCAACGCATTGATGCATACTCCTGCCGAGGGCCAGATACAGATCAACGCCCACCAGCAGAACGGCAACGCCCTGGTTTCGGTCAAAGACACCGGACCGGGCATACCTGCCGCGGATTTAGGGTACATCTTCGACCGGTTCTACCGAGTGGACAAGTCACGCTCTCGCTCCACCGGCGGAGTTGGCCTGGGCCTGACCATCACCAGGCGCCTGATCGAAGCACACCACGGCACTATTGAGGTCTTCAGTCCGGAGGGACAGGGCGCCGAGTTCGTCGTCACTCTGCCCACGCGCCACACCGGCTAGCCCGGTAGGACCGGAACCCCCGGCTCTCGTCGTAGTTCACGCCCCGGTACAATCGCATCTTACTTCGTACCGGGTTTCCCGTCCCACCGGCGAAAGCCGGTGTCCAGATTCGTTTCCTGGATTCCGGCTTCCGCGGAATGACGGAATGGCCCAGACCTCACCGGATTTGCTGGCAAGTGGCCCGCCTCCGGGAAGATGCGATTGGCCCGGGCCGGCCCTCGGGTACAGTTATGACTGATTGATTCAGAATAACGACTATCTGCAGACATACAGATTCGAAATGCCCGGCATGAATTCAACAAACGGGACATTAACGGGACATTAACGGGACATTTTATGTTTACATAATTTTCGATATGTGTGGTATACTCCCGTCCGACCCGTTCTAATGCTATTGGCCAGTAGCCGCCCGAGCGTGGCTGCAATAGCGTTGTCGCCGAATTTGCGGGATCAAATTTGTGAGGTTTCCGAAGATGAATGTGACCACGAATGGGACCAGGAAGGCAACCATCGCCTTCGCCGCGGTTATTATGGCGTTGGTATTGGTTGCTGTCGTTAGCTTGATCAATAATTTGCCGGCATTCGCCGACCCGCAGTTGCCGGGGGATATTTCGGCAAATCAAACGGACCAACTCATTCCGGGTCCTTCCGGTCCTTCCGGCCCTTCCGGTCCTCCCGGTCCCACCGGCCCGAGACCCGCAGGACCAACCGGGCCTACCGGGCCCGAGGGCCCGACCGGTCCCACCGGTCCTACCGGCGCAGCGGGTGCTGATGGTGCTACCGGGGCTGACGGCCCCACCGGTCCTACC
>Ga0214472_10006374_pt1 | contig 12366 bp, 10 predicted proteins | sample RVTome_6_FD_207662 | JGI IMG/M metagenome (GOLD analysis project Ga0214472, IMG submission 207662) | Soil microbial communities from uranium-contaminated site in the Upper Colorado River Basin, Wyoming, United States - RVT140D175 | ecosystem: Environmental > Terrestrial > Soil > Contaminated >... | reverse complement strand
TTCTCAGAAATAGACGTGCGTGCCGAGGCCGATGTACTCCAGCGTCCGGTCGTAAAACTGGCCGTTCGGATTGCGCCCGTTGAAGTATTCGAGCATGAGCTGAACCCGCTGGCTGACCTCGTCCGGACTTTCGAATTGGAAGCCGGCGCGCAGGGACACGTCTGACTGCCAGTCGCTTTCCTCGCGATTCTGCCAGTCGATCGCGGCCACCGGCCGCAGCAAGCCGTCGCCGATCGTGTAGGGGGCCAGGTACTCCAGCCCGATCTGCGTGGACAGCCGGTCCAGATCCGCCGGTTCCCGGTGCAACAGGACACCGCCACCCCCATAAACCCGCAGGCCATAGCCGATGTCATAGGACAGCTTCAGATCGGTGGCTTCGTAGCTGAGGTTCACCCGATCAATCCGGTTGCGCAGCAGGAACTCGTCGCCCAGGTGCGAGCTTTGATGATAGACCCGGAACATGGCCGAAAAATCGCCGCGCCGATAGCTCAGCGGTATGCCGACCCAATAGTCGGCATTGACCAAGTCCAACGACTCCGCCTCCAGGTCGAACAGGCCGAAGACGGCCGCTTGAAAATCGATCTGCCAGCGCCCCTCGAACGGCGCCGGGCCGCGCAGCAGGCCGAACGTCTCGCCGAAGCTGACCGAGCCGCCGTTGCTGATTTCTTCATCGTCGATGAAATACTGATACGCCGCCGAGAAATGGGCCCAGCGCGGATCGGCGATCAAGGGCGCGAACAGGCCGCCGCGCGGCAATACCTCGATCCCGCTTCTGCCGGCATCGTCGGCGGCCACCACTAGTTTTTCCGCCTGGGCCGGCGGCGGTTCGTCGGGAACCGATTCAACGACCGTATCGGCAGGCCCCTCCGGCGCGACGCTTGGCGGCCCGCCATCGGTGACCCGGACCACCCGGACACCGCGGATGCGGGCCAGGATCGAGGCGATCTTATCCTGCTGCGCCTCGCTCAACGTGCCCGCATAGACAGTCACCACGCCGACATTGACGTCAAAGGCCGGGTCGGAAATCTGGAACTCGCGCTCCAGGACGGCGGCGACATATCCGGCGATGTAGGCATCGTCGGGGACCGGCGCGGTCGCCGCCAGGGCGAGGCGGCATGACAGCATCGCCATGCCAAGAATCACGGCGGCCCTATAGGCCAGTTTCATAAGGGCCTCTCCCACGAAATAAATAACGCGTGCAACCGGACCCAAATGTGACGCGGGCACCCAACCTTGTTTAAGAAGCAAATGAGGGGAAACTATGGCGGTCGGTGATACGCGCCCGGTCCAACCGCCGGTTTGCCTTGGCGTCCCCTAGGGGAGTCGAACCCCTGTTTCCGCCGTGAGAGGGCGGCGTCCTGGGCCACTAGACGAAGGGGACCTCGCGGTAGCCAGAGCGACCATGACATAGCCAAACCCCGGGGTCCTGGCAAGGGGTTCAGGTGGAGCGGGCGGCTAACTACCCGATGGCTGGTGGAGGCATGTTGCCGATACGCGGCTGTTTTACGGTGCGCCCTCGGCCCCTACCCGGCCAAACTGGCTGCCGCCGAGACGAAGGCCGCCACGTCCTTGGGGTCGGTTTCGAAGGAGGTCACCAGGCGCACCTCGCACGCCGCCGGCGCGCCCCAGCGATAGAAGACAAATCCCTTCGCCTGCAGGCCGGCGATCATCGCCTCGGGCATGCGGGCGAAAATCTCGTTGGCCTCGACCGGATGGCACAAGCCGACGCCGGATATTTTGCCGAGGCCGGACGCCAATTGCCCCGCCATGGCGTTGGCATGACGGGCATTGCGCAGCCACAGGTCGTCGCGCAGGTACGCCTCGATCTGCGCCGACAGAAACCGCATCTTCGAGAACAGATGGCCGCCACGCTTACGCCGGTAGGCGAACGTGTCCGCCAGCGCCGGCTTGAACAGGACCACCGCTTCGGCGCCCAGGGCACCGTTCTTGGTGGCGCCGAAGGACAAGGCATCGACACCGGATTTCCAGGTCAGCTCCGCCGGGCTGTGATTGCCGGCGACCAGCGCATTGGCGAAGCGCGCACCGTCCATGTGCAAGCCCAGGCCGTTGGCCCGCGCCACCTCCGACAGGGCGGCGATCTCCGCCGGCGAGTAGATGGTGCCCGCCTCGCTGGCCTGGGTGATGCTCACCGCCGCCGGCTGCACGGCATGCACATTGCCGGCGCCCTCGATGGCGGCGCTCAGGGTTTGCGCATCGAACTTGCCATGCGCCCCGGCCAGCGGCACCAGCTTGGCACCGCCGGTGTAGAACTCCGGCGCGCCGCATTCGTCCACGTGAATGTGCGCCAGCTCATGGCAATAGACGGCCCCATACGGCGGCACCATGACCGACAGAGATAGTGAATTGGCCGCCGTGCCGGTGGCCACGGGAAACACCGTCACTTCGGTCTCGAACACCTCGGCCAGCCGCGCCGAGACGCGCTGTGTGATCGCATCCGCGCCATAGGGCATGGCCGGGCCGCTGTTGGCCTCGACCAGGGCCTGCAGGATCTCCGGCGCCACGCCGCTGGCATTGTCGGACGTGAAGCTTACCATCGGCGGGTCCTTATCCGGGTCAATCGGGTTGCGATCATGGCGCTTCTTTTATGCTCACGCGGCCGCGTTCCTGGCCGCTCTCCGAGTCCACCAGGATCACCTGCTGGCAGCCCCGCTCAGCCGGTCCCTCGACGCGCAGCACCAGGATGCCCTCGCTGACCTGCGCTTGGGCAACCACGCAGCCCGGCGGCAGCAGCACCTCCGCATTGCCGAAGCCGCCGGCGGCGCGGTCCGGCAGGCCGCCAATCACCGCATAGGCCAGCAAGCCAATGCCGGCGGCGATGAGAATACCCATGAAAACCACGAGAGCCTTGAGCGCGGCCATGTTATGCATCCTGTCGTTTCAGAGTCCGGCGAAAGGACCACAAGCGCGTGCCCACGGACGCGGCCAAAACCCACCGGATCGCCGCCGACGACGCAGCGGCGGGAGAGCGCCTGGACCGCCTGCTGGCGGCCCGGCTGCCCGAGTTGTCGCGCAGCCGCCTCAAGGCTCTCATCATCGCCGGCCAGGTCACGGCCGCGGGCCAGACGATAGTTGAGCCCTCGTACCGGGTCAAACCCGGTCAAACTTTCGCCATCATCATCCCCGAGGTTATCCCGGCACATCTCGAAGGGCAGGACATTGCCCTGGATATCGTCCATGAGGATGCGGATTTGCTGGTACTCGACAAACCGGCGGGCTTGGTGGTGCACCCGGCCCCGGGGAACCCGGACCGGACCCTGGTCAACGCCTTGATCGCCCATTGCGGGCCGGGATTGCGGGGCATCGGCGGAGTGCGCCGGCCGGGCATCGTGCACCGCCTGGACAAGGACACCAGCGGCCTGATGGTCGCGGCCAAGACCGAGGCTGCGCACCACGAGCTGTCCCGGCAGTTCGCAGCGCGCGAGATCGAGCGCGCCTACCTGGCGCTGGTCTGGGGGGTCCCCGAGCCGCGCTCCGGCGAGATCACCGGCAACATCGGCCGCAGTCCCAAAAACCGCAAGAAAATGGCGGTTCTGCGCCGAGGCGGCAAGGCCGCGGCCACCCGCTACCGAGTGCTGCGCACCCTCGCCGGCGGGCTGGTCAGCCTGGTCGAATGCCGCCTTCTGTCCGGGCGCACGCACCAGATCCGGGTGCATTTGAGCGAGAAAGGCCACCCGTTGCTCGGCGATCCCCTGTATGGCCGGGCCGGGGGGAGCCGAGCGGCACGCCTGCCGGCGGCGGCTCAAGCCGCCCTGGCGAGCCTCGGCCGCCAGGCCCTGCATGCCAAGACCTTGGGGTTCCGGCACCCGGTCAGCGCCGAGACCTTCAGATTCGAAAGCGATTTGCCCCTGGATATAAAGACCTTGATTTCTACTTTAGAAACGCTATAAGATGCCATACATGATCAAATTGGTATGATTTACTTGATTCACAGGCAACCGTTCGCTATGAGTTCGTTCTGTGTGAAAGACTTTTGGTAAAGGGCGGCGGGTCACCGGATCAAACCTGGATCAACCCCGGCCCAACGAAACGAAAATTGTAAGGACAAAGTCTATGCGATCACCCAAGCTGCCGGTCTCGGTTTCCGAAGGGAACCTATCCCGTTACCTCCAGGACATCCGGAAGTTCCCGATGCTGGAGCTGAACGAGGAATACATGCTGGCCAAGGCTTGGCGCGAGGCCGGCGACATCGAAGCAGCCCACCGTCTGGTTACCTCGCATCTGCGCCTGGTGGCGAAGATCGCCATGGGCTATCGCGGCTATGGCCTGCCGGTCTCGGAGCTGATCTCGGAAGGCAACGTCGGCATGATGCAGGCGGTCAAGCGCTTCGATCCGGAGCGCGGCTTCCGCCTGGCCACCTATGCCATGTGGTGGATTCGCGCGGCGATTCAGGAATACATCCTGCATTCCTGGTCGCTGGTGAAGATGGGTACCACGGCGGCGCAGAAGAAGCTGTTCTTCAATCTGCGCAAGTTGAAAGGGCAGATGCAGGCGATCGACGAAGGCGACTTGGCCCCCGAACAGGTCACCAAGATCGCCGTAACCTTGAACGTCCCCGAAGCGGATGTGGTGAGCATGAACCGCCGTCTCGCCGCCCCGGACCATTCGCTGAACGCGCCGCTGCGCATCGACGGCGACGGCGAGTGGCAGGATTGGTTGGTCGATGATACAGAGACTCAGGAAAATACGCTCGCTGACTCGGAAGAGTTGGGCAAGCGGCGCGAGTTGCTGGCGGTGGCCATGGAAGCGCTCAACGAGCGCGAACGGCACATCCTGGAGGAGCGGCGTCTGAAGGAGAATCCGACGACCCTTGAGGAACTGTCGCAGGAGTACGGCATCAGCCGCGAGCGTGTGCGGCAAATCGAGGTTCGGGCCTTCGAAAAGCTGCAGAAGGCCATCCGCAACGCGGCCATCGAGGATCGTCTGGCGAGCGCCTGAGTGCGCCGCCGGCGTCCTGCTCAGTCGATCCGCGGCGGCCGTTCACCAGCGATTTCGTCACCCCACGCTTCGTTCAGGGTATCCTGGCGATCCTGCAATATCCGCAGGCGCATCGTCGTCATCCGGGCGTAGTAAGATGATAGAATGATCGGCAAGGTCAGATAGATGGAACAGCCGATCGCAGCGGTCCCATAGGCAATCAGCAAGTTGAATGGGTCGCCCGCCACTCGCAGGGCGACCTCGTAGGTCTGCCCCTCGGTCCATAAACGCAAGATCGCCGGCAGGGAGCCGCTCAAGTTCAGCAGGCCAACCGTGATCGTCAGATATTTTTCACGCGTTCGGTCAACAGCAAACGCAACAAGCGTCGGTGCCAGATTCAACGCCAGCAGGATGCACGACGGCATCAACACCGCGATGACCGGCATCAGGATGATGAACGTCCCAATGGTACGCCCGGAAAGTTTGCCCTTGCCCGCGCCCTTCGGGGCGGCCGTGTTCGGTGGATTTGATTTTCCGGCCATGGCCTGGCTTACTTCACCACGTGGAGGACGGTCAAGGCGACGATCAGCACGCCGGAGATCATCGCCGAGATCACCGTGGCGACCTGCTGGCCCTTCTCGAGAACCCGCGACGGCGCCGTAAGACCGCCGTCTTCCAGCCACGCAATGCCTTGCAGCAGATTGGCGTGCTCGGTCCTGGCCTTTTCATAGCCATGGATGTCCTGCTCCTGAGCATCCATGTTATCGACCAGGAACTCCAGCTGCATCAGATCGCCATTGCTGCTGGCCCGCTCGATTTCCGTGTGCAGTTGCGCCCTGTACACCCGGTTGTGGAACTGCTCCACGACCGGCTCCAACAGCTTTCCCATCCATCTGCTGACATTCGGAAACCGATGCTGCGTGCCCGCGACACGATGGGCCTCGGCCAGAACGTGCAGAATGCCGAGGCGGTAGTTCGGCAGATCGTTCACATTGGCGAGCATGGCCAAAGTGCGTTCCGGCATGTTTCGCAGGCGCGTAGCGGCAAAAGCGGCGATGTGGCGGTCCATGGGCTCGCCGGTGGCCCCGCTCTCGGCAACCCGGTCGAGGGCCGGCAGCAAATCCTCGATCTCACAAACATAATCCTGCTTGATCAGCGGGCTTTGGCAAGGCCAGCCCCGGTTGCTCTCGTAGAGTGCCCGTTCCACCCCGAAACCTATCTTGGGCCGCTCAAGAAAGTGATTGATCATGTCGAAGACCTTCATCAGAGCAGCCTGCTCGGTCCGACTCCCACGGCTCGATTGCAAGTAGCTCTGCGGCAACTTGGCGAGCATCATGGCGATAAAGTTCTTGCGCATATCATGATTGTGATACTCGGCGGCGAAGCACTGGGCGATACCTTCGATCCGAGCCGAAAACGACTTGTAACGGATCGGCAGATCCGGTTGCAGAACCATCAGAGCCCGGCAGACGGCCTGCTCCAGATTCTCATCCGTACCGCCGGCGGCGGTGGCGATGGCATTGGCCGTATCCTCGTCCGAGTAGGTCCGCCGAATCCAGCCCTCGAGCTCGCGGTTCTTGAGGATTTCCCCAGCCTGGCTCCAGTTCTTCCCCAGCGCGAAGGACAAGGCGTATCTGTTCCAATACTCCTTGCCGGCAAAGGAGATGGAGCGCGACGCACGGGTCGGCAGCATGGGTTGCTTCGGGCTGAGTTGCCGCCCGCCCAGCCACAACTCAATATCCTCGACCGTCCAGCGTTCGCTGGCATCGTCGCACAGCAGGCCGCGCAGCGGCTCCATCATCGACAGGGAAATACGCATATTCCCGACCAGGGTCGAATAACTGCCATGCTGAATCTTGCGTGCCACGATCAGGTCATCGTTCAGATCGGCAACGGGGTTCCCACCGTGTATGAGTACAACAAGCGTGACGCCGAACGCATAGAGGTCATCGCTGATCGCGCCAGAGCCGCGGCCGGATGGCAGCGACATCGCGGCCTGGATGGGCTCGTACAGGACTGGCTGCGACATGCCTGGCGGGTTGCTGACGCACTCGCCTAGAATCGATGCCGTCTTACCGACATTCGTATAGAACATGTTATCCGCCCGGATCGATCGATTTCGAATGGAGCGGCTCGCCATCTCCTTCAACGCCGGCATCAAAGGTTTGATGATTCGACGCACAATCTGATCTTCGTGCAACGGCTCCATCTTGCTATCGGGCGATTGAAGGATGCGCTCACCCGTAGGCAGATCGAAGACGATGATGAAGCGCCGCCCCGCCACACCCGGCAATTCCACGGAACCGGCATCGACCGGCGTGAGCACCGGGATCCGGCGCATACGCGTGAATTGCGGGATAACATCGATGCGGGGCAGCAGATCGGGCTGACAAACCAGTCCGAACATGCCGCGCGAGGCGGCGCGGGAATCAGTCACAGAATAGGCCTTGGCCAGGGGCGAATCCAGATGCGGCAACGGCTTGTCCATCTGGATTTCGTAGCGGCCGCCAAGTGCCGTCATTTCTTGGCGGCCGGATCTCTGGCTGCGTTCCTCGCTCATGAACCCCTCTGAGCCGGCCCGCCGGCGGGCGCGCGAATGCGCCCGGCGCCGCGCAGGTCGGCTGGACCGGAAAAAGTTAACAAATGTTTGCAAACAGTTGGTTAACAGGTCCCCGCCGGGCGGCAGGAAACGGCGTGTCTAGTCCGCGAACGGGTCGCGAACCAGGATGGTATCCTCGCGCTTGGGGCTGGTGGAGAGCAGGGAAACCGGCGCCTCGATCAATTCCTCGATGCGGCGGATGTATTTGATCGCGGTGGCCGGCAATTCGGCCCAGGACCGGGCCCCTTGCGTGCTTTCGTTCCAACCCTCCAGGGTCTCGTAGACAGGCTTCGCCCGCGCCTGCAGCGAGGGCAAGGCCGGCAGATGGTCGTATTGGTGCCCATCGATCTGGTAGCCGATGCAGACATTCAGCTCCGGCAGGCCATCCAGGACATCCAGCTTGGTCAGGGCGATGCCATGGATGCCGCCGACCTTAACCGCTTGGCGCACCAGCACCGCGTCGAACCAGCCGCAGCGGCGGCGGCGGCCGGTCACCGTCCCGAATTCGTGGCCCCGTTCGCCGAGCAGTTTTCCGGTGTCGTCGTGCAATTCGCTGGGAAACGGCCCTTGGCCGACGCGGGTGGTATAGGCCTTGGTGATCCCCAGCACATAGCCGATGGCGGCGACACCGATGCCGGCCCCGGCCATCGCCTGCCCGGCCACGGTGTTGGACGAGGTGACGAAGGGATAGGTGCCGTGGTCCACGTCCAGCATGGCGCCTTGCGCCCCTTCGAACAGGATGCGGCTGCCACGCCGCCGCGCCGTATCGAGGGTATGCCACACCCGATCGGCAAAGGGCAGAATCGCCGGGGCCACCGCCAGCAACTTGGCCAACACGTCGCCGCGGTCGACTTCCGGACTGCCCAGGCCGCGCAGTATGGCGTTGTGGTGTAGGAGCAAGCCGTCCAGCCGGCCGGCCAGCAATTTTTCGTCGGCCAGGTCGCATACGCGCACCGCCCGCCGTCCCACCTTGTCCTCGTAGGCCGGGCCGATACCGCGCCCGGTGGTGCCCAGCTTGGCGGCGCCGCCGGCCTCCTCGCGCGCCCGGTCCACGGCGCCGTGCGACGGCAGGATCAGGGCGGCGTTGTCGGCGATCCGCAGGGTCGCCGGCGTGACCTTCACACCGAGATCGCCGATGCGCTTGATCTCGTCGATCAGCGCCCAGGGGTCGATGACCACCCCATTGCCGATGACGGACAGCTTACCCGGCCGCACCACGCCCGAAGGCAGCAACGACAACTTGTAGACCACGTCGCCGACCACGAGGGTATGCCCGGCGTTGTGGCCGCCCTGAAAGCGCACCACCACGTCGGCGCGCTCGGACAGCCAGTCGACGATCTTGCCTTTGCCCTCGTCGCCCCATTGCGAACCGACGACCACTACATTCGCCATTTTGTTCTTAACCCTCCAAAGCGACGATCCGGCCGTCGATCAGCGCGTGGCTGCAGCCCAGGCGCCGCGCCGCCTCCGCGATATCCTTCACCGCCTCGAGGCCGGCCACGGTCGCCCAGCCGTCGTCCCGCCAGGCACGGCCCCGGTCCGCCGGCACACTTTCCGCTGGCAGGTAAAGTGTCCGTGGCGGCGATGGCGGCGGCACGGCACGCAGCACCGTGTCCATATAGAGTGTAAACCCGGTGGACGACTCGCTGCCGCCATCGGGCAGATCGGTCGCATAGCGGCCGCCGCGGCCCAGCTCACCGCGCACGCCGCGGGCAAAAATGATGAAACTGATTCCGGTCTGGTACTCGAAGCCGCGGTGTTCCACCGGATCGATGGTCAGCGTGAGGTCCGGCGCTGAATCGCGAATAAGTTTTACCACCCGGCGCAAACGGGCCACATCCGCCTTGGCCGCCTTGGGCAGGGACAGCTTGGCCAAGGCCGCCAGGGCCGTATCAGCCGGACCGGCGGCGCGCAGCAAGGCGGTGAACACCGGCGCCCGATCTCCGGCGATCGCCGCCACGGCCGCGTCATCCTTGCGGTCGAGGGCGGTGCGCAGGGCGGTGCTGCGCTCCGCATCCAGGCCCAGCCCATCGGCCAGAGCCCCGACCAGGGGCGGCAGGTTGAGATCGATGGACAGATGGGCGGCGCCGACGGCGCTCAGGGCCTCGGCGGCGAGCAGCACCACTTCCGCATCGGCCGTATCCTGGGCAGCGCCGATCAACTCCACGCCCACCTGGCCGAACTGCCGCTCGGAGCGAAGCTGGCTGCCCTTGACCTGCAGGATTTGTCCGCCATAGCACAGGCGCAGGGGCCGCGCCGCCTTGCGCAGGCGGGTCGCGGCGATGCGCGCCACCTGGGGCGTCATGTCGGCGCGCAGGCCCAGCATGCGCTGGCTGACCGGGTCCATGAGGCGGAAGGTCTGCTGGGTCAGCGTCGCCCCGGCGCCAGCCAACAGCGTTTCCTCGAATTCGAGCAGGGGGGGTTTGACCCGCTGATAGCCATGGCCGGCAAAGCTGGCGATCAGCCGCTCCACCACAGCGGCTTCCTGCGCCGCATGAGGCGGCAGGACATCCTCCAGGCCGGGTGGTAAAAGCGCTTTATCGCCCAGGGTGTTCATATGCCTCGCCCGCCGTGCCGGGGAATGCCATGCATCGGGCCGCCATCGGCCCATCCGCCGGCCGCGTTACTAGCGCGAATTGCCGCCGCCCGGCAAACGGAAACCGGCCGATCGGTCAGAAGCGCAGCGCGGTGGCCTGCTTGATGTGCGGCAAAGAGCGCACCTTTTCCAGCACCGCCGGCGCAATGGCCTCGTCCAGTTCGAGCAAGGCAATCGCCTCCTCGCCCCGGCCGGCGCGGCCGAGATGGAAGGTGGCGATGTTCACGCCCGCCTCGCCCAGGGTCAGTCCCAAGGCGCCGATCAGGCCCGGCTTGTCCTCGTTGGTGATGTAGAGCATGTGCGGGCCCAGCACCGCCTCGATGGGGATGCCTTTGATCTCCACCAGGCGTGGCTTGTCGCCGCCGAACAGGGTACCGGCGATGCTGCGCGGCCCGCGTTCGGTCGTCACCGTGAGGCGGATCAGGGTCTGATAGTCGCAGTCGCGTTCGTGCTTGACCTCGGTCACGTCGATGTTGCGCTCGCGAGCGACCACCGGGGCGTTGACCATGTTGACGCTATCGAGGATGGGCGACAGCAAGCCGGCCAAGGCCGCCTGAGTCAGCGGGCGGCAATTCAGATGGGCGACCTGACCTTCGTATTCGATGGTCACGTCGCGCAGGCCGGTCCGGGTGAGCTGGCCGGCGAAGCCGCCAAGTTGCCCGACCAGCTGCATGTAAGGCTTCAGGCGCTGCGACTCCTCGGCGCTCAACGACGGCATGTTGAGGGCATTGGTGATGGCGCCGGTCAGCAGATAGTCGGAAATCTGTTCGGCGATCTCCACCGCCACCTTTTCCTGGGCCTCGGTGGTGGCGGCGCCGAGATGCGGGGTTGCCACCACCTGCTCCATGCCGAACAGCGGATTCTCCTTGGCCGGCTCGACGCTGAAAACATCGAAGGCCGCACCGGCCACCTGGCCGGAGTCGAGAGCCGCCTTCAGGTCGGCTTCGACAACCAGTCCGCCGCGGGCGCAATTGATGATGCGCACCCCTCGCTTGGTCTTGCGCAAGGCGGCGGCGTCGATGATGCCGCGTGTCTGGTCGGTCATGGGCACGTGCAGGGTGATAAAATCGGCGCGCGCCAGCAGATCGTCGAGATCGACCTTCTCCACCCCCAGATCGCGCGCCCGGTCGGCGGAGAGGAACGGATCGTAGGCGACGACCCGCATGCGCAGGCCCAAGGCCCGCTCGGCGACGATCGAGCCGATGTTGCCGCAGCCGATCACGCCGATGGTCTTGCCGGTCAGCTCGACACCCATGAAGCGCGACTTCTCCCACTTGCCGGCTTGGGTCGAGCGGTCGGCGGCGGGGATCTGCCGGGCCAGGGCAAACATCAGGGCAATGGTATGCTCGGCGGTGGTGACCGAATTGCCGCCGGGAGTGTTCATCACCACGATGCCGCGCTGGGTGGCGGCGGGCACGTCGATGTTGTCGACGCCGATGCCGGCACGGCCGATGACCCGCAGGTTCTTGGCGGCGGCAAGGACCGCGGCGGAGACCTTGGTGGCCGAGCGGATGGCCAACCCATCGTAGCCAGCGATGCGTTCGAGCAGCTGCTCCGGCTTCAGACCGGTCGCCACATCCGCGTCGATGCCGCGGGCACGGAAAACATCGACCGCGCTGTCGCTCAACTTGTCGGCGATGAGAACCTTTGCCATCTAATTCACCCCGTCCTATTTGCCCTGGGTCGCTTTGACTTTCTCAAAAGCCCAGTCCAGCCACGGCAGCAAGGCCTCCAGATCCTCGCGGGCGACGGTGGCACCGCCCCAAATGCGCAAACCCGGTGGCGCGTCGCGGTGGGCGGCTAGGTCGTAGCCGGCATCCGCCTTTTCGATGTGTGCCGCGATGGCCTTGGCGGCGGCCGCCTGGTCCGGCGCCGGCAAGGCCTGAAACCAGGGATCGACGATCTTCAGGCACATCGACGTGCATGAGCGGGTTACCGGATCCTCGGCCAGGAAGTCGACCCAATCCCGGTCCCCGACCCAGCCCGCCACCATCGCCAGATTCGCCTCGGCGCGGTCGATGAGCGCGGGCAGGCCGCCGATCTTCTTCGCCCAGCGCAGGGAATCCAGGGCATCCTCGACACACAGCATGGACGGCGTGTTGATGGTGGCGCCGGTGAAGATCTCTTCGTTGAGCTTGCCGTTCTTGGTCAGGCGAAAGATTTTCGGCAACGGCCAGGCCGGCTTGTATGTCTCCAGGCGTTCCACGGCGCGCGGCGACAGGGCCAGCATGCCATG
>Ga0214472_10006373_pt1 | contig 12370 bp, 15 predicted proteins | sample RVTome_6_FD_207662 | JGI IMG/M metagenome (GOLD analysis project Ga0214472, IMG submission 207662) | Soil microbial communities from uranium-contaminated site in the Upper Colorado River Basin, Wyoming, United States - RVT140D175 | ecosystem: Environmental > Terrestrial > Soil > Contaminated >... | reverse complement strand
CGGAGGGGGGGAGATTCGAACTCCCGGTGGCTTGCGCCACAACAGATTTCGAGTCTGTCACCTTCGGCCGCTCGGACACCCCTCCGTGTAGTGCTTTGGGTGATGAAATCCAGTGATAATAAGACCGTTACGCTTGCCGCGTGATCAGTGCCAGGTCACGGCCTATTCATCACGGCCTATTCATCACGGCCCGTTCATCAAAACCAACACCCTTTATAATGTCTTTTGCGATTTTTTTCCAGCTCTTAATTGCCGAAAAAAACTACTGAGCAGCTCACTGCATTCTTCACCAAGCGCACCCTCAGTGACTTCGACTTTGTGGTTGAAGCGTTCATCGCGGGCAAAATCGTAAATGGACCCGACCGCACCGGCGCGCGGATCACGACAGGCGTAGACCAGGCGCGGAATGCGCGCCAGGATAATGGCCCCCATGCACATCACGCAGGGTTCCAATGTCACATAGAGGGTCGTCTCCAGAAGACGCCAGTGGCCGATATGCCCGGCTGCCTGGCGGATCGCCACCATTTCGGCGTGGCTGGTCGGATCGTTGCTGGTTTCGCGCAGGTTGTGGCCGCGAGCGACGATTTCGCCATCGAGAACGATCACCGCGCCGATCGGCACTTCTCCCAGGGCCTTGGCAACTGCGGCCTCGTCCAGGGCGGCCTGCATGAATTCCTGGTCCTGCTCCAGCTTATCCATCATGAATTCACCTGCGGTCCGGAGGGCTTGATCCAGGGACTCTCGTCTTTGTAGACGGCCTGGACCTCCTTGAGCGCGTGTTTCTGTTCACGGTATCTTGCCAGCATCCCCTGCAGCCAGTCACGGTGCTGCAAAGCGGCGTTCTGATCGGCAACAAAAGCGTGATCACTCTGACTGATCTTCAAAATCGGCCCGTCGAGACCATCGACCAGCTCTCCCGTGTTGCTGCAGAGCATACAGCGCACCTGACCGTTCTCAAGGAAGCGGACGGTGTCGCCGCCGCATAAAGTACAGCATGGCTGCGGCCGCAGCATTGCCTCGCCGAACAGCGCCCTGGCCAACTCGCCGGCAATGCGCTTATTGCCCTCGCTCATGACAACTTCACCAGGCAGTGCTGCGTAGACGATGCGGCTCATCTGATTGCTGGCCTGAATCGTCAACAGGAATCTTTCTATGTCGAGCAAGGTGCTGCCCTCCTTGCCTTCAATGCCGGCAACACCGACGCCGACCGCAGGCTTCCCCCAGAGACGATCGGCCATGGCGTAGAAGGAGATCCCCCGATCGACAAAAGCCTTGAGGCTGGCGTGGCCGCCGAGGAAGTAGGTCGGGGCAGCAAGAATCAGGGCATCAGCAGCAGCAATCGCGGTAAGGATTGTCAGCAGATCATCATCGAGGACGCAGCCGCCCTTGCTCAGACAGCGGTAACAGCCATTGCAGTAGCGCAGGTTGAAATCCGGCAGACGCAGCAGCTGCAGGCGGTGAGGAACTGGCAGCTGCCGGCTGACCTCCTTGACCATGATTTCGCAGTTGCCAAGTTGCCGTTGCGAGGCGACGATACCCAGGATCTGTTTCATAGTCTGCTCTCTCTGTATTGCGCATTCGGGAATGACGATGTTTTTGCATGAGACGCAAATCTTAGCTCAGTGATCATCCGGAAACCAGTTATACTTTAACCTGAACCCGTGAGTTTGATTTGGCTCTGCCGATTTTAAGCCCTTTTGCAGACCCCGGCAGGTGAGGGGTGAGGCGTAAATCTTCAGGCGGAAACAGGGCCTTTGGTTTCTCTCCTCACTCTTCATCCTTCACTCCTCACGGATCCAGGTTTAAGGAAAGGAGTTGCATCATGAAAACCACCAGCTTGATTGTCAGCACGCTTGTCGTCGGACTGACAGCGGCCATATCGCTGTCCGCCACAGCCGCAGGAATCAAGGTTTATTCAACAGCAGAAGGGGCACACATTATGACAGAGAAAGTTGATAAGAGCGCCGCCGAGTGGCGCGAACTGCTGACTCCTGAGGAGTATCACATCCTTCGCGAAAAGGGCACCGAGCCCGCGTTCACTGGCAAATATGACAAACATTACGCAAAAGGCATCTATCATTGCGCCGGTTGCGCACTCGAGCTTTTCTCTTCCGCAGACAAATTCGATTCCGGGAGCGGCTGGCCGAGCTTCACGGCACCGCTCACCGCAGAGAACATAGCTACCAAAGATGATTCGAGCTTCTTTATCAGCCGTACCGAAGTGCTTTGCCCCCGCTGTGGCGGCCACCTCGGACACGTATTCAGCGACGGTCCCAAACCGACCGGACTGCGTTACTGCATGAATTCGGCATCACTGGAGTTCGTTGCCAGCAAGTAGTGTCCATCCGCAAGCGCCGGCTGGCACAAGCGCTGTTTCCGTGCGGAAAAGGGCCGTTTCCGGACGAAAACTAACTTTCAAACGCTGAACGGATCACGCCATGTCCTCAACGACGTTATTTCTGCTCATGGCCCTGCTGGCCGGCATCTCCGTGCCTACGCAGGCCGGTATCAATGCGCAACTCGGTCTCTGGACCCGGTCGCCGGTGCTGGCATCAACCATCTCTTTCATGGTCGGCACGCTGACCCTGATCCTCTACACCGTTATCACCAGAATTCCCATGCCCAGCCTTGCGACAGCAGGCAACCATCCCTGGTGGATCTGGATCGGCGGATCGCTCGGTGCCTTTTTCGTTACGGTCACCATCATCCTCGTAGGCAAACTTGGTGCGACGACCATGATCGCCTCGATCCTGGCCGGACAGATGTTCGCCTCCCTGCTGCTCGATCATTTCGGCTGGCTGGGCTATCCGCTGCAACCGATCAGCCTCGGGCGCATCGTTGGTGTCATCTTGGTTTGCGTGGGCGTCTGGTTAATCAGGTTTTTCTGAGCGAAGCGGAGCAGGAACAACCTGGAAGGCTGTCGCACGGTCTGTTTTTTCACTCATTTATCCAGGACGTTTCGCACCAAGAGCAACAGGTCTCTCGGCTTGTACGGCTTGTGAATGAAATCCAGGCCAGCCGCTGTCAGTGCATCGGTTTTGATGATATCCATGGTGTATCCGCTCGTAAAAACAGCCTTGGTGCCGGGGCAGACTTTGCTGATCACATCGTAAACCTCTTTGCCGTTTTTTTTCGGCATGATCAAATCAAGCAGAAGAAGACTGATTCGCTCCTTGTTCTTCATGAATTTCTCAATTGCATCCTCGCCATCCACAGCAGGGATAACTGTGTAGCCATAGGATTCCAGGGTTATCTTTGTTAATTTCATGAGGGGGATGTTGTCTTCCGCCACCAGAATGGTCTCATTCCCGCCGACGATGGCGACGTCGCCGGTTTCCGACTTCATGCCCGGAGATGCCGCACCGTCACAAAGAGGCAGGTATATTTTGAAGCTTGTGCCGTATCCCGGCTCACTGCAAACCTTAATATACCCACCATGCTGCTTGATTATTCCATAGGAAATCGCCAGGCCGAGCCCTGTGCCTTCTCCGATCCCTTTTGTCGTAAAAAAGGGCTCGAAGATCCTCATCTGCGTTTCTGCATCCATCCCATGTCCGGTATCAGCAACGGTGATGAGCGCATACTTTCCGGGTTTGCCATATCCATACGCTGCAATATATTCATCATCAATGTCCGCAATCCCGGTGCTGATCGTCAATCGTCCTCCCTCCGGCATCACGTCCTTGGCATTTGCAGTCAGGTTTATCAGCACCTGCTCGATCTGCCCGGCATCAGCCTGCAATATCAAGGGGACATCCGCAAGGTCCAGCTTAAATTCGATATTCTCCCGAATAACCCGGACAAGCATCTGCTGCAGACCGGCAATAATCTCATTGAGATGAACCGTCTTGACCTCAACAAGCTGTTTTCTGCTGAAGAGAAGCAGCCTTTTGGTTAGATTCGCAGCCATATCGGTAGCGATAAGCACCTCATTCATATATTTCTTTGAAGGGCCGTTATCTTCCATCTTTTCCATAATCATGGAGCCATACCCCATGATTACGTTGAGGAGGTTGTTGAAATCATGGGCAACCCCTCCCGCCAGGGTGCCGACGGCCTCCATCTTCTGTGAGTGAAGGAGTTGGGCTTCAAGCTTGTTACGTTCGGTGATGTCTCTGCCTACACCACTGAAACCTATGGGTTGACCATGCGCATCACTGAGAAGCGCTACGTTGAAGTCATATGAAATCCCCCGCCCGTCTTTGCTGACGAACAGGGCCTCAACGCCGGTGCTGCCTGCCTTGATTGTCGCCTGCATCGCCTCGGTAATTCTCTCTGCATCGCCATTACGGAAGAAATCGCTGACCTGCATCAAGTCAATTTCCATATCGAGATAGCCGGTCACCTCTCTGATAGCCTTATTCCATCTGAGCAGGCGTCCCTCCAGATCAGAAACAAAGAAGACGTCTTTTAATGTATTCAGTGCGTTCTCAATAAAATTTTTCTCTGCGTCGAGAACGGCCTCGGCAAGTTTACGTTCACTGACATCGCGAATATTACATTGGACCAGTTTTGCCCTGTCGACCATGTATATATCCGTGGTTACGTCCTCCCCGGACCTGCTTTTCACCATGACATCTTCGTAGTTAAGAATGCCGTTTTTGTCCAGGGATTGCATGATCAACGGGAAATTATCCATATCGAGCGGAATGCCGATATCCTGCAGTTTTTTCCCGGTGACGTCTGTTTCGGAATAACCCAACATTTTCTCGACAGCCTGATTCGCCTGGACGATATGCCCTGCGTTTTTTTCAAGCAGCACGATTCCGTCTTTGGCGGTCTCGAAAATACGCCTGTAACGCATTTCAGACTCTGCCAACTGGTCTTCCATTTGTCGGCGCTCGGTAATATCCTCTATCGCCAGAAGGATGATCCGTTCCTTGCCCAGCGCTTGTTCAATCTGTCGGGCATTCAGCAGCATGGTGCGCCAGCCGATAGTCGTAAAATTGTGTTCGACCTCATAGTTATCAAAGCTGGTCTTTTCCGGAAGGATCGTTTCCAGCAGTTCACGCAGTTTGGGAATATCCCACTGTTTATTGCCCAGATCATAAATAAGCTGACCCAGGGTGTCCTCTGATTTTACCTTGAAGACCGCATAGAAGGAACGACTGACGGAAACGACCCGGAGATCTTGATCCAGGGCGATTAAGGGCTCACGCACGGTATTGATGATGCTCTCGGCGTAATCCTTAAAGCTTGTAACGATTCCTTTCCCGCCCATTTGTTGCCTCCCCTCTTTTTGTTGATGCCTTATCCTTCACACATCTTTGATTCTCCGATGCTTTTATGCCTGACGACAGTACGTTTACTTTGCTGTGCCAGCCATAGTGAACGCAAGCTTATTTTTCCGGGAGTTCGTCGGACTATTTCCATGAGCCGGATCGAAAACCCGTCTAAATCCGCGCGACGGCTTGCGGATGTAAATATTTTCACTAGAATCAAGGGAACGTCATCAGTTTTTCACGGCTTTTCAGAGGTGAAATCATGTGGGTTTCCGTATTGTGGCTGGTTCTCGCAATTCTCGGCGGCTGGTTGATCAATTTCCTGCTCTTCAACATCGTGCTGACGCACTCTCGTTTGACTGAAAAACCCTTCGGCAGCGCTTTGCAACAACGTTTATATCCTGTCATGCGCCTGTTGCTGCCAATGTTTTTGCTCTTGCTGCTCGCGCCGGCCCTGAGCATTCCCGCGGGCGTCGCGCTGGTGTTGCGGCGCCTGTTCGGCGTTCTGTTCATTGGCCTGGTCGCCTGGTTGTTAGTCGCCCTGGTGTTATCCGGCCGCGATGTGATGCTCAGCCGTTTCGATATCAACGTCAAAGACAACCTCAAGGCACGCTCGGTACATACTCAGGTCGATGTCCTCGTTAAAATCCTGGTGATCATCATCGGCCTCGTGGCGGTCGCTTCGACCATGATGATTTTCGAGCATGTCCGCCAGGTGGGCACCAGCATCCTGGCCTCGGCCGGGATCATCGGCATTATCGTCGGTTTCGCCGCCCAGCGCAGCATCGCCACCCTGCTGGCCGGCCTGCAGATCGCCATCACCCAGCCGATCCGCATCAATGACGTGGTGATTGTCGAAGGGGAATGGGGCCAGATCGAGGAGATTGCCCTGACTTACGTGGTCGTCCGTATCTGGGACGAGCGCCGCCTGATTGTACCGACCAGCAATTTTCTGGAAAAACCTTTCCAGAACTGGACCCGGACGTCGGCAGACCTGCTCGGTACGGTCACCTTCCATGTCGACTACAGCCTGCCGGTGGATATTGTCAGAAACCATCTCTATGAGATTCTCAAGGATAATGAATTGTGGGATGGCAGGGTATGGCGCCTGCACGTGATCAACGCTACCGAGAAAACCGTCGAGCTACGCGCCCTGGTGAGCGCGGCGAACTCGGGCAACGCCTGGGAACTGCGTTGCGATGTGCGGGAAAAGTTGTTGAGCTTTTTGCAGATGAACTATCCACAGTGCCTGCCTAAAGTGCGGGCCGAGCTGCAAGATCTCAGGTCTTGACTGCAGGACAGGAGCGGATTTCGTTATGCTCCCTGCGCATTATCGTCGCTGGCACTGTGCGCCTCGAATCCGGAGATCACGTCGAACAGTTCTTCGGAAATGGTATTCTGACGCATGCTGTGGAACTCCCTGGTCAACGCTTCTGTAGTCTCTTCGATATTTTTTTCAGCCCGCTGCATCGAAGCCAGTCGGGCGGCGATTTCGGTGGTCATGGAGGCGGCGAAGGCTCGAAAGCCCGTTCATGCATTTTTCGAATGTATCACAATTGCTCGATGACCTTTTTGAGCTTCAACCGGATCTGTTCGGCGATGCTCTGCAGCTCCGGGTTTTGAATCGCTTGCATGGATGCAAGCGGATCTACTGCAGCGACTTCGATTTTTCCATCCTGAAGTTCCTGAACAATGACATTGCATGGCAGCATAGTGCCTATCCTGGGTTCTGCCTGTAAAGCCTGGTAGGCATAGGCCGGGTTGCAGGCGCCAAGAATGGTGTAGTTACGGAAATCAACGTCTAATTTCTTTTTAAGTGTAGCTCTGACATCAATTTCGGTAAGAATCCCGAACCCTTCCTCCGTTAATTCTGCCGTGACGTTCGCGATGGCTCCTTCAAAGCTTGAATCAAGCTTTTTACTGAAACAATATGCCATGGTCAGTCTCCTTTTGACTGGCGCCAAGCCATTCGGCGACGCAGATTTTCATCGGGTGTTATCTTCCCGCCATGCCGCATGACGGCCCGGTCCGGCGTGTCCAGACCGATGCCGTCATTGATGTGAAAAGCATGAGGCGCACGCAAAGCATTATCATCCCATGTGGATCCTGGGGAAGTGACTGATGATTCCAAAAATATTCAGGAGCCACAAGATGACGACAATGACCACAACGGCATTCAAAATCGTTTTTATGGATCCCGCCATGGGGATGAAGCGGTTGATGACCCAAAGAGCCATACCGACCACAATCAGGACTAAGACAACTTCAATTAATGGCATAGACTTTATTCACCTCCAATCTTCGATATGCGATATCAGCGAGCCTGCTAAATCCGGCCAAGCAGCATCAGGATAAGGAGAATCAACAAGATCAAGCCAAATCCTCCACTCGGCAGATAACCCCAGCTGCGGCTATGGGGCCATGCAGGAATTGCCCCGAGCAGCAGCAAAATTATGACGACGATCAAAATTGTTCCCAGCATGGTCATGCTCCTTTAAGTAGTGTGTTTTAATTATATCCAAACGCAACGATCATGCCAGAGACGACCTGTAAAATTGTGCAGGCCCACACTGCCGGCCCCGGTGATCACTGCGCTTGCGCGGTGACCTTGATTTCCAGGTCGTCGTTTTATCCATTTCGAAGTGATGATTGCTGTGATATTCACATCAACCAGCGTCTTTTCATCAATACATAAGCGAGGTAAAAGGTGAACGCGCCCACAAGCCATAGATAGATCATTTCAAAAGGAATGCTGGCTATCCGGCCGTCTTCCAGCAGAACGGATTTAAGAGGCCCATAAAATTGGTAGGATGGCAGAAACGGCGCAACGGCTGTCAATTGTTGTGAAAAATCAGACAGCGCGGAAGGAAGCAAGTGCGGCAAGTAAAAGATAACACCCAGGGTTCTGGCGCTTGCCTGATTGCTGCAGAGGAATCCCAGGAAAATCCCGTAGGCGCTGAAGCAAAAACTACCGGCGGCAATCAAGACGATATAGCCAAAGAAATCCGCCACAGCGAAGCCGCCCAGAAGGTGGAAGAACAAGGTGGCGATCATGGCCAGCACCATTCCCATGACCACCTTGGCTATCAGCCATTGGGCTTCACTTATGGGCGTCTGCAGCAGGGCCAGTAGCAGTTTTTTCTCTTTTTCTTCGGCAACTTGCGCAGGAAGGATAAGAAAGCCGACGAGCAGGATGACCATCAGGATCCAGGTCGGCAAAGTCTGCCTTTGTACGCCTCCGGCGTGAAGCGTTTCGATGTCGGAAATCCAGCTTGAAGGGTTCCCCTCCACCGCTTTCTGTAAAGCGGAAAAAACTTCGATGATAGCAAGGGTTTGCAGAGATTCTCTTTTTAATACCAGCAGGGTGACTCGTTCGGGATCTTTTTTATTGCCCAGTAAAACCCCGTCCAGCGTTTTCTCTTTTAAGAGGCGGACACCTTCTTTTTCACTTGCAACCCAGGTAACTGCGAGATTTTTTTCAGCAGCCTTGAGGTTATTCAGCAGTTGCGGTGCATAAACGTAATCCTCGATGAAACCGATCTTTATTTGGCTCACTTCTACGCTGGCCTGGTCGATCAATTTTAGAGTCATAAAAACAAAGAAGGGTATAAAAAGAACCAGATAAAACGTTTTGTTCTTCAGGGCGACGGCTAAATCATTCAATACGAGGGCAAGAATATTTCTCATCATATGGCATACAGTTTTTCATGAACTGCAGATTGAAAATATTCCAGAGGAGGGCCATCGAAAACCAGGTTGCCTTTGTGCAGTACCAGGATCCGCGTTGCCAGGCTTTTTATCTCTTCAGGGCGATGGGAAGTAAAAAGAATGGTTTTGCCGGCGTCATGCAGTGTATTCAACAACCGGTAGAGTTCATTTGTCATCTCGAAGTCGAGCCCCGAGGTCGGTTCATCACAAAGCACCACCGGTGGGTCCGCCAACAGAGCGCGTCCGATGTTCACCCTTTGCTTCAAACCTTTTGACAAGGCCTGTATTTTATTTTTTCGGAAGGGCAGCAGATTGAATTCCGTCAAGACTTCTTCCACCCTCAGCAAGGGTGCCTGAAAGAGTGACGCGAACAGCTTGAGATTATATTCAACACTGAAGAAATCGAAAAGATTGGGCACTTCCGGAACAAACCCCACTTTCCTGACGACAGCCCTTCTGTCCCTCAGATCAACCCCGTCAATCGTCACTTGACCGTTGTCCGGAATAATCCAGTTCGCCAGCATTTTCAGAAGAGTGGATTTTCCGGCACCGTTGTGACCGACAATCGCGATCAGCTCGCCTTTTTGTATTGTTAGGCTGATTGGCGACAGACCTCTGTTTTGATCATAAAGTTTTGTCAGATTGTGGATTTCGATTTGCATAAGTTTTGTCGCAGCTTTTGTGGATGCCGCTTAAAGGCAAGAGTACGACACGCCGATGCCCGATGCCGGGCACTGAAGACGTGCATGCTCACATTCCGGGTCACAGCAAAGCCTGCAGTAAAGCCGGCGGTGCAAGAGCCTTATGATGCACCGCCAGCCTCGCGGGCGGGTGAGGATATTGTCGGACTATCCGTGAGCCGAATTTTCGCTTCGCCCCGTATAATCCGCCAGGTTCTCAGGTCAGTCTCAATATGACGATAACGAGAATCACGACTACCAGTACAGCGATTACGAATCCCATGATGTTCTCCTTTGCTATGACTTCCGTTATTAAAACTCAGGACTCTAGCAGCCTGTCGGACTATCCATGAGCCGGCTGCAAATCCGGCTGTTTGGCCCATATTTCAGCTCCTTTTTGGTCCATAGCTACGGCTATGAACCTGCAAATGAACTAAAATCTGCTCTCAAACATCCAAATTTTCGCTTCGGCCCGTATAGTCCGACAGGCTGCTAGCGTCCCCGTGCTGTTGCACCGTCCGTGATGCGTTGAGCGTAAATCCATCTGCTTACCTTGCAAAAGAGTTCCGCACCCGGGTTGAAATCACCGGGAGCTTGTTTTCCGTGCATATCGCGATCAGCTTTTCCGGCTTCCACCAATCAGCAGAACCAGGCCGCCAATCAGTGCAACAACGCCCACAATCGGTGACAACGGAATTGTTTTGGTCTTTTCCGCCGTCATTTGCAGGGGCCCGAGGTCGATAACTTTCTCTCTGCTCGTGTAGCTGATGCCCTGATATCCAAAAGCCGCGACTGCAACTACAATCAGGATGATGCCTATCAACGTGTATGGTTTCATTTCTTACCTCTTCATTGCAGTCTGTCTGATTAACCCATAGTTGAGCTTGAATAACCTGCCAGGTGCTCATGAGCACCTGGCAGGGCGAGGCTAAATTTTACAATCAGGTGCGAACACCCAAATTACTTTGACTGAAGCTCAACGCGCCGGTTGAGCTTGCGGCCTTCCCTGGTTGCGTTGTCATACTTCGGCTGGGTCTCACCATAGCCAACGGCGTCAAGGCGAGCGGCAGAGACGCCATTGCTGACAAGCCAGCTTTTAATCGAAGCAGCACGCCGCTCGGAGAGTCCCTGGTTGTAGACTTCCGGACCCGTTGAATCAGTGTGACCGGATACAGTGAAATTGACAGCGGAGTCTTCTTCCAGAATCATCTTGGCCTGTTCCAGAACGGGGACCATATCATCCGTAATGGCCGATTTGTCAAAACCGAAGAGAAGGTTGAAACTGACAACCTCTTTAGCGACGACCACAGGTGCCGGAGCAGGGGCGACAACGACAGGCGCCGGGGCAGGGGCAGGGGCAACAGCGACAGGCGCAGGTGCAGTGGTCACAGGTGTCGGTGCGGGTTGCACCACAACCGGTTCTTCGTTGCCGCCAAATGCAAAGACTACGCCCACGGTCGCGCCCAGGTTATGGTAAGTTTCCTGGAAAAACTCGGTCACCATGGTATCCCGCACGTCGACGCGCAAGGCAATATTGTCCTTGAGCCAGTATTTGGCGCCTACGCCAACATTAATAACACCCATGTCGGAATCCGAGATATCCGGGCTGTAATGGGCGCCGCCAAGACCGGCGACAACAAAGGGGTTGAATCTGCCGTCGGGCATAAAGTGATAGACGGCATCAAGATGATAGAAGGTAAGGTCGACATCATCTGTGGGGCCGCGGTACTGGCCTTCCTTGGCGCCTGTGATCGACCTGTCGTCAACACCGGTTCTGATATATTCGCCCACGGCTTCAATGCCAAAATGTTTGGTGAAATTGTAGCCCAGCCGGCCGCCGAACACCGGGGCGTCGTCCAGGTTCTGGTCGTTTTCAAACAAGCTGTAACCGACGAACGGGCTCACTTCAAATGAGCCTGCTTTGATCTCGGCTTGCCCGGAAACAGGCAGAAGTAACACAATGGCAGCGACCGTCAGCACTGCGCGATAGATAGTTTGCATCGTTTCATCCTCCTCAAAAATTGTTACATCCTGTGATTGCCGTTACACCTCTGCGTAACAAAGGGCGCGGCGGATTCCTGTACCCTGAAAATCAGGGTTGTCGCCAGGCAAAAAGGAGACCGGCGAAATCATGATGCATTGCCTGTCTGCCTTTTTGCCTGCTTTTATTGCAGCGACCTCAAACCAATTATGGCTGTGTGATCTCATTGGCGATCAAGGTCACTCCAGTCTCTGCCAACATTCTGCCGAGCACTGCTGCGCGGTCTTTTATCTCAATAGCTTTTGCTGCCAGAACAATCCCTTTGAATTGAGAATCTGTTTCAAGAGTCACGCCGGTGCCACCACCGACCTGCCAGAAGATATTCTTGGCCTGGGCGCCGCCATCGAGAGCAACTATGGCGTTGGGGGCGACGGTGAGATCGCCGGCGATCTGGAAGATCCAGACGTCATTTGCACCTCCCGAGAGTGTGACGGTCGTACCCGATGCAACCAGCAATCCGGTGCTCCACTTGTAGAGACCGGGAGCGAGAGTCATACCGCTGATATCTCCGGCACCCAGTTCAGTTGCATCGGGGAGTGTCCGCCCGGCGGCATCGACGTATGCCGTGTGCAAATCGTTGATAGCCGTGACCATCTTCGCCGGCGTCGGCACCGCGTAGTCGGGGGCATAGACCCTGCCGCTTACCAGCGTCGAGGTGGCAAAGGCATTCGAGCTATCCAATATCAGCCCAAATCCGGTTATGGCCGTACTGGTAACAG
>Ga0214472_10006372_pt1 | contig 12370 bp, 6 predicted proteins | sample RVTome_6_FD_207662 | JGI IMG/M metagenome (GOLD analysis project Ga0214472, IMG submission 207662) | Soil microbial communities from uranium-contaminated site in the Upper Colorado River Basin, Wyoming, United States - RVT140D175 | ecosystem: Environmental > Terrestrial > Soil > Contaminated >... | reverse complement strand
ACACCGCGGCACCGCCGTGGCCGACGTAGCTCAGGTAGCTGAGGCCGCCGTTGAGCGCGTCGAGGATGCGGGATCGCAGCAGCGAGCCCTGCTCGCTCAGCAGCAGAAGCTGCGGGTTCCTGCTGGCGAGATAGCTGGCTGCGACGTCGCGCACGTCGGCCTCGAAGTCGCCGGCGATGTCGGGGTTGTCGGCAACGAGGGCGGCGGAGCCGCCGAGGCCCTGTCCCGAGTCCTCCCAGGCGGTGAGCTTCTGGACGAGCGCTTCGGCCTGCTCGAAGGTCGTGGCCGGCAGCCGCCCGATCGCCAGATCCGGCAGCGGGTCCTCGCCGTTGACCGCGGCGAGCAGCGGGTCCGACGCGGTCCATAGGTACGACGTCTTCGTCCACAGCACCGGCAGCGGCGAAGGCAGCGAGGTGCCGGTGAAGTTCCTCGGGTCGTAGCTCGAATCGCCGAGCAGCAGCACGTAGCGCGGCGAGGGCCGGGCCCAGGAGTGGAACGCGAAGGCCAGGAAGCTGCGGACTGCCTCGGCTGACGGCTGGCCGTGCCCAAACTGCGTGGCGATCTCTTCGAAGGAAACGCCGCGAGTGGTGAGGCCCTGGTCCTGCCGCCGCTCGAGCAGCGTCTCGGCCGCGGGCAGGAAGGCCTTCGGCGCGATCAGGACGTAGTCGGCCTGGTTCGTGCTCGCCCGCAGCGTCGAGGGCTCGGGCGCGACGACGCGTGGAGTGAGCGGCTGCGAGACCACGAGGTAGCGACGTCCAGCCTGAGCCTGGAAGCGCAGCGCGCCGCCCGTGACCTGGTGCCCGGTCAGCCATTCAGCCGCGCCGGTCACGTCGACGAGCGCCGCCGCCGCGCTCAGCCCGGACACGCTCACCGAGCCGGCCTCGTTCCACGTCCCCTCGAAGACACCGTTCGTGAGCGACGGCGGCTGCGGGTGAGCGATGCTGAAGCGGTCGAGGAAGACGAGCGACGAGACCCCGGTGTCGGCCACGTTCGTCAGCGAGAGGTCGTTCGCCCCCTCGCGCAGCAGCGAGGCAGGCAGGCTCAGCCGGATCCGGTACGGGCGCTTGCCGGCAAACTGCGCCTCCCCCACGAGCGTCCCGTTCAGCGACACGCTCACGTGGTGGTCGACGGAGCTCCCGGACTCCGACGCGCCCTGCAGATCCACGTGGAGCTCGGCCGTGCCGGACGAAGAGACGCCCGCGAGCGAGAAGGACTTCACCCGCGTCGCCCCCGAGGCAAGCGCTTCCCATAGCCACGGGTCCGGAGCGTCCAGCAGCCCCGGCTGGTAGAAGCGGTTCGTCTCGAACGAGCGCGTGACGGTCGAGTCACTGCCGATCGCGCCCGAGCCGGGCGCCGCCGAGGCGAGCGCCATCGTGACACCGTCTCGCGAGCGAACGAGCTCGTACGCCACCTCGGCCGTGTAGTCGGTCGAGCCCGCGACCGCGTCGGCGTAGAAGAAGAGCCGGCTGCCGGGGCCGAAGCTCGACGTAGCCGGCTCCACGTGGAAGCCCACCGCCTCGCCCTGCCGCTCGAGCCTCAGCCCCGAGACCGACACCCCGCGGCGCTCGGCCGGCAACAGCTGCTCGAAGCTTACGGCGTGCAGCCCCAGGCTCGTGGTGAACAGCCGCGCCAGCACCTCGCCCGAAACCTCCGTCCTCTTTCTCGTGGCTGGCGCCCGGCCGAGGCTGCCTCGCCCGCTCTCACCCGCTTCGCGGCCCGTGAACAGCAGTCTCACCCGCACGCGCTTCGCCAGCACCAGCCGCCGGCGCTGCGCGTCGAAGCGCAGCGGTGAAATCTCGACAACGGCGCTCTTCTTCTCCCCCTGGAACAGGCTCGGCAGAAGCTTCACCAGCTCGCTCGTCGCGAAGCGCCTGGCGGCCCGCTCTTCCGCCCTGCGCGCAGCGGCTCGCCTCGTGGCCCGCACCGTGCCGTCCCAGCCCACCTGCATCTCCGCCTTGCCGAGCGCGGAGGGCACCAGACCCCGGAAGCTCTCCAGCTCGAGCGCGCGCACCCCGCCGAGCTGCACCTTGCGGCCCACGACCGCCTCGGTCATCGCACGGCGGATCGGAAGCGCCGCCGCCTGCTCGTCCTGCGGGAAGTCGAAGCCGGGGACGAACACGCGCACCGTGCCCCCGGGCTCGCCTGCACCCGACAGGGTGTGCAGCGCGTAGAAGCCGCCCGTCCGCAGCTCGAGCGTCGCCTGGCGCGAGTCGCGCGACAGCGTCCGCAGCGAGGCCGCCTCGGGATCGCCGTGCCGCGTGCACACGAGCGAGCTCGCCCTCGCATCGGAACCGACGGCCGAGCCGTACGCCGAAACCACCCAGTCCGGGCAGCCCGAGGAGGACGCCTGCTTCTGGTCGTTGCCACCCCCGCCCGGCGAGTCCCCAGCGCCGCCGGCCGCCGCGGCGGCCGACGGCACCGCCGAGACCGGACCGTGCGACGTCGTCATCGACGACGCGTCCACGTCCTCCAGCCGGTAGAAGTAGCGCGTGCCGTTCGATAGCCCCGTGTCGCGGTAGGAGTAGGCCTGGCCCACAGCCGAGGAGCCGAGGCCCGGAATCAGGGACGCACTCAGCCGCGTCCACGGGCCGCTATCCGAGATCGAGCGGTACAGGTGAAAGCCCAGATTGTCCAGCTCCGACTCCGTCCTCCACTCGAGCAGGACCGACCCGTCTCCGGGTACCGCCGCGAAGGACGAAAGCTTCACCTCCGTCGTCGGAGGCACGCCGAAGATGAACGTCTGCGCCGCCGCGACGACGTCGTGGCAGTACTGGAACAGCAGGATGTCCGTCTTGATCACGTGCTCGCGCGGGAACTGACCCGAGTAGGACCCGCTCTTGAGCCGCGCCCGCACGTAGTACAGGTCGGGGCCGCCACGCAGTGAGTAGAGATCCCAGCCGGTGGGATCCGAGGCCCAGAAGATGGTTCCGGCGGGCGCCGTGAGGTGATTCGTCTGGTCCGTGAACCCGGGCGTCGCCTCCAGGTCCTGCCAGGTGGTCCCGTCCCAGTATTGCCATTCGAGGTCCAGGCCGGCTCCGATCCCGGGGGTCGCGAGCGAGACGTTGAGCCCGCGGAACTTCGAGTCCGCGCCGAGATAGAGGTACTCGCCGCGGTGGTTGGCGTCCTCCTGCGCGAAGGTGAACGTGTAGTCCAGCGCGGGGTTGGCCAGGTGCTCGCGGGAATCCGCCAGGAGCCCGCCGTGGGCGAGCTCCGTGGGCGCGTCGGCCGTGTCGTAGATTCGGAACTCGTCGATCCGGCCCATCGCGTTGTTGGTGAAGCCGTTGGTCTGGCGGTCGCCGACGTACACGTTGGCGGATAGCGCCAGCGGCACGGAGTAGCTGCCGGCCGGTGCGGGGCTCGCGAACTTGCCGTTGACCCAGATCTCGAGGCGCGGCGCCACGGGGTCGCTCTTCCACGCGAAGCGCAGATGGACCCAGTCGTTGGCGCGCCAGCGCATCGGGAAGGACGGGCCCGCGCCGAGGCCGGTGCTGTAAATGACCCCCCCGACCCGGATGTCGAAGTACAGCCCCTCGCCGTTTCCCGCTCCTCCCGCGTACGGCTCGTGCCAGATGTTGAAGTGGTTGTCGCTGTCGATCTCGTACCCGAACAGCCCCATGTCGTCCGACACGACGCCCGAGCCGTAGTCGTAGGATGGCAGGTACCAGAACTCGATCGCTCCCTCGGCGGAGCTGAAGTTGGAGGCGGTCGGGACCTGGATGTACTCGCCGTCGGTGTCGAAGCGGGCAGCGCTGCCGTGGCGGAACGGCGGGGTCGCGGGAAAGTCGGCGCCCACCACCGTGCCGCCGGTCCCGGCCTGCGGGGACGTGACGGCCGCGGCGCTCTCGAGCGTCGAGTACCAGCGGAGGTCCTTCTCGAAGTGGGCCCGCGCCACGGGCTTCACCGCGGCGCGATAGCCGGTGTTCTTCGCGAGCGCCGCACCCTCGAGCGTGACCAGCGGCGTTTCCACGAACGAGCGCCACTGGCGGATCTTGAAGAACGGCCGATAGCGCGGGCTCGGCCCGCTGCCGCTGATGTCGAAGTCGAGGCCCAGCGCGGGGTCCAGGTCCAGCACGTAGGCCGCCTCCGCCTCGTTGAACCAGTCGCCGGCGGCGGAGGTGTTCTCGCTGGTCTCGGCCCAGCGGCTGCCCTTGGCGCCGTTGATGGTGAGCGTGGCGGGCCCCCGGTAGTCGGCGCTGCGTGAGGTCACCGCGGGGTCCAGGTGGTCCAGGAAGCTCGTGGGCTTGAAATGGACCAGGAGCTTCCAGCTCTGGCTGGTGCCCACGGGCACGGGGCTGACGGTCACGTTGTCGCGCCAGCTGAAGAAGGCGGCGGTCGTGGAGGCGGTCAGGGTGTCGGCCGCCGGCCAGTCCTCGGACAGGATCGCGAGGAAGTCGGTGCGCACGCCTGGCGTCTCGCGTTGCGCGAGCACGAAGTCGTCGCCGGCCGGGTTCGGGAAGACTCCGTCGGTCTGGCTGTAGAGGTTCAGGTTGTCGCGCGGGTCCGGGGCGATCTCCCGGCGCACTCCGATCTCCAGCGGGTGGTCGCTCTCCGGCAGGTCCGCGGTGGTCTTCCGGTTCCAGCGCAGCGCCACGCTCTGCGCGTAGACGCTGTAGTCTCCGGTCCCCTTCGCTCCCGCCAGGATCGCCGGATTGAGCACGCGCTGATAGAAAGCCTCCTGCCGCACCCGCACCCGAACGGGCGTCGCTTCCAGCAAGTCCAGCTTGGCCCCATTGCTGTTCGTGCCGGTGGTGTACAGCGTCGCGGCGCTGGTGATGCTGGAGTGGAAGAGACCGTGGAAGTTCGAGGACGGCTTGCCGGCGAGGTCGTAGGCGCGGCCCGGGTCTTCCTCGAGGTCGTAGAAGTTCGCGAGACCGCCGCCGCGGAGCTGGTCGAAAGTGGCCTCGAAGCGGCCAGCGCCCGCGATCGTGATCGTCGAGGCCGTCTCGCTCACGCCGAGCTGGCAGCAGTGCGCGGCTTCCGCGCCGTAGCTCACGAAGCTGTCGTCGCGCATCGACTTGTTCTGCGCCTTGATCCAGTTGTCCGAGCGCAGCACCTTCGATACACGGATCTCGTCCAGCAGCCCGGCCCAGGCGGCCCCGCCCGCTCCCCCGCCGCCGCTGTCGTCCCCCTCGTCGCCGATCACGGCCGGGGTGACGGTCCCGACGGCTCCGAGCGTGCCCGGGGTCTGGCCGCCTCCGATGCTCACGTTGACCCCGTCGACGAAGATCTCGGCGAAGCCGGTCGACTCGTTCCAGCGACCGACCATGTAGTGCCACGCGTCGTCCGCGACGTTCGCGGCGCTGCCGACGCGGGCGGTGTTCCCGGCACCGTCGTTCAGCCAGAAGCTCGCGGTGCCGCTGTCGGTCCACAGCTGGATCTCGCCGTCCCCCGGGCTGCCGCGGCTCTCCTTGCTGTACGCCATCTGGTAGCTCGCCGAGAAGTTCGTCCGCACCCAGGCCTCGACCGTGAAGGAGTCCCCGGCCGCCATGTCGAGCGCGGGCGAGTCCGGCACGTCGATCCGGTGGTTGCTCGGGCGCACGAAGCTGTCGGCGCCGTCGATGATTCCCGTGGCGGTGCCCTGCGCCTGCACCAGGATCGTGCTGGCGTCGTTGGCGAAGCCGTCGTTGGTCGCCGAGTCGACGTGGGTGCCGTCGGTCACGGTCTCGTTGAGGTGGTGGACCATCACGAAGCCCGGGCTCCAGACGAGGGGGATGTTCTCGGCGTTGGGAGCGGTGGGGTTGCCGTAGTACATCCACATGAAGTCGGTGCTCGACGAGGCGTCGACCTGCGGGACGCGCACCCACACGTACGAGTCGCCTGAGGGGTTCCAGCTCTCGATCTCGTGGGAGAGCAGCGTCTGGTCGTTGGCATCGACGAAGCGCAGGTCGATGCCGCCCGCTCGCGTCTTGCCGTAGTCGATGCGGCTGCTGTTCAGGACGACGAGCACCGGGAAATCGCCGAGGTTCTCGGGCTGACCCGAGTTGTCGAAGCTGAGCTTGCGCCGGTGCGACCAGCGGGTGTCCCACCACGCCGAGGCGTCGACGGCCAGCAGCAGCGTGGCGAGCGCCAGCAGCGCCACGCGCAGCCGCGCAGGAGCGACCCGTATCCGGCGGATCCGTTCCGCCCCCACCTGAGCTCGACTCGCTACCAGCGCCTCGCCCCTCATCGACCCTCCCCCGGCCGGCCCACACGCACGTGGTGCGGGCAGGAAATGGAAGAGCAAGGCCTGAGCCAATGGGCCGAGGTCGGTCGATTGGGGGGGCCCAGCCCCAACCACCTGTTTTGGAATGGTTTGCGGGTCATGACCGTCCGGGGTGTCGTGTCCGACGGTCGGACATCGGGCTCGCTCCTGCCGACTTCCGGCGTCATCCAGGCCCACCCGGATCGGTGGACCGAAACCCCGCCCAGGCTCAGCCCAGAAGGCCGGTTGGCGTCACTCAATCCTCCTCGGGGGAGCGGCCGACCTCGAGGCGCCCGTCCCCGCGATTGCGGAAGAGCACGTTCGGGCCGGAGGCGGGCGAGAACCCGTTCGTGACCAGGAAGTCCGTCCACCCGTCGTTGTCGACGTCGCCCGCGTTGGCGCTGATCCCCCACCCCGCGGGGTCCTGGGTCCCGGCCTCGGCCGCCACGTCCTCGAAGCTCAGGTTGCCCAGGTTGCGGTAGAGCGCGTTGGGAACCGGCCGCCCGTCGCCCGGCCAGGTCGTCCAGTAGAGGTCGAAATCGAGGTCGTTGTCGTAGTCGAGCGCGATCACGCCCATCCCCAGCCCGGCCGCGTCGAGCCCCGCTTCGGCGGCGACGTCGACGAAACCGCGCGAGCCGAACACGAGCAGGCTGCTGCGGTCGCCGCTGCGGTTGCCCGTGAAGATCTCGGGCCAGCCGTCGCCGTTCAGGTCGCTGGCGACGACACCCACCCCGGTGGCAGGCGCTGCGGCGCCGGTGGCGGGCGCCACGTCCACGAAGCGCAGGCCGCCCGCGTTCCAGTACAGGATGTTGGCGCCGACGGCCATCACGTAGATGTCGAGCCGTCCGTCGCGATCGAAGTCGACGAGAGCCACCCCGCGGCTGCTGCGCTCGACACGCGTACCAGCCCCCGTGCCGACGTCGGTGAAGCGGTCGCCGCCGTCGTTGCGAAACAGCCGGTTCGGCCCGTCGTTCGTCAGGTAGAGGTCTTCGTCGCCGTCTCCGTCGTAGTCCCCCCAGGCCACGGACTCCGTGAGCACGCCGGGCAGGGCCACGCCGGCGGTCTCCGTGATGTCCGTGAAGCGTAGCTCCCCGGCCTCCTGCGCCGGAAGCGCCCCGGCGGCGGCCAGCAGCACGACGGCGGCCAGTGCGCCCACGGGACTTGGATGTGGATTCATGTCCGCTCCTTCCGCGGCCGGCCTTTAGGCCCGTGGCCGCTCGACACTCGTGCTCTCTCAAGAGGGATACGCCTCCCGCGTCGCGGGAGCTGTGCAGGACTTCACAGGAAGCGGGATCGGGAGGACCTTGCCCGCCGATCAGACCTGTCGGGTATCGGGGGGTCCGACCGCCGGGCCGGGGATGCGATTACCACAGGTCATCAGGCAGAGTGTCGTCCCGGGGGCGGACACCCATGAGGAGGTGCGATGAGCGAGCAGCTGCGTTTCCTCACGCTGGCAGCCGCCATCGGCTACGCGCTGATCCCGTCGCCGTTCGGCGTCAGGGGTGAGCAGCCGTGTCGCTCGCGTGAAGCAGTGGCCCGATGTCCGCAGCGAGTCCCGCCAGCAGGTCGTGATCCACTCGCGGCACGCGCTCGGCGGCCGTTCCGGTCCGGCCCGTCGGCTCGGCTCGGCGCTGTCGCGGGTCCGCGACGAGGCGCATCTCCGCTCCGCAGGACGGGCAGAGGACCGTGCCGCCGGCCTTGTCGCGACGCGTGACGACGACGACCGGGCCGCACACGGGGCACGCAACGAGGGGGATGCCGGGCTCGCTGTGCGCCACGACGTCGTCGACGGCCCCGTTGCGGGCAATATCGACGAAGGCCTCCGCCAGCTCGCCGTCGAACTGGCGCCCGCGCTCGTCGTGGATGATTCCGAGCGCATGCTCGACGGGCATCGCGCTCCGGTACGGCCGGGTGCTCGTGATCGCGTCGAAGGCGTCTGCGATCGACACGATGCGCGCCTCGCTCGGGATCTCGCCGCCGCGCAGACGGTCCGGATAGCCGTCGCCATCGATCCGCTCGTGGTGGTGGCGCACGGCATCGATCACCAGCGGGCCGAGCGGGTGGCGCGCGACGAGGCCGGCCCCGATCTCGGGATGGGCCCGCACGACCTCGCGCTCGTCGGCGGTGAGCGGCCCGCGCTTGCCGAGGACGGCGTCGGGCACCGCGATCTTGCCGAGGTCGTGCAAGAACCCTCCGACCGCCACCACCCCGAGCGCGGCCGCGGGCAGGCCGATCCGCTCGCCGAGCAGCCGGCTGTACTGCGACACCCGCCAGAGGTGTCCGCCGGTATAGGGATCCCGGGCCTCGACCGTCGCCGAAAGGACGAAGAGGCTCTGCAGCAGATCTCCCGTCGTGTCACGGTCCATGGCGCGCGTCGCTCCTTCCAGCTCTCACCTTGCCCGCACCTCGATCGCCGCGCCATCGAAGCGGGCGGGCCGCACCCAGCCGATCACGGCCGCGGCCTCGTCGCCTCCGGCGCGGAGCCGCCCGAGCGCGTCCGACTCGCGCTCGGGCGGGACGCCAATGAGCAGCCCTCCCGAGGTCTGCGGGTCGAAGAAGAGAGGAAGCCGCGGGTGGGCCGCGGCGTCCGGCGTGAGGACCATCCCGCGGCGCGCCTGCTCGTTCGCGGCGTGGGCCGTGCTCCTGTGGCCTCTCGCAAGCAACTCCAGCGCGCCGGGCAGCGCCGGCAGGGCCGTCACGTCGACGATGGCGCTCACCCCGCTCGCGCGGAGCATTCCGGCGAGGTGGCCGGCGAGGCCGAAGCCGGTCACGTCGGTGGCCGCTCGCGCCCCCGCCTCGCGGGCGGCACGGGCGGCCGCGAGGTTCACGCGTGACATGGAGTCGAGCGCGGCCTGGATCCACCGACCGCGTGCGAGGCCCAGCATGTCCGCCCGGAAGACAACACCCGTCCCGAGTGGCTTCGTGAGGATCAGCCGGTCGCCCGGCCGGAGGCCCGTCAGGCGCAGCAACGCGCCGGGTGAGGGAGCGATCCCGTCCACGACGAAGCCCACGACGAGGCCGGCCGCCTTGGTCGTGTGCCCGCCGAGGAGCGCCACCCCCAGTGGATCGAAGGCCGTGCGCGCCCCCGAGAGGACCTGGACGAGCGTCTCCTCGGCCGCCGCGGATGCTTCACGTTCCGGGACGGCCACCAGCGCCTGCGCGTGGAGCGGCTCGACGCCCTTCGCGAGCAGGTCGGACATCGCGCTCACGGCGGCGACGCGGCCCACGACGAAGGCGTCGTCGGTGAATGCGGGGAAGGCGTCGAGGCTCGAGACGACGACGTCGCCCCGGGGTGTCGAGATCGCGACCGCGTCGTCGGGCGACTCGAGGCCGAGCACCACGGAGGCGTCTTCGAGCGGCCGCCCGATCCGCGTGAGCGCGCGGTCGAGGGCGGACTGCCCGAGCTTGGCGGCGCAGCCGCCGCAAGGCACGTCCCCGGCCATCGACGGCTTGTCACGGAAAGCCGTCGTGGGTGCGCCGGTCGGGTCGAGAACCTGGAAGCGGCGCACGAAGCGCCGGTCGATCGCGTCCTTGAGGCGCATCACCCACGCGCCCTCGAACGAAACGCCCCACTTGCTGCCGATCGCCGTTCCGTCGCCCATGTTCAGCAGCGTCAGGAAGTCGCTCTGCGGCCGGTAGCGCTCGAGCGGGCGGCCCGCGAGGGCCGACTCGAGGTTGCGGGCGAGCACCGGCCCCTGCCGCACGGCGTAGACCCCGGCCTTCGCGGTCGCCGGGAACTCGACGAGGTGCGCACAGTCACCCGCGGCGAAGAGGCCTTCGCAGCCCTCGACCTCGAGCGTCGATCGGACGCGAACGAAGCCCCGCGGGTCCTTCGGGAGTGCCACCTGCGCGAGGGCGGGGTTGGCGACCGCGCCCGTCACCCAGGCCAGCAGGTCGAACGGCTCGCGGCCGCCGTCCGCGAGCGCGAGCTGCCCCGCTTCGACGGCCACCGCTCGAGCGCCCGTGCGGATCTCGATCCTGCGCGAGCGTGCCTGTCGCAGGACACGCGCGACGAGGCCTTCCGGATAGCCGGGGAGGATCCGCGCTCCGCCGTCGAGGAGCGTGACGCGCGCCTCGAGGCCGGCGCGGTTCAGCCGCGCGAGGAGGGTGAAGGCGATCTCGACACCGCCCGAGCCTGCGCCCACGACGACGACTCGGAAAGGCCGGTCTGCGCCGGCGGACTGCTTCCGATCCAGAACCTCGGCGACGCGGCTCACGAAGCGTCCGATCGGCCGCGTCGCGAGCGCGTGCTGGCGCACGCCGGGGACGTCCAGGCCGGCCACGGAAGAGCCGATGTCGAGCGAAGCCACGTCGAACGGGATCGGGGGCCGGCCCGCCACGAGAACGCTCCGGCGCTTCGAGTCGAGCCCGACCATCGGCGCGAGCACGACGCGCGCGCCCGCGCGCCGCGCCAGCGGGAGCACGTCGATCTCCAGCTCCTCCGCGCGGTACTGACCGGCCACGAAGCCGGGCACCATGCCGGAGTAGACGGCCAGCGGCGTGTCCACGACGAGCGTCACCCGCGCGCCCGCGGGCCGGGCCATGACCATGCGCCGGAGCACCTGCACGTGCGCGTGGCCGCCCCCGACCAGAACGAGATCCTTCACGCGCTCCTCAGCCCGGACCCGGACGACCGGCGGCGGATCCATCCGCGGCGGTCCTGCGCCGGCCGACCGGAACCGCGAGGGTCAGGACCAGACTCTCCTGGCCGGGGTTGATGTGCCAGCCCCCGTCGAGCGCCACGGCCACCTCGAAGCCGGAGCGGAACTCCAGAGCGTAACCGAGGTCCTTCCCGGCGCGTCCGGGAGTGTAGTACCCGGGCGCGAAGCTGCCGCGGAAGCCCAGGCGGCGGCCCGCCGACACTTCGACGGACAGCCCTGCGAAGACGTTGACGGCCCCCGCCGACGTCCCCATCGCCCCGACGACGGGCCGCAGCACCCGGCTTTTCCAGCGCAGCCGGTACTGCACGCCGGCCTCGGTCGCCCGCTGGCCGGCGTGCTCGGCGTCGAAGGCGCCGATCGACACCACCGCCGTGGAGCGCGTCCACTCCGCGGTCTCCCCCGGCGCCGGCGAGCGCCGTCAACGTCCCCAGGGCCACGAGCGCCGCAAGTACAGATCTACAGTCCTTCATGGCCCCAAGCTATCCGCGACGACCGCGGCTCTCTGTCGGAGGCTTCACAAGAACGGCGCTCGGCCGACTCGGGTTTCGCCCGCAGCGACATCGTGCAGCTCCCGCACACATCCGAGACGCGGGAGTAGACGCCGCGCTCTGCTGCCCGGGGGCGAAACGGCGTTCTTGTGGACTTCCTCACGACCAGCGCCCCACGGTCGATCGTCATCCACGTCAGGGAGAGCGGGCGGGAGGCAAATCGCCTCCAAGCCCGTTAGCCCCGGAAAGAAGAGGTCGTCATGCCTGTAGAGCACTTGCTCGCCCTGGGGACGCTGCTGGCCGTTCTCGTCGTGGCCGCGCTGCGGAGGCGCTCGAGCCCCGGCCCGATCCGGCTCGGGCTCGAACGGGACCCGAGAGACAAGTAGCTCAGCGGTCGTCGAGTCCTGTTGGAAGCCTCACAGGGCCGCCGGCCCGAATGCGGCATGCTAAGAAGGTTCACGTGGCGCCAGGAACGGTGCCTCAGGTGCGGGAGAAGAGACATGAGTGAGAGCGTGCGCGTACTGACGGACGAGAACTGGGAGACGGAAGTGACGCGAGCGTCCGGGCCGGTGCTGGTCGACTTCTGGGCGAGCTGGTGCCCGCCGTGCCGCCTGTTGGCGCCCGAAGTCGCCGCGCTGGCCGGGAGCCTCGCCGGCCGGGTGGCCGTCGGCAAGCTGGACGTGGACGCGAACCCCCTGGCCGCGTCGCGCTACGGCGTCAGGTCGATCCCGACGCTCCTCCTCTTCGAAGGAGGCCGCGAAGTCGGCCGTCGCGTGGGCTTTGCCAACCGTCAGGAGCTGCACGGCTGGCTCGACGGGCGCGGGGCCGCAGCCTGAACCCGCTGGAGCGTGAAGCGGGCCGCCGGTGATGCGACGATGACGAACAAGCCCAACGTGAACGGGCTGCTCCGTGCCGCATCACTGCTCGTGATCCTGGCCGGGGGGGCGCTTCTGCTCCGGGCCCTTCCCGTGGAGGCGGCCTTCCTGCGTCTCGAGGGCGTGGCCAGGACCCTGGGCTGGCTCGGTCTCGTGGCCTACGGC
>Ga0214472_10006371_pt1 | contig 12371 bp, 7 predicted proteins | sample RVTome_6_FD_207662 | JGI IMG/M metagenome (GOLD analysis project Ga0214472, IMG submission 207662) | Soil microbial communities from uranium-contaminated site in the Upper Colorado River Basin, Wyoming, United States - RVT140D175 | ecosystem: Environmental > Terrestrial > Soil > Contaminated >... | reverse complement strand
GGCGCGGCCGCCGTTCTGGCCGAGGAAGGGCTGCGGATACTGGTTGTCCGCGGTCACCTGCCCAAACCTGGGACCCTTTAGGTAACCGACGGGGATGCCGTTGGCGTCCAGGCCGCCGGCCGGATCGACGGTCACGGTGCGATCCCAGGCGATCTGCTTCTGGTTGTTCAGGGCGTTGTAGATCTCGACCTTGGCCCACGGTGCGACGGTGCGCCACACGGGGATCCGGTAGGTGAGGGCCAGGTCGACGACGCCGTAACCCTTGAACTCGCCGGATCCGCGCTCGCCGAAGTACACCGTTTCGCGCACGAACGGGTTGATGTCGTTGACGGGGTAGCCGGGGTTCCGCGCGAGCTGCGCCTGCGGCACGGGAATGCTGGCCGTCAGGCTGTAAACGGGACCGGAGTTCACGCGCCAGAGCGGGGCCACGTCAATCGCGCCAAACCGTCCGAGCGGCTGCATCAGCACGCCATACACACGCAGCTTGTGCTGCTGATAGTTGTCGAGCCGTCCTTCCGGCATCAGCCGATCGAGCGCGGGCCCGAAGATCTCCGGGAAGTTGCCGAAGACCGACGGGATGCCGGGCCGGCTGGCAGCCTCGCCCGCGAAGCTGCCGCTGTTCCTGAGCTGCACGGTGTAGTCGGCGCCAAGCGTGAACGAATCCGCGGAAGCGTACGAGCCCTCCAGGATCAGCGCGGAATACCCGCGTGACGGGTCGCTCGTGTTGCGCAGCAGGCGGTTCGTGACGTCGCCGACGTTCGGCACCGTGCTGACGCCGGTCGACCTGTCGGCGAAGTCTTCCACGAAGTTGGTCGTCTGGCGCCAGACGTAGGTGGCCTTCGCATGGCCGCCGGCGCCGAGCGCCTGGCCGATGGCCGCCGTCGCTTCGCTCACGCGCGGCGCCGAGAGGTCATCGGCGATGCGGACATTCGCGGTCGGGAAATTGGCGAAGACGACGCGCGAGTAGTTGGCGACGTCGAACCCTGGCGCAAAGTCCGTACCCTGGCCCGCGGGACCGGTGTAGACGTAATCGGTCTCGCTCGGACGCCCGACATTCGTGTTGGTGGCGAACTGCGTCTGCCCGTACCGCCCGCCATACATGCCGTAGGTCGCCTGCACGATGGTGCGGCCGTTGCCGCGCGCATCGAACGCCATCGCCAGCCGCGGCATGAGGGACGTCGTGCTCACCGTCCTGATGTCGCCCGTGGCCTCGCCGCGGACGACCTCGCCGCGCACGCCGAGATCCATCGTGATCTTCCGCGTCACCACCCAGCGGTCCTGCAGGTAGATCGAGGTGGTGCGGATATCCAGGGTCGCCCCGCGGGTGGCCATGAAGTTCCACGCCTGCGAGACGCCCGGCGTGAAGACCGGGATCGGCCGGCCCGACGCGCTCACCACGGGGCGCCCGCTCTGCACCAGGTAGTCGGTCACGAAGACGTATCCCGTGGACGACTGCGAGTTGCCCCCCCGGGCGCGGTTGACGAACGACTCGACGCCGCCTTTCAGATCGTGGCTGCCGGTCCCCCGCGTGGACAGCAGATAAGAAACGCTTGCCGCCAGCTGGTGGTTGTCGCGGTTCTCAGGGTCGGTCGCGTCGAGATACGGCGCATGGTAGAAGAGCGACCCCGGCACGCCCGCCGCCGCGCCGAGCGTCCGGAACGGCGAGTCGGCGATCGCCGCGCTGGTCCCGCCGTTGTTGCGGAACCCCTGCGTCTTGCGCGAGAACTGCGCGGTTGCGAAGTACCGTCCGGCCAGCACGCCGCTGTAGCTGGCGGCAAAGAGGTCATTCGGCAGCGTCCTGGTCACCAGGGTGCTGGCGTCCACCAGCAGGAAGGCGGGGAGGCCCGAGGCGTTCGCCTGCCGGGTGTGGTTGATGATGTAGCTCGCCTGCACCATCTGTCCGGCGCCGGGCGTCCCGGTCAGCTTGAGCTCGCCGCGGCGGTTCGTCTCAGTTCTCGTGTACGCGCCGGCGGTCTGCGCGAACGTGTTCGCGAGATTGATCTGCTGGTAGCGGCCGGCGGTAAAGAACCATAGGCGGTCGAGTGCCACGGGGCCGCCGAAGGTGCCTTCGTAGGTGCGGCCCAGCAGGTCGGGATTCTGGATGTTGTTCTGCACCTGGCGCGGCGTCTCCCTGATCCAGGCCGGGTTGCTCAGGTTCTCGCGGAAGCTGCCGCTGAACGTGTTGCCGCCGCTGCGCGTGATCACGTTGACCACGCCGCCCGAGAATCGGCCGTACGAGGCGGGCAGGCCGCCGGTCAGCACCGACACCTCCTGCACGGCGTCTTCGATGAACACGTTGTTCTGCGTGCCGAAGATGTTGTCGTTGGTGTCGACCCCATTCACCATGAACAGGTTGTCGTACCCGAAGGCGCCGCCGATCGCCAACTGGCCCGCGTTGAACGTGTTGGTGGTGAGTCCCGGCGCGAGCTCCGCGATATCCGTCGGCCGCCGGCCCACAGGCATGGCATCAATGGCCGCCTTCGTGAGGTTCCGGCCCGTCGACGTCGCTGCCAGCACGGATGGCGCTTCGGCCGTGACCGTGACGAGCTCGGTCTGCGTGGCAATCGGCAGCGTCGCGTGAATGTCGGCGGTTCCGCCGAGGCTCACCGCCACCGCATCACGCAGCGCGGACTGGAACCCGGCGAGCGTGAACTGCACCGTGTAGGTACCGGGCGGCAGCGCCCGCAGGTAGTAGACGCCGTTGACGTCGCTCACCGCTTCGCGCGCTTCCTGCAGGGCAGGAGAGGAGGCGGTCACGGTGACGCCCGGCAGCGGCGCGGCGTCCTGCGACGACACGATGCCGGTCATGGTGCCCGTCTGGAGTCCCTGGGCGTTCGCCGTGTGCCCGAAAAGCACGAGCGAGAGAGCGCAGAAGAACAGCGTGCAGAAGATTCTAGGATTCATACATCAGTCCGGATTAGAGCTGTTGACGTGGTGAGCGAACGGATTGCTCGCGGCCGTCCGCCAGTTGCTTTGCCAGGAAGGCCTGCGCCTCCGGCACCGGGAGCGGGCGGGAGAAGAGGTAGCCCTGCGCATGCGGGCAGTCGAGCGCCATCAGCTGCTTGGCCTGCTGATCGGTCTCGACACCCTCGGCAATGATGCCCATGCCGAGCTCTTTCGCGAGGCTGATGATGCTGCCGACGATCGGCGAGTCGTTGTGCATCCCGCCGATGCGGCTGATGAACGACCGGTCGATCTTCAGCGCATCGAGACGGTAGCGGTGGAGGTAGCTGAGCGACGAGAAGCCGGTGCCGAAGTCGTCCAGGTAGAGCTCCACGGGAATGGCCCGCAGCTCGTCGAGGCGCTGCACGACGGTGTCGGAGCTGTCGACGAGGAAGCTCTCGGTGATCTCGAGGCGGAGCGTCCCGGGCAACAGCCCGGTCTCGGCGATGGTGCTGCGCACTTCCTCGACCAGCGTCGGCCGGTCGAACAGCTTGGACGAGATGTTCACGGTCAGCGTCAGCGGGCTGTCGAATACGCGCTGCCACTCGGCCACCTGGCGGCAGGCCTCGCGCATCACCCAGCTCGTGAGCGGCACGATCAGGCCGGTTTCCTCCGCCACCGGGATGAACTCCGCCGGCGGCGTCATCGTCCCGTCGGCCCGCGACCAGCGAACCAGCGCCTCGAAGCCGCACGTCTCGCGCGATTCGAGCTCGATGATCGGCTGATAGTGGACGCTGAACTCCTGGCGCTCGAGCGCGCGCCGGAGCTGCGTTTCGAGGGTGAGCCGCTGGATCGCCGATGCGTGCATCGACGGATCGAACATCTGGTTCTGGCCGCGCCCCTGCGCCTTGGCGCGATACATCGCGGTATCGGCGTCGCGCAGCAGGTCGTCGGAGCTGCGGTACTTGGCGTTGCCGAACGCGATGCCCATGCTGGCCGAGGCGTAGACTTCGCGCCCCTCGATCTCGAACGGCTGGTGCAGCGACGCCTGCAGCCGCTCGGCGACCGCCGTGGCCGCGTGCGGATCGCTGATCTCCTCCAGGAGGATGGCGAACTCGTCGCCGCCCAGCCGCGCCATCACGTCGGTCGGGCGCAGGCTCTGGGCCAGCCGCTTGGCGATCTCCACGAGGAAGCGATCGCCCGCGATGTGGCCGAGGCTGTCGTTGATCAGCTTGAAGTGATCCAGGTCAACGAACAGCACGGCGCACGTATACGCCGGCGAGCGCCGCGCCCTGGCCAGCGCCCGCTCCAGCAGCTCGGTGAACAGCGCGCGGTTGGCGAGGCCGGTCAGGCTGTCATGCAGGGCGGCGTGCGAGAGTTCGTCCTGAATCCGGCGGCGCTCGGTGATGTCGGTCTGCGACCCGGCGATACGGATCGGGCGCGACGAGTCGTCGCGGACGGCGACGCCGCGGCAGAGCATCCAGCGGTCGCGGCCGTCGAGGTGCGACATCCGGTATTCGTGCTCGAAGTGCGCGGTCTCGCCCCCCAGGTGCCGATCGAGCACCCGCCGGAGATCCGTGAGGTCCTCGTGATGCACATGACGGAACCAGTCCTCCACGCGGAGGAACGGGCTTTCGGCCGGCAGGCCCACCATCAGCTTCCAGCGATCGGACGCGTAGAACGCGTCACCGTTCAGGTCCCAGTCCCACAGGCCGTCATTCGAACCGGCGGCGGCCAGCGCGTACCGCTGCTCCGACAGCTTGGCCGCATTGAGCGCGTCCACCGTCTGGCCGTGCAGCTTGACCATCTCCTCGTGATGCCGCTGTTCGACGGCGATTCGTTCGAGGTAGACCGTGTACGAACGGAACGTCAGGTAGACGGGCGCGGCGGCCAGCGGGATCAGCCAGCCCCAGCCGCTGCTCCAGGCCCAGGCCGCGGCCGCCGCGGCGCCGGCGCCGACGAAGTAGCTCGGCGCCGTCCACAGGAAGTTGCTGTGCCACACCTTCCAGGCCTGCTGGCCGGTCGACAGGCCGACGGCGCTCGCGACGGTGGTGGTGTTGACCAGATAGTAGGCGAGGGCGGCTCCGACGAGAGGCTTCACGAGCCCCGCGTCGAAGACGCCCACCTGACCACCGAGGGCGTAGAACACCCATCCGGCCGCCTGGACGGTCAGGATCAGCGCAGCAATGTTGAAGAAGACCCGGAACGGCGGGTTCCGCCTGGCGATCCTGACCGTGGTCTGCGCCCACGCGCTCAGCGCCGCCACCAGCATGGTGGGATTGGGGCCGAGCAGGATCAGCGAGGCAAAGTCGATGGTGTAGGAAACGGAGAGGTTCGAGGCACTCGTCCCGAGCGGCAGCCGCAGCTTCAGGCCCGAGGCGATGGCCGAGGCCAGCCCGAGGGCGATGAAGAGCGGCAGGTGCGGGAGGGTGGTCGGCAGGTGCGTCGCGAGGACGACACCCGCCGCACCGATGATACCTCCGACAAAGAACCGTGCGGAGGGGGGAAGGCTGCGCACGTGGCTCAGTCCTTTGGTCTATTCAGTGCTTAGTGCGTGGCCAGGTCCCAGACGATCTTCTTGCGCGGACGGCCGTCCGCCGAGAGCGTCCAGTAGTACTGGTCATAGCTGCGGTCGGCCAGCACGAGCCCCTTGGGGATCACGCCCTGGCGCACCGCGCCCAGCTTCTGCAGCGCGGCGTTGCCGCGGAGATTCTCGGTCGCGGCGCGTGCGCCCAGCACTTGCAGTCCCATTCCGCCGAATGCGAAGTCCAGCACGGCTTCTGCTCCTTCCACGAAGAGTCCGGTGCCCCAGAATGACGAGCCCATCGCGAAGCCCCATTCCGGGAGCTCGCCGGGCTTGCACTGAATCTGAAAAATGCCGACGGCATGGTCGAACCCCGCGGGGACGATGCCGAAGCACACATACGAGCCGGCCGCGCGCTTCTTGTGGCTCCACCGGACGAACGCTTCGAAGCCTTCGACGGTGGTGGGCGGCGGCGAAATGAACCGGCTCACCTCCTCGGTCGACAGCAGCGACAGCAGCCACGGCGCGTCCGAGATCTGAAGTTCACGCAGCCTGGTCGTCCGGTTCATGAGCAGCGGCACGAAGGCCTGCCACTCGGGCGACGCGGGCCGCAGCGCAGGCACGACAACCATCGGGTCCTGCGTGGCGACAACGTTGAAGGGCATCATTTCCATTGGCGTGTCCTCTGGCGGTGCCTTAGAAGGTTTCCGCTTCGCCGGGAACCAGTTCAGAGTCGCTGACCGCTTCAGCGCTGCTCGGATCGAGGACGTTCTCGCCCCACACCAGGTTCTCGCCCCAGATCAGGTTCTCGCCCCACACCAGGTTCTCGCCCCAGATGACGTTCTCGCCCCAGATGACGTTCTCGCCCCAGACGATGTTCTCGCCCCAGATTAGGTTCTCGCCCCAGACGATGTTCTCGCCCCAGACGATGTTCTCGCCCCAGACGACGTTCTCACCCCAGATCACGTTGTCGCCCCAGATGAGGTTGTCGCCCCAGATGACGTTGTCGCCCCAGATGACGTTCTGCGCCCACGGCAGCACGTGTCCGTCGATGACATCGCTCAGTACGACCGCCCCGGTAACCCGCGACGCGCCGGACGGCGCACCCATGTCGATCACTTTCGCGAGCTTGATCGCGCCGGCGCCGTTGAGCGCGCCTGCGCCCTGGACGAGGCGGTTGATCGGGCCGTTCGCATCGCGCATGTCGAACGCAGTGAACTCGAAGATGGCCTTGATCGCGTTGGGGGTCAGCCCAGGTCCGCCGGGAAACGCATCGCGGTTCGCCTCGATGACGAGCGCCGCAACGCCCGAGACCACGCCTGCAGACATGCTCGTGCCGGTCAGCGCGAAGTACTTGGTGCCGATCGCCAGCGTCGGGTTGTTGAGCACCAGCGTGCTGAGCGGCGCCATCGGTCCCACCATCTTGTGGCCCGGCGCGAGGATGTCGGGCTTCACGAACCCGTCGTACCAGCTCGGTCCACGCGAGCTCCAGTCGCCCACCCGGTCATCGGCGCGCCGCCTTGTTCCCTCGGTGCGGTTCGAACCGACAGTCAGCGACGAGGGCGCGTTGCCGGGCGAAGAGATGCCGCCGAAGCCCGGGAGGCCCGTTGCCGGGTTGATGCCGTTGTTGCCGGCGGACGAGACCACGAGGATGCCGGCCTGCGACGCGGCCTGGACGGCCTGCACCAGCGGGTCGAGCGACGCGGGCTCGAACGGCGGATGGCCCAGCGACATGTTGATGATGTCGATGCCGAGCGCATTCTTGTTGACCGTCGCGAATTCCACCGCCGCAATCAGGTCGCTCGTGCGGCCGCCGCCGGTCGCGCTGAGCACCTTGAGGCCGATGAATGACACCTTCGGTGCAACGCCACGGTAGAATCCCCACGAGCTCGCGCCGCTGCCGCCGATGAGGCCGGCCACGTGCGTGCCGTGACCATGATCGTCATACGGCGCTGTGGCGATGCCGCCGCGCGTGAAGTCGTAGAACGCCGTGATGCGCGTACCGAAATCGGCCATCGGCGCGATGCCCGAGTCGATCACCGCGACCGTGACGCCCTCGCCCGCGACGCCGACATGGTTCAGGCCCAGTGTGTCGCGGAGCAGCCAGCCGGACGTCTTCGGGACCGTGACCGTGCTCAGCAGCTGGTCGCCGCCGATCTCGGCATCGATCGACAGGCCGAGCACGCCGGGAATCGCGGCGATCCTCTCGAGCATGCCGACCGGCGCGTCGAGCGTGAACGCCGAGATGAGCCCGTGTTCGCGCTTCACCTTGAAGCCGAGGTCCTTCAGCGCTTTCCGGACCTGGTTGCGCTGAGCGGGATCCACTTTCACGATCACGGGCATCGTCTGGAGCCCGCTGTTCCCCGCCTGCTGCAACGCGGTGTCGAGTTTCTCGGCCCTCTTCGCTGCGCCCTTCGACTTGGGGCTGGCCGCCAGGTGGAATGGCGTCAGCGCGAGGATGATGCCGGCGACGCCCGCACAGAGTGAGCGTCTGATCGTCTTTGTCATGCCCGGCAGGTGAGCAATTCAATTGCCGGGCTGTCAGGGTCACGTAAGTTATTGATTACATTGGGCTGACAGGGTGTGCGCCCACCCGTGCACATGTCGACTTTCCGGCCGCCAAAAGGGGGGACGGCCGAACGCCCGGCACTGGTAGTAAAGTCTTGCAGTCATCCTGTGTGCGGTGCAGACGCACGTGCGCATTCACGGACCGACGCACAGTTGCACCGGCTTGGCACCGCGGGTGCATCGGAGGGAGCCATGACGAAGCCGCACGATCCGACCCAGAGCCACCAGGTCGAACTCCACGAAGACGACTCAGATCTGCAGAAGGGTGCAATCGAGGGCTCGCCGGACGGGCAGGGCAATCCGAGCGGGACCGGGCTCGACGATCAGGGATGGCCGAATGACGAGGTCGCGATCGCGCAGGACGTGATCGGCGCGAACGAGGACGACACGACGGGTTAGTGGTTAGTGGTTAGTGGTTAGCGCGTGGCGGTGAACGCCGCCGCGGGTGCGCCGCTGCGCACCATCCCCTCGATCCGGTTGCCGGCCACGCGGCCGGTGTATTCGACGCCGCCCACCGTAAAGCGGATCTGATCGCCGCGCAGCCGGCCGTCGGAAATATCGCGCCCGCCGAGCGTGCCGGTCACCGTCTGAAACTCCTGATTCAGCACCAGCTGATCCTGGCCAATGCGCCAGGTGCCGCCGACCTTCGCCGGGACGATCCACAGCAGCGCCGTGCACCACGCGCTGCAGTCGCCGTCCATCATCACTGTTTCGTCTGGCGTCCACCCCTCGATTCCAAAAGTGTTCGAGACGATGCGGCTGCCCGGCCGGAGGTCGAGGAATTTCTGCCGGAGCTGCAGCATGTTGCTCGGGAGGAGAAACAGGGCCATGACGCTGGCCTTGGAGATGTCGGCCTGGTACATGTCGCCTTCGACGAACGTCGCCTTGTCCGCGACCCCTGCCGCCGCCGCGTTCTTCTTCGACAGCGCCACCATGTTCGGGTTGTACTCGACGCCGAGTGCCTGGGCGCCCCGCCTGGCGGCGCCGATGACGTTGCGGCCGTCGCCCGACCCGAGGTCGATGACGAAATCCTGCGGCGTCACCGCCGCCAGGTCGAGCATCTTCTCCACCAGTTCGGGCGGGGTGGGCACCCACACGACGTCCTTACCGGCCTGGCCCACCTGGGGCACGAACTCCTCCTGCGCCTGGGCGAGCGAGGGGGAGGCGGCCAAGAAGACGATGGCCGCCGTGAACAGCGTGGAGCGAAGCAATGATGGCTTGAACATGCGGCGCATTATACGCAATTGCACCAGCCCGGCCTCAAGCGCCTCAAGCCAGGTCCCCATCGCGCACGCCTGCGCGATGGGGTGGAAGTCCGGGGGTCCCCATCGTGCACGCCTGTGCGATGGAGTGGAAGTCCCTACGTTCGCTCCGGCTCCCATCGGAGGCCGAGCGCCAGGATCCGCTCGAGGAGCCGCTCGTAGGACACGCCGCTCACCTCGGCCGATTCCGCGAAGTCTTCCCCGTAGGCCAGGTTCGGGTTGGGATTGGCTTCGAGGACGTAGACCCGCCCCGCCTCCTCGTCCAGCCGCAGGTCGATGCGCGCGTAGCCGCTCAGATCGAGCGCCCGGCAGGTCCGTTTCGCTATCCGCTGGATCTGCTCGGTGGCGGCCGCGTCGAGCGCCGCTTTCTCCGTCATGATCCCGTGGCGCTTCTGGTACTGCGTGCTCCACTTCACGCGCTCGGTCGCGATGTGCCACCGGTTCTCGGGCATCTTGTCGAACGACATCTCCCAGACCGGGAAGACGTCGAGCCGCTGGTTGCCGACTACCCCCACGTACAGTTCACGCCCGTCGATGAACTGCTCGACGATGGCCGCGCTGCCGAGACTCTCGTGCACGAACTGGACGCGCCGCGCGAGCTGCTCCTCGTTCTCGACGACCGATGCCTGCGAGATCCCGGTAGACGCCTCGAAGAACAGCGACTTCACGATCAGGGGGAAGTGGAGCTTTTTCGAGAGCTGCGGCCGGCGTCCGCGCCGCACCACGGTGAAGTCGGGCACGGGAATCCTGTGGTAGGCGAGGAGCTTCTTCGACAGCGCCTTGTCGCGCGCGAGGATGAGGCCGCGCGGATTGCAGCCGGTGTACGGAAGCCGCAGCAGTTCGAGGTAGCTCACGACGTTCTGGTCGAACGTGGTGACGCCGGCGAACGCCTCCATCAGGTTGAAGATGATGTGAGGCTTGAAGAGACCGGCGGTAGGGCGGATCGAGCCGAGCTCGTCGTGGAGGCCGAGCACGCGCACCTCGTGGCCCATCTCCCTGAGCGTCTCGATGACGTCGTACTCCATCTTCCATTCGGCTTCGCGCACGTCGATCCCCGTGGTGTCCGCGGGCGGGACGAGGTGATCGTGCACGAGCGCCAGAATGCGAAGCTTCTTCATACGTAGGCCGGGTTCCGCGCAGCGGACCCGGCGTTACAAAAACACGCGGTGTCCTCCGCTGTGCAGGTAGTTCATCACCTGCACGGTGAGCAGCACGGCAAATTCCTGCCGCGCACGGTCTTCCGGTACCGCAAGGCGCAGCTTCAGCTCGCGGCAACGGGACACCATGTCCTCGAGGACCTGGTCGATCGTGTACTGGTAAATCCCCGTCCAGTCCGCGACCAGCCGGCGCGTCGGCCGTCGAATGCGCCTGATGAACTGGGCGGCCGTCATGTGGTCGGCGAATTCGGGCAGCTCCGAGAACAGGCGGCGCAGGTCGCGGTCGTAGAAGTGTGGATAGTCGACGCCGTAATAGCGGCGTTTCGTGCGGTAATGCTGCCGCAGCGTCTTCTTCAGCTTGCGCAGCGGATCGACTTCGTCCGGGCTGACGACCCGCGCGGGCCGGCTGCGAATCGACGCCATCAGCGCGTCCATGTGCTCGAGCTTCTTGAGCGCCGGCCAGCCGGCGTACCGCTGCCGCCATTCACTGGTCGGCGTCAGCCACACGGCAAACGTCTCGGCAAAGTCCTCGTCCGGATGGCTCTGCGCGTACCAGGCATCAAGATGGAGCACGAAGCTCTTGCTGTACGGCTTCGGGGTATAGAACTCGGGATACGGCTTGGTGGGAAGGCCAAACATCCGGCGCCGCTGACGCCGCAGCCGGAGGCGGAAGGCGTTGTCGATGGCATGCCCCGCCTCGTGCCGCAGGATGCGCATGCACCACTCGTGCTCGCCGCCCTCGACCTCGAGCATCTGGGCCTCCTCGAGCCGGGCCAGCCGCGGATGCGCCATATAAAAAGGGATCGCGATCGCAGTGGCGCCGTCGGGAGTGAACCATTCGTCCGACAGGTAAAAGTGTAGCGGGAACGCCAGTCCCCGCGCGGCGAGTTCCTGCCGCAGCTGCTCGAGCCGATCGGCCAGCGTGTCCTCGATAGCGATCGGCAGGTCCGCCATCCGGATGTTCAGGAGCTCGTCATCATCGAGATTGGCCCAGTCGGCGCGGAGGGGAAGACGCGGCATCGGCAGGGATCATAAACTAGCGGGATTGTGCTGCTGACCGAACAGGAACGCGACCGCACGAAGGTCGAACAGAAATACACGTGGAACCTCACAGAGATCTTTCCCGACGTCGACGCATGGCGCGCGGCGAAGGCCCTGATGCAGGCCGAGGTGCCGAAGATCGCCGCCTTCGCCGGACGGCTCGGATTCTCGCCGCAGATGCTGGCCGACGCGCTGGACATGCGGTCCCGGCTCGACAAGGAGCTCTCCCGCCTCTACGTCTACGCCAGCATGACGGCAGACCAGGACACGCGGCTGAGCGAGCCGCAGGGGATGCAGCAGGAGATGCAGCAGCTCCACGCCGAGTTCAGCGCGCAGGCGTCGTACATGCAGCCGGAGATCCTGCGGCTCGGCGGCCCCGCCATCGAGGGCTTCATCGCCGCGGAGCCGCGGCTCGCGGCCCACGCGTTCCCGCTGCGCGACGTGATTCGCCGGGCGGCGCACACGCTGAGCGACGCCGAGGAAAAGATCCTGGCCGATGCCCAGCCGCTCGCTGCCTCGGCGCCGAACATCTACGGCATCCTGGCGAACGCCGACTTCCCGTACCCCACGATCACGGTGAGCGACGGCCGGCAGGTCAGGCTCGACCAGGCGGGGTACGCCGAACTGCGGACGCTGCCGCACCGCCCCGACCGCGAGCTCGCGATGTCGACGTTTTTCAGCGCGCTCGGCGGGTTCCGCCGCACGTTCGGCACGACGATGAACTCGAGCATCCAGCGGGCGCTGTTCTACGCGAAGGCGAGGAAGTACGGATCGACGCTCGAAGCGTCGCTCGACCACTACAACATCCCGCTGTCGGTGTACATGCGGTTGATCGAGGGCGTGCACCGCCACCTGCCGACGTTTCACCGGTACCTGCGCCTGCGGAGGCGCATGCTCGGGATCACGGACGATCTGCACTACTACGATCTGTACGCG
>Ga0214472_10006369_pt1 | contig 12372 bp, 11 predicted proteins | sample RVTome_6_FD_207662 | JGI IMG/M metagenome (GOLD analysis project Ga0214472, IMG submission 207662) | Soil microbial communities from uranium-contaminated site in the Upper Colorado River Basin, Wyoming, United States - RVT140D175 | ecosystem: Environmental > Terrestrial > Soil > Contaminated >... | reverse complement strand
CGCTGTACAGGATCCCGGGAAGGTTGCGGCGCTCGTGCAGCCATGCGCCGGTCGCTCGCGCCTGGGCGATGCCGAGCTCGGACAAGGCGTCGTAGCGGGCATCGCCGAACGACGCCTGTCCGTGGCGTAGCAGGGTCAGGACGCTCATCGCGCGCCGATGCTAGACGGGGGCGCGCGCATCGGGCGCCTTCGGGAGCGCCTTCGGGTTGCTCTCGGCGAGTCGCTGGCGGGTGGTCGCGCGCAGGTGGGCGAGCAATGCCTCGCGTCGCGGGGCGCCCGGGTCGGCGGCGCCGTTGCGAAGCTGCCGCGCAAGCATCCGGTTCCCCTCGGCCAGCCCCGCGTCGCCACTGTCGACCAGGCCACGCAGCCGGACGCGCTCCTGCGCCTCGGGGGCATCGCCGTTGCGCAGCTGTCGTTCGGCGATTGACATCGCATTCATGACCATCAGCAGCGCGTGCTTGCGCTCGGCCGGCAGCGCCGGGAGGATCTCGTCGCGCAGCACTTGTCGCGCGCAGGCGAGCAGCGCGTGTCCCTGAGGTTGTTCCCGCATCAGTCGTTCTCCGTCATGTTCAGGATTTCCCACTCCAGCTCCGGCACGATGTGGCCGGTGAGCGCGAGCAGGAGCGAGCTTTCCTCGCCGGAAACGTGGCGCTCGGCCTGCTGAATGGCGATCACCGCCCAGTTCATGTGCGCCATCACTTCCCAGTAGTGGATCGCCTCGCGGTCGATCCGGCGACCGGATTCGGCCTCGTAGCCGCGATAGAAATCCTCGCGCTTGCCGATGCCGCCGGCCTCCTCGGCGACGTTGCCGAAACGCCAGCATTTTGCACAAAACCAGCCGATGTCTTCCAGCGGGTCGCTCCAGCCGGCGAACTCCCAGTCGAGGATGCCGGTGAGGCCGGATTCGTCGACCATGTAGTTGCCGGTCCGGTAATCGCCGTGACACAGCGTCACCAGGCCGCGCTCCGGCGCATGGCGCTCCAGCCAGCGCAGCCCCCACTCGAGGACCGGGTAGGGGGTATGGTGGGCGTCGAGGAAGCCCCGGTGCTGCGCGATGCGATGGCGTGCCGGCGATCCCTCGACGGCCGGCAGGAAGTCCAGCGCCGGCTGCGGGGGGCGCACCGAATGGATCCTCGCCAGCTCGCGGCCAAGGCGTTCGGCCAGCTGCACGCGGTCGCCGCCGCGAGTCCGGTCCTTGACCAGCACATGCCCGGCGGCGGTGCCGGCGATGCGCCGCATCAGGAAGAACGGGCGGCCGATCACCGCCGGATCCTCGCACAGCCACAGCGGCTCGGGCACGGTCACGCCGGCCGCAAACACCGTCTTCAGCAACGCGAACTCCTGTGCCCGCCCGTGACTGATCGCGACCCCCGCGGTCGGCGAGTCGCAGCGCAACACGCAGCCCAGCCGGCCGGCGTGCGCGCCGCCGTCGATGTCGAGGTCGGCGAACCAGTTCTCCTGCACGGCCCCGCCCGAGAGCTTGCCTGCCGAGCGGATTCTGACCGCGTCCGCTCCGGCCGCGGCGGCGACGAAGCGCTCGATCGCGGCGCGCGAAATGTCGTCCATGATCCCGTTCTCCGTCGTGCTCATAGTCCGCTCACCAGATGCGCCTTGTCGACCGCGATGCAGGCGCCCGACATCGCCTTGCCGGCGTCCGATGCCAGCAGCAGCAGCGGCCCGTCGAGATCGGGCAGCTCGCAGAAGCGGCGGCTCGGGACGCGCAGGCGCAGCTTGTCGCCGGCCTCGCTCGCCAGAAAATCGCGATTGAGATCCGTGATCACGTAGCCGGGCAGCAGCGCATTGACGCGGATGTCATGGCGTGCGAGCTCGAGCGCCATCGCCCTGGTCGCCTGCAGCACGCCGGCCTTCGAAATGGCGTAAGGGGCGACGCCGCCGGCGACGCGCTCGCCGAGGATCGAGGCGATGTTCACGATGCTGCCCGGTCGTTTGGCGTCGACCATGCGCCGGGCGGCTTCGGTCGCCACCAGCCAGCAGCCCTTGAGGTTGGCGTCGATCACCGCGTCCCAGTCGGCTTCCGACTGCTGCAGGAGCGGTTTGGTGATCGTCTGGCCAGCGTTGTTGATGACCACGTCGGGGGTGCCGGCGAGCGCGATCGCGCGGTCGAAGGCATGCGACACCGCGGCCGCGTCGGTCACGTCGAGCTCGACCGCATGCGCCCGGCCGCCGCCGGCTTCGATCTCGGCCACGACGTCGCGCAATTTGTCGGCACGCCGCGCGGTCACGATGACCTGGGCGCCGGCGCGCGCCAGCACCCGCGCGAAGTGCCGGCCGAGGCCGCTGGAGGCGCCGGTGACGAGCGCGATGCGGCCGTCCAGGGCGAACAGGCCGGTGAGAAAGCGGTCGTCCATCATGCCGTCCCTCCGCCGGATTGCGTCGCGCCATCGCGGCCGGCGACGATCTTCTTGCCGAGGCTGTAGCGGTGCACCTCGCTCGGCCCGTCATAGACGCGGAACGCGCGCATGTCGGCAAAGATGCGCGCGACGATCGTCTCGTGGGTGACGCCCTGGCCGCCGAGGATCTGCACGCTGCGGTCGACGACGCGCCACTCGGCTTCCGAGCACACCACCTTCGCCCGGCTCGACTCGAAGTTGCAGCGCTCGCCCTGATCCAGGAGCCAGGCCGTGTGCCAGATGTGCAGGCGCGCGGTGTGGAGATCCATCTCGTTGTCGGCGAGCATGAAGCTCACGCCTTCGTGCTCGCCGAGGATCCGCCCGAAGGCCTGCCGGCTGCGCGCGTGCGCGAGCGCGGTGTCGTGGGCGCGGCGCGCCTGGCCGAGCCAGCGCATGCAGTGCGTCAGCCGCGCGGGCGCGAGGCGCACCTGGGCATAGCGGAAACCCTCGCCGGGTTCGCCGAGCACGTCGCGCGCCGGCACCCGCAAGTCCTTGAAGCGCAGCACCCCGTGGCCGCCGGTGAAGCAGCTGTCGAGGGCGTCCATCGTGCGCACCCGCTCGATGCCCGGCCGATCCATGTCGGCCAGGAACATCGTCGCCGAGCCGTCCCCCAGCTTCGCCATGATGATCGCGAAGGACGCCCCTTCCGCGCCGGTGATGAACCACTTCGTGCCGTTGATCACGTAGTCGTCGCCGTCGCGCACCGCGGTGGTCGCCAGCATCGACGGATCGGCGCCGGCGCCCGGCGGCGGCTCGGTCATCGCGAAGCAGGAACGGGTGCGGCCCTCGACCATCGGGCGCAGCCAGCGCTCCTTCTGCTCGGCCGAGGCGACGGCCTCCAGCAGGTGGATGTTGCCTTCGTCCGGGGCGTGGATGTTCAGCGCCGTCGGGCCCAGCGTCGAGTAGCCGGCCTCCTCGAAGACGATGGCCTTGTCGACGTGCGACAGGCCCATGCCGCCCATCTCGCGCGACGCGTGCGGGGTCAGCAGGCCCGCTGCACGGGCTTTCGCGACCAGCTCCCGGCGCAAGTCCTCGGACGGGCCGTGCGGCGTCAGGCGCGGGTCGCGCTCATACGGAATCACTTCATCGGCGATGAAGCGGCGAACCCGGCCCTGCAGCTCGAGCAGCGCGGGGGAAAGCGAGAAGTCCATGGAAGCTCCCTTGACGTTTCGAAGAATTGGTAACCCGGCAGCCAGATACCGTTCGGGCTGAGTCTGTCGAAGCCCTGCCATTGCCTTTCGACAAGCTCAGGGCGAACGGTGGTATTTGATCGCCGGCTTCATGATGAAGCGTGACGGGGACTCAGCCGTGCCCCGCCGCTGAGGGCGTCGCCAGGCGCTCGCGCAGCACGCGGTGCAGGATCTTGCCGGTGGCGGTGCGCGGCATGTCGGCCTCGGCGATGAAGGTGATCGCGCGCGGGCACTTGTAGCCGGCCATGCGCGTCTTGCACCAGCTCGCGATCTCCTCCGCGCTCGCCTGCTCGCCCTCGTGCAGCACGATCACCGCCTGCACCGCCTCGCCCCACTTGTCGTCCGGGACGCCGATCACGGCGACGTCCTGGATCTTCGGGTGGGCGCCGAGCACGCCTTCCACCTCGGACGGGTAGATGTTCTCGCCGCCGCTGATGATCATGTTGCTCTTGCGATCGACCAGCCAGATGTAACCGTCCGCATCGCGCCGGGCAATGTCGCCGACCGAGCACCAGTCGCCGCGGAACGCCTCGGCGGTCTTGTCCGGATTCCTCCAGTAGCCGTCGAACACGTAGGCGGTGCGCGAGAACAGCTCGCCGACCTCGCCGTCGGGCACCTCCCGGCCGTGCTCGTCGAGGATGCGGATCGCGCCGCTGCCGGCCCACTCGCGTCCGACCGAGCCCAGCCGGGCGAGTTGCTCGTCGGGGCGCAGCAGCGTCACCCAGCCGGCTTCGGTCGAGCCGTACAGCTCATACAGCTTGCCATTGCGGAAGTAGTCGAGGATCGCGAGCTTGGTGTCCCTGCGCGCCGGCGCCGACGAGATCATCAGCTTGCCGACGCTGCTCACGTCGTACTTCGCACGCACCTCCGCGGGCAGCGCCAGGACCATGATGTAGTGCGTGGGCACCAGCGAGGTGAAGGTCACCTTGTCGTGCGCGAGGGTCGCCAGCAGCGCCTCGGGGTCGAAGCTGCGGCGGTCGTCGACCACGACGGTCGCGCCCAGATGGATGAAGGTCACGCCGAAGTAGAGCGAGTTGGCATGGCACATCGGCATCACCAGCAGGCCGGTGTCGTCGCGCGAGAAGCCCATCTCGAGCGCGGTGGCCAGCGCGATCAGCGCGCTGCCCTCGTGGCTGCGGATGGCGCCCTTGGGGCGCCCGGTGGTGCCCGAGGTGTACATCAGCGCGCACGGGTCTTCCGCACGCACCGGCGGGAAGTCGCCCTCGGCGGGCGACTCGTCGATCAGGCGCTCGTAGGCGGTCCAGCCCCCCGGCGCGGGGCCGCCGAAATGGACATGGCGCGCGGGGGCGATCGCGAGCTCGCCGCGAATCGCCTCGATGCGCTCGCGCAGCTCGTCGCCGACGATCACCGCGGCCGCCTCGCAGTGGTCCAGGATGTAGGCGATCTCCGGGCTCATCAGGCGGAAGTTGAGCGGCACCGCGACCAGGCCGGCGCGGGCCAGCGCCACGTAGATCTCCATCCATTCGATGCTGTTGTACGCCAGCACGCCGACGCGGTCGCCCTTGGCGAGGCCCAGTCCGAGCAGGCCGTGCGCCAGGCGGCTGGCGCGTTTGTCCCACTCGGCGAAGGACAGCTGGCGGCGCGAATCGCGCGTGCCGAGCTTGTGCGGGGTGAGGCGGGCGTGAGTGGCGACGGCGTCGGCGATGGTGGGCAAGCGGCTCATGAAACGGTCTCCGAGGGAAAGCCAAAAAAAGTGTGGCTAGGGGCTATTATAGAATTCTGAATTCAGAATACAATAGCGCCACGACTCAGGTGGAGGCACTGGTCGTACGACTTCACACCCCGGGAGACAGCAATGGGAACTTCGACGATTTCGGAACAATCGGCCGCGGCGGTGACCGCGCGCTTTCTCAAGCAGCGCGGCGTGGATCGCGTCTTCGGCCTGTGCGGCGGGCACATCATGCCGATCTGGATGCGGCTCGACGCCGAGGGCATCCGCATCGTCGATGTGCGCGACGAGCGGGCCGCGGTGTATATGGCGCACGCGCACGCGGAGCTCACCGGTGGGCTCGGCGTGGCGCTGGTCACCGCCGGGCCGGGGGTGACCAATGCCATGACCGGCATCGCCAATGCGCATGTCGCGCGCGCGCCGGTGCTGGTGCTCTCCGGCGTGCCGCCGCGCCTGCAGGAGAATCGCGGTGCGCTGCAGGACATGGTGCACACCGAGCTGGTGCGCTCGCTCACGCGCTATGCGCGCACCGTGCGCGAGCCCGAACTGGTGCTGCAGGAGCTCGACGAGGCGGTCGAACGCGCCTTCGGGGTGGGCGGCGAGCCGGGGCCGGTATATGTGGACTTTCCGGTCGACACGCTGCGCGCCGACGTGCCGCGCGCGCTGCAGCTGGCGGAGCATTTCGCGCCCAAGGCGAAGCCGCGGCTGACACCCGATGCCGCCTCCGTGCAGGCCGCCGTGGAGCTCCTGTGGTCGGCCAAGCGGCCGCTGTTCATCTCGGGGCGCGGCGCGCGCGGGTCGGGGGACGCGCTGTGCCGCCTGCTCGCCCGCCTCAACGCGCCCTATCTCGACACCGGCGAGAGCCGCGGCCTGGTGCCCGACCAGCACCCCTCGGTGGTGGCGGCGATGCGCGGCTCGGTAATGGGCGAGGCGGACCTGGTGGTCACCGTCGGCCGGCGCCTCGACTTCCAGCTCGCCTATGGCTCGCCGGCGGTGTTCGGCCAGGCGCGCTTCCTGCGCATCGCCGACTGCGCGCAGGAGCTGCGCGACAACCGCCGCGGCGCGGTAGAGCTCTTCGCCACACCCGCGCTGGCGCTGGAGGCAATCCTCGCGGCCGCGCCCGAGCGCGAGCCGGCGACCGACCTCGAGTGGGCGCGCAACCTGCGCCGCAAGCATTCGGAACGCGCCGACAAGCTCGTCGGCACGATGCGCAACGCCGCCCCGGGCAGCGACGGGCGGATGCATCCGAACCGGTTGCTGGCGGCGCTGCGCGATGCGCTGCCCGAGGACGCGGTGGTGATCGCCGACGGCGGCGACTTCCTCAGTTTCGCGCGCGTCGGACTGCCGGCGTCGACCTACCTCGATCCGGGCTCGCTCGGTTGCATCGGCGTCGGCACGCCGTTCGGCGTCGCGGCCGCGCTGGCCTGCCCGGACCGCACCGTGGTGGTCGCCACCGGCGATGGGGCGTTCGGCTTCAACGCGATGGAGATCGACACCGCCGTGCGCCACCAGGCGCCGCTGCTGGTGGTGGTGGCCAACAACGGCTCGTGGGCGATCGAGGTGCGCGACCAGCAGAAGACGCACGGCAAGGTCGTCGGCACGCACCTGCAGTTCGCCGACCATGCCGCGATGGCGCGCGCCTTCGGCATGCATGCCGAGCGCGTCGAGCGGGCCGAAGACCTGCCGACGGCGATCGCGCGGGCGCTCGCCAACCGGCCGGCCCTGCTCGACGTGGCGGTGACGCCCGAGGCCGTCTCGTCGGACGCGAAATCGGGCCTCGCCTGGGTGCCCGACCTCCAGCCGCTGGCCGCGTGGGACGAAGCCGAGTCGCGCTGGCGCGGCTCGCAGCAGGCGCCCCACTCGCCCGGCTGAGCCGCGCTTGCTTTAAAATCGACGCCCATGAAGATTCTGACGGCACGTCCCAACCTGTCCGAGCAGGTGTACGAAGCGATCCTGAACGAGATTTCGGAAGGAAAGCTCGCGCCTGGCGCCCGCGTCATCCAGGAGCAGATCGCACATGAGTTGGGCGTGTCGCGCCAGCCGGTGCAGCAGGCCCTGCTGCTGCTGCGCAATCAGGGCGTTCTGATCGATGCGCCCGGACGCGGCCTGATCGTCACGCCGCTCGACCTCAATTACGTGCGCAACATGTACGACATGCGCGCGGTGATCGAGGGCCTCGCCTGCCGCAGGGCGGCCGAGATCAACGCGGCGCGGGCCGCGGCGAAGGGGCCGGCGCTGATTCGCGCCGGCCGCGAGGCGCTGTCGAGCGGCTCGGTGAGCGGGATGATTGCCGCCGACATGGCGTTCCACGAATTCATCTACGCGTTGTCCGAGAACCCGCTGATCGCCCCGGCAATGGAGACGCACTGGACATACACCCGGCGCGTGATGGGCGAAGTGCTGATGCGCGACGAGAAGCCGCGCGACATCTGGAACCAGCACGAGGCGATGCTCGACGCGATCACCGCCGGCGACGGCGAGAAGGCCGAACTGCTGGTCCGCCAGCATGTGCTTCAGGCTGCCGACGTGATGGTCGGACGCTTGCACGGCGATGCGCCCGAGCACCGCGAGGTGCTCGAGAGCGGGGCGCACGAAGGCGCTGCGCGGGACGCCAATGCAGGCATCCCCCCAGGGGGCCGCTGAGGGCCGGGGGCGTGGCGTTCGAGCCTGGTGCCATTGAGCGGTCGTTCGCGGGGCATCGCACCGCCGTCTGGGCGGCAGTCCAGGCTGAGGAGCGGGCAGATTCACAAGGTGGCGGCCGCATCGATCCCGCGCCAGCTTCTGCCCTTGCCAGTGCAGGCCGGCGAGGTGCTTGCCCGTTACCTGCGGGACGGACGGCCGCCAACCGATTGCCGCGCCCTGTTCGTTCGCCACCGTGCGCCGACAGCCCATCGAAGCAGACCTGATCATCTTGGTGGGTACTGATCGAATATCGAGAGAGCAGAACGATCCAGTGAGGCTCGAAACGTGATGTCCGGCGCGCAGCGCCGTCAGGCTCGCGGGCTTTGCCCCCGGAGCACTCGTCTCCAACTCAATCGCGGCGTGCCCGCGGCGGATACTTGGCGTCAAACATTTTTTCTTCGAGCCATTCGCACAGGCATTCCACCTGCTCGATTGCCGTCATGAGCTTGTCCCGCGAGACATGAAGCGACGGCGACATGAAGAGGCTCGGGCAATCGCCATCCTGGAACAGTACTGCTTCCTGCTCGCTCAGAAAGAACGGCTGCGGGTAGCGTTGCCAGTCCTTCTCGGCATGTGCTCGTAGTACTGGCGAATGATCCTCGTGCGGTCCTTGAGGAAATACAGGACATCCATGCTTACCCCTCTCCCGTAGTCGGCAATGTGACGGAGGCCAGCCGGGCGGCCAGCGTATCGGCCTGCTCGGCAAACTTCTTCGCATTGGTCTTCTGCAATTGGGCCAGGTTGTGCAGCTTCCAGCGGATCCCCGGCAGATGTTCGAGATGGGCGATTCCCAGCAACGGCCATTCGGGTGCGCCGGCGACCAGCGACAACAGGAAGCGGCGCTCGTTCTCATCCAGCCCTTGCTGGAGTTCGCGCACCAACCTCTCGCGGGCCGCGAGCAACGCATCGAGCGGCACCGGCTCGGCGGTCATGCCCTTAAAGTTGTGTTCGTAGTCGTACTGGATGTCGCGTAGCGGTGGGAACAGCACCTCGTGGACTGGACGGTTGCTGCTGGCCAAGTAGACGACGAAGGCACGTCGGATGCCGGGCGTGATGCCCTCGTGCGCGAAGAGCTGCATGACGTCGAACAGGTCGCGCGGGTGCTGGCGGTCCATCGCCGCGACGAGCTTGCCGCCATAGACGTCCTCCAGTGAGACCACGGGAATCTCTAGGTCGGCCAGCAGCACATCGCGGGCAGTGGGCGTGAGCGAGGCGCGGCCCACCGCCTGCACCGTGCCGCGCATCACGAAGTTGACCTCGATCTTGACCTCGATGCGGCCACTGCGCACCAGCAGCTTGGTCTCTCCCGCATCGGCCGCCGGCATATGCGTCCGGAATCCGCGCTTATTCAAGCGCTCGGCCGCCTGCCGGATGGCATCGTTGATGCGCGCCAGCGCCTGTTCGCGCGGCGGCGTATGGTCCGGAAAGACCAGATCAAGATCCACCGACAGGCGCGGCATGTCACGCATGAAGAGATTGATCGCCGTGCCGCCCTTCAGTGCAAAGGTGTCATCCACGAACACCAGTGGCGCCACCTGCGTCAGCAGGCGCGCGGTATCGAGATAGGTCTGGTTCATGGCTTGAGCACCAGAAGGCCATCGGCCGATTTGGACACCCAGGGCCGATCGCTGCCCGTCGGCAGCGCGGCCGGATCGAGCTTGGCCGCCCAGGGCAGCGCCCCTTCGCGGCCAAGCTGAAGGCACAGACGCACGGTCTTGACGCTCGTGCAGCGCTGCAGCAACTCACGCAACACATCGGCGCGCAGGCTGTAGGCACTTTCGACGAGTTCGCGGGCCTCCTGCAGGGGCTGGCGCACGCCGACTTCGCTCAACAGTTCCAACAGCGCGCGTTCCGGCGTCGAGACCTGCGGCGCCCCGCTGCGCTTCTCGAAGGGGCCAACGTGCAGCAAGGCATCTGGACGCTCGTCGAACAAGCGCTTGCGGTGGTACTCAGCCGGAAAGCGCTCGGTGAACCACTCCGGCAGACGCCCCGCTGCCCAGCCGTACAGGTGCAGCAGCGGCTGTTGCGACACGTATTGGCGCAGGCCATACCAGTCGAGCGCGGACTTGCCGCCCACGTGCAGGCCTTCGAGCCTGCGCTGCAGCAGCAGCAGGCTGGGATGCAAGGCCAGGGTGTCGTTCGGGCGGCAGAACACTCCGCGCATCAGGCGCGTGAGCCAGGCGGCGCGCACGTAGTGAACGGCCAAGTCCGCGGAGATGCCCAGCGCCGCCAGATCTTCCGAAGTCAGCGGCGTCCCTGGCACCAGCCGGGTGTAGAGCGTTTTTAGTTTACTCTCTTCAGTCGTAGCCACACTGCGATTGATACATCTTTCTCAAGCCAAAGTCAACTTGGAAAAATCGGTAAAATCGCAGTCTAACTACGATAAATAAATTAATTTAAAAATCACTCCCACTCGATCATCAACGGCGCCGCTGCAAGCCTTGTGTTTGCTGGGCTCCAGCCCGTTGATGAACGTCCAATACCGTCAGCTCTACCGTCAGCCCGCCAACGCCCTCCCCCAAGCGCCTCGAACGGCCAGAAAGATCGCGGGCGAGCTGATCGAGCTACCCGCAAACGCCCTACCCCTGCCCACCGGCAGCATGCGACGATCGGCGCTAGCGCCGGAGCGAGCCCTACTTCCCCCGACACGACGACGCCCAGGAAACGCCGAGGACTGCGACGCTGCCGTGGAGGTACCAGCGCACCTTCACCGCGGCCTGCAAGCGAGCGGATGGCTCGCGGCGCGCTCACGGCTCGCGGTCGAATAAGTGCACGCATGTGCCTATACTTGCGCCTTCCCTCGATTGCCGACGCCCATGCGGATCCTCACGTACACCGGCCTCGACACGACCCGCGTCCGCCGCGCCTACGACAAGGTCTGCGCCGCCATTGCCAAGGGTGATTTCCGCGCCGCCCAGGTGAAAAAGCTGCGACACGGTTCTCCGTACGGCGCTTACTACCGCGCGCGCCTGAACGATGCCGACCGCCTGCTGTTCACCCTGCTGCGCCACGGCGACGAAATCTGCGCCCTGATGCTGGAGGTGATCGCCCACCACGCCTACGACAAGTCGCGCTTCCTGCGCGGCGCTGCCATCGACCTCGGCAAGCTCGACGAGGCCGAGGACGCGCTCGCCGACGCCGAGCTCGCCGCCGCACGCACGGCACCCGCCGTCCGCTACCTTCATCCCGACCATGCCGGCGTTCATCTGCTCGACAAGCCGCTGTCCTTCGACGACGCACAGGAAGCCGTCTTTCGACGCCCGCCGCCGCTCGTCGTGGTCGGCAGCGCGGGCAGCGGCAAGACCGCGCTCACCCTGGAAAAGCTCAAGCATGCCGAAGGCGAGCTGCTCTATGTCACTCATTCTGCCTATCTCGCCCAGAGTGCGCGCGACCTCTACTACGCCCACGGGTTCGAGCATGCGGGGCAGGATGCGGTGTTCCTGTCGTACCGCGAGTTCGTCGAGTCGATCCACGTCCCGGCCGGGCGCGAGGCCCGGTGGCGCGACTTCGCCGCCTGGTTCGCGCGCATGAGGCAGGCGTTTCGCGGCCTCGACGCCCACCAGGCGTTCGAGGAGATCCGCGGCGTCATCACGGCGGCGGCCACCGGCGTGCTGGGCCGCGACGACTATCTCGCCCTCGGCGTGCGCCAGTCGATCTTTCCCGCCGGCGAGCGCGAGCGGCTCTACGACCTGTTCGAGAAGTACCGCGCCTGGCTCGCCGAGGCCGGTCTCTACGACCTCAACCTCGTCGCCCATGCGAGCCGCGCGCTGGCCGCGCCGCGCTACGATTTCGTCGTCGTGGACGAGGTCCAGGACCTCACCCCGGCGCAGCTCGCGCTGGTGCTCGCCACCCTGAAGAAGCCCGGCCACTTCCTCCTGTGCGGCGATTCGAACCAGATCGTCCACCCCAATTTCTTCTCCTGGAGCCACGTCAAGACGCTGTTCTGGCGCGACACCGAGCTCGCCCGCAGCCAGGAGCTCGCGGTCCTCACCGCCAACTTCCGCAACGGCCGCGAAGCCACGCGGGTAGCCAACACCCTGCTCAAGATCAAGCACAGGCGCTTCGGCTCGATCGACCGCGAGAGCAACTTCCTCGTCGATGCCGTCGGCGGCGAGGCCGGCGAAGTCGTGCTGCTCGCCGACCGCGACGCCGCGGTGCGCGAGCTCGACCGCAGCAGCCGCCAATCCACCCGCTTCGCCGTTCTGGTCATGCGCGACGAGGACAAGGCCGCCGCGCGCGAGCGCTTCGCCACCCCGCTCCTGTTCTCGATCCATGAGGCCAAGGGCCTCGAGTACGAGAACATCGTGCTCTACCGCTTCGTCTCGGACAACCGGCGCGAGTTCGGCGATATCGCCGACGGCGTCGACCGCGCCGACCTTGCCGCCGACACGCTCGAGTA
>Ga0214472_10006368_pt1 | contig 12372 bp, 10 predicted proteins | sample RVTome_6_FD_207662 | JGI IMG/M metagenome (GOLD analysis project Ga0214472, IMG submission 207662) | Soil microbial communities from uranium-contaminated site in the Upper Colorado River Basin, Wyoming, United States - RVT140D175 | ecosystem: Environmental > Terrestrial > Soil > Contaminated >... | reverse complement strand
GTGGGCCTTGTTGATGAAGCCCGCGAAGACGCTGTCGGCCACCTCGCCGCGCACGATGCAGACGGGCCCGAGCGTCGAGGAGCCGACGTGTCCGCCGAGGATCCTCGTCCCGGACCCGACGAACAGTGGACCTGTGAGCCTGGCGGGGCCCTCGACCCGAGCGCCCTCCGCCAGCCGGATCGGACCCTGTCGCGTATCGACGTAGACGCCGGGCTCGATCTCGGCGTCCTCACCGAGCGACACGACGCCCTCACCCAGGCGGACGATCCCCTGCGGCTCGTCGCCCTCGGGCCAGAGCGTCTCGATGTCTCGGCGGATGCGCTCGGGGTTGGCGGCGACGAGATCCCAGGGATGTCCGATCAGGATGCCTCCGAGCTCGAGCGCGTCCCCCTTTGCCGGCGCGGCGTCGGGATCCCTGAGCCAGATCTCGGAGGGGAGCGGCGCGCCGTCGGGGAGCACCCAACCCACGGGCCTCCCTCCCACGGTGATGCGCCGCTCACCCGCGGGCACCTCGACCTCCGACAGGTCGAGCGCCGCGCGGCTCGAGACGAAGACGCGTCTCCCGCGAGTGCCCACGTCGTCGAGCGCGACCGTCGGCGGTGCGCCAGGCTCGTCGTAGCCGTGGAGCGCGCGGCGGGAGACGTGTCCCTCACAGGGCAGGCCGAAGACCCGCTCCGCGCGCTCGCGCAGCATGAGGCAGCCGTGCAGGATCTCCCCCGCTGGGCGCGTGAGTGTGAAGGGCGCCCACCTCCGCGCCCGGCCGTCGTCGAAGAGGAAGAGCCGGATCGAGCTCATGACGTCACGCCGAGCTCCGCGAGGAGCGTCTTCAGCTCCGCCGCACGGCCGCGCGGGAGCACGAGCGTGAGGTCGTCGGTCCTGACGACGACGAGGTCGTCGGTGCCGAAGAGGACCACCGAGCCCTCGTCGGCGAAGACCACGTTGCCGCGCGCGTCGACTGCGTGCCCCGCGCCCACGAAGACGTTTCCCGCCCCGTCCGCTTCGCGCGTGCGGGAGAGCGCCTCCCAGCTGCCGACGTCGTCCCACTCGAAGGTGGCTCCGACGGTGGCGACACGTTCACTCCGCTCCATCACCACCGTGTCGATCACGCTCACGGCGACGGCGTCGAAGTACGCTTCGGCGCTCTGCTCGAGTAGCAGGAGGTGGCCGCTGATCTCGGGCGCGTGTCGATCGATCTCCCCTAGCAGGACGGACGCCTTCCAGACGAAGATGCCGGTGTTCCAGAGGTAGCCGGCGTCGACGTAGCGACGCGCGGTCTCGGGATCCGGCTTCTCGTGGAAGGCACGAACCCGCCAGGCTTTGGCCGGTCCCTCCACGGCGATCGCGTCTCCGGGCTCCACGTGTCCGTAGCCGGTCTCGACGCGGTCCGGAACGGCGCCCACGCACACGAGCAACTCGTCGCGTCGGGCGACTCGAGCGGCGGCCCGGACCGTCTCCTCGAAGGCGGCGAGCGGCCGAATGACATGATCGGCGTGGAGCGACACCATCACCGCCTCGGAGTCGATCTGCGCGAGCCGCCACGCGGCCCAGGCGAGGACCGGTCCCGTGCCCCGCGCGCGGGGCTCGACCCAGAGGCCCGTGTCGGGGAAGTCCGTGAGCGCCCCGCGCAGCGGGCCCGCCAGGTGCTCCCCAGCCAGGATGCGAACGCGCTCGTCCGGCACCAGCGCGCGCGCGCGCTCGATCGTGTCGGCGATGAGTGGCCGGTCACCGGCGAGGGGGAGGACCTGCTTGGGGCGCTCTCGGGTGCTCACCGGCCAGAAGCGCGAGCCGACGCCCCCGGCGAGGACGACGACCCACACGTGCTCGTCAGCGAGCACCGAGGATCTCGCGGATTCGCGCGACGAGCTTCCTCGGGCTGAACGGCTTCGTCAGGAAGTCGTCGGCGCCCCCGGCGAAAGCCGCCTCGCGGTCGGCGTCCTGGCCCTTGGCCGTGAGGATGATCACCGGCGTGTCGGCGTTCTGGGGATCGGTTCGGATCTTCGCGAGGACCTCGAGGCCGGTGGCGCCCGGCATGACCAAGTCGAGAATCACCAGGTCGATCTTGCCGGACGCCATCGCTCGCAGCCCCTCCGACCCCTCGGAGGCGAGGACGACGTCGAAGCCTTCCTTGCCCAGCATCGCATCGAGCACGCGCCGGATGTGGGGTTCGTCGTCGACAACGAGGATGCGCCCGCCTCTGGACTGGGCTGGGTCGTCGGGCACCGCTGCACCTCGCTGGAAGGACCTTCGGCGGAGCGGCTCGGGTGGGCGAGGGGCCCGCCGCCCACGCGCGCGGAACCTACCCGGCACCCGGGGTAAAGTCAAGCAACGACGGGGCTTTTCGGGGTTGACCCCCACCCGGGCTCCGCACAAGTTTGCGCTCCTCTCCGGCTCCTGCCAGGACGACCCACCGTGACTGATCACACCCCGAAGAAGCGGTGGCCCGCCCCTGCTGTGGCGGCCGTCGCGGCCCTCCTCATGGGCCTCACGGCATGCGGGGACGATCCGTTCGCCTTCGATTGGAGCGACGCTCCGGACACGGTGCAGCTCTACTCACTCGCCCGTCCCGAGTTGGGCCTCCTGTCGGGCTTCAGCTTCGTTCCGCCCCCCTCGGCCGCGATCGTCGAGCGGCCGAACGCCACCGGCTCGTGGGACATCGCCATCGATACGCGCGAAGGGGAGCTCGTCATTCTGCCGCCGGGTGCTCTGGGGATCACGGCGCGAGCTCGCGTTTCCGTTCTGGGCGCGGTGAACTTCGACGAAGTCGTGGCTGCTCCGGAGGACACGCTCCTGTACGAGGACGATCAGGCGGTGCCGCTGAGCGCCGGAAGCGTCTACGTCGTGAGGTCGAATCGGCGAGCGGGCTCCTTCGGGTCTAGCTGCGAGTATTATGCGAAAATGGAGCCGGTGACCATCGACGTCGCGGAAGGACGGCTCCTGTTTCGATACGTCGCGAGCCCCATATGCAACAGCCGCGATCTCGTGCCGCCGGAGTAGCCGATGCTCGACATCCGTCGGCTTCGCCTGGAGACCGACGCCGTGCATGGCGCGCTCGCGAGGCGGGATCCCCAGCTCCCCGCCGCCGTCGATCGCGTTCTCGAGCGAGACGCTGAGCGCCGCGAGGCGCTGACCCGCGTCAACGACCTCAAGGCGCAGCGCAACGAGGCCTCGAAGCGCGTAGGCGAGCTGAAGCGCGCCGGCCAAAACGCCGACGAGCTCATCGCGAGCACGAAGGTGCTCGGCGAGCAGATCGACGCGCTCGACGAGGTCGTGCGGACCGCCGATGACGAGATCGCGGAGCTCCTGCTGGTGATCCCGAACACGCCGCTCGATGTGGTGCCGGAGGGAGGTGAGGAAGCGGCGAAGGTGCTCTCGGAGTCGGGCCCGGAGGTCGAATTGGGCTTCGAGGCGCGCCCACACTGGGAGCTCGGCGAGCGGCTCGGCATCCTCGACCTGGCGGCCGGTGCGCGCATCAGCGGCTCCGGCTTCCCTGTGCTACGGGGCATGGGGGCACGGCTCCAGCGCGCGCTCATCGACTACTTCCTCGACGTGCACACGACCGAGCATGGGTACGTCGAGCTGCGCGTGCCGTACCTCGTCACGCGCGAGACGATGACCGGCACGGGCCAGCTCCCCAAGTTCGCCGACGACTCCTACCAGACGGAGCGCGACGACCTCTGGCTGATTCCCACGGCCGAGGTACCCGTCACGAACCTGCATCGGGACGAGATCCTCCGGCTCGAGGACCTGCCGGTCCGCTACACCGCGTACTCGCCGTGCTTTCGACGTGAGGCGGGCTCCGCGGGCAAGGACACACGGGGGCTGCTGCGCGTGCACCAGTTCGACAAGGTGGAGCTCGTCCGTTACGAGCTGCCCGAGCGGAGCGCGGTGGCGCTGGAGGAGCTCACGTCGCAGGCGGAGACGCTGCTCGAGCGCCTCGGCCTGCGCTACAGGCGTGTGCTCCTCGCCGCGGGCGATCTCGGGATCGGCGGCGCGATGACGTATGACCTCGAGGTCTGGGCGCCAGGCGTGCAGAAGTGGCTGGAGGTGTCGAGCTGCACCACGTTCACCGACTACCAGGCCCGCCGCGCCAACCTCCGCTTCAAGCGCGCACAGGCCGAAAAGCCGGAGTTCGTGCATACGCTGAACGGATCCGCGCTCGCGCTCCCCCGCGTGCTCGCAGCGCTGCTCGAGACGCACCAGCGCGATGACGGAAGCATCTCGCTTCCGGAGCCGCTGCACAGGTACGTTGGCACCGACCGGCTCGGACCGTAGGCTAGCGCCCACCGGCAGCCAGGCTCCATGATCCGTATCAAGTGGCCCGTCGCGCTCGCGACGCTGTTCGTTCTGCTCCTCGGGTGGTGGCTGCTCTACACCCAGCAGATCGTGCAGCGCGTCGAGGAGAACGCCGCCCTACTGTCGCGCGTGTTCGCGGAGGTGCAGGGGGGGCTGCTCGCGCAGAGCCAAACGGGCGAGACGCAGGCCTTGCTCAACCTGCAGACGATGATCGTCGAGACGGAGGTGCCGCTCGTCGTCATGGGTCCGGCCGATACGGTGCTCCTGCACGCCAACCTCCCGTTCGAGGCGGATGAGCGCACGGCCCGGGGACAGGAGGAGATCAAGGCCTACGTCCGGATCCTCGACGCGGTGAACTCCCCAGTGGGCGATCCGAACTTCGTGCACATCCATTATGGGCAGACCCCCGCCGTGCGGCGGCTCGTCTGGATCCCGCGGCTCCAAGTCGGAGGTCTGCTGCTCACTGCGCTCATCGGGCTCCTGGTGGTCCAGACACAGCGCCGGGCGGAGGGGGAGCGCGCCTGGACCGCGATGGCGCGCGAGCTCGCGCATCAGCTGGGGACGCCGCTCTCCTCCCTACAGGGGTGGCTCGAGGTGCTGCGACTTCCGCGGGGAGAGCGCCCCGGCGACCTCGCCGACGCGGAGATCGCCGGCTCGATCGGCGAGGATCTCGAGCGGCTGGAGCGCATCAGCCATCGCTTCGAGCTCATCGGCACCGAGCCCGAGCTCGAGAGCCTCTCGGTACGCCAGGTGGTCCGCGACCTCGAGCACTACCTGGCCGCGCGCATCCCGAGGCTCGCGCGCAAGGGGATCGATCTCGTGGTCGATGTGCCGCCCGGGCTGCCGCGTGTGAAGGGAAACGAGGTGCTCCTCATCTGGGCGCTCGAGAACGTGGTCAAGAACGCGCTCGACGCGCTCGCCGGAAGGGGCGGCAAGATCACGATCTACGCGCGCGAGATCGGGGGAGATTGGGTGAGCGTTCGCATCCGTGACACGGGCCCGGGGGTGGACCCGGAGATCAGAGACAAGATCTTCGAGCCGGGCGTGAGCTCGAAGCCGGGCGGTTGGGGCGTTGGCCTCGCGCTGTCGCGCCGCATCGTGGAGGGCGTGCACCGCGGCCGGATCGAGCTACTCGAGACCGGTGAGGGTACGACCTTCCAGATCCGTCTCCCCATCGCAGAGACCTGAGGCTGGCATCGCGTGCGCCACCTGGAACGTCTGAACCCCGAGCAGCTCGAGGCGACGCGCCACTTCGAGGGGCCCATCCTCGTCCTCGCGGGCGCGGGCTCCGGGAAGACGCGCGTGCTCACGGCGCGCGTCTGCCATCTGATCCACGAGCATGGCGTGCCTCCCGACCACATTCTCGCGGTCACCTTCACCAACAAGGCCGCGGGCGAGATGCGCGAGCGCATCGGCCGGCTGCTGGGGAGCGACCCGGCGGGCATGTGGGTCGGGACGTTCCACGCGATCGGTGCCAGGCTCCTCCGCCGGCACGCGGACCGACTCGGGTTGGACCGTGCCTTCAGCATCTTCGACGCGGAGCAGTCGCTCAGGCTCATCAAGAGCGTGCAGGAATCGGTCGACGTCGACCCCAAGCGCTGGAGCCCCAAGGCGATCCGCTCCGAGATCAGCAACGCGAAGAACCAGCTCGTCGACGCCGCGGAGTTCACCTCCTTCAACCAGGGCACGATGGACCCCTTCGTGCGCAACGTGGCCCGAGTGTATCCGGAGTACGAGAAGTCGCTCGCCGACCAGAACGCCTTCGACTTCGACGACCTGCTCACGCGCCCGGTGGAGCTGCTCGAGGCTCACCCCGAGCTGCTCGACCGCTACCGGGAGCGCTTCGCGTTCGTGCTCGTGGACGAGTACCAGGACACCAACAAGGCTCAGTTCCGCTTCATCGAGCTGCTCGCGAAGAGTCATCGCAACCTCATGGTGGTCGGGGACGACGATCAGTCGATCTACGGGTGGCGGGGCGCGGACATCCGGAACATCCTCGACTTCGAGCAGGCGTTCGCCGGAGCCAACGTCGTGCGGCTGGAGCGGAACTACCGGTCGACGCAGCGGATCCTCGACGCGGCGAATCGAGTGATCTCCGAGAACGTCCAGCGGAAAGGGAAGACGCTCAGGACCGAGCGCGCCGGCGGGGAGCCCGTCACGCTTCTCGAGGCGCTCGACGAGAACGACGAGGCGCGCTGGATCGTGAAGGAGATCGAGGCCCGGGTGGAAAGCGTGGCCCCGCTGCCGTACCGGTCCATCGCGGTGCTCTACCGCACGAATGCGCAGGCGCGTGCGCTCGAGGACGGGCTCAGACGCGCCGGGATCCCGTACCAGGTTGTCGGGAGCGTGCGCTTCTACGAGCGGCGTGAGATCCAGGACGTGCTCGCGTACCTGCGCCTCATCTCGAACCCTCGCGACAGGGTGGCCTTCGAGCGCGTGGTGAACTACCCGCGTCGTGGCGTCGGGCTCACGTCCATCGAGCACCTGCGCCGGTGGGCGGAGGCCGAGGGCGTGTCGTTGCTCGAAGCGGCCGCACGCGCGGACGACATCCTGGAGCTGCGCGCCGGGGGCTCGCGCGGGCTCCGTGGCTTCGCCGACCTCATCCAACGCTTCAGCGCGCGCGCCACGCAGGCGACCATCGGTGACCTGATGGAGGAGCTGGTCGAGGACCTCGACCTGGTGCGCCACCTCCACGACGAGGGTCCCGAGGGAGAGGACCGCGCGCGCAACGTCGCGGAGCTCATCGCCGGTGCGGTGGACTTCGACGCGAGCCTCGCGGCGGTCGCCGACGAGGACCTCGACACGTTCACGGAGCTCGACCTCTTCCTGCAACAGGTCGCGTTGGTGGCGGACGTCGACCGGCTCGATCCCGACGCGGATTCGGTCACCCTCATGACGCTGCACAACGCGAAGGGGCTCGAGTTCCCCATCGTCTTCATCGCGGGGATGGAAGAGGGCCTCTTCCCGCTTTCCCGCGCCTACGACGAACCGGACGCACTCGAGGAGGAGCGGCGGCTCTTCTACGTCGGCATCACGAGAGCCGAGGACAAGCTCTTCCTGTCCTGGGCGCGTCAGCGCCGCCGCGCAGGCGACTTCACGTACAACACCGCGTCGTCGTTCCTGGAGGCGCTACCGCCCGAGCTGCTCGACGTCCGGCGCACGGAGCGCCTGACAGTCACCGCGCCGTCGATGCCGCACAGGGGGCGGCGCGCCTACGAGAGCTCGGGTGCCGGCAACACGCGCTACGAGCCGGACCCGGAGTACTCGATGAACCAGGACCTCCCCCGGTTCGTGAAGGGTGAGCGCGTCGTGCACGACACGTTTGGATCCGGCGCCGTGGTGGAGATCTCGGGCTTCGGGCGCGACCTCAAGATCACCGTCGACTTCGACGACGTGGGCCCGAAGAAGCTCGTGCTCCGGTACGCCTCTCTCGAGAAGGACTGGCCATGAGCGTCGGCAGAGAGCACGCGGAGCGAATCGCGCACCTCGCGCGGCTCTGCTTCGACGACGACGAGCTCACGCGCATCACCGCGGAGCTCAACCGCATCCTCGAGCACGTGGAGTCGCTCAGTGGACTCGAGCCGGGCGCTGGAGGTGAGCCCGGGAACGACGCGGACGCAGGCGCCGCTTCGGGGTTCGGTCGCCTGGCGACGAGTGGGGCGCCCACGGTGGGCGACTGTCCGCCCACGCGGGGCGCCGGCGCCGAGCGGCCCGACCCGCTCCGGCGTGACCTGGAGGACGTCGCCCCCGATTGGCGCGAGGGCTTCTTCGTCGTGCCGCCGCTCCCGGGCGTGCACGAGGGAGAGGGCGCGTGAGCACGACGGCGCCTAACGGCCTCGCGCGCGCAATGGAGGCAATCGCGGCCATCCGCGCGCGCGAGTCCGGGCCGCAGGCGCTCAACGCCTTCCTCGCCGTCGCCGACCCTGCCGACCTGGAGTCGCCGAGTGGCGCCGGTCCTCTCGTCGGCGTCCCCATCGCCGTGAAGGACAACCAGGCCACCACCCGCCTTCCGACGACGTGCGGGTCGAAGATCCTGGAGGGCTACCGGTCCCCGTTCGAGGCGACCGCGGTGCGGCGGGCACGCGAGGCGGGCGCCGTGGTCGTCGGCAAGACGAACATGGACGAGTTCGCCATGGGCTCATCCACCGAGAACTCGGCGTACGGGCCCACGCTCAACCCACACGACCGGGGCCGCGTGCCGGGCGGGAGCTCGGGCGGGTCCGCCGCGGCGGTCGCCGCCGGGCTCGTGCCGATGGCGCTCGGGTCGGACACGGGGGGCTCGGTGCGCCAGCCGGCGGCGTTCTGCGGCGTCGTGGGCATCAAGCCCACGTACGGTCGAGTGAGCCGCTACGGTCTCGTCGCGTACGCGTCGTCGCTCGACCAGATCGGCACGTTCGGGCGCACGGTCGCGGACGCCTCGCGTCTGCTGCGCGCCGTGGCCGGGCACGATCCGCGCGACGCGACCTCAGTCGAGCGCCCCGTGCCGGACTTCGTGCAGGCCGCCGGTCGGGGGGTGGAGGGGCTGGTGGTCGGCGTCCCGGACGAGTACATGCCGGAGGGGCTCGCGCCGGAGTTGCGCGCACTGATGGACCGCGCCTCGACGGCGCTCGCCGAGCGCGGCGCCGAAGTGCGGCGCGTTTCGCTCCGGCACACGCGACACGCGATCGCGTGCTACTACCTGATCGCCACCGCCGAAGCCTCGAGCAACCTCTCGAGGTACGACGGCGTGCGCTTCGGCCCGCGTGCCGCGGCGGAAGACCTCGTGTCGATGTACGAGACGACCAGGTCGCACGGCTTCGGCGCCGAGGTGAAGCGCCGCATCATGCTCGGCACGTATGCGCTCTCCGCCGGCTACTACGACCAGTACTACGGGACCGCCCAGAGGGCTCGGCAGCTGATCACGGACGACTTCCGCCGCGTCTTCGACGGCGGCGTCGATGTCCTCTTCACGCCGACCAGCCCGACTCCTGCCTTCGAGCTCGGCGAGCGCACCGCTGATCCGTTGGAGATGTATCTGTCGGACGTATTCACGGTGCCCGCCAACCTCGCGGGCATTCCGGGCGTCTCCGTGCCGATCGGCGGCGTGCGGGGGCTCCCGGTCGGCGGACAGCTGCTCGCGCCCTGGTGGCAGGAGGAGCGCATGCTCGCGGCCGCGGGCGCGCTCGAGGCCGCCGGGCTCGCGAAGGAGGGTGCGTGAGCACCGGCGGGAGGGCCGGGACGACGTGGGAGCCGGTGATCGGGCTCGAGGTGCATGTACAGCTTCGCACCGAGCGCAAGCTCTTCTGCGGTGACCGGGTCGTCTTCGGGGACGAGCCGAACACGCACGTCTGCCCCGTTTGCCTGGGGCTGCCGGGCGCGCTCCCGACGACGAACCCGGAGGCCGTGGAGCTCGCGGTGCGCACCGCGCTCGCGCTCGGCTGCACGGTGCACGGTCGGAGCATCTGGGCGCGGAAGAACTACTTCTACCCCGACCTCCCCAAGGGATACCAGATCACGCAGCTCGAGCATCCGATTGCGACGGACGGGGTGGTCGCTTACGAAGGGCCCGAAGGGGCTGCCGAGGTGCGCATACGACGCGCGCACATGGAGGAGGACGCGGGCAAGTCGGTGCACGACCGCATTCCGGGAGCGACCGCGGTGGACCTGAACCGGACGGGGACGCCGCTCGTCGAGATCGTGACCGAGCCGGACCTGCGCTCGCCCGCCGGCGTGCGCGCTTTCCTCGGCACGCTCAAGCAGATCCTCGAGTACGTCGACGTGAGCGACTGCAACATGGAGGAAGGGAGCCTGCGCGTCGACGCGAACGTGTCGGTGCGAAGGCGAGGCGCCGGGGAGCTGGGCGCGAAGACCGAGATCAAGAATGTGAACTCGTTCTCGGGAGTGGAGAAGGCGCTCGAGCTAGAGATCGAGCGCCAGATCGGAATTCTGGAGGGGGGCGGCCGCGTCGAGCAGCAGACGCTGCTCTGGGACGATCATCGCGCGCGTTTGCGCGCGATGCGCTCCAAGGAGGAGAGCCACGACTACCGATACTTCCCCGACCCCGATCTGCCGCCTCTCCTGATCCCGGTCGAAGTCGTGGACGCGGCACGGGCGCGGCTGCCCGAGCTTCCCGCGGCGCGACGCGCGCGGCTCATGAGCGCGTACGGGCTCTCCACCTACGACGCCGGCGTGCTCACGCAGTCGCGCGCGAGCGCCGACTACTTCGAGGTCGTCGCCGGAGCGAGCGGTGAGCCCAAGGCCGCGGCGAACTGGGTCATGGGGCCGGCGCAGGCGCTCATGAACGAGCGCAAGGAAGATGCGAGTACCTTCGCGGTATCCGCCGATGCGCTCGCGGAGCTGCTCGCGCTCGTGGCCGAGGGCACCATCTCGGACTCGGCGGCCAAGACGGTCCTGGGTGTCATCGCCGCCGAGGGGGGGCGGCCGCGCGAGATCGTCGAGGCGAGGGGGCTCACGCAGGTGCGCGACGACGGGCAGCTGGACGCCTGGGTCGCCGGCGCGATCGTGGAGCACCCGGACGAGGTCGCGCGCTACCGCGGGGGGGAGCGGAAGCTGCTCGGGTTCTTCGTGGGCCAGGTCATGAAGCGGTCGGCTGGGAAGGCCGATCCGCGACGGGTCAACGAGCTGCTGAGGAAGGCGCTCGAAGCGTCTTAGCCACCGCCTTCGGCGAGGTGATGCCGGCGGCGAAGTCCGCATCGGTGATCTGCGGCCAGTAGAGGAGCGGGCCCGCGGGGAGCGGGAAGAAGTCGTCGGCCATCTCACGCAGCACCTCGGGATGATCGGCGGTGTGGTCCGACATCGCGCGTCTGCGCACCTTCTTCGCCAACCGCAGGTTCAGGTCGCCCACCGGGTCGAGCGTGATCGCGGGCGACGAGCCCGGCTCACGCAGGTATCCCACCGTGTAGTCGAAGGCGAGCTCGAAGTAGCGGTCCACGAGCGGGTTTGGCAGATCGAAGCGAGACTTGGCCAGGACCTGGCCGAAGATCCGCTGCCAGCGCTCGTGGCCCTGGAAGCGGATCATACCGCGAAAGATCCGGCGGTTCGTGTAGAAGCTGAAGACCGTCCGGCTCAGGACGTCGTCGAACAGGCGATCCGCGTCCGAGTGGTCGTGGTCGACCACGATGTGGCGCGCGAGCGAGAGGAACTCCTCGCCCACGTGCATGTCCATGCGGTGCTCCCAGTAGGTGTGCCCGAGCGCCTGCGTCGTGCTCGTGAGCAGGAGTCGCCTGGGGACGAAGAAGTTGTGCGCGATCGTGTCCGCCGCGAGGTGGGCCAGGTAGCCATACCCGACGGCCGCCAGCTCGGGCGAGTCGGCCGCGTCGAGGATGTCCTGGCCCACCGTCCAGCTGTGGCAATGGCGCCCCTCGGGGACGTACTTCTTCGCGAAGGAGATGTCCGCGGCCACGGAGCCGTACAGGAAGTGCAGCGGATACTTCTCCAGAATCGCGCGGATGGCCGGCGGGACGAGGTAGAGCGCTCCCAAGATGGCCTCTCCGAGCGCGATGTGGGTGGCCGGCCCCCAGGCCGCCGCCGGCTCTGGAACGAGGAGTAGCCATCCCGCGGCGAGGAAGAGCGACGTCAGGACGAGCGGGCGCCCCCCGCCGGCGGCGTCACGCTTCTTCTGGGGCAAGCGCTCGAGCCTCCTCACCTTCGCCAACCCGAGGATCCTGCGGCTCCCCCTCGCGTCGCTCGCCTGCGGAGTCGCTCCGTCCACCCGCGATGGAGCGCGCGCCGGCCCTCACGCCGCGCACGGTGGAGGCCGTGTCGATGAAGATCCCCTCGGCCTCGTCCTGGACGACCTCCATGAGCGCGTTGAACTCCTCGATGCGCTCCTCCATGCGCTCGGAGGCGAGGTGCAGCCGGTCCGTCAGCGCCTTCACGGAGGCGTTCAGGCGCTCGACGTCCGTGCGTAGCGCCTGGGTGATGAACTCGACGTTGTCCGAGATCGCCCGCGCGCGGTCCGAGACGGGCCCGAGGTTCTGGCGCACCCCGAGTCGGATCTCTCCGAGCGTCCGGTTCCAGCGCAGGAGGAGCGCCCCCGTCACGATGGCCAGGAAGGTGACCGCCACTGCGACGATGACG
>Ga0214472_10006367_pt1 | contig 12373 bp, 12 predicted proteins | sample RVTome_6_FD_207662 | JGI IMG/M metagenome (GOLD analysis project Ga0214472, IMG submission 207662) | Soil microbial communities from uranium-contaminated site in the Upper Colorado River Basin, Wyoming, United States - RVT140D175 | ecosystem: Environmental > Terrestrial > Soil > Contaminated >... | reverse complement strand
GCCACGACGCCGGCGAAGACGTACGGCAGCCCGGCGATCTCGGGCGCCGCGATCAGGATCGCGTCGCGGTCGATCGAGAATTGTGACAGCGGCAGGCGGGCGGCATAGTTTTCGCTGGTGACCGCGGCGGACAGAATGGCGCGGCGCCACACCTCGCCGGCGCGGCTCGCGGGATCCTCGCTCACCGCGTTGAAGATCGCCGCCCGAACCGGCTCGCCGAAGCCGTTCCACAACGCCGCCGCCTTGCCGTCGAGCCCGGCCGCGACGGCGCCATGTTCGGCCGCGCCATCGGCGATCGCCGCCGCGACGCCGGCCATCACGGTCTCGACCCCGCTCACCGACAGGCCGTAGACGCCGATCAGGTCAAGGCCCGAATAGTGCGCGACCCAGTCCGGCAGCGCAGCAACGCCCGAGCCGATCACCGAGCCGAAAATCTCCACCTTGGCGAAGGCCGCATAGGCCGGCGCAAGGGTGACGAGAAGCAGCAGGAACAGGAGCGCCCAGGCAACGGAGGTGCGGCTCTGGCGGACCGAACCGGTGGTGAAGAAGCGCATGATGATGTGCGGCAGTGATGCGGTTCCGAGCATCAGGCACACGGCGAGCGCGACAAAATTGCGCTCGCCGAGGGTCGCGAACGGCGCCAAATGGGGCGTGATCTCGCCGGGCGATGCGAGCCGGGATTCGAGCAGTTCGCGCTCCATGGACGCGATCTCGATCAGCGCATCGCCGAGGGCGAGCTGCGGCAGGGGATTGCCGTAAAGGTCGATCGCGGTCACCACCGCCGGAACGACGAGGGCGACGGTCATGATGATGTACTGGGCGACCTGGCTCCAGGTCAGCGAGCGCATGCCGCCCAGCACGGTGCTGGCGAGCATGGCCGCGAGCGCCACCACGACCGCACTCTCGAATCCGATGGCGAGGAACCGGGAAAGGACAATTCCGGTCGCATGGATCTGGGCGGTGAGATACGCGAGCGAGCTACATAGCAGGATGACGATCGCAACCAGCCGGGCCGGCAGGCCGCCGAATCGCAGGGCGAGGAAGTCCGGCACCGTATAGGCGCCGAATTTGCGCAGATAGGGCGCGATCAGCACCGCGACGAGGACGAGGCCGCCGCCGAGACCGAGGATGAGGGCAAGTCCGTCCCAGCCGAGCACGTACATGACGCCCGGCAGCGCGACGAACATGGCCCCGCCGAGGCAGCTCGCCGCGCAGGCCATGCCGTTGTAGATGCCCGGCACCCGGCGCGCGGCAACGAAGAACTCGGCCACCTGCATGGTGCGGGCAAGCGCGCCGATGGTCGCGTAGGCGCCGAGGGTGAACAGCACGAACAAATATCCGAGCACGCGGTCGGGAACGCCGACCTGCTCGAGGATCGCCGCCAGGGTCACGAACACGGCGAAGCTCAGCGCGTAGGTCCAGTAGACACGCGCCAGATCGTCGACGAACGAGCTGCGGCCAGAGGTGTTGGACGCCATCGGCCCTAGTCCTCCTCGGCCATGCCGTGGTCGCGATCGAGGCGATCCTGACGGTCGGCGAACCAGAACGCGAGACCCACCAGCAAGACCGGCGAGCCAAGCGCGGCCAACAGGAAGCCGGCCGGATATCCGAACATGATCCGCTCGCCGAGGTCGCCAGCCAGGAGGTTGAGGCCGAGTCCGGCCGCGAGCCAGACGACGAGGGCGCCAGCCATCAGCCGGCGGGTCCTTGTCCAGTAGCCGTGGCGGTCGTCGCGGATCATGATCCACCCTGGGATGGGCGCCGCGCGCGCGGCTGTTCTGACCGACGATACCAATTGCCGGCCGGCTTGCCACACTCCGCGTGCGCGCCATTTTCAGATCGTTCGCGAATCGGCCGGGCTGATGGCGTCGTGTGTTCGGACCGGCGTTGCGACAGGTCGCCGACGCGCGGGTCGCGCCGATGACCCGTGATCGTTTCGTGGACGCGAAGGCTCATCCGCCGTCGCGGGCGCCCGAGCCGTCCGGTTCTTGTCGATCGCCGGTCAGGCGGTCACAGGCCCGCCGGCATGTCCGCGCCGCCGCGCCAGGAAATGCCGCTGGAGGAAATCAGGGACCTCCTCAAGGCGCGGGCGGGTTGGAGCCCGCCTGCTTGCTTCCCGCGCCGCGGCGCAGGCGCAATCGGCGCGTGACCGGGCGCATCACATGTTGCGCTGCATCGCGACCGCTCTAACATGCGGCCGAATGTGAGTTGCGGCCAGCGTGCCGGTCAGGCCGGCGGCGAGGTGATCACGGCGGGCGGGTGCGACCGGCCGCGCAGGGAGAGCATGACATGCGATTTGCGCGATCGAGGCTTGCGACCTTGGCCACCATATTCGCCGGCTCCATGGCGTCCGCCGGCCCGGCGGCGGCGCTCGACAAGGTGGTGTTCGGCACCAACTGGGTCGCCGAGGCCGAGCACGGCGGCTACTACCAGGCCGTGGCCGACGGCACCTACGCGGCGTGCGGCCTCGATGTCGAGATCAGGCCCGGCGGACCGCAGGTCAACAACCGCGCCCAGCTCGTCGCCGGCAAGATCGACTTCCTCATGGGCGGAAACATGCTGCCGCCGTTCTTCGCGATCGACGAGGGGATTCCGATCAAGGTCGTCGCGGCCCACTTCCAGAAGGAGCCGCAGGTCCTGATGTCGCATCCGGGCCAGGGTTTCGATACCTGGGAGAGCCTGAAGGACGCGACGCTGTTCATCGGCGATCAGGGATTTGCCAGCTTCTACCAGTGGATGATCTCCGAATACGGATTCAAGCCGGACCAGCGCCGGCCCTACACGTTCAATCCCGGACCGTTCATCGCCGACAAGAGGTCGGCCCAGCAGGGCTATGTCACCTCCGAGCCCTATGCGGTGCGCGAGCAGGGCGGCTTCGAGCCCAACGTGTTCCTCATCGCCGACCATGGGTTCAGCACCTATTCGACCACCGTCGAGGTGATGGAAGAGACCATCGCCGATCATCCCGACCGGGTGCAGTGCTTCGTCGACGGCTCGGCGATCGGCTGGACCAACTATCTTTATGGCGACCCGGCCGCCGGCAACGCGCTGATCCAGTCCTATAATCCGGAGATGACCGAAGGCCAGATCGCGTTCTCGATCGATCAGCTCAGGAAATATGGCATCGTCGACTCGGGCGATGCGCAAACGCTCGGAATCGGGGCCATGACCGACGAGCGCCAGGAAGATTTCTACAACAAGATGGTGAAGGCGGGCGTGGTCGAGCCGGGTCTCGACTTCAGGTCGGCCTACACCCTGGAGTTCGTCAACAAGGGTGTCGGGCTCGACGTGAAGAAAAGGCTTCTCGGCCGGTAGGGGCCGGGCGGTCCGCGCCGTGGTTTTGCAGATGCACGAGGAGACCGGCGATGGAGGCGAGGCGGCGGCGCCCGGCAATGGCACGGTGGTTTGGCTTGCCGGTGTCGGCAAGACGTTTCCCGGCGGCACCGTCGCCCTCGAGGACTTCAGCCTGACCGTCGGACGCGGGGAGTTCGTGAGTCTTCTCGGGCCCTCCGGGTGCGGCAAGTCGACGGTGCTCAGGATCATCGCCGGTCTGATCGCGCCCAGCGCCGGCCGGGTCGACTGGCCCGGCGCGCGCGAGGCGGCCGATCACGCGATCAGCTTCGTGTTCCAGGAGCCGACCCTGATGCCGTGGGCGACGGTGTTCGGCAATGTCCATCTGCCGCTGAGGATCAAGGGAGTGAAGGCGGCGAACGCGCGCGGTCCCGTCATCGAGGCGCTCGCGCAGGTCGGGCTCGAGGGCTTCGCCGACGCCTATCCGCGCGAGCTGTCCGGCGGGATGAAGATGCGGGCCTCGATCGCGCGCGCGCTGGTCACCAAACCGAGGCTCTTGCTCATGGACGAGCCGTTCGCCGCGCTCGACGAGATCACCCGGTTCCGCCTCAACAACGATCTGCTCGTGCTGTGGCGCCAGCTCGGCTGGACGGTGGTGTTCGTGACCCATTCGGTGTTCGAGTCGGTCTATCTGTCGAGCCGGGTGATGGTGCTCGCCGCGCGGCCGGGCAGGGTTGTCGAGGAAATCGCGATCGACGAGCCGTATCCGCGCGACGAGGAGTTCCGGACCTCGGCGCGCTATGCCCAAATCTGCCGCGAGACCTCGCATGCCCTCAGCGCGGCGCTGGGCGCGGGGGAAGGTGCATGAGCGGTGCCGGCGAGACCGGCCGGCCGCGTTCGCGCGCGCCGGCGCCGGACGCGGACGAGCTCTCCCGGGCGCGGGCGCGGGCGCGCCAGCAGATCGCGCGCTTCGTCATGCCGGTCGTGATGTTCGCCGCCGCGATCGTCGTTTGGGACCGGATCGTGGTCTGGAACGGAATTCCGCACTACATCATGCCGCGTCCGGGGCTGGTGGCCGAGACGCTGATCGAGGACTGGCCGATTCTGGCCGACGCGCTCGCCAACACGCTCGAGATCACGTTGGGCGCCCTCGTCATCGCCACTGTCGGCGGCGTCGGGCTCGCGATCCTGTTCACCCAGTCGAAATGGGTCGAGCTGTCGCTGTTTCCGTTCGCGGTGGTGCTTCAGGTCACGCCCGTGGTCGCCATCGCGCCGCTGATCCTGATCTACGTCGATTCAACCTCGGTGGCGCTTCTCATCTGCGCCTGGATCGTCGCGTTCTTCCCGATCCTGGCGAACACGACGCTGGGGCTCAATTCGGCCGACCACAATCTTCAGGACCTGTTCCAGCTCTACGGTGCAAGCCGATGGCAATCGCTCCGCTATCTGCGCCTGCCGACGGCGATGCCGTATTTCCTCGGCGGCCTCAGGATCGCGGGTGGCCTCGCGCTCATCGGCGCCATTGTCGCCGAGTTCACGGCCGGGACCGCGGGTTCGGGTTCGGGGCTCGCATTCAGAATCCTGGAAGCCGGATACCGGCTTAATATTCCACGGCTTTTCGCCGCGCTCTTTTTGATGTCGCTCGCCGGTATCGCGATTTTTCTGGCGCTGACGCTGGTGTCGCATCTGGCGCTTCGGAACTGGCATGAAAGTGCGCTCGGGCGTGAGCGCTGACGCCCCGGTTGGGGCTCGATCTGAAAACGGATGAGGGCCGGCGCGAAAATGCACAGATTCGACCGCGGCGGGCAGATCAGATAGTGACGTGGCCCTCGCCGCGTGCAAATCTGGCGTCGATTTTGACCAGCCTAGGGAGGCATCCAATGAAACTGGTTATGACCACATGCGCCGCGCTTGGCCTTCTCGCCCTGACCGGGTTCGGTACGGCCGCGACGGCGGGTCCGGGGGGAATCGAGGCTGCCAAGGCGGGAGAGGTCACGATCCTTTCCCACGGCAGACATTGGGACTGCCAGGTTGGTCCGCGCGGCTGGTGGCACCGCAATTCGGTCCTGACCGGACTTCCGGTTCTGTGCATTCGCCCGCGCGGCTGAAATTCGCGTGATCGGCGCTTCGGTGCCGGTCACGCAAATCGTGTGGGCCCGCCGCCCGGGCCATGATCCTGAATGAAGGGGAGCGTCCGTTCACGATCGGGCGGATCGGAGCATCAAGAGCGGCGATGGTCAGGGTGAACCTGCGCCTGCCTTTTCCCTGAGCGCCTGCCAGTCGACGGTTCGCGGTTTCTGCGGGCGGGGGGGCTCGGCCACGGGCGGGGCGGATTCGCCCGGCGGCATCGTTTCTTCAAATTGCGCCGTGGGCATGGCATGCGCGGACGTGAGGTCCGCCTCGGGGCCCGGCGCGAATTCGGCGGTGTCGCCGCCACCGGCGCCGTATCTCGTCGATGCGGCGCGCCAGGTCGCGACAACCCGTTCGACCAGGTCGCGGTCCTGGGCGCGGCCGGTCAGAAGACTTTCGCGGTCCATGGCCCGGCGGCGCGGCAATGCCTCTTGCGGGACCGACGTGAACCGGAGCCGCATCGGCAGCGACACCGCCTCGCCGAACGCGATGGCCTCGCGCTCGCCGATGGAGGGCAGGCTGGCGAGCATGCCCGCCGCCGACTCGACAACGCCGGCCCGGATGATGGCCTGATCGGCGTCACTGGACAGGCGCATCGCGAACACGGTGTGGCATTGCGACAGAATGGTCGGGTCGATTTCCGAGGGCCGCTGGCTGACGAGGCAGATTGACAGCCGATATTTGCGCCCCTCCTTGGCGATGCGCGAGATCGCCTTGCGGGTCGGGCCGAAACCGAGCGCCTTCGAGGCGGGAATGTAGCGGTGCGCCTCTTCGGCGACGACCAGCAGGGGCAGCGCGCCGTTCGACCAGACGTTGAAATCGAACGCAAGGCGGCACAGGACCGAAACCAGCGCATCGACCACTTCGGTCGGGAAACCGGCGATCTCCATGATGGTGATCGGCTTGCCGTCGGCCGGAACCCGGAACAGGCGGCCGATCACGTCGCTCATCGTGTCCTCGATGGTGCGCTGGGAGAACATGAAGCTGTAGCGCGGATCGAACGACACCGCCTCGATCCGGGCCTTGAGGCGCTTGTAGGCGGCGACGTTCTCGCGCTCGGCGAGGCTGCCCATCCGGTTCTCGATCAGCTTCAGCAGATCGGACAGCCGATAAGGCACCGGCGTGTCGATCGTGAACGCCGCCTCCATGCGCGCGTTCGAGGCGCTGACATCGTGCCCGTTGGCGCGGGCGTTGCGGGCATAGAGGCGCTTCGCCGCCGGGATCAGGTCGCGGAGGATTTCGACCTCGCTCTCGATGCCCGGCCGTGCCTTGAAGAAGACGTCGACGATCTCCTCGAAATTGAACAGCCAGAACGGAAGGGTGATGTTGCGCGGATTGATGACCTCCGCGATCTCGCTGAAGCACTGGCGATACTCGTCATGCGGATCGATGATGAACACGCGGGCACCGTCGATGCGTTCGATGATCCGGTTGAGAAGCAGCGAAACGGCGCAGGTCTTGCCGGTTCCGGTCGATCCCAGAACCGCGAAGTGGCGATCGTAGACGCTTTCGACGTTGACGCGTGCCTGGGCCGACGTCCGCGGCACCAGGGTTCCGATGCTGACGGACTTGGAGAGATCGTTGACATGGGCGGCGACGGTCTCCTCCTCGCTCAGCTGGTAGGCGCCGTCGAACAGCTTGGGATACTGCGACGTGCCGCGATGGAAGGAGAGTTCCCCGGTGTCGGGGTCGGTTTCCAGCTCGCCGACGAATTCGACCTTGGCAATGCCGCCCGCGCCGTGGCCCGATTCGCCCAGTGAAGCGACCGCGATTTCGGAAACCACGCCGACGACGGTCATCTGGCTGGCGACGACCTTCACCAGCTCGCCCACGGCGGGACAGTTCAATCCCTCGCCATTGCCCTCGCTCGCGCTCGGTTGCAGCGCAATCGATGCGCGCGAGCCGGTCACCGAGATGATTCTGCCCAGTCGCGCGCCGTCGGCGGCTGGCAGATCGGCAACGATTTTCGGCTCATCCATGTTCGCTCCTCGACCCGGATCCTGGTGTTGACCACATCGCCAGGCAGACGGGCATTGTTCATGAAAAGCGCGAACAAAGGGCTGCGACACGGCGCCGCGATTTGTCTCAAATGCCGCGCTGGCGGGAAACGAACGGTTAGAGAATCTCATGTTTTGCCGCCACCGGTCCGCTTCCCGGCAAGGCCGCCCGCACGGGGCCGAAAAAGGCGCCCGGCACCGTTTCGCCGACCGTACCGGGCAGGTAGTCTGCCGCTCGACACCGCTGGAGCCGGCGCGGGGGCGCCGGACCGGCGGCCGCGATCCGGCTTTCCGCCGGAGCGACCGCAACAGGACACGACAGGGGGCGCCATGCGCGTGGTCGATGCCATCGCCAGAATTCTCAAGGCAGAAGGGGTCGAGCATCTCAACTGCTATCCGACGACGCCGCTGACCGAGGCCGTGTCGGAGCTCGACATCCGCCCGATCGTGTGCCGCCAGGAGCGCGTCGGCGTCGGCATCGCCGACGGGTTCGCGCGGGTGACGAACGGGGGCCGGCTGTCGGTGTTCGCGATGCAGTACGGGCCGGGCGCCGAGAACGCGTTTGCCGGCATCGCCACCGCTTTTTCCGATTCGACGCCGATGCTGCTGTTGCCGCTCGGGCATCCGCGCGAGCGCGACCGCGTGTTCCCGATGTTTTCCAGCGTCAGGACCTATGAGCCGGTCACCAAGTCGGTCGAGCAGATCTCGGTCGCCTCGCGCACGGTCGACGCCATGCGCCGGGCGATCGCGGCGACCCGGCTGGGGCGGCCGGGGCCGGCGCTGGTCGAAATTCCGGCCGACGTCGCGGCCGAGGAGATCGACCCGGCGCTGGTTGATGGCTATGTCCCGGTCAGGCGGACGGCCTCGGGCGGCGACGAGGCCGACATCGACCGGGCGGCGAGGGCGCTCATCGCCGCCGAGCGGCCGATCGTGATCGCGGGCGCCGGCGTCCTCTATGCCGAGGCCACCGAAGAACTCGCCGAACTCGCCGAGCTCGCCGAGCTGCCGGTGATGACCACCATGGAGGGCAAGAGCGCGATTTCCGAGGCGCGTCATCCGCTGGCGCTCGGCAGCGGCTCGGGGGTCATGAGCGAGCCCGTGTACCGGTTCCTCAAGGATGCCGATGTCGTGCTCGCGATCGGGACCAGCATGACCCGCCATCCGATGGTGACCACGGTGCCGGCCGGCAAGACCATCATTCACGCCACCAACGATGCGAGAGACCTGCACAAGAGCTACCAGGCCGACCACGCCATTCTGGGCGACGCCAAGGTTGTTCTGCGGCAACTCATCGATTGCTGCCGTGACCTTCTGGGCGGCGGGCCGCGCGGGCCAGAGCGCGGGGTCGCCGCCGCCATCGCCAGGATCCGCGAGGGCTGGATCTCGCAGTGGATGGCCAAGCTCGCCGCCAACGAGGTGCCGATCAATCCCTATCGCGTGATCTGGGAATTCATGCACAACATCGATCCGGCGGACGCCATCGTCACCCATGATGCCGGCAATCCGCGCTACGAGATCATGCCGTTCTACCGGGCCGACGGCCCGCGCAGCTATCTCGGCTGGGGCAAGTCGCACCAGCTCGGCACCGGGCTGGGGCTCGCCATGGGCGCCAAACTCGCGCGGCCGGACAAGTTCTGCGTCAATTTCATGGGCGACGCGGCCTTCGGCATGACCGGGATGGATTTCGAGACCGCGGTCAGGGCGAACCTGCCGATCTGCACGATCGTGCTGAAAAACTTGACCATGTCGGTCGAGACCCACCACATGGCGCGGAGCCACGAAAAGTTCGCGACCAGGGATGTGGGCGGCGACTACGCCGGGATCGCGCGCGCGCTCGGCGGCTGGGCCGAGGTGGTGGAAGACCCGGGCGAGGTGGGCCCGGCGATCCTTCGGGCCAGGCGGGCGACCGAAGACGGCAGGGCCGCGCTGGTGCAGATGATCACCAATACCGAGCAGGCGGTCTCGCACATGCGCCCGTTCGGGTGAGGGGCCCGGCGCGCCCGCGGCCCGGCGCGGCCGGCCCCGCCGCGCCGGCGGGGCTTGTCATCAGCCCGGCGGCTGACTAGTTTTTGCGCGTGAGGGCGGATGCCGATTGGGGAATAGTTTAACGGTAGAACAGCGGACTCTGACTCCGTCGGTCCTGGTTCGAATCCAGGTTCCCCAGCCACCGTAACGCCGTGTTTTGCAAGGATATCTTGAGACCGGCCGCGACGCCTCATTTACGCGCGATTTCGGCAGGTTGGCCGACCGGGCATCCCCTTGGCGTGTCAATGAGAGTTTGCCCGTCCTTCAGATACGCGGCCGTCCAGCGTCATGGCGGAAAGGCCGTAGCACCTCAGCCGGCGTTCGATCTGGGCGCTGATCTCGCCAAGAGTCGGGCCGAGCGGAGCCGAATTGGCGCCCGACGCGATTGTTGCCGACTGTCCGTAATCGACTTGCCTGTCCATGGCGTGCCTCCTTTACGCTCAGTTGGCTGAGCCGCAGACGATCCCTTCCCGTGCGGCACCGTCGGCGGCTACCAGCGCCTCGACCAGGCGCCTCGCCACCCACCTCCGCCACGAACGAGCCTGATGATCAGCAGCAGAATCACCGCGCCGACGGTGGCGTTGATGATTGCCGCAACGATGCCAGAGCCAAGATGGATGCCGAGTTGTGGAAGCAGCCAACTCCCGAAAAAAGCGCCCAGGACACCAATGACGAGATCGCCAACCACACCGAACCCGGTTCCGTGAACGATCTGACCGGCCAGCCATCCTGCAAGAAGGCCGACAACCAATATGATCAGCAGGCTTTCTCCCGACATGTTCATCTTCGTATCCTCCAAGGGTGAAAATCCACGGTGCTCTCGTTATTCGGACAAAGGGATGGAGATGCCGGCCCTGCCTGATCGCGTTCGGAACTGTGAAATGCGACGTTCCAGCCGCGATCCAGGGCGGGGCAAGGGGCAGCGACCGCTCTTGGCGAAAAGATAAGCCGGCATCGCGAAGCCAACGCTGATGGCGGCGGTGAAGAGCAGATTGGCCACGCCAGCGAGAGTGCGCGCATATCCAATTTCCTGCGCAACCAGACCGGCGGCGAGAACGCCGAATGCAAGAACGGCGAACACCGCACCGATCACCCCCGCATCGCCGCGGCGATCGAAGACGTCGATTGAGCGAGAGCCTGATTTCGCGAAATTGACGCGCGACATTGCTGGATCCCTCGGCCAAACAGGAAACTCCGGCGCCGAGCGCCGAAAATCCATCAACCGACTGTCGCGCCCGCGATTCCGAATTTGAAAATGTTACGCCCGGCTCAGACTGATGACTGTGCAAAATTGATCACGCCTACACGGGCGGTTCGTTCCGGCGCACCGGAATGCGAGGGATTCAATCCTCGATCCGCGGCCGGTCGTGCAGGACCACGTTCAACAAAGAGCGGTGCACCGTGACGCCGCCGTTGTAGTCGATCAGTCCCAGGCGCCGGAATTTGTTCATGAAGAAACTCACCCGCGACCGGGTCGTGCCGATCATTTCCGCGAGCGTCTCCTGGCTGAGTTTCGCAATCACGGGCTCCGGTTGTGCGTCCTTGCCAAAATTTGCCAGCAGCAGAAGCAGCCGGGCGAGCCGCTTCTCGCTGGAATTGAAAAGCTGATCGACGAGGTCGGCTTCGACTCGGATCGTTCGGCCAAGGATGTGCTGGATGAACATCTCCGCGAACGCCGGTTCCTCGTGGATAACGCGGATGATCGCCGCTTTTTCCAGTCGCATGATGACCGATGCCGTCATCGTTGCAACCGTTGCGACGCGCACGGCCTGTCCGGCGAGGCATCCTTCTCCAAAGAAATCATCCGCCCCAAGCATCGCGGTGACAGCTTCCTTGCCCTGCTCGGAAACGACCGTGACCTTCAGCTTGCCCCTTTGAATGTAGAAAACCGCCTCTGCCGGATCGCCTTGCGAAAAGATTGTCTGGTCTTTGCGGTAGCGACCAATGCTCCGCCCTTCTCCGACAAGGGCGAGAAAATTTTCAGGATCGAATGGCGGTCGGCTGTTCGTCGCCAAGTGTGAATCTCCCGTGCTTGAACGCCTCGCGGCGCATGGACTTTATCACAGATCTCTTCTCGCCCCCCAAAGGCCCACGATATCGGGGACCAGGAATGGTCGTCGAGGGTGTTCCATATTGCTCAGACGTCGTCTCCGATAGCGCCCAGGGTAAAAAACAGGCTGAATGCTCCCAAGTCCCCCCCAGATTGGAGCGGGCGTTCAACCAGGGGTGGCGGCTACGTCGTGTGGCCGCCGCCCCCCCTTCCGAAACACAGATGTCTGGGAAGCAGCGCACGAGCATTCATGGCGGATGACGGTGGCATGAGGCTGAGGAGCGGTCAGGTCTTTCCAAGGGAGATTGAGCCATGTCGCTCGGAACCATACTGATCATCGTTCTGATTATTTTCTTGCTCGGTGGTTTTAGTGGCCGCTTCGGTGGCTATGGCTATGGTTTTGGTCACGGCGGCATCGGTGTCATTGGAGTTGTCCTGATCATCATCCTGGTGCTGGTCCTCACGGGTCGGTTTTAATCCCGCAGAACTGCGACCAGAATGAGTTGTTGTGATGGATCACCAGGGCGGGAAGCAAGGCGCGGCGGTTTGGGTGGCTGCTGGGCCCATGGCGTTGAACCACCCCGGAGACTATCGCGCAAAATGTTCCCACCTCGATGCCTCGCGCGCCTCCGCTTATCGGTATGCGCAATTCTGCTGCTCGTATGCGTATCCGATGTCGCTCCGCGCGCCATGGCCGCCGCAGCCGTTCCCCAGGGCATTTGGCTCATGGATACGACAGTCGCCATTCGGATTTTCAGTTGCGGCGGCTTGCTGTGCGGTCGGGTCATCTGGCTGAAGGCTCCACTCGATCCTCAAGGACTCCTCAAGCGCGACAGGAAAAATCCCGATCCGGCACTGCGACAGCGCCAGGTCTGCGGCC
>Ga0214472_10006366_pt1 | contig 12375 bp, 13 predicted proteins | sample RVTome_6_FD_207662 | JGI IMG/M metagenome (GOLD analysis project Ga0214472, IMG submission 207662) | Soil microbial communities from uranium-contaminated site in the Upper Colorado River Basin, Wyoming, United States - RVT140D175 | ecosystem: Environmental > Terrestrial > Soil > Contaminated >... | reverse complement strand
GAATTCGCCACCTCAATTTTAGGATAGGTACTAAAAACCTGTACTGATTTCATTCATTCAGGCGGACGGTAAGGGCGTCTACCCGGCTGCGCAGGCGATCGAGCGCCTGCCGCGTTTCTCCAGGCACAGGCCGGCCGTTTCGGCGGGTTCTGCGATCGAGATCGGTGATCCGGTCGCGAAGTTCTTCGATCCGGCCCAGGACTGCCGGACGATGCAGCACGGCCGGCGGCGGAAAGAGCGCCTCCGCAAACAGCTGCGCGGTGACGGCCAGGATCGGCGCCATGAGCGCTCCCACCACCCCCCAGAGCTCGGCCAGGGCGATGATCGTGATGATAATCCAGAGCGCGCTGTAGCGTTTCCGGTCGAAGAAGCGCGGCTCGACCGTCGTTTTAAGCAGCAGCAGGACGGCCAGCGTGACAATGCTGATCAAAATCCCCGGGATCGCCGCTCCGGCGATGATCGCAACCAGCGGAGGGAGGATGGCAAGGATGCTTCCGAACCAGGGTAGCAGCCGGGCGCCGGCGATCCAGAAAGCCAGCAATGCCGGGTAGCGCACGCCCATCAACCAGAATGAAATTCCCAGGACGATGCCCGCGATAAGGCTCTGTACCAGCTCTCCACGCACCAGGCCGCCCAACTGGGATTCGACCAAGGTCCAGAGCCTCCGTGTGCGTTCGTGATGCGGATCGGGGATCAAGGAGAAAACCAACCGTTCGAATCGGTTCCGGTCTGCGCTCCAGTACATGCTGAGAACGATGATGATGGCGGTCTGGACCAGCCCTCCCAGGACCTCCCGGGCAGCGCCGAGCACGCCAATCACGGAGTCGACGCCTTCTTCGCTGGACAGCGCCGAATAAAGGGCTTCTGTCGGTGGAAGCTGCGCGGCCAGCGACCGCTGGAAGAGCGTGCCGCCGCGCGGCCACTCCATTTTTACCCTTTCGTAACCGGTAACAAAATCATCCGCAAACCGCTGCAGGTCGTTAAGCAGCGGCTGCGTGAACAGGACGAAGATCCCGGCAATGGTCAGGACCAGGAGCCCGTACACGATCCCCAGGGAGGATCTCCTGGAATTCCCGCGCGCGGTGAGCGCCGTGATCGCCGGATGCAGGGCACTCGCCGCAACCAGGGAGAGCAAGAAAAGCAGGAAGGCGAGGCTGAACTGCCAGAGCAGGGCCAATCCGGCCAGGGTTGCAAATATCAGGAACGCAATCCGGAAGATTTTTCTCATTCAGGAACCGATTCCTGGTTCAGTTCGCGCATGAGACGCTCCAGGTCGCCGGTGATGGAGTTGAGTTCGTCGCCCGTGGTCAGAAGCGGATCGGGGGCGGTGTCCTCGGGTTGGGCGGCGGAGGTGGCGAGTCTGTCCAGGATCAGCTGTATCACGGCCGAGAATGGAAGCGAGAGAACTGCCCCGGCGAAACCGAGCGCCGAACTGAACGTGACCAGGGAAAGCAGAGTCACGATCGGGTTGACTCCCATGGAATGGTTCATGATCCGGGGCACCAACAACGAATTCTCCACGAATTGGATGACCACTGTCGCGATCACCACCCAAACGGCCGTTGCCGGGTCAAATGATAGGGAAACGAGAAGCGCGGGGATCGCCCCAAGGACCGGCCCAAAAAAAGGGACCAGTTCAAAGATTCCGGCAATCACCGCCAGCACGAACGCATAGGGCAACCCGATGAGCGAATACGCGATCAGCGCGGCCGCTCCGACGGTGACCGAAAGGATCCCCTGCCCGCGGATAAAACCGCCCAGCTTCCATTCAGCTTGCTGAAAGAACTTCCGGACGCCGCCACGCTGCGGTGGCGGCACGAACCGCAGAAGCTTTTGAACGACCCGATCGCCTTCCAATGCCCAATAGAAACCGACGAGCAGCACGGACACCGCACCGAGAAACACCTTCAGAACGATAAAGAAAACGGCGTAGGTCTGACCTACCTGGTTGAGGGTCTGTTCGGCGGTCGGCTCTTCGGTCTGGAAAAGCGCCGGGCTCGCCGGGAGCCGCAGGGCCAGGTTCGTGATGATCCGGCTCCGGGTTTCCAGCATGGCGCCGCGCAGGTTCTCGTAGTACTCGGGGACATTCCGCGCCAGCGCCATAGCCTGGTCGGCTACCAGCGGGACGACCAGGACCATGAATCCGAAGACGGCGAGCGCCAGCATCATATAAACCGCAAAGATCCCTACCGGCCTCAGCACGCCGCGCGCCTGCAGTTTGTTGACCGCCGGCCGGATCGCAGTTCCAAGGACGAGTGCGAGCGAGGTGATGAATGCCGTCGCCGGAAGCCGGAACAGCAAATAGAACAGGGTCCCGACACCCGCCACGCACAGGGTGGCGATGACCACGTTTCGGGTGGTCCAATCCATACGCCTGCCGGATCGCAGCGTCGTACTCACCGCGCTCCTCCGGAGCTGTGGCGAACACGCGGCCGCCCCAACGCGCATTTGGCCAGCGATCTCGCGCTGGCCAAATGTGGGTGGCTCTCCGAACCATGCCCCAATTGGTCGTCGACCCGGGCAGATGGTTTTTCGGATCCTGTCCGCCGCAACCTATACATAGCCCAGCAGGACGGCGAACAGCAGGACCACCAGGAGAAAGCCGAGCAGACCGCTGCCCCGGTAACCCCAGGACCGGCTGTACGGCCAGACGGGGAGCGCACCAACGAGCAACAGCAACAGGATAATCAAAAGAAGGGTTCCCATTTTCAGACTCCTTTTTTGTTTTCGAGGACAGACCTGGCACCAATCCAAAAATTGAGGTGGCGAAGTTGGGGATACGGCACCAATACTGCCAGGCCCCAACTTCGCCAATCCTCTGAATTTTCAGATTGGCTCTTATTGGAGGATCTAGGCTGAGAATTTGGTCTCGACCTTCGTCATGAAGTTGTCGACCTGGGCCTCCGCTTCCTCGCGGGTGTAGCCGTATTTCTCCTGGATAGAGCCGACCAGCTGATCCCACTTGCCGGCGATTCGATCGAGGTCGTCGTCGGTGAGCTTCCCCCAGGTCTCCCGCACGATGCCGCGAAACTGGGTCCATTTGCCTTCAAGAATATCTTTATTCATCTCCGTTCTCCTTGTTTGTATCGAGCACGGTGGGCTAGGTCATTGCCTGACCCAGTTGCCGTCTCTTTTTTCATACTTCTCTTTGACTGCGCTCCAGGCGACTTTGTGTGCAACTTCTTCCCTGGAGTCGTCCGGGTTATCCCTTTTATCCGGGTCTTCGTAGAACTCCCAGGCACTGTTGAAAGCCTCCAGGTAGATCTCCTGGGCTTGTTCCGGCAGGTTTTCCCGAACGGATTCAGGGAGGTCCCTGACAGAATCGTATTTCATGTCAACCTCCATAGGTGCGGGGCGTATCGAAACGCGTTTGGGGCCCTTCTGCCCGATGGGGCGCGCACGTAAAGGGATTTTCACAGCAACCACCGGTTTGGACAATTAGGGGAACTCCGTATTCCGGATCGGGAGAACCCCCATTTACGGGAAATAAAAAAACTCCCCCGACTCCGGGGGAGTTTTTTATCTGGTCGTCTGCAGGTCAGGTCGACCGGTTTTCCGAACGCTTCGGCCGCAGGCTCCCGAACAAGACGAGCAACCCCGCGCCGATCAGAAGGATCGGCCAGTACAGGTTCATATCCGACCCGAACAGGATGGTTATCAGAGCGAATACCAGGAACGCCCCGGCCGGATATTTCGCCCATTCCACCGGCTGTGTGCCACGCTGCAGCCAGACCAGGAAGAAGGTCGCCGAGATCCCCAGGTTCATCAAGCCGTTAAGAAGAGCCAGCCCGGTGTCGTTGAAATCCCAAAAAGCCATCAGGAGGACGGTCGCCCCGATGCTGGTCAGGATCCCGGCCGGGATGGCCGCCCACCAATTACGGCGTGAGAAGATCAGCACCGCCCAGAATGGGAGCGCGATCGAGAACAGAACGAACGCCCCGATGACTTCACCTGCGAAATCGGTGATCGTGATCAGCGGGATCACGCCGACCGCCGCCAGGATGAAGGCCACGATCAGACCCCAGACGTGCTTCCGATCCCAAAAGAACGCGACCAGGAACGGCAGGGCGATCGCAAACATCACGAAGGACCCGATCAGCTCACCCCGCATCTGGTCGGTGATCAGCGGGATGGTCCCCACCACAACCATGATGTAGGCAGGGATCAGCGCCCACCGGCGCGTGCGCGGGGCGGTAATGAAGACGACGAGGAACGGCAGTGCCACCGCGTACAGGACCAGCGCGCCGATCCACTCTCCGGAGGTCTGGTCGGCGATCGCCGTGACCAGCGTCACAGCCCCGAGGATGAACGCCGGGATCACGGCCCACCAGTTCTTGCGAACGTCCAGCGCGAAGGCGACCAGAAACGGCAGCGCTACGGAGCCGATCACGGGCGCACCAACGACCGAGCCGTCGATGCCCGAGTCGGCCATCCAGATGGTCGCGGCCGTACCGGCGAAGATACAGGCCGGAAGCAGCAGGCCCCAATTCCCCAGGCCGCGGATGAAGTACATCACAAAGAACAGGGCGCTCGCGCCGGCCAGGATGACCACCCACACTTGCGGAGAAAATTCTTCCAGATACCCCAGGTTCTGCACCAGGAACAGCCCACCCCCGAGGATGAGCAGGACGCCCCAAACGAGATTGAGCCCCTTGTTATTCATCTTATCCTCCTGAACAGCGGAGCGACGACGGGTGGCATGGCTGTTTTCACCAACCGTGCCACCCATCTTCGCAATCTTTATAGATATCGTAGTCGAATCGGAGCGGATTTACCCTTACCAAGCGGGGAGTTTGGACCTATCCGGGTGGACAGGTGATCTCACTCACCGATCCGGATCGAAGCGACCAGGTCGTCCAGCTGTGCCAGGTCGGGGGTGAACAAGTCGCCGGGCAGGGCATTGAGCTGCACGAGCTGTTCCGCCAGCACCTCCGCCCAGACTTCGACAGGATCGGTATCTGCATCGCAGCACTCCGGGCTCGTTGGCGGTTCAGTCGGAAAGACGCCGGTCGAAACCGGGAAAAAGGCTGCGATGTAAAACCGGCCGTCGTCGGTGAGGCCCTGGAAGGTGTAGAAAACCTGGCCTTCCAGAACCGGGCCCGGCCCCTGGGCGAATTGGGTGATATAGCGGATGCCCTGGCCGCCGTCGAATGCGACGATCTCCAGCTGGGCGCAGAAAGTCTGGGCCATGTTGATCCAGGGCAGATACGGAAGGGAGCCCTGCTCGGTCAGGTACGGCTTTTCACACCGTGCGGGATCGACGCCTTCTGCCAACAGGTCCTTCAAGGCTCCCAGCTGGCCGGTGAACCCGGACGGGTGGTCGTCCCCGTAGCCGGGGAAATCCTCGGTCCGGAAGACCTTGACCTGAGCGTACCGGTTATCGATCGGAAGCAGGGGCAGGTCGAACAGCCGGCCGCCATCGTACCCGTAGAACACAAACTCTGCACTTGCCGGATGCGCCTCGGCGTACAGGATCTGGTCGCTGGGCGGGACGGCCGCAGCCGTCCGGGCGACCACCCACGGCGCGAGCAGCGGGTCGTAAGAAAGGTGGATCGTTTCGCCGAATTCGAACCAGGTCACCGCCCGGGACGTCCTGGTGCTTGCGTCCGGCTCAGACAGGAAAGCGAACGAGCCGGTGACGGTCTGGTAGAGGTCCGCCAGGTCACGTTTCGCGAGATCCGCGTCGACCGGGTGAAAGGCCAGGGTGAACAGGTCCTCCCCATGCACGAGCAGGACGATGCGGCTGCTTCCCCGCCCGGGTACCGGCTCGAGCATCTCGGCCGGTTCCCCGCCCAGCGACATCCGGGTGCGCTCGACCGGCCAGGGCGGCTCCCCGATGGACGCCAGGTAGGCGTCCGTGAGGGCGGCCAGGTCGCTGCCGGCCGGCACGGGCAGGAGATCGATCTCCAGGGAGGCGCGCAGTGGGTCAGGGCCGTCGTCCCGCGCTGGGCCGAGGACGGCCGGTTTGTCGGTGGGCCGCTCGCGGAGGCCGAAATGCGCCGGATAGGCGAAGCAGTACCCGGCTGCGCGGTCGATAAAAACGTTCAAGTCGGTGACCTGGCAGGTGAGCGGAAGATCACTGTCCGGAGCGGTCGGGGAGGGATCGAGCGGGTTGAAGACTTCAGGCGTCGGGGTGGCAGGATCTGAGACCGCCCCCGGGTTGGATCCCGGCTCCTGCGGAGCGACCGGCATGCAGGCCGCCAGGCCAATAGTGAAGACAAGGTACAGGAGAGGACGAAGATATTTTCCGGCAGACATGGTTCCTACCTCAGTGTGAGAGCACGTATTCCCGAGGCGCCTGCAATGGCGTCTGGGCGAATTTCCTTTCTTTCAGGAAGAAAGCCGTCAGTTGGGCGCTGACGCGGTGCGGTTGAGCTACGGCGGCGATGTGATGGGCCTCCGGAATGACGGCGACTCGGATCGCCGGCATCTGCTTCTCGGCCGCCGCAATGACGTTGCGGGGCTGGTAGATCCGCTCCCGATCCCCGACGATTAATAGCGTGGGCGCTTTGATCCGGGCGATCTCCTCGGCGGTATAGACGCGGGGCATGATCTGGGTGGTCATGCTGCCGTAGACCAGGTTCAGGTGGAAAAGCTCGGACCAGGGCCCGTCCTGCGGGAGCCCGGCATGCATCCATTTTACGGAATGTTTCATGGCCGCGTTCACCCCGGGAATCCGCGGGAAGAAAAGGTACAGTCCTTTGGGGGCGAACATGTGCAGGTAGAACTGCGGCATGCGATGGAATGTGGCGGCCGGTCCGATCAGCGCCAGCCTGCGCACCCGCTCGGGTGCGTGCATGGCGTAATATGCGCTCATGAACCCGCCGTACGAATTACCCGCCAGGAAGGTCGTCTCGACATCCATTCGATTCAGCAGCTCCTCGAACCACTGCCCCATCTGGTCCAGCTGCGTCACCGACTGTGAAGGGCGGCTCAGGTTTGCCTCCCCCGGCACATCGACCGCATAGACGCGGAAGCGTTCACTCAACGGCCCGGCGATCAAGTACCAGGAAGCCGCGGTAGCGAAAAGGGCGTGCATCAGGACGAGCGGGGGATTTTCCGGGTCGCCGCTGGCGATGACGTGCGTCTCTCCGATCGAGGTGTCGATATCGAACTGCTCGAATGAGGTCGTCCAGCGATTCAGGGCGCCCTGGTAGGCGTACCGGCACTGCGTCTCGCCGGAGGAAGATGTGAAAACGGGGAGGTAGGTCTTCATTTGCTTACTCCGGAAACGGTTGGCGCAGCCGTGGCCTCGGCCCGCTCGCGGATGCCGTTCAGCATCCCCGTTTCCATCACGAAGACGCCCGGATGGATGACGGTCCAGAACCCGCCGGTCATCATCGTGCGCGTGCGGGCGACCAGCCGGGTGGTGCCATCGGCCTGCGGCAGGAGGACGAACTGCCAGAGGTCGACCCACTCTCCGCTGTCCTTGTGGCCAAGGATGACGGCCGCGTTCGGGACGAGCTGCGCCACCTCGTACGGCGGCGGGCCAAACCCTTCCGGGCACATCTTGACCGGGTCACCAATTTCCAGATCCTGCCACTCCGGGTGGATCCGGTCTGCGTTGGTGATGGGGCACATGATCATACGCTCCAGCCAGGCGTGGCTGTACCACCCGCCTTTCTCAGCCCCGATCTGGACGATCCAGGGATAGATCTCCTCGGGGGACGCCCGGATGGTGACGGCCCGGTTGATGAAGCCGGCCGGTTCCGGGACGAGTTCGTCACCGGGGAAAACGGCCGAGATCTCGTCGTCCGTGGCGCCCCAGCGGTCCATTTTTGGGGTCAACAGTGCGATGAAGACGACGAACAGCAAGGCGACCGCAAGCAACACACCGAGAATTTTCAACAACCTTTTCATGGTTTCACACTCACGATTTGAAGGCCCCGATCTGTCCGTCGGAGCCCGGAGGACTGAAGGAAGACCCGTATTTTCACTGCGCCGGTGAAGAGCAGCGCCAGGGCCGGGATGAACATCGCCCAGGTCGCATCCGGGACCTGGAAAGCCAGCCGGTTCCAGCACCAGACAGGGTTGATGCGGCCGCTCGATGCCAGGATGAGCCCGGGCAGGACGAGCAAAATGAACAGCGGCAGGACCAGGTCGAAACACAGCGAAGGCAGCCAGGCCCCTGCGGCCAGGCCCTTCTCGGACAGGTCCCGCCGCCAGGTGCGCAGGCTGTTGATCCGGTAGAAGACGAACAGCGCGACCAGCGCCAGGATGACGTCGGCGACCACGTAAAGGGAGCGCAGCGGCAGGGTCGATGGCCCAGGGGGATTCCCGGTGTAGAGACGCAGCACGTCGTAGGTGAGGGCGAAGGCGTCCTTGACCGGCATCCACTGCGATGGGTTGGCGTTGGCCAGGACGACCACGCCGATCTGTTCGGCCGGCATGAAGGCGATCCCGGCCGAGTAGTTGAGCCAGCCGCCGCTGTGGGTTTCCGTGTTGCTGATTCGTTTCGCTTCAGCCTGGGTGAGCCAATCGATGTTGTAGACGAGCTGCGGGTCCTCCGGCCTGGACCGGCCGCCAGGATTGACCACCGTGACCCCATCATAGGTTCCGTGACCCGAGAAGGAGATCAGGTAGTGGGCCATATCCTCCGCGCTGCTCATCAGGAACCCGGCGGCGATCGCGCCGGCCGGCTCATCCAGGTCCACGGGGACCGGCAGCCCGAAGTAGTAGCGGTAGCCGGCGCTCAAACCGTCCTCAACCGCGTTCGCCTCGTCAGCGAAGCTGTGGTGCATGTCGAGCGGCGCGAAGATGTTTTGTTCGACGTAGTCGGCATAGGCCATACCCGTCACGACTTCGACCACGCGTCCGAGGACGATGTAATTCAGGTTGGAGTATTCGAAAGCGGTGCCGACCGGCCGGTTCGTCCGGTAAGCGGCCATCAAGCGCACCAGGTCCGCATTCGTGGCCTCGGGATCATAGAAGGCCGGGTCGTTCCCATCCTGGTTGCCCAGCCCGCTGGTGTGATCCAGGAGCTGCCGGATGGTGATGAGCCGGGCAGCGCCGTCGTCGGCCAGGGTGAAATCCGGCAGGTAGCGGACGACAGGCAGGTTGAGTTCCAGCTTCCCGGCGTTGATGAGCTGCCGGATTGCCAGGGCAGTGAACGTCTTCCCGACGGAGCCGAGGTACAGCGGGGTCTGTGGCGTCATGGGGCGTCCGTTCGGTCCGGCCACGCCGAAGGCGTTCATGTGGACGATCCGGCCGTGATCGACGATCGCGTAGCCGGCGCCGGGGATGGAAGAGCGTTCCAGGTGTTCCCGAAGGTAGTCGTCGATCCGGTCGAACGCATCCCCGTGGAACACCGCACCGGTCTCCGGCATCGGAGACAGCATCGCGAACAGGCAAAGGGCCAGGCCCGCAAGCAGCTTACGCATGACTCTGAACCTGAGCAGCAACCTGCAGGAACCGCAGTTCCTCATCAGGTTTACGCGACAGGGTTTTCACTCCGAAGTAGATGACCACGAACACAACCGTCAGGACCAGCAGTGAGCCGGCGGCCACGTACAGGATCATTGGAGGCAGCAGCCCCAGGGTCCCGGCGATGAACCCGCCGCTCAGATTGAAGGAGAAGTGCGCCAGGACGCTGATGACCAGGCTGCCCTGGGTGTTGTTGTACAGCCAGGTGAAGTAGATCCCAAGGGTGACCACGAGCATCAGGTAGACCGGGAACGGGATGCCCTGCTGGGATGAGCCGGGCTTGAAGTACAGCGGGAGGTGCCAGAAACACCAGATCACGCCGAGGACCAGGCTGGAGACAAAGGCGTTGTAGCGCTCCTGCAGCCGGGGCAGGGCGAACCCGCGCCAGCCGGCCTCCTCCGCTAGCGGGCCCGAGAACAAAGTGAAGAGGAGTTGGCCCAGGATCGCTGTGGTAGTCAAACCAGGGGCGAGACCTTCGGGTGAGTTACCCAGGGCGATGTAAACCAGTGCAAAGGCTAGCGGGCCGAGGAACAGGAACATCGCGGCCAGGTACCAGCGCAGCCCGACGTTCCAGCGGGTGAAACCGGACAGCAGCCGCTTGATCTCGGGCCACCCGCCGATCAGCGCCGTGACCACGAGCGCACTGATCGTCGGGCTGAAAGCATTCAGGAACCACTCCAACGACCAGGGCACGACGGTCGCTTCGGGGTCGAGATAGATTCCGGTGAACGTCGTCCCAAAGGCCAGGGCGAAGGTGAGGGCAAAGAACGAAAGCAGGGGGTGTTTTTGGATCCAGGTCTTCATGTTCATCCTCCGATCACCTTCGATCATAGAACGTCTTAAAGAAAAACTCCCCTACCCGTAGGGGAGTTTGAACCTGTCCGGCCGGACAGGGTTCACCAGTTCTTGATCCAGGGTTCCGACAGGTCGTATTCCGTGAACCCGGCCGAGGCGTACAGGCCGCCTGCAGCTTCCGAGTACGAACCGACCGTCGCCAGGGTTGCCCCTATTTCCGCGAGCCTGGCCAATCCGGCCAGCATGACGGCTTTGCCCAGACCGCGCCGCTGGTGTGCGGGGACAGTCCCCACCGGTTCGAAGGACCCCGTCCGGGTGACATCGTCGAACCAGATCGTCGCAAAGGCGGCCACCTCCCCGCCGGGAGCCAGGCAGACCAGGTCCAGGTCGCGGCGGTAGAGCGGGGCCGCCTGGATGTTCCGGTACCAGCTCACATCCGCGCGGTTTTCGAGGGCGATCTCGATCTCGTCCGGGTGGAACGCCAGCCCGGAGGCGTAGCAGCGCTCCAGGAGTTCCAGTCCATCCTCCAGCGGGTGGATGGTATAGCCGTCCGGGAGAACGGCAGCCGGGATCGGGACAGCCAGACTCCTGCGGCGCTGGAATTCGGGCCAATCGCCGCGGGTATAACCGCACCGTTCCAGGTGCGCACGCCGGGCCTGGTCCCGGGAATCCGTCCAGACGATGACGGTCCGGGTACCGTCCTCATTTGCGCGCGCGAGACGTTCCCCGGCAGCCGCGACCATCTCGGCCTGGAGATCGGAGGATGCCCAGGCAGGGTGGATCTGCAGGACGGCGTCGCCGCGGCCATCCGGGTTCAGCACGGCGGCGATGCGGCCGTCCGCCGTTTCCCACAGGAAGACGACCTCCTCCAGCCGCATCTTTTCCAGGTTCGCGTTCACGTGCCGGCGCCAGTAATCGAACCGGTAAACCTGCCAGTTCAGCTCGCGCCGGTCGTTGAGCAGATACGTCTCGCGCAGAAACGCCCGGATCCGCCAGATGTCGGCTTCGTTTGCGTATGGGCGGCATTTAAGCGGCATTGATCGCCCTCCTCCTAACCCGGAAACAGGATCAGTCCCACGCCATTGATGACCAGGTGGTTGATCATCCCCGGCCAGAGCCCCCACAGGCTGGCAAACAGGAGGGCGGCCGGAACGCCGAAGAGGACGAGCGATTCGGTCCTGTAGATTGCACGCAGCCGCTGCCGCAAGATTTTACGAGATGCGAATACTGCAGCCAGGGTCGTCATGCGCACACCTCAATTCTTCTGAAGGATTCCGGCCAGGCTTTCTGCAGAAATTTTCCATCCGCCGATGATCCGCTCCTGCTCAAGGCGAACCGCCGGGTCCTTGAGATATCCCACCGCCATTTCGAGGTAATGGGCGAAGTATTCGGCCAGCTTCGGCGGCAGGTCGGCGCCTGGCAGCGGGCCGTTGGCCGGCCTGCACAAGGCGTTTTCCAGGTTCCGGAGCTTCTCCACGACCTGGTCGACGGGCAGACCGGCAAATTTTTGAAAATCGCGCTTCATCCACTGCCGCTCGAATATCGAGCGCTCATCCCAGCCGCGTGCCTGGTCCTCCAGCGCACTCCGCACCTCCTTACAGAAATCGAGCGCACGGGATTTTTCGCCGTCCGACAATTTTTTAGCGGTTTGTGGTGCTTCCGCGTCGATCCCGGCGGCGATCAGGGCCGCGCGGGAGTCGATCTCCATGCCCCGGAACCGGGGGGCCAGCGCCACCGCTGCCGCAAAGCCGGCGCCGGCGGCTTCGACCGGGATGATGTGGTCCTTCCCCATCTCGTAGAACGCCTCCACGGTCTGCCCGTAGAGCGGCGCCAGAAGGGCGATCTGGCGCTGCGCCGTCTCGGTCAGGATCAATCCGGGTCCGATCGTGAAGGCGATGACGTTCGTCCCTTCCAGCTCGGCGTCCAGCGTCCGGGCGAGATGGACCTGGGCGGCCTTGAGCGATTCGTAGGCCCCCATGTACTTTTCACCCACCGACGACACGCAGATAAAGGCTCCGCTGTTCCTTGCCAGCATCCCGGGCAGGAAAGCGCGCGCCATCAGGGCGGGGCCGCGCAGGTTGACGCGGTAGCTGAGGTCCCACTCGGCGATCGGGGTGTCGGTCACCGCCCCGACCGGTGCGACCGTGGCGTTGTTGA
>Ga0214472_10006365_pt1 | contig 12376 bp, 8 predicted proteins | sample RVTome_6_FD_207662 | JGI IMG/M metagenome (GOLD analysis project Ga0214472, IMG submission 207662) | Soil microbial communities from uranium-contaminated site in the Upper Colorado River Basin, Wyoming, United States - RVT140D175 | ecosystem: Environmental > Terrestrial > Soil > Contaminated >... | reverse complement strand
TCCGCTTTTTCGGATTCGGGCGAGTACTTCCAGACTCAGATGAGGAAGGACGGCCACAACGTTACCAACTTCATCCCCAGCCGCAATTCCGCCAAGGGCTACATCGAGCACAACGATCCGGTCCTGCGCGGGCTCGACGTCTTCCGCATCGATCCGGATAGCGTCCCGAGCGCCGACCAGGTGAGGGAAATCTGGTTCACCTTCAACATCATCGGCAACTACATCTTCAACAAGAACCTGAAGCCCGGCGGCGACGCCAGCAAGTTCATCTCCTGGGTACTGAACGCGCAGAAGGCCTATCCGACCAACCCCTACATGAACCTGTTCATGGCGCTCGCCTACGTCATCAAAGGCGATGATGCGACGGCCGCGGTGCTGCGCCAGAAGGCGATCGACCATAGCCGCGACGGCTATTGGGCCGAGCGTTTCAAGATGTTCGGCCTCGATGCCATCGTCGACAATTTCCCGCAGTCAGCGGAAGGCGTCTACGCCTCGCTCGCCGCCATGCAGGTGCGCGTGTCAGTGGCCTTCGCCGACTGGCTGAACATCGGCTACGGCATGGTTCCGGAAACTGCCCGCAACCGGTTGCAAAACGTCGTCTAGGCCGGCTTCGCCGCCCAATTACACCGACATGAATTCCGACTCGATGCTGAGCCTGTTCAGGCGGTGTCTCTCGCTGGTCGACCGCTCAACCCATTGGCAGGCGGTCGGCGTGATCGTGCTGATGATCATCGGCGCGTTCCTGGAGGTGCTGGGCATCGGCTTGGTGTTCCCCCTGGTCAAGATCCTCGCCGAGCCGTCGCTGCTGACGGACAACGAGTGGGCGCGCCGCATCCTCGGCCCGGTGACCACGGAAAACCGGCATCAGGCGCTGGTGCTTCTCGCCGGCGGATTCTTCGGGGTCATCGTTTTCAAGAACGCTTTCCTGCTGCTGATCTACGCCGTGCAGGCCCGGTTCCTCAACAAAAGCGAGGCTGTGCTCGCCGGCCGGCTGTTCGACCATTACCTCCACGGCGACTATCGTCTCCACCTGATGCGCAACTCGGCGGGGTTGATCAACAACGTGGTGTCGACGGCGTCGGCGGTCTACTCCCATGCGCTCCGCGGGTTCATGACCATTGGCATCGAGGTTTTCCTGATCAGCGTGCTGACGGTCGTGTTGCTGGTGGCGGATCCGGTGATGACCGTCGGCGCCCTGGTGCTGGTGTCGATCGGCGTCGCCGTGTTCTACCTCGTCATCAAGAGATGGCTGGCGGCCTGGGGGCAGCAAGTGACGGTCATCAAAGGACGGATCATGCAGAACCTCCAGCAGGGCCTGCACAGCATCAAGGAGGTGAAGGTCTTCGGGCGCGAGGCGTTCGTTTTCGACGGGTTCGATTCCGCTCGCCGGGATCTGGCGTCGGTGCTGACTCGAATTCATGTCGCGAACGCCGCGCCCCGGTTGTGGATCGAGACCGTCACCGTCGGCGGCGCCATCATCGGCGTCATTTACATCGTGCTAAAGGGCGGCTCCAGTGGGTTGTTTTCGGTGCTGGCGCTGTTCGCCGCCGCCGCCTTCCGGCTGATCCCATCGATGAACCGCATCCTGACGGCGATGAACAGCATCCGCGGCGGGACCTATCCGGTGAACGCCATCTATGACGATTTGCATGCCTTCCAACGGTCGGCGGCGACGCTGGACGGCGGCAAGCTCCCCTTCCACCGCGCCCTGTCGCTTGACGACGTCTGCTTCACCTACCCCGATACATCAACGGCCGCCGTCGCCAACATCAACCTGACCATCACGAAGGGCGAATCGGTGGGACTGGTCGGCCCGTCGGGCGCCGGCAAGTCGACCCTGGTGGATATCATCCTCGGCCTGTTGCCGCCGCAATCGGGACGCATCCTGGTCGACGGCGTCGACATTCGCGAAAACATACGAGCCTGGCGGCGGCGGATCGGCTACGTGCCGCAGACCAACTACCTGCTGGACGATACGCTCCGGCGCAACATCGCCTTCGGCATCGAGGATGACGCCATCGAGGAGAAAAGGATCCGGGATGCCGTCTTCCGGGCGCAACTGGGGGGCTTGGTGGCGCAGCTGCCGAACGGGCTCGACACGCCGCTCGGCGAGCGCGGGGCGCGCATCTCGGGCGGCCAGCGGCAACGGGTCGGCATCGCCCGGGCGCTCTATCTCGATCCGGACATCATGGTGCTCGATGAGGCGACTTCGTCGCTCGACAGCGAGACCGAGCATGCAATCAACCAGGCGATTGAACGGCTTCGGGGCGTCAAGACAATCATCGTCATCGCCCACCGTCTGAGCACGGTGCGCCAGTGCGACCGCCTGATCTTTCTCGTTGGCGGCCGCATCGTCGATATCGGTACTTTCGAGGAGCTGACGGCGCGCAACGACACCTTCCGCAATCTCGTGGAACTCGCCACGCTTTGATTCGCTTCCGACGCCACTTTCTCCGTCCAATGTCCTTTAGCATCCCAGGGAAATCGATTCCGCGGTTCCGCTTCTCCAGCAAGGCGGCGACGTTGGAGCAATTGGCCGCCCGCGTCACCAGGGGTAGGCTCTGCGATCAGGTCGTCGTCGGGGCGGGGGCGTGGAGGGCGGACCGCGGCAAGGTCCTGGGAGAGATCGCGGGGCGCTTCGGCGGTACGGAATTGATGATCCGCTCAAGCGCCGCGGTGGAGGACAGCTGGGAAAACTCCCTTGCCGGGGCGCATCTGAGTGTCGCCGATGTCGCCCATTCCGGAAACACGGTCGCGGCCGCCATCGACGAGGTGTTCGCCAGCTATTCCGATCCGTCCGCCGCGGACGAGGTTCTGGTTCAGCCGATGGTCAAGGAGGTGACCATGTCCGGCGTCGTGCTGACCCGCGATCTCGATACCGGCAGCCCCTATTACGTCATCAATTACGACGATTTCACCGGCCGCACCGACACGGTCACCGGCGGCGGCGAAAGCAAGACCGTGCTCGTGCACCGCTCGCGGATCGACGCCCTGCGATCGCCGCGCATCCGCAAGCTTATCGATTGCGTGGTTGAGCTCGAAGCCATTACCGGCAGCCACGAACTCGACATCGAATTCTGCATTACCCGCGCCGAAGACGTTTATATCCTGCAGGTGCGGCCGCTGGCGGCGCGCCAGCAATGGACACCGATACCGGATGCCGCCGTCGATATGGCCATCGACCGCATCCGCGTCGCCATCGCCGAAGCCATGCGCCCGGAGCCCGATCTGGCGGGGCGCACGACGATCCTGTCGGAGATGACCGACTGGAACCCGGCCGAGATGATCGGCACCGCGCCGAGGCCGTTGGCGCTGTCGCTTTACAAGTCCCTGATCACCGACCGCGTGTGGGCCGCGGCGCGCGCTGGCATGGGATACCGTGACGTGGCGGGGCCGCTGCTCGTCGATTTCTATGGCCGCCCATTCATCGACGTGCGCCGCAGCCTGAACTCTTTCCTGCCCGCCGGCCTTGACGAAGGGATTGCCCTACACCTCGTCGATCATCAATTGGCGCGCCTCGCCGTCAATCCGGAACTTCACGACAAGGTGGAATTCGAGATCGCCGTCACCTGCCGGGATTTTTCTTTCCCCCGCGCCCGGCGAGAGCTGGCGGACGCCGGATTCGCCGCCGATGACGTCGCCGAATTCGAGGCCGCCCTCGCGACGCTCACCGGGGCGGCGCTGGCGACGGGGCGGGCAGGCATCAACGACCTTCTTGCGCGGACCGATCGATTCTTGCAACCGCGCCTCGATGCCGACCGGCCGGCGCCGCTGGCGCGGGTGCGGCGGTTGCTCGACGATTGCCGGACACACGGCACCCTGCCGTTCTCGCAATTGGCGCGGCACGCCTTCATCGGCGTCGCATTCCTGAAATCGCTGGTCGAGCGCGGCGTCTTCGACCAACGCGACGTGGACGCCTTCATGCACGGCATCCAGACCGTGGCCACCCGACTGGTCCGCAACATGCGGGAGCTCGCGGCTGGGACCCTGTCCCGGTCGTCCTTCCTCGACCGTTACGGCCACCTGCGGCCCGGGACCTACGACATCCTTTCCTGGCGCTACGACGAGAAGCCTGCGCTTTATCTCGGCCATGGCACGCCGGGAGCCTCGGAATCGCGGCCCGGGTTCCGGCCATCGGCGGCGAAACGTAACGCCGTCGAGGCGTTGCTGGGCGAATACGGCTACCGGCTGTCGGCGGACCAACTGCTGGACTACATGACAAGAGCCATCGAGGCCCGCGAGCAGGCGAAGTTCGCCTTCACCCGCGGCGTCAGCGACGCCCTGTCCGCTCTTGCCCGCTGGGGAGAGGAGGTCGGGCTGTCGCGGGACGATTTGTCGTTCCTGCCGATCGAGGCGATCAGTGCCGACGATGGCAGGGGCGTCGGCGCCCTCAGGGATCTGGTCGCCAATGGCCGCCAGGGGTCCGCCCTGACGCGCGCCGTGCGCCTGCCGCATATGATCGTCGAGCCTTCCGATATCGATGTGGTCCGCCTGCCCCTGGGGCGGCCGACCTTCATCACCGGCAAGACGGTGACGGGACCGACGGTAACTCTGGCGACCAACGACGCTCCCGACATCGCAGGTCGCATCATTTTGATCGACAGCGCGGATCCGGGATTCGACTGGATTTTCTCGCACCGCATCCTGGGCTTGATCACCAAGTACGGCGGCGCCAACTCGCACATGGCGATCCGTTGCGCCGAGTTCGGGCTGCCGGCCGCCATCGGCTGCGGCGAGCGCCTGTTCGATATCCTATCGAAGGCCGCAGTGATCGAGCTCAACGCCGCCGCCCGCAAGGTGACGAGCCATTGACGCGGGTGGCGCTCAGCATGCGGATGACCGAAGCCACGGGCTACAAGGAAACCCGCGACAGCATCAGCCACGACTGGCTGGCGCGGCTGGCCGCCTGGGGAATGACGCCGTTGCTGGTTCCCAACTTGGGCCAACGGGTGACGGCGTTGCTCGTCGATCTCCGGCCCGACGTGCTGGTGCTCACCGGCGGTGACGACCTGGGCGCGACGTCAAAGCGGGACGCCACCGAATCGGCGCTTCTTGCCCATGCCCTCGCCGCCGGGCTGCCGGTCCTCGGCGTTTGTCGCGGGCTGCAGCTGATCAACGTCCATTTCGGCGGCCGGCTAGTGGCCGTCGACGGCCACGCCGGAAAACCGCACGCCGTCACCATCGCACCGCCATGGCGCGGTCTTTACGGCGCCTCGGCGACGGTCAATTCCTACCACGGCCAGGGCGTGCCGAAGGATGGCGTCGGCGACGGGCTGGTGGTCGCCGCCGCCGACGGCAACGGCCGCGTCGAGGGCCTGTGCCACGGTGAAAAGCCGCTCGCGGCGGTGATGTGGCACCCGGAGCGGCAAGGCGGCCTTGCCGGCGACCGTCAACTGCTGGCCGGCCTCGCCGCGGGACGGATGCCATGGCGATGACCGCCGTAATACTGGCCGCCGGGCGTGGCCGCCGCCTCGATCCCCATACGGCGGACCGCCCGAAGTGTCTCACGCCACTCGGCGGCACATCGTTGATCGAACGCCAGCTCGAAACACTCCGCGGCGCCGGGATCGCCGACATCGTCGTCGTCATTGGCTACCGCGCCGACATGCTCGACCTGCCCGGCATCCGGCGGGTCCTGAATGCGCAATGGGAAACCACCAACATGGTCGAAAGCCTGTTTGCCGCCGAGGCCGAGTTCGGAGACGACCTGATCGTCGCCTACGGCGACATCGTCTACGAGCCGCGGGTCCTCCGTGCGTTGCTTTGCAGCCCGCATGATATCTCGGTGGTCGTGGATCGCGCCTGGCGGACCTATTGGGAGCAGCGCTTCGCCGATCCCCTGAGCGACGCCGAAAGCCTGCGCCTCGACGATGAGGACCGCATCACCGACATCGGCCGCAAGGTCACCGATATCGACGACATCGCCGCCCAATACGTCGGCCTCATGCGCTTTCAGGGCGATGGCGTCGAGGCCCTCAGGCGCGCCCGTGCCGGCCTCGGGCGGAACCGGCGCCCATGGATGGCCGAGCGCCCGGTCGAGCGGGCCTATATGACCGACCTCTTGATGGAGCTGATCCTGACCGGCCACGACGTGCACGCGGCGCCCGTCAACGGCGGCTGGCTGGAGATCGACACCGAACGCGACCTGATCCTGGCCGCCGAGTTGATGGCGGCGGCACCGGAAGGCGCGCTGAGGCCGAGACCTGATTAACCGCCACAAACACCCCATAAACCGCGGCTGGAAACACGTGGCGATGAACCGGTTCCCGTTCAAGCACGGCTGGGACGCCTTGGCGCTCGGGCGCATCCTGCTCAAGGGCGACCCGATCTGCGGCCGGCGCCTCGATCTTGAAACGCGCCTCGAATGCTTGAGGTTCTATTTCCGCACCGGCGACGTTCATCGGCTGCATGCGGCGTTGCCGCGCTCGGGGCATTTGTGGTCGGAATTGGGCATGGCGCTGGCCATCGACCTCGCCAACGGCAACGACGGCGAATACACCTACGAGGAGGGCCTGTTCTATCCCACCAACGGCCTCGGCTACCGGCGGCTCGATTGGCGGATCCCAACCGGCGCCATCGATACGATGTACAACCGGCGAACAGGACCGGCGCTCGGGCCGCTGCTCTATTACCACTCCCGTCACCCCTATTTTCGCATCCGCTCGGCGCGCCTGAAGGATATGAGGATCGTGGTGCTGGTCCGCTCCATCCTCGACAGCCTGGAGTCCCGGTACGTGAAGTTCGCGCTCTCCACCAAGCATCCAGAAGTAACGCTGGCGACGGATTCCGGATTCGACTGGGACAGCGCCATCGACCGCTCGATCGAGTTCTTCAATAGCTGGGGCGACGTGCTGACATGGCATCCCCATGCCCGGCTCTACCGATTCGAGGACCTGAAGTCCGACGAGGTGGGCAGCCACAAGGAAATTCTCGACTTCTGGGGTTTCGACGTTCCCGAGGACTGCATCGCCGAAGGCTTCCGGCGGGCTTCCAAGGCCGAGATGCGGGAGCGCATCCCCGCCGAGTTGCGGGACGGCAATCTGCAGGTCGGCAACCGCACCAGGTCGCAGGCGGGCGCGCTTCCGGACGCCCGCAAGCGTCACATCATCGACCGCCTGCGGCGGGGGTTGATCCACGACATGGGCTATAACTTTACGTACGATATGCAATACGGCATCAACTATGGCTGATCGGATCGGCATCGCCGGAGGCGTCGCTGCGTTGACCGAAGGCTAGGGAAATGCCCAAGGAAATTCTCTGCACGCTGGGCCCGGCGTCGATGAACGACCACGTCATCGGCAGGCTCGAGGCGTTGGGCGTGACGCTGTTCCGGATCAACCTGTCGCATACCCGGCTCGAGGCCGTGGCCGACGCCATCCGCTTCGTTACCTCGCGCACCAAGGTGCCATTGTCCCTGGATACCGAGGGCGCGCAGATCCGTACGGGAAGCCTTGTCGAGCCCATCCTTCATATGCGCGAGAACGCCATCGTCCGCGCCCATCGCCGACCGGTCCCCGGCGACGCGGAGAACTTCAATTTCTATCCCAACGACGTCATCGGCGCGTTGCACGCTGGCGACCTGATCAGTATCGATTTCAACACCGTCCTCGTGCAGGTGGTCGAGCCGGGCGACGACGTCGTCACCATGCGCGTCCTCAACGGCGGCGCTTTCGGACGCAACAGGGCGGTCACCGTGGATCGGGAGATTCCGTTGCCGCCGCTCACCGACAAGGACCGTGCGGCGATCGATATCGGCCTCGGCATGGGCATCAGGAACTTCGCGCTGTCGTTCGCCAACTGCGGCGACGACGTGGAGCTTTTGCGGTCGCTCATCGGCGGGACCGCCTCGATCGTCTCCAAGATCGAATGCAAGAACGGCATCCGCAACCTGGACGACATCGCGCGGCGCTCCGACGCGCTGCTCATCGACCGCGGCGATCTTTCCCGCGAGGTGCCGATCGAGCTAATCCCCGCCTACCAGAAGACCATCATCGCTAAGGCCAAGGCCCACAAGCGCAAAGTCTACGTCGCTACCAATCTGCTCGAATCGATGGTTACCGGGCCGGTGCCGACCCGCGCCGAGGTCAACGATATTTACAACACGCTCCTCGACGGCGCCGACGGCATCGTGCTGGCAGCCGAGACCGCCATTGGCGACTATCCGATCCGTTGCGCCAACATGATGGTGAAGATGATCGACGTGTTCGAGAATCGCAACGCCGGCAACGGCGACCACTATCATCTCGATCCGATCTCGCTCTTGGTGGAGCCGCATGGCGGCGAGCTGGTCCACCGCGAGGCCAGCCCGACGGAGCGGCAGGAAATCGCCGGTTTGCCCAGGCTCCGGGTGTCGGCGACCGACCTCCTGGACTGCGAGCAGATCGCGCTCGGCACGTACTCGCCACTGGCCGGTTTCATGGACCGGGCGACTTTGGACTCGGTTCTCAATGATAAACGCCTGCCGGACGGCAGCGTGTGGACGATGCCGGTGATCCTGCAATGCGACGCGGCGACCGCGGCCAGGCATGGCGCCGGCGAGAGGCTGGCGCTGACCGGCGCCGACGGCCGGGTCTATGCCGTGCTCGACGTAGCCGAAGCCTATCCGCTCGACTTGGACGCCGTGATTCCGGCATGGTTCGGTACCGCGTCCGCCGACCATCCGGGGGTGCGGCGAATCATTGCCGCCGGCAGCCACTGTCTGGCCGGCGACGTGACGCTGGTCGAGCGTCAGCCGTCGCCACACCGGCACTTCGAGCTGCAGCCGGTGCAGACACGCGCCATCTTTACCCACAAGGGCTGGAGCCGGGTAGTCGGCTTCCACACCCGCAATCCGTGCCATCGGGTGCACGAGCACATCCAGATCGCGGCGCTGGAGCGGACGGCGGCCGACGGGCTTTACATCAGCCCGGTCATCGGCCCCAAGAAGCCCGGTGACTTCCTGCCGGCGCCGGTGATGAAAAGCTACCAGTCGCTTCTGGAGAGCGGGGTCTATCCGGCTGGAAAAGTCGTCCTCGGCAGCTTCGCCACCTATTCCCGCTACTGCGGCCCGCGCGAGGCGGTGTTCACCGCGCTGTGCCGCAAGAACATGGGGTGCAGCCACTTCATCGTCGGCCGCGACCACGCCGGCGTCGGCGATTTCTACGGCGCCGACGCCAACCAGCGCTTGTTTGAGGCGCTCCCCGACCTCGGTGTCGTGCCAGTGTTCTTCGACGCCATCGGCTACGACCCGGCAACTGGGCGCTATGGCGAAATCCGGGACGGCAACGATCACCGCTCGATCAGCGGCACCGAGGCGCGGGATTGCCTCAGCCGCGGCGAGCGCCTGCCGGAATGGTTCATGCGCGACGTGGTCCAGGACGTCCTCCGCCAGGAGATCGTTGCTGGCAACGCGGTGTTCTATGAGCAGCCCGCGCAGTAACGCCCCGATCGGCTCACCGTCGGGAATCGGAGAATGAAGTCCATGGCCAAACGGATATTTCTGTACGTCGGCCCTCACCGGAGCGGCAGTACGTTCCTGCAGACCTATATTTTTCCAAACATTCCCGGTGTCTGCACAATGTACACGCGGGACCGCGAGTGCAATTACATGGTGGTGGATGCCATGGACGAGCATCCGATGTTCGTCGATTTCGAGGCCATCCGGGAGCGGATCTACCGCCGGTTCGAGAATGTTCCCGAAGACACCATCGTCATCAGTGACGAGGAGCTGTTCGGTGATTACACGCGGGGCGTGGCGAGCGGCCTGTACGTCGCCAAGCCGTTTTGGGACAATCAGACGAGGACGGCGTATCTGTCCAAGATTTTCCCCAACGCGAAGGTCATCCTCACCCCGCGTCGCCAGGACCTGTGGGTCGAGTCGGCGTACATGCACTTCGTCCACAACTTCTTCACGCTCACCATGGACGAGTTCCTGACCCCGTCTACCAGGGGGGGCGGCAAGTACAGCATGCGCTCCAACAAGCCGTGTTGCGATTTCACCGTCCTCGACTGGACGATCTATGTGAAGAATTACCACCGGGTATTCGGCCGCGACAACGTGCTGGTGGTGCCCCAGGACATGGTGCGTCACGACCTTCGCCAGGCCTTGGACCGCATCTACGCCTTCATGGAGGTCGCGCCCTATTACCCGAGGGGGGTGCCGCAGCCAGGCCGCAGCATTTCCACCTTCGCCTACAAATTAGCGTTGATTTTCAACCGCTTCGTGAAAACGCCGAGCAATCCCTGGGGGTTCCTCCCGGAAAAACCGTTCGCGGTCGCGATCAATAAGAAACGGGCGATCAAGGACACGGTTCTCTTGTGGTTTCTCGCCGGCATCACCCGCCGGATCTCGCTCCACTGGTTCCTCAGCGACGTGGTCAGCCGGTTCCGGTATGAAAAACCGGACATTCTCGGCGCCGAGCGGCGCCGGGCGATACTCGAGCATTTCAAGGAATCCAACAAGGATTATGCGGAACTCATCGGTATCGACCTCGGCAAATACGGCTACTATTGACGGCATCTCCGTCGCCGTAGGCGGTAATTCCATTTGAGGGGGGAAACCTGGTCATCTGGCTGACGGGCCTTTCGGGCGCCGGCAAAACCACCATTGGGCGCGCGCTTTACCGGCTATGGAAGGCCGAGGCGCCGAACACCGTCCTGGTGGACGGCGACGCAGTCCGCCGTCTGATGCGCCTCGACACCGAAGACGCCTATTCGATGGCCGGCCGCCACGCCGTGGCGTCGCGCTATTGCGACGTCTGCGCCTGGCTGGACAACCAGGACATCAACGTCGTCTGCTGTACCATTTCGTTCTTCGAAGACCTGCGCGAGCGCAACCGGCGGACGTTTTCCCGGTACTTCGAGGTTCTGGTCTCGGCGCCGATGGAGGTGCTGAAGCAGCGCGATAGGAACAATCTCTACGAGCGGGCGTTGAAAGGCGAAATCAAGAACGTCGTCGGCGTCGATCTGCCGCTGCCGCCGCCCGTCAACCCCGACATGATCATCGACAACAGCAACGACCGCCGGGATTTCGACGAAATCGCCAGAGAAATCCTCAAGCGGACCAAGCAATGACACTCCTCATTCAATCGAGCGGCAAGCGGCCGAACGTGCTGCTCTTGACGGTCGACACGTTGCGCGCCGACCGGCTCGGCGCCTACGGCTACGACCGGCCGACGACACCCAATATCGACCGGCTGGCGGCCGATTCATTGGTCTGCGATAACGCTTACACCCTTGGACCGTTCACTCAGGTCGCCTGTATCCAGCTTTTCACGTCCAGCCGGCCGTTGTCCTACGGCGGCTACGACCGCGGCGCCGACGGCCGGCCGGTGACGTTGTTCCAGCGTTTCCACGATGCCGGCTACCGCACCTGGGGCCTAAGCACCATTCATTGGGTCAGTCCCTATTACGGCTATACCGGCGGCATGGACGAGGAGATCGGGGTTTTCCACCTGAACACGCTGGTCGGCATGGCGACGATGAACATGCGCGACACGCTCTCCGCATACCGCGCCGGCACCATCGCCGCCAGTGAGATGCTGGAAACCGCGGCACCGGTGATCCGCCGGCTGTTCCGCAACGTCGACGACTACTGCGACATGCTGCGGGGCCGCGAGGACGAATTCCGGCGCGACTTCCCCGATTCGAAGATCGTCAACGACGACTATGATTATCGGCAGGTGAAGGCCGTCGTTTCGCGCCACCGATCGGAGTTCGAACGGGACCCGGTCGCCTACATCGACCGGAACCTGAGATCGACGCCGCAGGCCCACGAGTGGATGGCCCGCGACTGGCGCTACTGCCGCAAGCCGGCAAGGTTGATACGCGAGGCGCTGTTGCGGGCCACCAACGGCGTGGTGCGCATAGTCAGCCCGGCGCTCGCCGGCCGCCGCGAGACACGCTACCGGATGGCAGTGGACGCGCACGCCATCGCGAGAAAGGTGATCGCCGAGCTTGGCGCGACCGACCGCGACCGGCCGTTCTTCGTCTGGGCCCATTTCAAGGACACCCACCAGCCGTACGTGTCCGGTTCCGGCCGCGACTGGGTACCGCAGACGCTTCGTTACCTCAGCGAACTCGGCCACCCGGATGACATCGACCCGACGATCGTGTTCCGCGGCCGCCCGAAGACGGACCGGGAGTGGGCAAACGTGTCTGCGCTTTACGACGCCGCCATCCGCTCGACCGACGACGCCATCGGCAAGATCCTGGGCACGCTCGCCAAGCTCGGCCTCGCCGACAACACCATCGTCGGTCTATGCGGCGACCACGGCGAGGAGATCAACGAGCACGGCGACTACGGCCACCAGTGCATGCACTACGAGCACAACTCGCGCATCCCGATGATGTTCCGCGTTCCCGGCGGCGGCGCCGGGCAACGCATCGGCGGCCTGAC
>Ga0214472_10006363_pt1 | contig 12379 bp, 10 predicted proteins | sample RVTome_6_FD_207662 | JGI IMG/M metagenome (GOLD analysis project Ga0214472, IMG submission 207662) | Soil microbial communities from uranium-contaminated site in the Upper Colorado River Basin, Wyoming, United States - RVT140D175 | ecosystem: Environmental > Terrestrial > Soil > Contaminated >... | reverse complement strand
GAACGATGAAGGCCCTGCTGCTCGATCCCCTCCAGAACCTCGCGCGGCTCGAAGACTTCCCGATGATCGACCGGCCGCAGGTCTGCCGGCGCTGCAGCTTCCGCAGGCTCTGTTTCCCGCGTGGCCAGGAGCCGCAGCCGCCCGTGCGGCCCACTGCGAGGCAGGCCCTAGGTCAACCGGTCACCCGCGCGAGCGGGATCGCGAACAAGTAGCAGCCAGGAGCCCGCCTGGACTCACACGCGGGCGAACGAATGACGGCCAGGATCACCGGACTGGCTCTTCGGGGGGCGGAGCGCCCCCCGAGCCCCCGCTAGCGGGGAATCATCGGCAGGATCACCCGCGAGGGATGCTCGGGATCGTGGTGGACGAGCTGCTCCGCCCGGAGCAGGCGCTCCTCGGCCGCGATCACGCCGCCGGTGTTGGGATTGCGGTCGAAGTGGGGATGGAGCGAGCTCGTGACGTGGATCCCGATGCGGTGCCCGGCCTTGAAGACGTTCGAGGTGATCCCGTTCGTGAGCCGCAGCTTCACGATCCGGCCGGGCTCGACGAGCTCGGGGCGATCCTCACCGTTGCGGTAGCGCGCCCGCAGCACCTCGAGCGTGGGGCTCATCAGGTTGTAGGCCCGGCCGTCCGTGTGGACGTCGAGCAGGCGCACGATGAAGTCCGTGTCGCGTGCGCTCGAGCTCACCCACAGCTCGACCTCGATCGGACCGGTCACCTCCACGTCGCTCGCGAGCGGCTCGCTGCGGTAGACGAGGACGTCCGGGCGCGCCGCGAGCGGGCTCTGGTCGAAGGGACCGAGCGTCCCGCCGTGCGGGTCGACCAGCGGGTCGCGCGGATCGTACGCGTAGGCATCGGGGGGCTCGCTGGCCGTCGGAGCCTCGCCCGTGAGGCGCCCCCCGGCGCGCAGGTGGTATGCCGTGGGCCGGGCCCGCGCGAGCGGGAACGACGGCTCGTCACGCCAGGCGTTGTCGCCCATCACGAAGATCCTGACGGGCGGCTCGCGGTCGAGGCCGTTCGGGATTCCCTTGAGCCAGCGGTCGAAGAAGCGCAGCAGCAGTCCTTCGTAGTCGAGGCCGGCGGCGCTGCCGAAGTCGAGCTGCCCCACTCGTGTGCGCCGCGGCGTCGGCGTACCGTGGGTCCAGGGCCCGATCACGAGGCGGCCGCCCCACTGGCGTGTGCCGCCAAAGTTGCGAGCGGCGCCTCCCGGGCCGTAGCCCTCGTCGTGCCAGCCCGAGAGGTTCAGCACCGGCACCCGCACGCGGTCGTAACGGCTTTCGATGCGCAGGAAGTCCCAGAACGGCCCGTCGTCGGGGTGGTCGAGCCACTCGAAGAAGGCGGGAGCGACACCCTCGAGCGCAGGGTGCGTCCGCAGCGGGAGGTGGCGCAGCCAGGCCTCGCCGTTTTCTTCCCAGGCCTGGTCCGCCTCGTCGGCCGTCTTCGGGCCCGCGAGACCCAGTCGGCGACGCACGTCGGGCGCGATCTCCCGGTAGAACCACGAGAGCCAGGACAGATCGAGCGCTCCGCCGAAGTAGCAGAAGCTCCGGCCGCTGGCGAAAGTCATCGCCGGCGCCATCGCCTTGAGCTGGGGTGGCGCCTCGACCGCGGCCAGCCACTGTACTGCCGCCGGGTAGGAGAGCCCGGTGAGGCCCACCTGGCCGTTGCAGAACGGCAGGCCGGCGACCCAGGCGATCGTGTCGTACCCGTCGCGACCCTCCTGGCGGTAGGGATCGAAGACGCCCTCGGAGCGGAAGCGGCCGCGCACGTCCTGGACCACGACGACGTAGCCCGCGCGGGCCGCGCGCATGGCGAACTCGTCCTCGCTCCACTCGGTCTGCTTCCCGTACGGGGTGCGGACGAGCAGCGCGGGAAAGCGCCCCGCTCGGGCGGGCCGGAGCACGTCGGCGCGCAGCACGACACCGTCGCGCATGCGCGCCTCGATGTCGCGCTCGACGCGGACGGATTGCGCCGCAGCAGGGGCCACGCCGAGCGCGACGAACACGGCGAGGGGAAAGGCGGCCAGCTGATTCATCGGGCGCGGCATTCTAGCCTGCGTGGCCCCGGAGGGCTGCCGTAGAATCGTGGCACCCATGCCGCGAGCCGCGCGAGCCGCGTTGCTGATCGTCGTCGTGCACGTGGTCGTCCTCGGCTGGGTGGGCCGTTCGGCGCCAGGCCCGCTACTGTCGAACCTGAGCATGATCGCGGCGGGCGCTCTGGCGGCCACGGCCTGCTGGCGCGCGGCCTCGCGCGGCGTGGGCTTCAGCCGCTCGGTGTGGCGCCTGTTCGCGATCGCGCTCGGAGTCTGGAGTGCGGCGCAGGCGAGCTGGACCGTCACCGAGAACGTGCTGCGGATACCGGTGAGCGAGCCCTCGCTGACGCATTTCCTGTTCCGCTTCTGCGGAGCACCGCTGATCGTGGCGCTTCTGCTCGACGAGGAGGAGCCTCCGGTCCGCCCGCCGGACTGGGCCCGCGTTCTGGATTTTGCGCAGATCGGGATCGTGTTCCTGTTCTTCTACTTCGACCTGTACTTCGTGCCGCCTGCGCCCGGCGACAGCCTGGCCAGTCTGCAGGTCTTCTGGTTTCTCGACATCTCGGACATCGAGAACTGGCTGATCGCCGCCGCGTACCTGCTGCGTGCGTTCCTGGCGCGCACGCCCGAGGCACGCCGCCTCTTCTGGCGCATCTCGCTGTACGTCGTCGCCTACGCCGCCTGCTCCACCACGTACAACTACGGGTACTACATCGAGGTCGCCCGCACCGGTCACTGGTTCGAGCTGCCCTGGACGGCCGCGCTCGGGGTCGCGACCCTTGTCGCAACCAGCTGGCAGCCGCGCGTCGAGCTCGCGCGGTCCGCACCGACGAGCGCGATGCGGGTGCTCACCGTCGGCTGGGTGCCGGCGGTAGCCCCGATCGCGGTCCTGGCCCTGGCGCTGCAGGTGGCGCGCTACGAGCTGGCGCTGGCGTTTTTCGCGGTGCTGGCTTCGGTCTCGGTCTTCGGCGCGCGGCTCTTGGTCGAGCGCTATCGCCAGCTGCGCGCGCTCGAGGCGCTGCGCGCGAGCGAGGAGCGCTACGCGCGCCTCGTCGAGCTGTCGCCGGACGCGATCGCGGTCTTCGCCGACGGGCGCATCAGCTTCGCCAACCCCCGTCGCGATGGATGCGCGGCGGCTCGACGGCTCCTCGCTGAGCATCGAGGCGGTCTTCATTCCGCTGCCGCCGGCGGCGACGCCGCCGCACTCGCAAAGCGGCGCCGCGGCGGGGCTGGTGGTCGCGCGGGACGTGACCGAGCGGCGGCGCGCCGAAGCCGAACGCGAGGGTCTGATCCGGGAGCTCGAGGCGCGAAACGCCGAGCTGGAGCGCTTCAGCTACACCGTTTCCCACGACCTCAAGACGCCGCTCGTCACGATTCGGGGCTTCCTCGGCCTCGTCGAGCAGGCGGCGGAGCGCGGGGACATCGCCACGGTGCGCGCGGGCGCCTCGTAATCCGGCTCGCTCCGCAGCCTGTTGCCCTGGTGGCCGATCAGTGCGCGGGTTGCGCGGCGACCGTGGCGGCCGGGCCGGGCCGGGCCATGAAGCTGCGGCGGCGCAGCGCCGCGGCGGCGATCACCAGCGCCTCGAACGCCACGAAGCTGCCGACGTACCAATAGCCGCCGGAACCGAACCCGTAGGAGTGCAGCCCCGTGCCGAGGATGTAGTTGACGCCGTACCAGGCCATCAGCACCAGCAGGTAGCCGAGGATCGAGCCCACCGCCATGCCGAAGTCCTTGATCCAGCCGGCGAAGCGTCCGTGGAGCACCGCCAGGTAGCCGAGGAGCGCGATGAGCGCCCAGGTCTCCTTCGGGTCCCAGCCCCAGAAGCGACCCCACGAGTAGGACGCCCAGACGCCCCCGAGCAGGGTGCCGACCGCGAGGAACAGCGTTCCCACCTGCAGCGCGCGGTAGAGGAAGAGCGACAGCCGCTTGAACAGGACCACGTCGCCCGGGCGGAAGAAGTAGAGGCCGAGGTTCAGGTGTCCGATGCCCATCGCCAGCGTGAAGGCGGCGTAGCCGAGCATGATCGTGAGCACGTGGACGGTCAGCCACATGTTGTCGCGCAGTACGGGGACGAGCGGCGCGATGGCGCCGTCGAAGATCGGGACGCCCTCGGCGATGATGAGCGCGAGCGCCCCGAGCGCCCCCGCGCACGCCGCGAAGACGTGCGTCTTGTAGACCGCCTCGAAGACGAGGGCGAACAACACCCCGCCCCAGGCCACGAACACGATCGTCTCGTACATGTTGGTGACCGGCGGGCGCCCCGAGATCAGCACGCGCAGCACCAGGCCGTAGCTGTTGAGCAGGAAGCCGGCCACGAGTGCTCCGTAGCCGGCGAGCTTCAGCCAGCGGGACGCGAGCGGGAAGCTCGCGAGCAGGGCCAGGAAGCCGGCGAGGTACGACACCCAGGCCGCGCGGAACGGCTTCAGGCCGTTGTAGTGGACCTCCATCCGCAGCTGCTTCGCGTCCGGGTAGACCGCGGGAGCGAGCTCGGCCAGTCGGCCCGAGAAGGCTCGGGCGGCGGTTGTGACGCCGGGGAGGTCGCCCGCGCGGTAGGCGAGAAGCATCGCGTCCGAGAGCGCGCGCACGCGCCCGAGCTGCGGGATGTCCGCCGCTTCCGGCGAGTGCACGTCGGCGAGCGAGAACCACGCCGCCTTGGGGTCGTCGGGATGCGGGACGACGCGCAGCCCCTCGCCCGTCAGCACACCCTGGTACGCCGCGAGTGTCGCCTCGAGCTCGAGCACCTCACGATCGATGGGATCCAGGTCCTCGTCGTGCTCGAGCTTCGTCCGCACAGCGGCCACAGCACTCCGGAGCCCCTCGTGTTCCGCGAGCTCCTGCAGACTGAAGCGGTCGCGGCCCGCCGGGAGCGCCGCCGCCTGGCGCAGCCCGGCGTGGGTCACTTTCAAGATCGGCTCCGCCTGCCAGCGCTCGGGTGCCGCGTGCGACGCGAGCAGCCACAAGGTCGGCTCGAGCCCGACCACGCGCTCGAAGCCGAACGGCTTCGCCCCTTGCACGCGCTTCGCGAGCTCGCGCGCGAACGTGTCGAGCGGCTTGACGCGGCCGCCGTCCTGGATCGCGAGCTGTCGCAGCGGCGCGAGCTCCGGGCCGGCCACGGCCGGGTTCGCGAGCGGGCCCGACAGGCTAAGCGCGAAGAGACTGGGGATCAGCAGACTGCGCTTCATGGCGGTTCTCCCGGGTGCTATGGGCCGCGAGGGCCAGCGCCCCTTGGCGCCTGGCGAGCCAGGGCTTGACGTAGAACATCCAGAGGATGCCGGCACCGACGAGCGTCGTGCCGAGATAGACGAGGGGCAGTCCCGGCGCGCGCGCGACCGAGAAGATCGAGATCATCGGCCGCCCCTCGACGAAAGAGGACTGGAAGAAGATGTAGCCGCGGTGATGCAGCGGGTGGTTCATCGCGACGAGCGTCTCGAAGCTGCCCCGCTCCGGGTCGTCGATCCTCACCGTGCTCTCGTACGTCGCGGCCATGCGCGAGCCGGGGTAGGCCTCGTTGTTGAACCTGAGCAGGGTCACCCGGAACGGCAGCTGTGCCTCGGGTGGCCGGAAGGCGACGCTCGCCTGTTCGCCGCCGAAAGCGACGCCGGTGCGCTCGCCCCACAGCACCCAGACGGGCTCGCTCCTCGCCGCAGCGCCTTCGACCTGGAGCAGGACAGCGGCCTGGCGGCGGGCTTCCTTGGCGGGCGGCGGGCGCGGCGTGAGCGTGCGGCGCGGCCCCGCCGCCGTCACCGCTTCCGTCACCTCCACGTGCGGCGCGTAGTCGCGCGCGACGAGCACCACGTCGCTGCCGGGAACCGCGAAACGCAGCTCGCGGCCCGCACGCGGCGGCTGCTTCTCGAACCGGACCGCGAAGGTCCCACTGACGCCGAGACCCGGAACGTGGACCTGGAGCGACGGCTCGAGAAGCGACACGCGGTCGGATGTCTCGCCCTCGTAGAGTGCCATGTTCGAGTCGAGGCCCCGGTAGAGCGACACGACCGAGCCCACGAGCACCAGCAGGATGCCGACGTGCGCGGCCAGGAAGCCGACGTGGTGCTTCGACCAGGGCCAACGGTTGACCATCGCCGCGAGCACGTTCAGCCCGAGAAGCCCCAGCAGGAACGCGAACCAGGACGTCTGATAGACGTCGCGCTGCACGGCAGGCGTGCCGTGACGCATCTCGTAGAAAGTGGCGGAGGCGCAGATCGCTCCGATCGTCACCATCACGACCACGGAGAGGCGGAGCGAGGCCAACAGCCGAAACGACCGTCCGCCGAAGCCCTTGTCGTTCATCAACATCGGAGACATATGCCTTCCCAGTTCTCTCGATTCTAGGAAGCCCGTGCGTGGCGAATCAATGAATCAAACGAGCCAGATCGTCCACAGCCACCGTCGCCCACGCTCCCGAGCATTGACGCCCCAGCCCCTGTATCTCTAGAATCGGCGGCAACTTCCGCCCCACGCGAGGCGGCAAGCGTGAGGTGTGCGAGTATGGCGACCCTAAGGCTCGTGCCAGTCTCCGGCCAGCCGATCGACGTCGTCAAAGACCAGACCGTCGTCGGCCGTGATCCGAGCTGCGAGATCGTGGTCGCCGACGGATCCGTTTCGAGACGCCACGCACGCCTCGAACAGCGGGGCGGAATCTGGTGGGTGGTTGATCAGGGAAGCGCTAACGGCACGTATCTCAACAGCCTCCGCATCGCGGAGCAGGCGCTCAAGAACGGACAGGAGCTGCGTTTTGGCGCGCTCGCGTTTCGCGTCGACCTCAAGGAGGATCCCGAGGCCACGGTCGCGACGCCGGTGCTGAAGGACGACTCTGCGACGTTGATGGCGACGCCCGATCCGCCGGCGGCTCCCATGCCCAAGCCCACTGCGCCGCCGCCGCTGCCGAAACCCGCGCCCAAGGAACGCGTCAAGGCCGCGGCGCCGGCGCACACGCCTCAGGTGGCCTCGCCCGTGCCGCAGATGCCCGCGGGTCCGGCCCCGGCCAGGAAGGGCAAGAGCCCGCTCGTCTGGGTCGGCGTGGGCTGCTGCGGCTGCCTGCTGCTCGTCGCCATCTTCGCGGGAGCGATCTTCGGCGGCGCGTACATGGCCACCAAGGGCGCTGCGGACGCCACGCACGCCTGGCTCGGCCAGGTCCGCCAGGGGCAGAGCGAGGCCGTCCAGGCCGGCCTCAGCGAGACCTATCGCGGCCAGCTGGAGGCGGAGGAGCTCGCGCGAATCACCGAGATCATCGCCCAGTCCAAGGACGCCACGTTCCCGGGGCGCTCCGTGGACAACGACCGGGCCACCATGACCGGCGTCCTCACCGGCGGCGGCGGGCCGCCGCATCCGGTCGTGATCCGCCTGGTCAAGGAGGGCGGAACCTGGAAGGTCGACGGCGTCACGCTCGGCGTCGAGTAGCCGTGGGCTCGTGAACGCGACGAGCCCGGAGCCGGTCGAGGTCCGTCACGAGCGCGCCGCCCGGCGCGTGGTCGTGTCGTGGGACGACGGCCACGAGAGCGTCTTCGGGCTCGACTACCTGCGCAGCTGGTGCCCGTGCGCGAGCTGCCAGGGCCACGACCCGGTGACCCGCTACCTCGGCCTCGAGGGCCAGGAGCTGGTGCACGTGGACGGCGTCGGCAACTACGCGGTTTCGTTCACCTGGGCCGACGGCCACAGCACCGGCATCTACAGCTTCCGGTTGCTGCGCAAGCTCTGCCCCTGCGAGGCCTGCGGCGGCGAGAAGCGCTAGGACGCGCTGAAGACGTCGCTCACCGCCAGGTCGAACCCGGGCAGCGCCGGCGAGCTCAGCCGGTCTCCCGCCCTGCCCACGGCAGGCTGGCCGTAGCTTGCGCCGGAGAGGACGTGCAGCGTGATCGTGGCCGATTCCGGATCCACGAGCCAGTACTCGGGGATGCCGGCCTGGGCGTACTCCCTGAGCTTGATCAGGCAGTCGGTGCGCCGGGTTCCCGGGGACACCACCTCCATCACGAGGTCTGCTCCCTCCCAGTACGGCTCCGTGATGCGGCTCGCGTGCTCCTTGCGCATGAAGACGACGTCCGGCTCGCGGAACTTTCCGGGCCACAGGCGCACCGGCAGCGGGGCGAAGCGGACCGTGCCCAGCCCTGCGGCGGACACGAAGGCGAGCAGCCGGGAAAAGAGAAATGCGACGATCGCCTGGTGTCGGTCCGTGGGCATCTCCGGCACCTCCACGACACCTGCGGAGAACTCGACGAGATGGTTGGTGCTGAGGCCGAGGTAGTCCGCCTCGGTCCAGTGGCCCTGGGGGGGGAAGAGCAGAGCGACCGGCCAGGCGGGCTCGCCCTGAACGGCTGCTTCACCGTCTGGTGCCGTGGCGGGCAACCTAGTGTTCATGGCCGACTCCCGAATCGAGGATACCCCACCTCGTGTCCTTCGGGCTCGAGGTGGACCACGACGTCGGCGATCCCCGGGTGGGCCTTTGCCAGCGTTTCCTCGATGCGGTCGGCCACCTCGTGCGCCTCACGCAGGCTCGTGCCGCCGTCCAGGTGCAGCGTGAGGTCGACGTAGACGGCGTCGCGCCGGCCCCGCGTGCGCACGTTGTGGATGCTCAGGACGCCGGGCACCCCCGCCGCGAGCCGCTCGATCTCCTCGGCCGGGATCGCGGCCCGGTCGGTGAGGACGTGGAACGCCCCGAGCAGGATGACACCCGCCTGCCACGCGATGATCGCGGCGATCACGACGGCGACGAGCGGGTCGGCCCAAAGCGCGCCGAGTATCGCGGCCACGAAGGAGGCCACGACTCCGAGCGAGACGTAGAGGTCGGCACGGGTGTGGGCGGAGTCGGCCACCAGGAAGGCGCTCTGCAGGCGGCGGCCCTCGCGCGCCTCGTAGGCGCTCACGAACACGTTCACGCCGATCGTCGCGGCCATCACGGCCCAGTTGAGGAGCGAGATCTCGGGCAACGCCGGGCGCGTGGTGCGCCCGAAGGCCGAGCTGAGGATCTCCCACGCGAGAGCGAGAAGTGCCAACCCGATCACGCTGGTGGCCGCGGTCTCGAACTTGCGGTGGCCGTACGGGTGGCCGGGGTCGGGCGGGCGGAACGCGAACGCGGCGACGATCAGGCCGATCACGTTGTTGGCGCCGTCGACCAGGCTGTGGAAGCCGTCGGCCACCATCGCCAGGCTGCCCGAGAGGTAGCCGACGACCACCTTGCCCGCGGAAACGGCAAGGTTGAGGGCGAGTGTGATCCAGAGGACGCGACGAACGCCGCGGCTCTCCTCGCCCGTTTCGACGGCGGCCGTCGTCAGGCCTCCTGCTGGCGTGGCACGAGCCAGTCGTAGCTCTGAGCCAGCGACATGCCGGAGGTATAGAGGAAGCCCCACTGGAAGATCGCGATGAAGGGCAGCGTGCCGACGAGGCCGTAGGCGAGCGCATAGAGCGAGGTGAACGTGAAGTAGCACGCGAGCCCGAGCTCCGCGTAGGGCACCCAGTTCGACTTGCCCTTGTAGGCCTTCTGCTTCCAGGTGTCGGAGCTGCCCTCGATGCCGTACTTCGGGGTGCGCGTGAACTCGGAGGGCTTGCCGAACAGGCCCTCGATCACGGCGAGCGCGTTGTTGATCGAGATCCCGATCCCGATCCCCAGCACCGCGGGGATGTAGCGCAGCTTGGTCTTCCAGGTGTCCGCGAACTGCTCCTTCTGCGACAGCGCGTAGAAGGCGCACACCGAGGTGGTCGCGGCGAGGAAGATCGGCACGTCCACCACGATCATCTCCGCCCAGCCCATGTTGTAGCGCAGCAGCATCGCCGGGAACATCAGTCCCGCGAGCAGAACCATCAGCGGGTAGGCGAGGTTCGCGGTGAGGTGGAAGGTGGCTTCGACCTTCTCGCGCCAGGACAGGTCCGAAGCCAGCACCCGCGGCAGCAGCTTCTTGCACACCTGCACCGAGCCCTTGGCCCAGCGCTGCTGCTGCGTCTTGAAGGCGTTCATCTCGACCGGCAGCTCGGCCGGCGCCACCAGGTCGGGCAGGTAGACGAAGCGCCAGCCCCGCATCTGCGCGCGGTAGCTGAGGTCGAGGTCCTCGGTGAGCGTGTCGTGCTGCCAGCCGCCCGCGTCCGCGATCACGCTGCGGCGCCAGATGCCGGCCGTGCCGTTGAAGTTGAAGAAGCGGCCGGAGCGGCTGCGCGCCCCGTGCTCCACGATGAAGTGGCCGTCGAGCATGATCGACTGGACTTCGGTGAGCAGCGAGTAGTCGCGGTTGATGTGGCCCCAGCGCGCCTGCACCATCCCGACGCGCGCGTCGTCGAAGTGGCCGAGCGCACCCTCCAGGATCTCGGGCGGCGCCACGAAGTCGGCGTCGAAGATCAGCACGAACTCGCCCGTCGCCTTCGCGAGGCCCGCGTCGAGGGCGCCCGCCTTGAAGCCGGTGCGGTCGCTGCGGTGGAGGTAGTGGATGTCGAAGCCCTGCGTGCGATAGCGCTCCACGGCGCGGCTCGCGATCGCGGTCGTCTCGTCGGTCGAGTCGTCGAGGACCTGGATCTCGAGCCGGTCCTTCGGGTAGCGCAGCGCCGCGACCGAGGCCAGCAAGCGGTCGACGACGTACATCTCGTTGAAGATGGGGAGCTGGACCGTCACGCGCGGGAGCACCGCGGGCAGCGGCCGGGGCTCGGCCTTGCGGTCCTTGTGCTTGAGGTAGAGCCACACCATCACGTAGCGGTGGCAGCCCATGATGGCGAGGATCACCAGGGTCAGGAAGTAGAGACCCAGGATCCCGAACTCGACGACACTCATCGCTGTCCTTAGCCGCCTTTCCCCGCACGCCTGAAGCACCCGCGGGACGCCACGGACACGACCGCGCCTTGCCTGTACCCGTCCGAAACGCCGGTGGAAGTTGCCGATTTCGGGCGCCGCAGCGAGGCCCCGGAGGGCCCCGCGGCACAATCGTGTAGTCTAGCGGAGCGACGGCTCAAGTCAATGGATCCCCGAAACCTCAAGGAGCTTCTCGAGCAGGTCCGAAAGGGGGCGCTTTCGACGGAGGAAGCGGCCGCGCGCCTCGCGACACTCCCGTACGAAGATCTCGGCTTCGCCAAGCTCGACCACCACCGCGCGCTGCGGCGGGGGTTCCCCGAGGCCGTGTTCGGCGCCGGCAAGACCCCGGAGCAGATCGTGGCGATCGTCGAGAGGATCACGGCACGCGGACAGCGGGTGCTCGTGACACGCACGACGAGCGACGTCCACGCAAAGGTGGCCGCCGTACGGCCGGAAGCGCGCTTTCACGAGGCCGCCCGCTGCCTGACGGTCGCGGCCGAGCCGCCGCTCGCTCTCCCCGGCCGGATTGCGATCGCCGCGGCCGGCACTTCGGACCTATCCGTCGCCGAGGAGGCGGCGGTGACCGCGGAGTTTCACGGAGCCGCCGTCGAGCGTATCTACGACGTGGGCGTCGCGGGTCTGCACCGGTTGCTCGACCGTGCGCCGACGCTGCGGAACGCGGACGTGGTGATCGTCGTGGCCGGGATGGAGGGCGCCTTGCCTTCGGTGGTGGCGGGGCTCGTGGAAGCCCCGGTCATCGCCGTGCCGACGAGCGTGGGCTATGGGGCGTCTTTCCACGGACTTGCGGCGCTCCTGGCCATGCTCAACTCCTGCGCGTCCGGGGTCGGTGTGGTGAACATCGACAACGGTTTTGGGGCCGCCCACCTGGCCTGCCTGATCCTCCGCGGCCGCCGCCCCCCGGCGAGCGTCACGGCTTAGTCAAAACGCCGCGCCGTCCTTGACAAAACCGTTGATTCTGCTGATCTTGTATGTTGGTCTGTCCGCCGTGTCCCACCCTGCGACGCGCAAATGGGCCTCGGCTGTGCGCGAATATGCGCCCTTTAGGGCGCGCGGAGCGCGGCGGATATCGAAGAGCAAACGGCCGGGCCGACGCGCGTGAACGCCAACTCATTCAAAGTACTGGAGTTCGACCGTATCCGGGCGCTCCTGCTTCAGCAGGTGGGCTCTGCTTTGGGGCGGGAGCGCCTCGAGGCGCTCCACCCGCTCGTCGAGCCGGCCGCCGTCCGGCAGGCCCTGGCCCGAACCAGCGAGGGCGTGGAGCTCCTGAAGGCAGTCGGCCGCCAGCCCTACCACGACCTCCCCGACCCGAGGGAGACGCTGGCCGGGGCCCGGGTCCGCGGCGCCCACCTCGAGCCGCGCGCGCTCGCCGACCTGGCGTCCATGGTCGAAGGCGGTGTCGAGATCGCGCGACGGGTGGCTCGGGTCGAGTCTGCCCCGGCGCTCGCCCGCCTGGCCTCGGAGGTGCGCGACACGAGCGCGGTCGCGGTCGCGATCCGGCGGGCGCTCCTGCCCACGGGCGAGGTCGCGGACGACGCGTCGCCCAGGCTCGCCGAGCTGCGGCGCG
>Ga0214472_10006362_pt1 | contig 12380 bp, 10 predicted proteins | sample RVTome_6_FD_207662 | JGI IMG/M metagenome (GOLD analysis project Ga0214472, IMG submission 207662) | Soil microbial communities from uranium-contaminated site in the Upper Colorado River Basin, Wyoming, United States - RVT140D175 | ecosystem: Environmental > Terrestrial > Soil > Contaminated >... | reverse complement strand
TACCGAACTGTTCGTCGACTGGCGTCCCTACCTGGGGCATGAGTGGAGCTTCGAGTGTGATACGCGCGTCGACATGAAGCTGCTGCAGGAGTTGGCGAACAAGACCTGCGAAGTGCCCGAAGGCTTTGCGGTACAGCGCCAGGTGCAGAAGATCTACGAAGATCGCAAGAAGATGGCGGCCGGTGCCATGGAAGCCAACTGGGGCTTCGCCGAAACCCTGGCCTATGCCACGCTGTTGGCGGAAGGGCACCCGGTACGCCTGACCGGGCAGGATGTGGGTCGCGGCACCTTCTCGCATCGCCACGCTGTCCTGCACCATCAGAAGGATGCGTCGACCTATGTACCGCTGCAGAACCTGGCCGAAGAGCAGCCGGTGTTCGATATCTACGACTCTCTGCTGTCCGAAGAGGCGGTGCTGGGCTTCGAGTATGGCTATGCCACCACCACGCCGAACGTGCTGGTGATCTGGGAGGCTCAGTTTGGTGACTTCGCCAACGGCGCCCAGGTGGTCATCGACCAGTTCATCACCTCCGGCGAGCAGAAGTGGCAGCGCCTGTGCGGTCTGACCATGCTGCTGCCGCACGGTTTCGAAGGCCAGGGGCCGGAGCACTCCTCGGCACGTCTGGAGCGTTTCCTGCAATTGAGCGCCGAGCACAACATTCAGGTCTGCGTACCGACAACGCCCGCGCAGATCTTCCATCTGCTGCGCCGTCAGGTCGTGCGCCCGCTGCGCAAGCCGCTGGTGGTGATGTCGCCGAAGTCGCTTCTGCGCCACAAGCAGGCGATCTCGACCCTCGAGGAGCTCGCCGAAGGTGGCTTCCAGCCGGTGATCCCGGAAGTGGATGCCTTGGATCCGAAGAAGGTCAAGCGTCTGGTCCTGTGCAGCGGCAAGGTCTACTTCGACCTGTATAACCGCCGTACCGAACTGGCGAAGGATGATGTTGCGATTCTGCGTATCGAGCAGCTCTATCCGTTCCCGGAAGAGATTCTGCTCAATACCATCAGCCAGTACAGCAACCTGGAATCTGTGGTCTGGTGTCAGGAAGAGCCGATGAACCAAGGGGCCTGGTACTGCAGTCAGCATCACATGCGCAACGTGATGCACAAGCACAACCCCAAGCTCTATCTGGACGGGGTGGGGCGTCCGCATGCAGCGGCTCCGGCAGTTGGCTACATCTCTGTTCATCTGGAACAGCAAGAGCAGCTGGTCAACGAAGCAATCAACGGTTAATGACAGTTCGTTAGCGAAAAACGAGCACAGTATTTAAGGAAATAGCATGTCCATCGAAATCAAAGCGCCTACTTTTCCGGAGTCCGTAGCGGACGGTACCGTTGCAACCTGGCACAAGCAGCCTGGCGAGGCTTGCGCCGCTGATGAACTGATCGTCGATATCGAGACCGACAAGGTGGTGCTCGAAGTCGTGGCTCCGGCCGACGGCGTGATCAAGGAGATCGTCAAGGGCGAGGGCGATACCGTACTCAGCGATGAGGTGATCGCCATGTTCGAAGCGGGCGCTGCAGGTACCGCTGCCGCTGCCGAGAGCGCTCCGGCCGCTGCGGCTGCGCCCGCCGCCGAAGGCGAGACCGGCGAAGGTGACAAGATCGGTCCCGCTGCCCGCAAGCTGATCGACGAGAACAACCTGGATCCGAAACTGATTCCGGCCACCGGCAAGAATGGCGGCATCACCAAGGAAGACGTCGTCAACTATCTGAAGAGCAAGCCGGCCGCTCCCGCTGCTGCGGCCGCAGCTCCGGCCCCGGCGGTCGCCGCGGTCAATGTTCCGGCCGGCGAGCGCACCGAGAAGCGTGTGCCGATGACCCGCCTGCGCGCGACCATCGCCAAGCGTCTGGTCGAGGCGCAGCAGAGCGCTGCCATGCTGACCACCTACAACGAAGTCAACATGAAGCCGGTCATGGATCTGCGCAAGCAGTACAAGGATCTGTTCGAGAAGACCCACAACGGCACTCGTCTGGGCTTCATGTCCTTCTTCGTCAAGGCAGCCACCGAAGCGCTGAAGCGTTTCCCGGCGGTCAACGCATCCATCGACGGCAACGACATGGTGTACCACGGTTACCAGGATATCGGCGTGGCGGTTTCCACCGATCGCGGTCTGATGGTGCCGGTGCTGCGCGATACCGACAGCATGAGTCTGGCCGACATCGAAGGTACCATTGCCGATTTCGGCAAGCGCGGCCGCGACGGTAAGCTCGGTATGGACGATATGCAGGGCGGTACGTTCACCATCACCAACGGCGGTGTCTTCGGTTCGCTGATGTCCACTCCGATCCTGAACCCGCCGCAGACCGCTATCCTGGGTATGCACAAGATCCAGGAGCGCCCGATGGCGGTGAACGGCCAGGTGGTAATCCTGCCGATGATGTACCTGGCGCTGTCATACGACCACCGTATGATCGATGGCAAGGAGGCAGTACAATTCCTCGTCACCATCAAAGATCTGCTGGAAGACCCGGCGCGTATGCTGCTGGATGTTTGAGTGGACCCACAATCGAACGAGCGAACAGACAGGATTAAGTGATGTCAGATAAATTTGATGTAATTGTTATCGGTGCAGGACCTGGTGGATATGTTGCGGCTATTCGCGCCGCTCAGTTGGGTCTGAAGACCGCCTGTGTCGAGAAGTGGGTTGACGAAAAGGGTGCTGCCGTTCTGGGTGGCACCTGCCTCAATGTCGGTTGTATCCCGTCCAAGGCGCTGCTGGAAACCACTCATAAGCTGCATGAGGCGCAGCATGGTTTTGCTGTTCAGGGTATCGTTGTCGACAACGTGCAGATCGACACCAAGAAGATGGTCGAGCGCAAGGATCAGATCGTCAAGAACCTGACCGGCGGTATCGGCGGTCTGTTCAAGGCCAACGGCGTTACCCTGCTGCAGGGCACCGGCAAGCTGCTGGCGGGCAAGCAGGTCGAAGTGACCGACAAGGACGGCAAGGTATCCGTTCACGGCGCCGAGAACGTGATCCTCGCCTCCGGCTCCGTACCGGTCGAGATTCCGCCGGCGCCGCTGACCGAAGGCCTGATTCTGGATAATGCCGGTGCGCTGGAGATCACCGAGACGCCGAAGCGTCTGGGTATCATCGGTGCCGGTGTTATCGGTCTCGAGATGGGCTCCATCTGGGCGCGCTGCGGCTCCGAAGTCACCGTGCTGGAAGCGATGGACGACTTCCTGGCTCTGGCCGACATCGATGTCGCCAAGGAAGCCAAGAAACTGCTGACCAAGCAGGGGCTGGATATCAAATTGGGAGCACGTTGTACCGGCTCCGAGATCGTCGACGGCAAGGAGGTGAAGGTCAAGTTCACCGATGCCAACGGCGAACAGGAACTGGTGGTGGACAAGCTGATCGTCGCGGTCGGCCGTCGCCCCCAGACCAAGGGTCTCCTTTCCGAAGATTCCGGCGTCAAGCTGGATGAGCGCGGTTTCATCTTCGTCGATGAGAACTGCCGCACCGACGCACCGGGCGTCTACGCGATCGGTGATTCCGTTCGCGGCCCGATGCTGGCACACAAGGCCTCCGAAGAGGGCGTCATGGTTGCAGATATCATCGCCGGCCATAAGGCAGCGATGAACTACGACTGCATCCCGAACATCATCTACACCTTCCCGGAGCTGGCCTGGGTGGGTAAGACCGAGCAGGAGCTCAAGTCTGAAGGTGTTAAATATAAAGTCGGCAAGTTCCCGTTTGCGGCTTCTGGCCGTGCGATGGCAGCCAATGCCACCGACGGTTTCGTCAAGATCATCGCCGATGAAACGACCGATCGCATTCTGGGTGTACATATGGTGGGTGGCATCGCATCCGAGTTGATCGCTCAGGGTGTGATCGCAATGGAGTTTGCTTCCAGCGCCGAAGATCTTCAGCTTACTGTCTTTGCTCACCCGACAGTAGGTGAAGCGGTGCACGAGGCAGCATTGGCCGTGGACAACCACGCGATCCATATCGCCAACCGCAAGAAGCGTTAAATCCTGAGGGTTGCGTTACGCGGGCCGGATCACAAGTCCGGCCCCTGTGTGATTGCACTGATGAAAGCGCGTGGCGCCGCCGACTCGCGGTGCCATGTATGAGTAACCGATACAACAACGGATTAGAGCATGAACCTTCACGAGTACCAGGGTAAACAGCTGTTTGCCGCCTATGGTCTGCCGGTTTCCAAGGGAATCGCGGTAGATACGCCGGAAGCAGCAGTAGAAGCAGCCAAGCAGATTGGTGGAGACAAGTGGGTCGTCAAGGCTCAGGTACACGCCGGTGGCCGCGGTAAAGCGGGCGGTGTGAAACTGGTTGATTCTCCGGAAGAGGCAAAGGCCTTTGCGGAAAAATGGCTGGGTCAGCGTCTGGTGACCTATCAGACAGACGCAAACGGCCAGCCGGTAACCAAGATCCTGGTTGAAACCTGCACCGATATCGCCAACGAACTCTACCTGGGTGCGGTTGTAGACCGTTCCAGCCGCCGTATCGTCTTCATGGCGTCCACCGAAGGTGGTGTCGAGATCGAGAAGGTCGCGGAAGAGACTCCGGAAAAGATCCTCAAGGCGACCATCGATCCGCTGACCGGCGCACAGCCCTACCAGGGCCGTGAGCTGGCGTTCCAGCTGGGCCTGAAAGGCGACCAGATCAAGCAGTTCGTCAACATCTTCCTGGGTCTGGCCAAGATGTTCGAAGAGAAGGATCTGGCCCTGCTCGAGATCAACCCGCTGGTCATCACCGACCAGGGCAACCTGCACTGCCTGGATGCCAAGGTCGTGATCGACGGCAACTCCGTCTATCGCCACAAGGATCTGCAGGCGATGCACGATCCGTCACAGGACGACGCTCGCGAAGCGCGCGCGGCCGAGTGGGATCTGAACTACGTGGCGCTGACCGGCAACATCGGCTGCATGGTCAACGGTGCGGGTCTGGCCATGGGTACCATGGATATCGTCTCGCTGCACGGCGGCTTCCCGGCCAACTTCCTCGACGTCGGCGGCGGTGCGACCAAGGAGCGCGTTACCGAAGCGTTCAAGATCATCCTCGAAGACAGCAACGTCAAGGCGGTGCTGGTCAACATCTTCGGCGGCATCGTGCGTTGCGACCTGATCGCAGAGGGCATTATCGGTGCGGTCAAGGAAGTGGGTGTAAGCGTGCCGGTCGTGGTGCGTCTGGAAGGCAACAACGCAGATCTGGGTTCCAAGCTCCTGTCCGAGTCCGGCCTGGATATCATCGCAGCGACCAGCCTGACCGACGCGGCTCAGCAGGCGGTTAAAGCAGCGGAGGGTAAATAATGTCCATTCTGATCAACAAAGACACCAAAGTTATCTGTCAGGGTTTCACTGGTGGTCAGGGTACCTTCCACTCTGAGCAGGCGATCGCGTACGGCACCAAGATGGTCGGCGGCGTGACCCCGGGCAAGGGCGGTACCGAGCACCTGGGTCTGCCGGTGTTCAATACCGTTAAGGAAGCGGTCGAAGCCACCGGTGCCGAAGCCTCCGTGATCTACGTACCGGCTCCGTTCTGCAAGGATTCCATCCTGGAAGCGGCCAACGCCGGTATCAAGCTGATCGTCACGATCACCGAGCACATTCCGGTGATGGACATGCTGCAGTGCAAGGTCAAGTGCGATGAGCTGGGCGTACGCCTGATCGGTCCGAACTGCCCGGGTGTCATCACGCCGGGAGAGTGCAAGATCGGTATCATGCCGGGCCACATCCATCTGCCGGGCAAGGTCGGTATCGTTTCCCGTTCAGGCACCCTGACCTACGAAGCGGTCAAGCAGACCACCGACGCCGGTTTCGGTCAGTCCACCTGCGTCGGTATCGGCGGTGACCCGATTCCGGGCTCCAACTTCATCGATATCCTGGGCCTGTTCGAGCAGGATCCGCAGACCGAAGCGATCGTCATGATCGGCGAGATCGGCGGTTCCGCCGAAGAGGAAGCGGCTGCCTACATCAAGGCCAACGTGACCAAGCCGGTTGTCTCCTACATCGCCGGTGTAACCGCGCCTGCGGGCAAGCGCATGGGTCATGCCGGTGCGATCATCTCCGGTGGCAAGGGTACCGCGGACGAGAAGTTCGCCGCTCTGGAAGATGCCGGTGTCAAGACCGTGCGTTCACTGGCGGATATCGGCAAGGCACTGTCCGAAGTGACCGGCTGGGCCATGAAGTAAGGGCTATCGCTCTAGGGAAAAGGCAGCTTCGGCTGCCTTTTTGTTTGCCCGGCGGTTCGCGCAGAGCTAACTGCCCATCGAACCCAGCTGCGACATGGTGTCGTTGACCCATTCGAGGCTGGCTATTTGGCAGCGTTGATACAGCGGATGGTCCGAGACCCTCAGGCTGTTCCACTGTCCGTCACAAAAGGCGGACGCATTGGTCAGTATTTCACCCAGAGTGCCGCTGCCGTCGGCCACCGCGGCGGTGATCTGTTCGCTGACGGCGATCTGCTGCAGAAGTCTCTCCTGTTCGATATCGAGAATGGCGTCCAGTCGACTGAGCAGGCCGCACAGGAAGGCGCTGCTGGGCGGTGCGTCGGGGTGGTGCAGCTGCTCGGCCAGGAGTTCGCACATCTTGGCAAGCGCCAGGGCTTCTCTGACCAGTTCCGACGGTTTCCTGCTCTGTCCGGACAGCGCAATCAGGGAGATCCACTTTCTGATCTCGGCGAGCCCCAGAATCACCAGCGCCTCCTTGATGTTCTGGATTTCGTGCTGGCGTGAAAAGGCGGCCGAGTTGACGATTTTCAGCAGGCGGTAGGTCAGGCTCGGGTCCTGGCCGATCAACCTGACCAGTGTTGCGGTATCGGGCTCCGGCCGGTTGAGTTCGGTCAGCAACTGCAGCAGGACCGTTTCGTTGCTGTCCAGCCGCCGCCCCTCGACGATTTCGGGTCGGCGCAGGAAGTAGCCTTGAAACAGCTTGAAGCCAAGCTCGATGCATTCGCGAAGCTGTTCGTATGTCTCGATCTTTTCCGCCAGCATCGTCAGAGGGAAGCGCTTCAGCTGTCGGACCGTATAGCGCACTTCGGGCATGCCCAGCGCCAGGATATCGACCTTGACGATGTCGGCCAGCGCCAGAATCGGATCGTATTGCGCAGAGTAGACAAAGTCATCGAGTGCAATGCGATAGCCGGCCGATTTATAGCGCTTCACCGACTCGATCACCGTGTCGTCTATCTCCACGTCTTCCAGTACTTCGATCACCAACTGGCGATGGGACATGGCCGGCAACGAGTCCGTCTCGAACATCTCCCTGGGAAGGTTCAGGAAGGCGGGCAACTGCCGGCGCTCCTGATTGGCAATGATGCTGGTATAGGCGTTTACCAGCACATTCGATGTGGCATGGTGCCCGTTGAGGACATTCGCGATCTCCCTCTCGTCATCCGAACGGTATAGCAGTTCGTAGGCAACCACTCGAAGGTCCTTATCGAAGATCGGTTGTCTCGCCATCAATACCTGGGGTTGGTCCGGCACCGTCAGACTCCATGCTCATCCATTGATCTGTCGCAACAATAGCACAATTGCTCATTCAGCTTAGCCAACGGCGAAGCATTAATGGAAAAGAATAATAGAATATAGAGAGAGCGGCAGTTAAGGTTTTTTGTCCCTCTCTGAGCGGGGCGCGCCCGAATGCGGAGTGCGATGGTGTGAACAATGCTTTGATATCTGCGGATAATCCGGTAGTTTTCCGCTATGGCCATGGCGACGGAGCCTGCGGCTCGCGATGTTCTTTGGGATATGGAGCGCTGGGAGGTGTGTGATGACGCAAGAGGTTGAAAATCGGACGGAACGGTACGCAGCGATGCTCGAGCTGTCGAGGGACCTGCTGATCGTGCTCGATGGCGAAAGGGTGATCCTGTGTCGGGGCGGAGAGTCCGAATGGCTCAACACCTCGGTCGTGCAGGGGGCGACCCTGGAAACCCTGCTTGCCGAGGATCTGTTGGCCAAGGTTCGCGCCGTGATCGAGCGCGTTCAGGCCGCGCCGGGAGTGGTTCAGTCGATCGAATATGTGCTCCGTCCGGAGCATTTTCCGATGCTGCACGAGGCGGGGTTGCGTGAGCCGATCTGGTACGAGGCCGGGTTCATCGCCACACCCTCGGGTGAGGTGTTGTGGAGTGCGCGCGATATCAACGAACGCAAGAAGCTGCAGCGCAAGGTGACCAACCAGGCGCAACGTGATCCGTTGACCGGCGCCTATAATCGACGTGCGCTGCTGACGGTCATGGAGCAGACCGTGGCGCAGGCGCAGCGCTACGACTGGACCTGCAGTGTGTTGCTGATCGATGTGGATGATTTCAGCAGCATCAACGACCAGCATGGATGGGATGCCGGGGATCAATTGCTGCAGCAGATCGTGACAGGGTTGTACAAGCTCAAGCGGACTGCCGATTTCCTCGCCCGTTACGGTGACGATCAACTGGTGCTCTTCCTGCCGGAAACGAATCACGAGCAGGGGGTTGCGGCGGCAGAGCGGGTGCGGCGCCTGATTCAGGAGCTGGAGATGCCCTATCCCACCGGGGAGCTGCGCTGCACCGCCAGCGTCGGAGTAGCCGGGATGCGCGGGCTGGAGGATAGCGCCCCCGAGATGTTGAAGCGGGCGGAGGATAGTCTGTTCATCGCGCGTAAAAGCGGCGGTAACAGGGTGGAAGGCGAAGCCTGACCACCCGTCGTATCCTGTCCGGAGACGCTAGCGGGCGATCTCCGGATGAGTCTCCAGTGCGTTCAGCAGGCGATCCATCTCCTCGTCGGTGCCTACCGTGATGCGCAGATAATCCTCGATATCGGGTTTGCCGAAATGGCGTACGAGAATCTTGCGTTCGCGCAGATACGCCATCAGCTGTGCGCCGGTGATCCGCTGGTGGCGGGCGAACAGGAAGTTGGTGCTTGAGGGGAGTACAACGAACCCCAGCGCCTCCAACTGCTTGGCGCTACGGTCCCGTGTGTCGATGATCCGCTTGCAGGTTTGCGCAAAGTACTCCGGTTCGGACAGCGATGCACAGGCGGCTTCGATCGCCAGCATATCCAGAGGGTAGGAGTTGAAGCTGTTTTTCACCCGCTCCAGTGCGTCGATCAGTTCGGGATGTCCGAACGCAAACCCTATGCGCAGCCCGGCCAGGGAGCGCGATTTGGAGAAGGTCTGTACGACCAGCAGGTTCGGATAGGCCGCAATGAGCGTCTTTGCACTCTCGCCGCCAAAGTCCACGTAGGCTTCATCGACCAGTACCAGGCTGTCGCTATTGCGTTTCAGCAATGCTTCGATCTCGTCGAGACCGATCGCGATTCCGGTCGGTGCGTTGGGGTTGGCAAAGATGATGCCGCCGTTGTTGCCGGGGTAGTCTTCCAGGCGAATGCGGAACCGATCATCCAGCGGCAGCTTGCGAAACTCGATACCGAACAGGTTGGCATAGACGTCATAGAAGCTGTAACTGATGTTCGGCATCAGCAGCGGGCGTGACTGGCGGAAGAATGCCATAAAGGCGAGCGCCAGTACCTCGTCCGAGCCGTTGCCGACGAAGATCTGCTCGCGGGTCAGGCTGAACGTCGACGCGAGTGCGTCCTTCAGTCGACTTGCGTTGGGGTCCGGATAAAGGCGCAGACGATCGGTCGGGAAATGTCGGAGCGCATCCGTGACAGCTGGAGAGGGCGGATAGGGGTTCTCGTTGGTATTCAGCTTGGTCAGCCCTTCGATACGGGGCTGCTCGCCCGGTGTGTAGGGCTCCAGCGACCGAATAGCGGGGCTCCAGAATCTATTCATTGTGGATCGCTCTGTTTAAGACGAGTTGTTCGTGAAATAGGTCGGCAAGAATAGCAGAGCCGCCGGAGGTGTAGAAGCGTGCCCTGGTTGAAGAGGTCGGCAGCGGCGCGCGTCAGCCGCCCTCCTGGTGGAGTGTGTAGCGATCTAGCGCGCCGATATCGAGCATCGGTGCGGCATCGATCTGATCGGCCTCCAGCAACCCGGAAACATGCTCGAGTGCCGCGATGATCATCGACTGTTCCCACTCCTTGAGATGGGCGAACTTTTCTACAAACCTGTCCTGCAGCGTTGTCGGTGCCGATTTCAGCAACTCCATGCCGGCCTGGGTCGGGCAGGCATGCACCTTGCGCTTGTCGCTCTGACTGCGCTCCCTTCGAACCAGCCCTTTCAGCTCCAGTCTATCCAGAATGCTGGTGACCGTTGCTTGAGCCAGGTTCATCTTCCTGGCCAGTACGCCAATGGTGATCGGTCCCTCGGCTTCGAGCGTCTGCATGGTCATCAATTGTGGCATGGTCAGGCCGGTCATGCGGCTGAGTTGCTTGTCGTGCATATCGGTTACACGAATGATCTGGCGCAGAAGCACCAGTACTTCCTGACTTCTAGACATTGGATTCCGAGGGCTTTCTAACAGGTCGTCTTGGGTAGCGGGTTTTTAGCCTGATTTATGACTATGCGCAATAAAAAGATCCGAGATTGATTTATATGCATTGTAACACTAAGCAAAATAAATTGTCATGAATGTTGCTTATTCTGTGGTCTAAACTACCGTCAATAATGGATTTTTGCCTGCGATGCTGTCTGTTGAGGCGATAGGATTTCCGGTTGATTAAAAATCACCAATATGTTTTACAATAAAAAGCATCGCAATGCTAAACATTATGGATACTATGGATACCCTCAAGAAAATTCGCTTTCGCAAACCGCAGGCACAAGACGGTGCCGAGGTTTTTCGGCTCATTGAGCGCTGCCCCCCCCTTGATACCAACTCTATGTACTGCAACCTGCTGCAGTGTGGCGACTTCGCCAAAACCTCCATCGCAGCGGTTGATGAAAGTGGAAGGTTGGTCGGTTTCATCTCCGGCTATCGCCCCCCCGAACGTCAGGACACGCTGTTTGTCTGGCAGGTTGCGGTTGATCCGAAGGCCCGCGGTCACCGGTTGGGGAACCGCATGCTGATGGCCCTGGCCGATCGTGTGTCGGATGAGGGGGTTCAGTTTATCGAGACCACCATTACGCCCGACAACGAGGCCTCTCAGGCGATGTTCGCTCGTTTCTTTGCCGCGCTGAGCACACCCGTCGAGAAGCGGGTGCTGTTCGCACGCGACGAGCATTTCGATGGCGCCCATGAGGATGAGGTGCTGTACCGCGCGGGGCCGTTCAAGCTGGCTGTAGCGCTGGCGTCATGAAACAAGTCACATACTCAAACAGGAGTTTGTAATGAATATTTTTGAGCAGGTTGAGTCTGAAGTACGTTCCTATTGTCGATCGTTCCCAGTTGTTTTCAACCGGGCCCAGGGGGCCGAGCTCATCACAGAGGAGGGGCGCACCTACATCGATTTCCTGGCCGGTGCGGGAACACTCAACTACGGTCACAACCACCCTGCGCTGAAGGAGGCGTTGATCGATTACATCAGCTCCGAGGGGATCACTCACGGTCTGGACATGTACTCGACCGCCAAGGCTCGCTTTCTGGAGACCTTCCATGAGCGCATCCTGAAGCCGCGCGGCATGGAGTCGTACCGCGTGATGTTCACCGGCCCGACCGGCACCAATGCCGTCGAAGCCGCGATGAAGCTGGCGCGCAAGGTCAAGGGACGTAGCACGATCGTTGCCTTCACCAACGGCTTTCACGGCTGCAGCGGCGCAGCCCTGGCCGCGACCGGTAACCAACACCACCGTGGTGCAATGGGGACATCGCTCAATGATGTCTTCCGGATTCCCTTTGACGGCTATCTGGGCGAGGGCGTGGATACGACGGAGTATCTGGAAAAGCTTCTGAGCGATCCGAGCAGCGGCCTGGATCATCCTGCTGCGGTGATCGTCGAGACCGTGCAGGGGGAGGGCGGACTCAACGCCGCCGGCGCGAAGTGGCTGCGCAACCTTGAAGCGGTATGTCGCCGGCACGACATGCTGTTGATCGTCGACGATATTCAGGCCGGTTGCGGCCGTACCGGAAGCTTCTTCAGCTTCGAAGAGGCCGGTATCCAGCCCGATCTGGTGACGCTGTCCAAATCCCTGAGCGGCTACGGAATGCCGTTTGCGATCCTGACCTACCGGGGAGAGCTGGATATCTGGGAGCCGGGTGAACATAACGGCACCTTCCGTGGCAACAATCTGGCGTTCGTGACCGCGGCGAAGGCGCTTGACCTGTTCTGGAGCGATTCGGACTTTGCCGATGAGGTGAAACAGAAGGCTCGGCATCTGCGCAATGGCCTGGAGCGTCTGGTGCGCCGCTACGGACAGGACAGCCTGAAGCTCAAGGGGCGGGGGCTGATGAGCGGTATCGAATGCCCGGACGGGGAGATAGCCGGCGAGGTTATCCGTGATGCCTTCCGGAACGGTCTGGTGATCGAGACCAGTGGCGCGCATGACCAGGTGGTCAAGTGCCTGGTGCCGCTGACCATCAGCATGGCGCAGATCGATTTCGGCCTCG
>Ga0214472_10006361_pt1 | contig 12380 bp, 12 predicted proteins | sample RVTome_6_FD_207662 | JGI IMG/M metagenome (GOLD analysis project Ga0214472, IMG submission 207662) | Soil microbial communities from uranium-contaminated site in the Upper Colorado River Basin, Wyoming, United States - RVT140D175 | ecosystem: Environmental > Terrestrial > Soil > Contaminated >... | reverse complement strand
GCACACGAAGCCGTCCATCCCACGAACGCTTTCGTCGGCGATCAGCGGCAGCTCCTCCGGCAGCCCCACCGGGCCGGCGAAGCCGACCGGGGCGCCGGTGACGCGGGTCACCGTTTCATCGCCGGCGAGCTCGAGCCAGGTGGTTCCGAGCCGATTGGCGAGCTTGACCTCGTTGACCTCGCGATCGCCCCTCACCGCCACCGCGACGGGGCCCTGGTCGCTGTCGTAGATCAGAGTCTTGACGAGCTGCGACGGCTCGACGCCGAGCACCGCCGTGACCTCGGCGACTGTGTGGGCTCCCGGCGTCGCCACCTCGCGCAGCTGCGCCTCGCCGGCCGGCGGCGGAGCGAGCTGCCCAGGTACCGCCTTCTCGAGATTGGCACCGTAGCCGCAGGAGGCGCAGCTTGCGATCTCGCTTTCGCCGGTGTCGGCGGTCACCATGAACTCGTGCGACCACGAGCCACCGATCGCCCCGGAGTCCGCCTCCACCCGCGAAAAGCGGAGGCCGCAGGCGGTGAAAATGCGGGCGTAGGCATCGCCCATCGCTTCGTACGTCTGGTCGAGGCTCGCCGGATCGACATGGAACGAGTAGGCATCCTTCATCAGGAACTCGCGTCCTCGCATCAGCCCGAAGCGGGGGCGGATCTCGTCGCGGAACTTGACCTGAATCTGGTAGAGGTTGACCGGAAGCTGCCGGTAGCTCTTCACCTGGTCGCGGACCGCGTCGGTGATCACCTCTTCGTGGGTCGGGCCGAAACAGAAGTCCCGCTGGTGCCGGTCTTTGAGGCGCAGCAGCTCGGCGCCGTACTGCTGCCAGCGGCCTGACTCCTCCCACAGCTCGGCGGGGTGGATCGCCGGCATCGACAGCTCCACGGCTCCTGACGCGTCGAGCTCGCGGCGTACGATCTCCATCAGCTTGCGTAGGCTGCGCCAGCCGAGCGGCAGGTAGGTGTAGATACCGGCGGCGAGCTTGCGGATCATTCCGGTGCGCAGCATCAGGCGGTGGCTGACCACCTCCGCATCGCGCGGCACCTCGCGTGTTGTCTGCAGGAAGTAACGGCTCCAGCGCATTTCGTCTCCGTGAAATCGGGCGATTCCAGCCCGCAGGCTAGCCTGACCTTCTCACCGGGCGTTGATGGAGAGGGTCGCAAATGCCTGGAGATGCAAGGCCTGCGACCGAGGGCGACGCAGCCGTATCCGTAGATACGTCGAGGAGCCCGAGGGAGTGAAACGTAGCAGATTCAGGCATTTCCGATTCTCGCCGCGACGGTTGGTGAGAAGGTCAGGCTAGCCGCGCGGCTTTCGCACGCGCTCGAGCAGGGCATGGCTGTCGAGCATGCACTCCATCATGCGCTGCTCGAGCGAACGCGGCTGCCCTCCCTGCTCACGAGCACGGGTCATCACCTCGCGGGCGCGGTCGTCCTGCCCCGAGGCGAGAAGCGCCAGGCCGAGCTGGGTGAGGGTGGTCGCGGAGGCGTCGAGCTCGCTCGATCGCGAGAGCAGCTCGATCGCGCGATCGAACTCCTGGCGCTTGAAGTGCACCCAGCCCATCGCCGCCAGCGGGAACTGGCGCAGCTCCTCGGGAGAGTGCTCGAGCGAGAGCTGCGCGAACTCCAGAGCCTGGTCGAGATCCTCCTCCATCTCGGCCAGGTTGCGCGCCATCTCGTAGTAGGCAATGGCGCGGGCGAAGTTGGAGCGTCCCTCCTCGAGCAGCCGCCGACCCATGCGGTTGCCCTCCCGGTAGCGCCCTTCACTGCGCAGCGCCTCCATCAGCGCCGCGAATGCCGTGGCCTGCAGCATCTCCCCCGGCTCGAGCTCGAGGACCCGACGTGTGATCGCTTCGGCGTCCCGAGCACGGTTGAGCTGGAGACAGACCAGAGCGCAGGACATCAGCAGGGTCGGGTTGTCCGGCTCGAGCGCCAGCGCCTTGCGGTAGCCGTCGAGGGCCCTCTCGGGACGCGCCGCGGAGAGATGCTCCTCGGCCCGCCTCACCCAGTCGCCGGCCTCGACGCCGATGTGCGGCAACGGCGACTCGCCCTGGCCGGAGAGGAAGCGCACCAGGTCGCGGTAGCGCATGCGCTTGGGGTTGAGCCGCTCCGCCTGCCGGAAAGCCTCGAGGGCGCGCCGGTTCCATCGCCGGTCGAGGCAAGCGAGGCCGAGCAGGTGATAGGCCTCTTCGTGCGCCGGATCGTGGCGCACCGCCTCGCGGAGCGAGCGAATCGCGGCACCGAGCTTGCCCATCTCGTAGCGGCAGCTCCCCAGGAGGAAGAGCGCTTCGGGAACCGGATCGACCGCCACCGCGCGCTCGAGCAGAACGACCGCGCGCTTCAGGTTGCCCTGCCCGGCATAGACCGCGCCGAGGCTGAAGTTGGGCAGGAACGAGTCGGGGCGCAGCGCCACGGCGCGGCGCAGGAGGTCCTGGGCGGACCCCGCCTCGCCGCGCTGGTAGTGGATCACGCCGCTGTAGAGCAGACCCTCGAAGTGATCCGGCTCGGCCTCCAGCACCCGGCGGAGATAGGCCAGGGCCCGGTCGGCGTCGCCTTCGTTGAAGTAGATCTCACCGATGAAGTACGCGAGCTCGTGATTGTCGCGGTCGAGCTTGTGCGCCGTCTCCAGAATGTCCAGCGCTCGGCGCACGTCGAGCGCGAACAGAGCGTACTCGGCGTCGAGCAGCAACTGGGCGAAGAGCTCGCGCTTCTCGCCGCGGTAGAGGCCGGCGATGCGCTCCTTCAGCTCGTCGAAGCGCTCCCGCTTCTCGAGCGCCGTGAGCTGAGCGTCCATCCGCGACTCCCAGAGGTCGCTCCACTCGTCCCGCCCGACCAGCCGCTTGCCCTCGAGCAGCTCGCGCATCGTGGCGAGCCCGGTTTCGTTGATCAGGATGTTGCGCTCCTGCCGACCCACCGCCCCGAGAAGCTGGCGCACCGTCTCCGCGGTGCGCTTGAGCGCCTCCTCGAGCACCGAGATGCGCTCCAACAGGTGCTCGTCGAAGGAGAAGTTCTCGTCCTCGCCCTCCTCCTCGAACTCCTGACTCTCCTCCGCCGGAGTACCCGAGAGCACCAGCAGCTTCTGCTGGCAGCGCTGGCAGTACTCCAACTCCTCGGGGTTCTGGGCGCCGCAGACCTGGCAGTACATGATGGGGGGTTCGCCGGTGGGCCGGCGAGCCGGTCCGTGAGCCCGTCACCGTCGGGAGGCCCGGCCGCGGCGAGCGTACGGCAAGCCCCAGGAGGGGTCAAGATATCGTCCTGGTTGGCTGGTAGTGGTCAGCGACCGACCACCCAACTACTAGTGGACATGTGGCGCAGGCGGCGGAGCCTCATCCACGTCGTCGAGCGGCTGACCCGTCTCATACCAGAGCTCTTCCCGCGTCTCGAAGTAGTCCCAGTCGAACTCTTTGATCGGGACGGTGCCGATCAGCCGATAGACCTCTCGCTCCTCACCTTCGACAGGCGTCAGGACGACGGCGTACTTCTTGAGATCGAGCTTGCCGAGATCCGCCTCCGGGTGCTCCGAGGGCTCGATCCGTATCCGGTGGGAGAAGCGAACGGTGGTCGAATCGGCCCCATGGGCGAAGTTCTGGCTGGGATAGTCGATCATGGCGTTCCAGCCGGTGGCGGCCTCCTCGACCCCACTGACCGGCCCCACCACGGCAGGAGTGGCCCGCAAGAACGCCGTGATCTCGGAAGGTTCGAGGCCGAAGATGGCGAGACCCTTCTCGCTGCTCTCTGCCGCTTGCGGCGGATCAGCGCTCGCCGGGGGCTCGCCGCCGGCAACGAGGAGGGGAGACAGAGCCGTGGCGGTAAGCCCAAGCCACAGACTGATCGTGCTGACCGGCGGCATCGTCGCGCCCCGTAGGGGTCGCCAACTCAGGGTGGTACGGCTTCGTGCTGCCCACTATCTTACCGCGACACGGCCGCGTGTGGGAATCCGGGCCCCCGGCCCCCTCGAGAAACTCAGATCGCGCCTTCGAACCAGGGCTCGCGACGGCCCAGCTTGGTGGTCAGCGCCGCACCGACTCCAATGCAGGTGGCAACCGTCCAGGCCCACAAGCCGAGCCAGGGCACGAACTTGAGGGCTCCCAGCACCACCAGGCCGACGAGCGCGGCGTTCAGGGGGGTCCAGCGCCGGCGTGTCACGGAGCGGCTGAGCCAGTGGCCCAGAGCGTGGAAGACCGCCACCTGCCCCCAGAGCTTGAGCAGCAGCGCGACAAGGACCAGCAGGGCGAGGAGCGGGAGCCCAATCATCGCGTTGACCAGAGCGCTCACGAAGACGGCGGTGAGCGAGGCCGCCAGGATCCCGGTGAGGCCGACGAGAAAGTTGCGCAGCGGGCGCTCGCTGAGGGCCGCCGAAGCGGCCAGTACCTCGCGGCCGTTGGTAGCGAAGACGAGCAAGCTCCAGGTCAGCCACGCCGCCAACAACGCCAGCTTGGCGCTTACCACCACGGCGGCGAAGGGAGAGTGGCCCAGGCTCGGGCCCTCGATCAGGACCAGCCAGGCGGAGGAGATCGTCGGATAGGCCACCGATCGTCCGTGGACGGTCGAGCCGGAAGCCGCCACGATCCGGCCTCCGAGCACGAAGACGTCTCCCTGCACCGTCGATCCGGGCTCCAGGAACGCGTCCCCTCCGAGGGCGATGAGGTCGCCGCCGATGCGGCCGGTGACGCGCACCGAACCGTTGACCGCCGCCACGTCGGACGCCGCCTCGCCGTCGACCCGCACATCGCGACCCAGCGCCACCACTTGTCGCATCGCGACGCTGCCCTGGCTGATGGACAGCGCTTCCGGCGGCTCCTCGGCAGCGAGCGACGCCGGCCCAGCGACGAGAGACAAGAGAAAGGTGAGGGTGGCTCGACTCATGGGCGCGGCCATTCGAAGGCCGCGAGAGTCTACAGCCTCCGGCTATCGCGCCGTGCGACCGCGCGAGCCTCGCCCGTTCGCCGCTCCGGGGGCGGTGCGCCGCGAGGCGCGGATCAACAGGCGAAGGAAGAGAACGTCCAGCCCGAGCACCAGCACCGCGAAGGCGCCGAGGTTCCAGGCCGAGCCACCGAGAGCGCTCTCGATCGCCGCTCCCAGGCTCTGCCACGAAGCGGTGAGCAGACCACCACCGGCCAGCAGCGAGGCGCGGAAAAGATCGAGCACCGCCCCGAGCGCTCCCCACACCGTGGGATCCGCGGCGCTCGGCGTCGCGTAGCTCACCGCGACCGCGCCGCCAAGGAGCGCCGCCAGCAGGGCCGCGGCGGCCGCCCAACTGCGTGGACTCCGTGATTCCCAGCCGGAGGCGGGTAGAGACAGCATCACTTCACGCCGGAAGCCGCGGCGGACCGCGACCCGCGAGGCTTCGAGGCGTCGCGAGAGAGCCGCGATCGCCGCGCGCTCCTCACGGCACTCGGCGCAGCCTCGCAGATGGCTCTCGAGGCGCGACTTCTCGCCCGAAGTGAGCCCTCCGTCGGCTTCGAGGTACAACCACTCGAGGAAGGTGTCGTGGTGCTCGCCGGACATGTTCATCTCTCAGTCGCCGACGAAATCGAGCAGGGTCTTCTTCAACATCTGCCGGCCGCGGAACAGCTTGTTCTTCACCGTTCCAAGGGGCATCTGTTTCAGACCCGCGATCTCCTCGTACGACAACTCTCCGTAGTGCCTCAGCACGATCAGCTCCCGGTACTCCCAGGGCAGCGCGTCGACCGCTCGTTGGATCGCGTCGCCCCGCTCGCGGTTGCGTAGATCGCCGTAAGGGCTCGGGTCGGAACTGGGGAACTCCCAGGTCCGCTCTTCGTCTCCTTCAGTTCCGGGGCGGTCGATCGAGGCGAACCGCAGCCGGCGGCGCCGGATCTGATCGATGGCCGCGTTCTGCGCCACGCGGAAGAGCCAGGTCGAGAACTTGTAACGCGGGTCGTAGCGGTCGAGAGCCTGGTAGACCTTGAGGAAGACGTCCTGGGCGAGGTCGTGCGCCTCCGCGAGATCCCGCAGGAGCCGGAAGAGGTAGTTGACCAGCCTCCCCTGATAGCGCTCGACAATCTCACCGAATAGCTCCTTCCGCCCTTTCAGTACAGCCGCAATCAACTCGGCATCGGTCGGCTGCGGCGACTCTTTCGTCATAAAACTACGGGCCTCAAAGCCAAAGGTTGCAGCGGCGGGACCACCTCACACAGGCCCCGGCAGCCGCCCTACCGGGGACGATGAAGGCGGCGGCCCACCAGGAACAGGAGGCCTCCGACCGCCAGCATCGCCACCTCGGTGCGCAGGGCACCGTAGACCAATCCCACGAACAACGCCGCCCCGACCACGGCGAGCGCGACGACTTGCAGGATCCAGCCCAGCGTTCCGGACACGGCCCCGGAGATTACCTGAACGCTCTCGCCAACCGTAGAGCCGGGTACCGGAATTGCGCTCTCAGCTCACCGCAGACCCCGGCGCGGCGGCCTGCACCTCGCTCATGCGCAGGATCCGATCGCCCTGGACGAGGAGATCCAGGATCTCCTCCCCCGACTCGACCCTCCCGAACGCCGTATAAGTCCCGTCGAGATGGGGTTGGCGCGACAGAGTGATGAAGAACTGGCTGCCCGCGGTGTCCGGGCCGCTCAGCGCCATACCCAGTGTCCCCCGAGCGTAGCGCTCGAGGTTGTACTCGTCGCGCAGGGTATAGCCGGGGCCTCCCGCTCCGTCGCCCCGTGGGTCGCCCGCCTGGACCACGAAGTCCGGGACCACTCTGTGGAAGGTCAGGCCGTCGTAGAAGCCCTGCGTGACCAGGTTGACGAAGTTGAGACAGGTCAACGGCGCCGTGGAGCAGGTCAACCGCAGACGGAGGACGCCGTGCCGGGTCTCGAGGTCGACCCGGCGGTCTTCCCGCGTCCGCGCCACCGCCTGGCGGTAGGCCGCGATCGACCAGCCGGTCTCGACCGGCCCGCTCGCCAGCCGCCCGGCTCCCAGTTTCTCGAGAGCCCCGGCGGCGGCGCGGCGGACCAGCCAGTCACGATGCCCCGCCCAGTCGAGAAGCCGGTCGATGAGCGACTCCCTCTCCTCGGGCACGCTCCGCGCGCGAGCGGCCAGGGCCGAGATTCCGGAGAGCCGGACGTCCACCAATCGCTCGGCTCCCGGGCCGTTCATGGCTTCGATGATCGCCTCTGTCGGTGCTTTCGGATGCTCGGACAACCAGGCCAGAGAGACGGCGCGCACCGCGGGGTCGGCATCCATCAGGGCCGAGAGGGCGCTCGCCGCAGCGATTCCGGGAGTCGAGCTCCCGAGGCGCGCGGTGAGCCAGGCCTCGCGCACCACGGGATGCGGATCCGCCGCCAGCTCGGCCACCCGGTCGAGGGCGTCGAGCGCGGCCGCGGCCTCGACCGAACGAGCCCGAAGCTGTGAATCGGGAGACACCATGGCCGCCGGCAGCAGGTCCAGAGCGCGCTCATCGCCGCCGCGCGCCAGCGCCAGGAGGGCCACCTCCCGCTCTCGCCCCTCGCCGCTCGTGAAGCGCTCGGCGAGGACGGCGGCGAGCTCCGGGTCACCCAACCAGGCCGGCGTCGCTTCGATAGCGGTGATCCGCACCCCGGGCAGCGGATGGTCGAGCAGCTCGAGGATCGTCGGCAGGGTGCGCCGTGGCGGCAACGCCCGGCCCTCCGCGGCCAGTGCCGCCAGCCCCCGCAGGGCCTGGATCACCGGTCCCGCCGCGGGGTCCGCCAACCGACCGACCAGAGCCTCGGCATCCGCGGCGGTGCCGGCCTGGCCCAGCCCCCTGGCTCCCCAACCTCGCAGCCAGGGATCCGGGTCCTCGAGCAGGCCGCGCAGCACCTCGCGACTCTCCGGCCTCGCCTCGCGCGCCAGGGCGTAGGCCGCCCAGCGCACCTGATCCGGATCGCCGGTGGCGAGCGCTCGCCGCGCCGCCGGCGCCCGGTCCGCCGCCGCGAAGCGGAAGAGGCTCGGGAGCAAGCGCTCGCCGCGCCTGGCCTCCGGCAGCGCGAGGAGTCCCGCCTCGACGGAGGCGAGAGGCGTTTCGAGGCGGGCCAAGGCCTCGATCACCCGGCGGCCGGTCTCGAGGTCGTGATCACCCACCGCCGCCAACAGTGCCGGTACCGCACTCGGCCCCTTCACGAAGCCCAACGCGAACGCCGCGCGACGCCGCACGGCGGGCGCGGGATCCTGCAGCAGACCCTCGAGCGTGGGCACACCCCGGGGGTCGCCGATGCGGCCCAGAGCCAGCGCCAGCTCGGCGCGAATCGCTTCGCGCCCCTCCGCGAGCCGGCGCACGCTGAACGGCTCGTACATGCGGCGATCGGCGAGCAGCAACAAGGTGCCGGGATCCTCCGCGATCTCAGCGACCGATCCCGGACCCGGCGATCGCGGACCCGACGCCAGGCCGCCACAGGCGGTCAGAAACAGAGCGAAGGGAAGGAGAAGGAAGATCGGCCGGAGAGGCGAGTGCATGGTCACAGGAGCGCGAAGCGCGCCCCTCAGACCCCGACCGACAGGCGGTAGGCGAGAACCGGCGGCAATCCCGCCTCCTGGATGCGTCGCTGCGCCACCTCGACCGGGTAGTCCACCCGGCGCCAGTGGAGCAGCCCCGCCTCGCTGTCGTAGATGGCGAAGGCGGCGCGCGGATCCCGATCGCGGGGCTGGCCCACGGAGCCGGGATTGAAAAGGTACTGCCGTCCGGGCACCAGTTCGAGGTCCTCGCCGCCGCCCTTGAGCACCGAGAGTTCGAGCTTCGAGCCGTAGCGGGCGATCATCATCGGCAGGTGGGTGTGCCCGAACAGGGTCAGCGGCCGCTGCTCGAGCTCGAACAGTTCGGCCGCCTGCTCGAGCGACAGGAGGTACTCATCCTCGTCTCGCGGGGTCCCGTGGCAGATCACGGCGCCACTCTCGGTTAGGACCGGGCCCTGTTGGAGCCCGCGAACGTACTCGAGGTTCTCCTCCTTCATGGCGTCGCGCGTCCAGCGGGCGGCGGCGAGCGCCACTTCGTTGAAGTTCTCGCCGTCCTCGATCGCCGCCACCACCTTGTCGTGGTTGCCCCGGATCACGTGCTCCGGTTTGACCCGCTCGCGCACCGTCTCCACCACCTCGTCCGGTCCGGCCCCGTAGCCCACCAGATCTCCCAGCACGAGGAGGTCGTCGAACCCCTCCTCGGCGGCCCGTGCCAGCACCTCCTCGAGGGCGTCGGAGTTGCCGTGGATGTCCGCCAGGATCAGGTATCTCACCGGCCCTCCTCGAGTAGCCGCAGAATCCGCCGCGCCACCTCCTCGGGGCCCTCCACGGATTCCACGTCCACTTTCAGGTCCGCCGTCCGGTAGCCGGGCAACCGGGCCTCGTAGAGCGCGGTTGCCTGGTCGCGATCCGCGAGCAGGGGGCGTGCCGGTCCCGACGGGTCGCCAAGCCGTTCGAAGAGGTCGTCCAGGGCGGGATTGAGCCACACCGAGACCCCTCCGTGCCGCAAGAGCTGAAGGTTGGCCGGCACGGTGACGGTGCCGCCCCCGGTGGCGATCACCGCCTCTTCGATCTCCAGGGTGCGCTCGAGCTCGCGGCGCTCGAGCGAGCGGAAGCTCGCCTCCCCGCCGCGCTCGAAGATCTCGCTGACCGTGAACCCCGAGCGGCGCTCGACTTCGCGGTCGAGATCGAGAAAGGGAACGCCGAGCTCTCGGGCCAGGCACTCCCCGACCGTGGTCTTGCCCGCGCCCATGAAGCCGGTGAGGTAGATGCGCATCATGCCCGCGGTGCCGCAGCCTCCGGCTCCCTCCCCTTCTCACCCTCGTGGCGTATCGCGCGCACCAGCAGGATCAGGAATCCACCCCAGACCAACGCGCAGACGCCAACCATCATGCCGATCGCGAGAGAGCTCATCGCTTCGCCTTCCCTTTCACGAACCCGCCTCCTGGCCCGCCATCCTACGCGCCAGCCAGCGATTGAACAGCAAGAGCAGGACGACGGCGGTCACGATCTGCAGCAGAACGGTGCCGGCGCTCTCCGCGCGGAAGGGATCGAGCCAACCCTCCGGATCCCAGCCCCGTGCCTGCCAGAGCCACCAACCCATGAGGACCACGGCTTCGATCGGCACGATCACCGCGACCGCCACGTTCCACCACCGGCCCAGGCGCAGATCGCAGCCCTCCGCGTTGACCACTTCGGTGCGCAGGCGGTCGATGCCGAAGGCCCGCGCCCCGATGGCGAAGAACAGACCGGAGAGCATCAGGCCGACGCCCCACACCCAGTCCTGATTGTGCAGGAAGTCGAGTGACAGAGCCGAAGGGAGACCGAGCAGCAGGCCCGCGGCCCCGACGCAGATCACCGCCTGCCGGCGCGCCATGCCGCCGTCGATCAGCACGCGGCTGGCCAGCTCGATCATCGAGATGAGGCTGGTCAGCGCGGCGAAGCTCAGACCCAGGAAGAACAGGGTCATGAACAGGCCGCCGGCCGGCATCTGAGCGAAGAGCTTCGGCATCCAGATGAAGGTCAGGCCCTCGTTGCCCGCGCCCACGATCTGCTGGCCGGCTCCGGGGTCGAGCGCGAAGACCGTGCACAGCACCATGATGCCGGCGAGGAGGGAAACCGAGTTGTTGCCGAAACCGATCAGGAAGGCGTTGAGCGGAACGTCCTCGCGCACCCGCATGTAGATCGCGTAGGTGAGGATCAGGCCCCACCCGGCACCGGTATCCCAGGCGTTCTGGGTGAGGGCCTCGAGCCAGATCCGCGCCTTGCCGAGGTCCGACCACTCCGGGCGGAAGAGAAACTCGAGGCCGCGCTCGGCTCCGGGCAGGGTCACCGCCCGCACCGCCAGGATCACCACCAGCGCGAAGAGGGTCGGAATCAGTATCTTGGCCACGCGCTCGATGCCGCGCACGCCGTGCAGGACGACCCAAAGGCCGAGGCCCAGGGCCAGCGCGTGAGTGGCGACCGGCATCCACGAGCCGGTGTAGCTCTCCCAGAGCGCGGTCGAGTCGGTCGACGCCAGCTCGCCGGTCAGCGAGGCGAAGAGGTAGCGCAGGCACCAGCCGGCGACCACCGAGTAATAGAACATGATCGCGGTGGCGCAGAGCGCCACCCAACCACCCATCCAGGCGAACCCTTTGCCCGCCAGGCGGGCGAACGCTCCCACCGTACCCAGCCGCGCGCGCTTGCCGAACGAAAACTCCACCACCATGAGCGGTACCGACCAGATGAGCAGGAAGACCACCCAGGCGACGAGGAAGCTGCCGCCACCGTTCGAGGCCACGACTCGTGGAAACCGCCAGATGTTGCCGGTTCCGACCGCCATGCCGAGGGTCGCCAGCACCAGCCCCCACCGGCTGGCGAAGTGTTCACCCGAGCTCATAAGCCTCCTCCGCCCGCAGCAGACGGCGGCAGTTGTTCGCCACGTCGCCGCGGCACACCGCGCCGATCATCGCCGCGGTATCGGCTCCCGCCGCCCATACGCTCGCCACGTTCTCCGGGCCGATGCCACCGATCGCGGCGATCGGCTTGCGGGTCAGGCGGCGCGCCTGCCGCAAGCCCTCGAGCCCGACCACCGGGTCGGGATCGGCCTTGCTCTCGGTGGCGAAGACCGGGCCCACGGCGATCAGGTCGACCGCGTGGTCCTCGGAAGCCTGGGTCACCTGATCGAGATCGTGGGTCGAAGACCCGATCCAGCGCTCGCCGACCACCCGTCGCGCCGCCAGCGGCGGCAGGTCGCCCCGGCCGACGTGAAGGCCGGCCACCGGGAACAGGCTCACGACGTCGGCCCGGTCGTCGATCCACAGCTCCGCTCCACTCCCCTCGAGGCGCCGACAGCAGGACTCGACGGCGTCGTAGAGCTCGTCGTCACCGAGGCGCTTGGCGCGGATCTGAATCCAGCGCACCCCGGCGTCCGCCATCGCGCCGACCGCGTCGGGTAGCCTCCGCGGAGCCAGCGTCTCGGCGTCGGCGATGGCGTAGACCCTCGGCACGGAGAGCGGTTTCAAGCGCCCTCCTCCGCCGTCCGCGCCCGCCGGGCGCTCTCGTCGAGGAAGCGCTCCATGAAGCGCGTCGACAGATCGCCAGCTTGGAACCTCCGATCCCTGACGATCTTCTGATGCAAGGGGATCGAGGTCTTGATCCCTTCGATGACGAAGAGACCGAGCGCTCGATCCATCCTGGCGATCGCCTCGTCGCGCGTGCGCCCCGAGCAGATCAGCTTGGCTACCAGCGAGTCGTAGTGTGGCGGCACGACGTAGCCCTCGTAGATGTGGCTGTCGAGCCGCACCCCGGGCCCGCCCGGCGGATAGAAAGTGGAGATCCTCCCTGGCGACGGCGTGAACCGTTCGGGGTCTTCGGCGTTGATCCGACACTCGATGGCGTGCCCTCGAGCGGTCAGCCCACCGGGCCAGGTCAACTCGAGTCCCGCGGCCACCTCGATCTGCATCTTCACGAGGTCGAGTCCGGTGA
>Ga0214472_10006360_pt1 | contig 12381 bp, 11 predicted proteins | sample RVTome_6_FD_207662 | JGI IMG/M metagenome (GOLD analysis project Ga0214472, IMG submission 207662) | Soil microbial communities from uranium-contaminated site in the Upper Colorado River Basin, Wyoming, United States - RVT140D175 | ecosystem: Environmental > Terrestrial > Soil > Contaminated >... | reverse complement strand
TGGCCCGCTTTACCGGATTGACCCTGTAAAAGGAGAACCGTGGGTTTGCAACGACATGCATGTGCTGACGTTGGTCCACGCGTCAACCGGTGATGTCATCGACATTCCTCTCGACGAGTGGCTTGCGGCGTCAAAAACATTCCGCCACGTTCATAAGCAATTCAGTGTTGGTGTCGACGAGTTTGAAAACGCCCCTGAAGCACCACTAGTCGATCCCTACTTCTTGGGACTCTGGTTTGGCGATGGGACAAAGGCTGAGAGGTCGCCCGGTCAGCTTCTTCGGATTGAGGTTACGAAGCCGGATCCTGCGGTTGCAACAGAGTGTGAGCGTATCGCCGTTGCTTGGGGAATTAGATGCCGGACCGATGACGCAAACGGAACCCAGTGTATGGCCTATCATCTGGTTGGCGAGAAAGGCAGGTCTAACCCTCTTCTCGACGCAATGCGCAGGTGCGTTGGGCCGCACCAAGTTGTTCCGGACGAGATCATTAGAGGTTCTCGTCAGACACGCCTTGCCTTTTTGGCGGGATTCTGTGACGCAGACGCAGAACTCGCCTCGAAGTGCTTTGTCATCACCCAGAAACGCAGCGATTGGGCACGCGCGGCTTGGTGGATCGCACGATCTCTAGGTTTCTGCGCGACCATTACGCAACGATCAGCCAGCAATCAGGACGGATTCGAGGGTGAATACTGGGTTGTGGTAATCAGTGGTCATACAGATCGGATTCCGACACGGATTCCGCGTAAGCAGGCCGAACTGCGTAAGCAGAAGAAAGACGCCTCTCGGACAGGGATCAAGGCGACGTCCATTGGAGAAGGTGACTACTTCGGCTTTACGCTCGACGGCGACGGACGATTTCTGCTCAGCGATTTCACTGTCACCCACAACACTTTCCTGTCTCTGGAGATTGCTAGACACTTTCAAACGCCGATAGTTGTTCTCGTTCACAAGGGCGACATGATCGACAACTGGGTTGAGCACGCAGAAGCTCATTTAGGGGTACCTCCTGGTGATGTAGCGATCATCAAAGAAAGCAGCTACATCGAGAACAAGCCTGTCACAATCTGCTCGATCCAAACTCTCCTATCGCGAGAGTTCTCTGATGATTTCTATGCCCAGTTTGGGTTCGTCATCGCAGACGAGTGCATCGCGGGTGATGCCTTGATCGAGACCGATCAGGGTCAAGTTCCGCTGTCCGAGATCCCAACTTCGGGTGCCACTCAGGTGCTATGTTATGACGAGCACTTTGAGCAATGGACCTTCCGAAGGATACTTCGATGGATCCCGCAAGGTCGCAAGAAAACGTTGACTGTGACGACGAGGGCGGGGCGGATCCGATGCACTCCAGATCACCTGTTCCTGACGCAGCGAGGGTGGAGGGAGGCACAGAAGATACAACCCGGCGATCTGATCTACACACCTGTGAATGCGACCGACCATCCTGCATGGACTACAAGTTTCCGGCAGATTATGAGCGTGACCGTAGACCAGGGTCCTGGGGTCCCCGTATTCGACCTGGAGATTGAAGAGCACCACAATTTCGTTGCAAATGGAATTCTTGTTCACAATTGTCATCATTACGGAGCCGCGCAATGGTCCAAGGTGATTGGCCGATTCCCTGCTCGCTATCGATTGGGGATCTCTGCTAACCCAATTCGAGATGATGGGTTAGACCCGATCATCCGTTGGAATTTTGGCAAAGTCGCCTTCGGAATCTATAAGCCTGTCTCGGAGAAGCTCCCGCTTGTATGCCTGACACGGTGGACGCCAGACGTTCCCTACAAGGAGGGGAGCTATCACGACTTCAAAGAGGTCTTCACAGAAGAAGGGTCTCGGTGGGTCAAGGGACGCGCTAACGCTATGAAATATGCCAAAGTCCTCTCGATGGACACGCGCCGTAATTCATGGCTCGTCGGGAAAATCATTGACGCCCGTTCTAAAGGACGAAGAGTCTTGATCTTCACGAAACTTCGTGCCCATCTTGAGGTGCTGCACGATGAGTTCGTAGTACGCTGGACCAAGGCGATGTTGGACTCTGGCGGAGATCCAAAGGCAACGAAGATCGTGAAGCTTTGGGGAGGACTGAAAGATCGAGAACTTAAGGCGGCTATGAAGGGCGACGTGACCTTCACTACTTATGGCTTCTCCAAGGAAGCAACTAATCTTTCGCAGAAGGACACGCTTGTATTGGCAACGCCAGCAGGTGATCCATTACAGACAGTAGGTCGTTTGCGCGACAAGGGATCACCAGATCGTATGTCGTTTTTCGTGCTCGATCCGTTTGAGGGCAATAAATACAGCTTCAAGAAGGCTATGGAGCGAGGTTGGGCTTATCGGAACCTCGGCATTGAGGTAAAGAGATACGAGCAGAAGCGATGAGTAATAGCAAATTCGTTCAATGGTGCACCTCAAATCCGGACGGCTACGCAGAGCTTTTGAGCCGACGCCGGAAGAATTACGCTGACGATGAAGACGCCCGAAAGAGGCAACTAGCGCACAACGCTGCGTGGCGTGAAAAGCAGAAACAGCGTAAGTCTCGTAAAAAGAGAACGCCCAAGCCTAAGATGTTCACAATCAACGGCCAGAATGTTGAATGCTGGAGCGTCGGCCGTATGACAGAGTTTCTCGGCATCAGCAAGCAAACTATCACCAACCTGGAAGACTCGGGAACGATCCCAACCAATCACTACGTGTGTCCCAGTCGACGCAGGTGGTGGCCAGCAGCGTTTGTCCACTGGATGAGACCGTTCTTCCAATCTCGTTTTCCTGCTGAAGGCTCGGGAATCTCCGCACAGGAGTTCCATCGCCGGGTATGGACTGGATGGGGAGAAGAACAGGTCAGAGGCGCCATCCCCATTATGGCCGTCTCGAAGGTGATGGAGGTCGGACGTGAGCAGGATTCAGTTGAAGGCGCAGGATCGTAAGAAGCTGAAGCGACTGGCCCAGCCCTCCAAGGTAAACGGCAAAGTAAACGGCAATGGTCAAAGTAATGGCCATGTCCACATCAAAAGCAACGGAAACGGGAGAGCACCTGTGGTTCAGAAGAAGAAGGCGTCCGCTAAGGACGAGAAGGTCATCGAGCAGCCGGTTACGGTTCGAGTCCTTCGTACCGTTCGCAAGCGAGGGCCTGACGGAAAGGTGGTCACCGCCGGTCTCGACCAGGAGAACCCTAACCAGAAGCCTGGTGAGCCCGGTGATGAAGTCGATCTCGAAACCATCGAGGTTCGTAGGTTCGTCACGGAGCCGGCTCAGGTCCGCTTCCATTTCGACATTAGTCGAAACGCACACTTCCAGTCAGCGAGGGTGGGTATCGCAGTGACGATTCCCTGCTACGTGGAAGAGATTGACGACGCGTGCGCAGAGGCGAAGGAGATCGTGCTCAATCGTATGCGACCGGAAACCAAGGCCCTCGATGACGTCATTGATTACCTGGTCAAGCAACGCGTCAAGAAGGATCGTGAACTCAACGACAAGGGGATCGCGTAATCCGTGGCAAAACGAGCAACGAAGAAGACCGCCAAGAAGAAGAAGAAGAAGACTGACAAGCGCACAAGCAAGTGTGGGAAGTGCGGTGGTGCAGGTCATAACGCTCGATCATGCTCTGCGGACGGCGTAGCCGTGCTCGACGATGAGATTGGCACGGTCGAAGTTGTCGATGACGCCGAGCCTATCGAGCCACCTGGACCTAGCGAAGTTGAAGAGGCTGAAGAGGCTGAAGAGGGTCTAACAACGACCTCCATCGACGCTGGTCCACCACCATCGACCAAAAGAAAGGCCAAGGAGCAAACGCCTGAGGATGTCTTCGAACTGGATACAGTTCGTGCCTCGGAACTGGTGAAGGACCAGGAGCCCGCGGGGAGGGAAGAGCCACCACCGGTGGATCACTCGATTCCGGCGCCCGGCCTCAAGCTGACCACGCCTAAGAAGAAGAAGAAGCGTTCCAAAGCTGAGTTGGCCTTCTGGTCGGCTACGGAGAAGAAGTTGGCCCCAGGGGCTCTAGCCGAGGCTGGGAATCTGTCGCTCGACATTCCTCGCATTAGCTCGGGCAACTTCGGGATCGACGTCGGCCTCTATGGAGGACTCCCTCAGGGACGGTTCATTCGAATCACCGGGCTACCAAAAGCATCCAAGACGGGCTTCTGCCTGAACACGGTCTCGCAGTATCAACTACACCACTGCTCGGAGTGCTTCGGACCCAAGGCTCTCTGCAAGTGTGACTCAGACGTCCCGGACGTGCTGTGGATCGATATCGAGCATCGGCTCGCGTCAATGCTGCGCTGGGTCAAGGGTCACGGCGTGAACCTTGAATGTATGCGGATCATGGGGCCGCCAACTGGTCAGAACGTCGTGGATCTCGTGGATCACGTCATTCGATCAGCACCGCAGGCTAAGACCGGTCTGATCGTGCTTGACAGCATCGCTCACATCACCAGCCAAGATGAGATCAAAAAGGCGACGCTGGACGGTATCACCATTGGGCGAAACGCCATGCTGATGAACGCCGCCTGGCGCAAGTGGACGTCGGCCTTCCACAGCTTGGGGATCGATAATCCCTATAAACCCACAGTCCTCGCGATCAACCAGATTCGACACAAGGTCGGACAGAACTACGGGTGCTTCCACAAGGACACTCCGGTCATGTTTGCGGACGGCTCACAAGTTCCCATTCGGGAGGTGGTCGAAAAGCGGCTCGAAGGTCCCGTCCTCTCGTGGGATGGATCCAAGGTTGTTGAGCACAAGATCATTGGTTGGCACGACAATGGTCTTCTCAACGACGATGAAGAGTGGCTGACGTTCCGTGTTCGAGGAACCGGTGGGCGTCGCGGCGCCATGGGGTTCACATGCACACCCAACCACGTTCTCGTCAATGGAGATGGATTCGAGGTTTCTGCCGCAGACGTCAGAGTGGGCGATAAGCTCATGTCCTGGTACGAGCATCGGGAGCATGCCCGAGGAGATCAGATCGCAGAGGTTTCTCTGGAAAAGAATCGCGTGCTGATCGCTACTGAGGTGGTCAAGGTCCACAAGTCGAAGCGGAAGGCGCTGGCTAGGCGAAAGTACGACCTTGCCATTGAAGAAGACAGCTTCTATCTAGTGGGTGGGGATTCTCGCGGGGTGGTCGTCCATAACTCACCGGAAACGATGCCCGGCGGCATGGGCCAAGGATACGCCTCTACCGTGGATATCCGATTCTCGGCTGGAGCGCCTAGTTTCGTCATTTACGACGAGAAGAAGGAGAAGTTCATCGTCAAGCAGAAGGCTTACAAGAGCACGTTTAAGCCTCAACCGGATCAAACGCCGGACTTCATCACGGTTAACTGGCGCGTAACTGCCTCAGGACACTGCCCTCCGGGTAGAAGCGGGGAGTTTAACTATTGGCTGAAATCTGCCCATGGTCACCGGTGCGGAGACCCCGACAATGGGCTACAGTTGTGGGAGTACTGCAAACGGTACGACCTCATCGAAGTGGAGGGTCACGCGAAGAGGTTGTTTGGAAACGAAGCTCGCACCTTCGATGAACTCAGGGAGTTATTCCGTGCCGACCCTAAGGCACAACGGAAAGCCTGGGTGAAGCTCATGGGGTTGCTATCAGATGACGACTAAGACGAACAAAACCGTTACCTACTTTGATCCGTCACAGGGGCGTATCGTGGCCAAGAATCTCTTTCCATTCACCCATCCTCCTGCGGCTAACACGTTGCCATCGGGGGCGACGGTTCAAGAGATCGACTCTGCTGAAGACCTCAAGACGATGTGGAACAAGTCCTTGATCTCGGATCTTGCCTCACCACTTGCTCAGCACGGGCGAGGGATTCTTCAGAGCGAGCTTCTCAGGGTGATCGTTGACGCGTCAGAGCGGGAAGCCATCGACACGCTCTGTAGCACTCATCATTTTAATGATGACAGGCTACTGAAGCTGATCGGTCGTTTGGTAGGCGAGATTGATCATCAGCGTGAGAAACAAGAGAAGACCGTGACCAAGCGAGAAAATCTCCTTCATGAGAAGGAAATGTGGCTGCAAGAGAAGCAGCGACTCAAGGACGAGAACAAGGCACTCCTTGTAGACGTGCAGTCGATCATGCAAGAGCGCGACAAGGCGCTCAAGTTTTCTGACTACAATGCTGATTCGCTGCGAGCACAGGTGGCCGACCTTCAGAATGCGTTGGCTACTGCGGTCGTTGCCGTCGAGGCGGACCGTGAAGACCTTCGACGAGACGCGGCTCGAAACATCGAGATCGCTTTGACCGAGTATGAGAGTGCCGTTGTAGGTAAACTCGGATCGGTAGCTGCCGAACACAAGGTAGTCATGGACGAGAACAGAAAGCTGAAGGAGGAGTTGAGCGCGACGCGTGAGCTTCTCAGTCAAACCAACGCACAGGTGCAAAAGGAGAGTGTGATGATGAACGAGATTCAGAACAACAACGTCGTGGTCGAAGTCGTGGACGAACTGCGTGCCGGTGATGAGGTCTACTGCAAGGTGTCCGGTGAGGGACCCTTCGTCTTGATGACCCAGGTCGACGAGGCTGTGGTCGAATACGCCAACCCGATCAGCAACAAGCGCAACAGCTTCAACTGTGGCAAGCTGCCGATCCATAACGCCTGGCTTGTCCGGTGCAAGGACGGCACCATGCGGACGCTCCCGGCACCTGCCCTGACCAAGGCTCGCCCCAAGAGCAGCTTCTCCTTGGGCGGCATCAAGAGCCTCGTCACGTCAGACGTGACGGCTAAGCTCTTCCAGGCAGCGATCTGGGCCGCCATGCTGACGCTTCTCTACATGCGTAGCTAATCCTCACGGGTTCGGCAACGATCTGGGCGTTTCAAAGATACGGCGGTCGTGTTTCACGACCGCCGTTGTCTTTGCCCTACGGACAAGGTGATCCATGGGCGGACCGAACTTCTTGAATCGACCAGATGGGCCTCGGCCGAACAGCGGCGGCCCAGCTTATCTGGATCGGAAGGACGGCGTTGATTGGAACAGCCACGAGAACGACGTTGCGAAGCGATCCGGCGGTATGCGTCGGGCGGCGTCTGGGGCGGCTCCAGGAAAGCCGGCGGATACCGTCGATCAGCACTACCTTCGTGAATGTAAGGCGACTCATGGTGCTGGGATAACCATTAAGGGAGGTTGGCTCAAAAAGATCACCCACGAAGCTCTCCCCAGGGGTATGACCCCGTTAATTGAAATTCGAGTCGCTGGTCAGGAGACGCCCACTCCAACCGATTGGGTGTTGATCCCTGCGCAGGAGTTCGAGATCTTGCTCGAACGGCTCAGAGCGCAGGATAGTTAATGAATCTTTCAGACGTCTTCGACGATGATGACGAAGCAGCCGAGGCAACGGCGGTAAAGCTGCCCCCTCCGCCCATTGATGGAGACTTCGCTGACGACCTTCGAGAGGATTTTCTCGACTGGCTGGTTAACGGAAAAGGTGAAGAGCCTCCGCGCGCTCCTGGGCTCCATTGCTCGTCTCTTTGGCGGACATGCCCGCGCGTGCCGCTTCTTGAGAAGAAATACGCCGAGTATCTCATTGTCGATAAAGATACTCCTGGCCAGCGATTGACCTATGACGTCGGTCACGCGCTGCACGCCATGATGCAGAACGGATATCTGGGTGAATTCGGGCGTCTGTATGGCAACTGGATCTGTCTCTCGTGTTCGCCTGGTAAGGACAACGAGCCCGTCATCGTCCATGAAGGAACGCTTCCGCGTAACTGCCCAAAATGTTCTGCGCCGTGGCGCTATACAGACGGCACCAACAACATTCTCTACGCTGAGATGTTTGTTGAGGACAACGTCCTCAAATACTGCGGCCACTGCGACGGTATTATGCTCTCGCGTGAGGGGCACAGGTTCGTCTTCGAGTTCAAGACGATCAGTCCATCACAGTACAAGGGCCTCAAGCAACCTAAGCATGAGCATGTCATTCAATGCCACGCCTACATGCACGCCCTAGGTCTTGACCAGGCTGTAGTGCTCTATCTCGATAAGGGAAGTCAAGCGGATTGGCGAAAGCTAGCTACGGGCTGGGTCTCCCCCAACCCGCACATCAAAGTCTTCTCAGTCAAGTTCGATCACGAACTCTGGGGTAGCATGCGCACTCGGATCGAAGAGTATCACAAGGCCGATGAGATCGCCAAGAAGCTCCCGGTCATAGAGATCGATGACATCAACAAGTTCGCTCGGGTCTGCACCCACAAGGGTTGCGATATGGCGGGTGACTGTAGTGCCCGGGACATGTGCTTCGCAATATGAGCAAGCTACGAATCGGTGGTGGTGACCCAGGCTTCGCCAACGTGGGCTTCAGCATGGTCGACCTCTTCCCTGTTGGCGCCTCAGATCTTCTTGCAGTTAAGTCGGTTACGACCGAGAAGGGCAAGGGCAAGATCAAGCTGATCGACGACGAGCTTCGTCGTATCCACGAAATCGAAGACGATTTCATTGCGTTCATCGATGAATGGCAGCCAGACGTTTGGGCCATGGAGGAGCCAGGCAAGTGCCTCATGATGCGAGAAGGAAAGTGGCAGACCAACCCGTCGCTCCTTCGCACGTCGTGCTTGATGTGGGGCGCCGTCTCTGGGATTTGCCGTGCCCGCGGGATCTACATCGTCAAGTACACCTCTCAAGAGATCAAGAAAGCGATCTGCTCCTCCAATAAGGCGTCGAAACTTGAAATGGAGAAGGCGATCAAGGCGCTCTATCCCACGTTCAAGGGCTGGCCTACGACTAAGAAGGTTGAGCACGTTGTTGACGCCGTGGGCGCTGCCGTCACTGCCTTCAAGGAACCGTTCGTGATGACGCTCATGCGCAGTCTTGACGCACGGAAGTGACTACGGGTATGGAACCAGAGCACGAGGATCACCTCTCCTATCGTCCACCCGCCTTGTCGCCAGAAGTCTTGCTGGACGAGTCCATGCTTCCAGCATCGATGGCGATCTACTCCTTCGAGATTCCAGAAGGAGACTCGCCTGAGGAGATCCGTGATCGAATCAAGGTGCTCAAGACGGTCACCGAGAGTTGCTACATGCGACTCGCGCACGACCTCTGGAAGTGCTTTCATCGCAAGCTCTACGTGGGTTACGGCTACGACACGTTCGACGACTACGTTGCGGAAGAGGTTGGGATCAGTCGAGATCGTGCCTACAAACTTCGTCGAATCTATGCGGTGTTGCATCTCAAGTGCGACATCCCTACTTACGAAATCGAAAAGGCTGAGCGCGCTCGCGTTGAAATGATCCTGCCTATTGTGGATCGCAACAACGCTCGTAAGTGGCTGGACGATGCCAAGAAGCTTCCTTACAAGACGCTGAAGAACAAGCTTGCCGAGGACCGGACGCGAAGATCCAAGGTGGAGCCAGAGCCCACGGACCCAACAAAACCGCCCCCAACTACACCAGTTAGGATCGCGTGCGAGAGCCCGCGGGCTGGGTCCGAGACTGAGAGCATGCCTTTCGTCAAACGGACGTTCCGTCTACCGGAAGACGGTGACTCTCTGTTGACCGAGGCGCTCGCTGTGGCGCAGCGAACTACTAAATCGCATAGCGACGCCTTCAACCTGATCTGCATCATCCAACAATTCCACGCACACAACCTCACGCTGGAGGGTAAGAAAGATCCTCGCAAGGGCTACTGGACCCGATGGATGGAAGAGATCTACGGGGGTAGATTCCTGCACATCAAGAACGACGAGGCGTGGGCTGTTTTGGCCGACGCCGTTGAAAAGCACCCGCACCTCTTTGGTATCGGTAAACGAGGAACTCAAGATGACCAACGCGAACGCGACGACGACACCTGCCAAGAAGGCGAAGACCAAGAAGAGGAATCGTAAGGTGGAGACCTTCGTTCTGGCTTGGGTCACCGAGACCGCAGCGGTGCTCGATGACAACGGCAAGGAGATCCCGAACTCAGCCCGACGTTGCTACGTCGAAATGGACATGCCGCCCGGCATGGACGAGGCCGACAAGCGCAGTCGTGACGCAATCAAGCGAGCGTGCTACAAGGCCGTCTACGAGGATGGGCTCACCGAATATGGCAACAAGAATCTCGGTGTTTTCAAGTACGACGATTTCTTTTCAGTCGAGTTCGAACGGGTCACTGTGACCAAGCTTCTGCCTCCCGAGAAGGCCGAGAAGGTCCGCGCCGAAAACGGCAAGGACTGCGTCACGTCCGCCGACGAGGACGAGGATGAAGATGAGGACGAGGACGAAGAGGAGACCGAGGATGACGCCGTTGAGGCGCCCGAAGAAGCTGGTGACGTCGCTACCAAGGACGCTGCTGAGCCTGCCAAGGTCTAGCCTCTTGTGAGCGTTCCGCTCGAAAAGCTCTGCCAGATCGTAAAGACGTGCAAAGCGTGCTCTCTCCATAAGGGTCGCAAGAACGCGGTCTTTGATTGCGGTAAGTCGATCTCTCCCCTCATGATCGTGGGCGAGGCACCAGGCGAAGAAGAAGATCGTACCGGCCTTGCCTTTACCGGTAAGGCCGGTAAGCACATGAAGCGTCTCTTACGCGCCGCGCGTGTACCAGACGACAGCTACTACTGTACACACGTCATCAAGTGCAGACCTGAGAAGGATCGCTTCCCGGACGGAAAGGAGGCTACGACGTGCCGTAACTTCCTGGACGACCAGGTGAAGCTGATTAAACCGAAAGCGGTCATTGTTTGCGGAAAGGAGGCGCTCAAGTATCTGCTGCTCTGGAAAACGCATGAAGAGCCTGAGCCGTTCCACCCGTGGATCAATCGAATGTTCCGGCGGCGGGATCTCTACGGGGAGATCATATTCCTAGTCTGCTACCACCCTGGCTACCTCATGAAGGCCAAGATCGAAGAGGACGAAGAGGCTTGGGTCCAGGCGGTTGCGCAGCTATGGACCTATTGCGAGCACAAGCGCGCTGGGACACCACCGGCGCCTGTTTCGTTCGAGGAGATTCGATCTGCGCCGAAGGTTCCTCGTATGGGTCGAAATCTCTTTGGTAAGGATCGAGGGCGTATCCTGTAGGCGATTCAAGGATTTAGGCGGTTACTAGACTTAGATCTTTTCGCCTAACGCTGATCGTAACGCATTGAGAGTAAAGGGATTACATCGATTTACTATTGAATTGACTATTCAAGTGGCGTGGCTAGTATGTAGGAGCAGAGAAGATCAGCTTCGCACCGCTAGCCTTGGAAAGACGACACCGCTATGGACTCCTTCTTTAAGCCACTCAAAGGTCCCCGCGCACTCACACCTTGGTTCGATATCACACGCGCCTCTCCCGTCGAACTCCAACGCATGTTCGACCGGTTCCGCTCTCGTCACCGCAAACTCGCCAAGGCAGAGAAGCTCCTGCGGGAAGTGCGTGCGTTGCCCGAAGACCAGCGCCATCCTCTTGCGGTCGACAACTTGACCGCCCGGCGTGACAACGCCTTGGCGCACCTCACTTTCTCGGAGCAGAACCTTCGGAACCATCTCAAGTTCGCTGTTGCACGCTACGATGGCACGCTCGATGAGATCAAGCCGCTCGCCAACGGGAAGACGCGTCCTGGTCGCGCTCAGAAGAACCTTGCCGATGCCCGTGCCAACGTTCGCTACTACAATGCCGCCATTGACGAGTTTTGCCTCGCAGCCGCAGCAGCCGCGGGTTCTTGGAAGCGCACTGTGTGTGGCGGCGGAAAGCCCTGCGCAGAGTATCGGTCCGGCAAGACCTTGATGAAGAAGGGCAACAAGCAGATTGTTGCCTGCAAGCACGTCATTGCCGATCACGCCCGTAAGCCCATTGCCGGTCACACCGGCAGTGAAGAAGCTGCTGTGGCGTTGATTGCGCACGCCAAGCCTGTGATCGACGTCATGAAGCGGAAGTCGGTGCGTGAGGACGAAGTTGCCGAGCAGTTGGCCTGGATCGAGGTCATCGAAACCGCCGCCAAGTTCGATCTTGCGAACGGCAAGCACGCTCGATTCAACACCTTCTACACTTGGTGGGCCCGTCGTGCGACCCAGGTTCGTTCGGCCAATGACTGCCCGCCCGGGAAGACCCGAATCAAGGGCAAGATCATCGCTCGTGGAACCCTGCACGTTGAAGAGGGCGAGGGCGATAGCGCTCGTTATCACCCCACGGTCACAGATGAAGACAACTCCGCGAAGGAGGCCGTTCTCCTGGCGCTCAGCAAGCTCAGTGAAGAGGAGCAGGAGATCGCCACGCTCACGCTCATGGGCGACGTCAGTCTTCGGAAATTGGCAGAACAGAAGGGCTGCACAGTTCATCACATCCGGAAGTTGAAGACCGAGGTGACCGAGAAGCTTCAGGCGATCCTCAAGGATTTTGCGGAGTGCTAACGTGGCGAACACGGTAGCAATCGGTGAGGGCGGCGCCCGAGTCGTCCTTACCGAACACTTCCTTGAGCGCGCCT
>Ga0214472_10006358_pt1 | contig 12381 bp, 12 predicted proteins | sample RVTome_6_FD_207662 | JGI IMG/M metagenome (GOLD analysis project Ga0214472, IMG submission 207662) | Soil microbial communities from uranium-contaminated site in the Upper Colorado River Basin, Wyoming, United States - RVT140D175 | ecosystem: Environmental > Terrestrial > Soil > Contaminated >... | reverse complement strand
AGGATTCCGATCGGGAGCGGCGCCATCGGCCCACGCTGTGGGCGCTCTGGGGCGTGCCGCTCGCCATCAACGCCGGCGACGCGCTCTTCGCGCTGTCCCGGCTGGCGCTGTATCGCCTCATGAAGGAAGAGGAGTACGAGCCCCAGAAGCTCCTCGACGTGATGCAGGTCTACGACGAGACCTGCCTGGCGCTATGCGAGGGCCAGTACCTCGACATCAGCTTCGAGCGTCGCACCGACGTCACCGTCGACGAGTACCTCGAGATGATCTCCAAGAAGACCGCCGCGCTCATCGGCGCCTCGATTGAGACCGGCGCCATGATGGCCAGCGAAGACCCGGCGGTGGTGGAGGCCTACCGGCGCCTGGGACGCGACCTCGGGATGGCCTTCCAGATCGCCGATGACCTGAAGGGCAGCTTCTGGGCGGCCGCCGACTCGGGGAAATCCGCGGCCGGCGACATCCGCAAGCGCAAGAAGACCTTCCCGGTGGTGTGGGCCATGCAGAACGCCGGCGCGGACGAGGTCGAGCGCCTGATCGCGATCTACCAGCCGACGATCCGGGCCACGGACGGCGCCACCGCACCCGACGGCGAGTCGCTGCTGTCGGATGAGCTGGTCGACGAGGTGCTGGCGATCCTGGAGGGTTCCGGGGCACGGGCGGCCACGGAGCAGGAGGCCCGCCGCTACCGGGACCTGGCCCTTGGCGAGGCGCGCTCGCTCCCGGTGCCGGCGGAGGGCGTCGAGGGGGTGGAGGACCTGCGCACGCTGGTCGAGAGCATGATCAGCGCCTAGTCGGCGTCCATCGCGGCCAGCTCCTCCAGCGCGGATGCCGGCTGGCGTGGCCGGGACGCGATCACCTTCCCGATGCGCCGCGGCTCGGCGGTCTCGACCGTCAGCGTGACGTCCCGGAATGGGACCACCGCCCCCGGCAGGGGGATGCGCCCGACGCGGTGGACGATGAAGCCGCCGACCGTGTCGTACTCGTCCTCGTCCTCCTCCTCGGTGTCGGAGAGCTCGAACAGGTCGCGCAGGTCGTCCATGCTGACCCGGCCGTCCACCCGGAAGGCGATCCTGTCGTCCTCATCGGGCAGCGTCTCGACGAGCGGTTCCTCGGTGTCGTACTCGTCCTGGATCTCTCCGACGATCTCCTCGACGACGTCCTCCATCGTGATCAGGCCGGCCGTCCCACCGTACTCGTCGACCACGATCGCGATATGCCGCTTGTCGACCCGCATCTCGTGGAGCAGCTCGTCGACCGGCTTCGTCTCCGGCACGTAGGCGGCGGGCCGCACCAGGGCGCGGAGGTCGATCTCGGACGACGGCGCCGCGTCGAGGCGCAGGAAGGGCAGCAGGTCCTTGGCATAGAGGATCCCCACGATGTTGTCGAGGCTCTCCTCGTAGACCGGCACCCGCGAGTGACCGGCGCGCACGATCATGTCGAGCACCTCGTCGATCGGCTCGTGGACCTCGACCGCGCGGATGCCGATGCGCGGGACCATCACCTGGTGGACCTTCGTCTCCGCCAGCTCGATGACCCCGTGGATCATCTCCTTCTCCTCCTCCTCGATGCCGCCCTGCTCGCTGCCGGTCTCCACCAGCATCTTCAGCTCCTCCGTCGAGAGGTAGCCGGCCTGGGGGCGATCCTTGCCGCCGAGCGCGCGGACAAGCACGTTCGAGATGGTCGAGACGAGCCAAACGATCGGTCGCAGGAGGCGGTCGAACCAGCCGATGGGGCGCGCCACGAAGATGGCGAAGCGATCCGGGAAGCTCAATGCCAGCGTCTTCGGCACCAGCTCGCCGACGATGATCGAGGCGAGCGCGATCAGCGCGGTGACGAGCACGAGACTGATGTCCCCGGCGGCGTCGCGAATCGGGTCCAGCGGGATGAGGCGTACGAGAGGCTCAAGCGAGCCGGAGAGGGCGACCCCGCCGACCGCCGCGGCGAGGAAGCCGAGGAATGTGATCGCGATCTGGATGGTGGCCAGGAACCGGCTGGGATCCGCTGTCAGACGCTGGGCCACCCGCGCGGCGCGGCTCCCCTCGCCGACCAGCTGGTTGAGACGATGCCGCCTGACCGTGATCAGCGCGATCTCGCTGGCGGCGAAGAAGCCGCCGACCAAGATCAGGGCCAGGACGATGGCGAGGTCCAGGATCGGGTTTGGTTCAGGCATCGTCGCGCGCTGACGAACCTCCCGGCTGCGGATTCCGTCGGCGCGTCCCGATCCGACGCGCCGGCATGCCGACCACCGTCTCGCCGGCGGGCACGTCGCGGGTCACCACCGCGCCGGCCCCGGTGCGCGCGCCCGGCCCGATGCTGACCGGCGCGCGGAGCATGGTGTCGACCCCGATGAACGCCCCATCCCCGATGGTGGTGCGGTGCTTCTCGGTCCCGTCGAAGTTCGCGGTGATCGCCCCCGCGCCGATGTTGACCCCCGCGCCGAGCTCCGCGTCGCCGAGGTAGCTGAAATGGTGGATCTGGGTGTCGGCCCCGACCCGCGTCTGCTTGAGCTCGGCAAAGTTGCCGATCCGGCAGCGGGGCCCGATCTCGCACCCCGGGCGCACGTGGCTGTACGGCCCGATCTGCACATCCTCGGCGACCGTCGACGACTCCACCACGCTGGACCAGACCGTTGTGCGCGCCCCGATCCGGGAGTCCATGATCTGCGACCCCGGTCCGATCACGGCTTCACCGGCGATCGTGGTCGCACCCGACAGGACGGTCCACGGCTCGATCCGGGCGTCCTCCCCGATCTCGACATCGGCGTCGATGAAGGTGCTCGACGGATCGACGATGGTGACCCCGTTGCGCATGTGCCGCTCGGCGATCTCGCTCCGCATGATCCGCTCGGCGGCGGCCAGCCCCGAGCGGTCGTTGATCCCCATCGCCAGCTCGGCCCGCGGGGCGCTCACGACCACCACCTGCCCCCCGGCGGAGACGGCCATCGCCACCAGGTCGGTGAGGTAGTGCTCGCCCGATCCCGACGCCGGGACGGCGCCGATGTTGGCGCGCAGCCAGCCGGCGTCAAACGCCCAGGTCCCGGCATTGACCTCTGCGAGGCTCCTCGTCGCGGGGTCTGCATCCTGCTCCTCGACGATGCCGCTCACCGATCCCGCGGCGTCGCGGACGATGCGGCCGTACCCGGTGGGATCGGACGGACGTGCGGCCAGCAGCGCGATGCAGGCGCCTCCCCCCGCCTGTGCGCGAAGGAGCTCCTCGAAGAGGGCCGCGGGCACCAGCGGCGCGTCGGCCATCGCCACCAGCACTTGCCGAGTCTCCGCCGGGACGTGTTCCAGGCCGACTCGTACGGCGTCGGCGGTCCCCTTCTGTGGCTCCTGTCTGATGGTCGTCACCCGACCATCGAGTGCGGCCTCGACCTGGTCGGCGCCGTGCCCGACGACGACGACCTGCTGCTCGACTCCGGCGTCGGCGAGCGCGGCGAGTACGTGGTCGAGCATCGAGCGTCCGGCCAGCGGGTGGAGCACCTTGGGGAGGCGGGAACGCATGCGCGTCCCCTGTCCGGCGGCCAGCACGACCGCCGCAGTGGGCGTCACGATCCTGTTGGCTCCTCGGCGGGGAGAAGCGCCACCATCTCGATCTCGACCAGCGCACCCTTCGGGAGGGCCGCGACCGCGACCGTCGATCGGGCGGGGAAGGGTGCCGAGAGGTAACGGGTGTAGACCTCGTTGACCGTCGTGAAGTCGTTGATGTCGGTCAGGAAGATAGTCGTCTTCACGACCCGCTCGAGGCTCGAGCCGGCCTCCGCCAACACCGCAGCGAGGTTGCGCAGCGCGCGATCGGCCTGCGCGGCGACGCCATCCACCATCGCGCCGTCAGATGGCTCGGCACCGACCTGGCCCGACGTGAAGACGAGGCCACCGGCGCGGATTCCCTGGCTGTAGGGGCCGATCGCAGGGGGGGCGGCGCTGGTGTGGACCTCGGCGCGGGCGGTCATGACTCCTCCATCGAGCATCGGCGGTCGATCATCCCATGCTCGGCGCCGGGGCGCCAGCATCCGGCGACGCCTCGTCGAGCTCGACGATCTCCGCCGGCTCCGGACGCAGACGCGTCCCGGTCACCTGCACACCGACTCGCCGGAGCGCGGTGGCGATGGCTCCCGCCCGCTCAGGGTCATCGGTCAGGGCGAAGATCGTCGATCCCGAGCCGGTCAATCGCGGCTCGCCGCGCGCTTCGGCGACCTTGCGCATCAGGTCCCCGAGCTCGGGACGCAGCCGCATCGCGGGCGCCAGGAGGTCGTTGCCGCCGGCCTCCCCGTTCGCGAGGTCGCCTGGCCGCAGCTCGGCGAAGACGGCGGCGGTCGACAGCCGGAAGTCCGGAAACGCCAGGATCACGTGCGCCGGCGGCGGCGGATCGAACGGCGTCACCACCTCCCCGATGCCGGTCACGACCGCGGCCGCGACCGCTGCTGCGAAGAACGGCACATCGGCCCCGAGGAGCGCCAGCGAGGCGAGGTCGCCGGGGGTCGCCACCCCAGGCGTGCCCGCGGCGCGTCGACCGAGACGCCAGGCGGCCGCAGCGTCCGACGAGCCGCCGCCGAGGCCGGCCGCGGCTGGTATCCGCTTCTCGAGGGCCAGGCAGGCCAGCTCGGGCGGGCCGCCGACGCCCGCCACCAGGCCACGCCAGGCGAGGTTGCTGGCATCCAGCGGTATCTCGTCGCCGGGCGCCGCGTCGACTCGCAGGCCGGTGGCACCGGGGAGGAGCAGCAGGCGATCGGCGAGCTCCAGCAGGACCATCTCGGTCTCGAGCAGGTGGAAGCCGTCCTGGCGCCGTCCCACGACCCGGAGCGTCAGGTTCAGCTTCGCCGGCGCATCGAGGCTGAGCGCTGCCGACGGCATCACGGAGCGCGTGGCCCGGGCTCGGCGAGGAGGGGCGAGAGGTGCGCATGCAGGCACTCCCACTCGGCCAGCGAGAGCGTCTGTGCCCGCCGCTCCGGGTCGATGCCGCAGGCCGCGAACGCCTCGGCCAGGGTCGACCGCGGCACCGGCAGCTCCCGACCCAGCGCGTTGTGAAGCTGCTTGCGGCGCTGCCGGAATCCCGCCTGCACCAGCCGGTAGAACGGCTCACGACCGGCCCCCACCGGGATCTGCGGCATCGGCCGCCGTCGCAGGCGCAGGATCGCCGAGTCGACCTCGGGAGCGGGCTCGAAGGCCGCCGCATCGACGTGCCCCACGATCTCCGCGTCCGCAACGTTCTGGACGAAGACGGAGAGGTAGCTCATCTGGCCCGGGGCCGCCGCAACCCTTGTCGCGACCTCGGCCTGGACGAGCAGCACCGTGAGCAGCGGTGGCCGATCCCCCTCCAGGAAGGCGTGGAGGAGCGGGCTGGTGATGTGGTACGGGATGTTCGCGACCAGCTTGAATTCCTCGCCGGGGAAGCATTCCCGCGGGTGGAGCGAGAGCGCGTCGGCCTCGGTCAGCTCGAACCCGGGGGCGGAGCTCAGCTCGCGCCGCAGATAGGCCGCCAGGCGCGGATCGAGCTCCACGGCCAGGACCCGTGCCCCCGCCGCGAGGAGGCGGCGGGTGAGCACGCCGAGGCCCGGACCGACCTCCACCACGCGGTCGCCCGGCGCCAGCTCGGCGGCGGCGACGATCGCGTCGAGGGCGGCGGCATCGGTCAGGAAGTTCTGGCTGAGCGCCTTCCGCGGCCGGAGCCGCTCGGCGGCGAGGAGCCGACGCAGCTGCCCCGGGGTGGGTGGGACGAGGCGCTCGGGCGCGAGCGGGCCGGTCATGCGTCGGCCCAGGCGAGGGAGAGGTTCGGGATCGCCTCGAGCGCCGGGCCGGCGCGGTCGCCCGCAACGAAGCGGAAGCCGGCGGCAGCTCCGATCATCGCCCCGTTGTCGGTGCACCAGGCCGGGGGTGGCACGAGGAGCGGGAGCCCAAGGGCGTCGAGGCGTTCCCGCAGCACGCGTCGCAGGGACAGATTCGCGGCCACCCCGCCGCCGATCGCGACGGCGGCGACGGCGTGCTCCTCGGCCGCGGCGACCGTCTTGGTGACGAGCGCATCGACGACCGCCTCCTCGAAGGCCGCCGCGAGGCCATCGACGGGGATCGGCTCGCCCCGGTCGCGATAGCGGGCGACTTCACGCAGGACAGCGGTCTTGAGGCCGGAGAAGCTGAAGTCGTAGGGACCGGCGGTGCGGGCACGCGGGAAGCGGGTTGCGGCCGCGATCCCCTCCGCGGCGGCGCTGATCGCCGGGCCACCGGGATACGGGAGCCCGAGGAGGCGGCCGACTTTGTCGAATGCCTCGCCGGCGGCATCGTCGACGGTCTGTCCGAGCAGGCGGTAGCGGCCGTGATCGGCCATCAGCACCAGCTGGGTGTGTCCCCCGCTCACGACCAGGCAGAGCAGCGGGAACGGCGGCTCGGCCGGGAGCGGCTCCCCGGGCGGCGCATCGGTCAGCCAGTTGGCGTAGATGTGGCCCTCGATGTGGTTGATCGCCACCAGCGGCAGGTCATGCACCACGGCTAGCGCCTTGGCGACGTTCACGCCCACCAGCAGCGAGCCGATCAGCCCCGGACCACAGGTCACCGCCACCGCGTCGAGGTCATCCCAGTCGACCCTGGCCTCCGCCATCGCGGCGCGCACCGTCGGCACGATCCAGCGCAGCTGCTGGCGGGCCGCCACCTCCGGCACGATCCCGCCCGTGGCCGCGTGCAGGGCGATCTGGGTGGCGACCTGGTTGGCGGCGATCCGCCGCCCGCCACTCACCACCGCGACCCCCGTCTCGTCGCAGCTCGTCTCGATGGCGAGCACCCGTGGCCCGCTCATCCGAGGCCGTCCTCGTCCGCCCGCGCGCGTTCGGCGGCCAGCAGGGCGCGCATCCCCGCCCCGGTGAGATCGGGCGTGGTCATCACCAGCGCGTCCTCGCCGTCGTCGCTGTAGTACGCCACCCTGCGACCAGCCTCGACGAAGCCAAAGGACCGATACAGCGCCTGCGCCGGCTCGTTGCTGACCCGCACCTCCAGGGTCATCCGCGCCGAGCCGAGCTCGAGCGCGACGTCCGCCAGCTCGAGCAGGAGGCGGCGTCCGACGCCGCGCCGCCGATGGTCGGGGTGCACGCCGAAGGTCGTGATGTGGGCCTCATCGACCATCAACCAGATGCCGCCGAAGGCGACCACCCGGTCGCCGAGGCGGGCCACCCGATAGTGGGCGAGGCGGTTGGCGGTGAGCTCCTGCTCGAAGGCAAAGGCGGGCCACGGCGCGCTGAAGCTGAGCCGCTCGATCTCCAGGACAGCCCCGACGTCTGCCATCCGCATCGGCCCGACCACGAGCGGCGCGCTCACGGCCATCGGCTCACCGTCGCGGGCGAGGTGACGCCTCGGGGCGCCCGGTGGTACCACGGCTCGATCGTGGCGAGATCGTCGCCACGTGGGTCCGTCAGGAGCCGCGCAGCTGCGAGTCGCGCCACCGCTGCGGCGGCCTCGTGTGGGGGCAGCGCACCGGCCAGCGCGAACGACGCCGCGAGCTCCGACGGCGCCGCCACCATCGACCCGTTCAACAGGCCGGGCAGCTCCGAGGCGGCAACGATCCGTGGCGCGGGGTCGCCGCGCAGCAACAGGTACGTGTCCTGGGCCCCGGCGCGGGCGACCGCGGCAGCGGCGCGTTGCTCGGCCTCGAGCCAGGCCTGCAGGCTCGGGACGCCGACGAGCGGCAAGCGTAGCGCAAGCGCGATCCCCTTGGCGAGGCTCATCGAGACGCGCAGACCGGTGAACGAGCCGGGGCCGACGCCGATCGCCAGGGCCGTCGCCTCGCGCAGCTCGCGCCCGGCACGCGCCAGCATGACCAGGAGGCGCGGCAGCAGCTCGCTGGCCTGGCGTCCCTCGCCCGCCCAGCCATCGGCCGCGAAGGCGACCCCGTCGGACGACGCGAGCGCCAGCGACGGGTCACTCGAGGCGCTCTCGATGGCGATGATCATGGCTGCACCAGCGCGTCCTGTGCGAGGCGGAGGTGCGACGGCCCCACCGCCCGCCAGCTGATCCGTCGCTGGTCGCTCCCGTCCGCCTCGGGCACCAGCGTGAGCTCAAGCCGCTCCGCCGGGAGGCGATCTGCGAGGCGATCGGCCCACTCCACCACCGCCACCCCGGTTGCCTGCCGGTCGTCGAAGAGGCCGGCAGCGAGCGCCTCGTCCGGATCGTCGAGGCGGTAGGCATCGATGTGAAAGAGGCGCAGCCGGCCGAGATGCTCGTTCATCAGCACGAAGGTCGGGCTGTTCACCACGCTCGTCACGCCGAGCCCCTCCGCGACGCCCTTGGCCAGCTCCGTCTTCCCCGCTCCCAAGGGGCCGATGAGGGCGACCAGCGCCCCGGCGTGTGCGTGCGAGCCGAGCGCGTGGCCGATGGCCCTCGTCTCCTCGGGCGCGGCGGTACGCAGATCACCGGCGGCTTGCATGGATCGAAGGATACGGGAGCGGCCGGTCAGCGGCCTTCGGGCAGGACCGTCGCCTCGATGTTGGCCAGCGGGACCGGCGCGAGGCGGCCGTCCTCGAATCGGACGAGCGCCATCCGCGTGGGGATCCCCGACTGGGCCGTGTGGAGATCCTCGAGCAGCGCGACGAGCACGCCACCCCGGCCCTGGAAGGGCCGCCGATGGGCGATGATGCGATCCCCGACCTTCGCCAGCGCGCGGCGCGAGGGAAGCGGCGCGGCGTCGTACACGTACAGCAGCCCATCGGCGCCGAAGAGGCTGGCGACACGCCCCGCATGGGCCCGGAACCAGCTGAAGAGCTGGGGGTCGATCCCGACCTTGCCGAAGCCCTCCACCAGCAGGATCCCGAACGATCCCGTCATCCCGCCCGCCTCGCGCCGGCGGCGCTGGATCGCCTCGAAGTCGCGCAGCTCCTTGTCGAGAACGCCGCCCAACACGATCCCGGCGACCCCCATCGCCCGGGCGCGCGTCAGCGTCTCGGCCGAGGCGCGCGATCCACCGACCAGGATCTTCCCGGTGGCGCCGGCGTCGATCGCGCCGGCTCGCAGCTCGTCGCCCGGGTTCGGGACGCCGACCACCAGCTCCCCGTGCACGGCCTCGCCACTCCCCCCGATGCCCCGCAGCCGGGCGGCAGGCACCTCGATCACCAGCGAACCCTCCTCAACGGCGCGAACGCGGCCGCGGACGTGGCCGATGACCGGCTCCTCCGGGCCGAGCGGGGCGAGGAGAAGGGTTCCGTCACGTCCGGAGGCCGCCAGCACGAGCCCCGCCACCGGAGCGAGCACCACGCCGGCTCCCTCCACCAGGGCGAGCGGCTGCTCGGCCTCGACGCGCTCACCGGGCCTGACCACGAGCAGCTCCTCGATGTCGCCCGGCTGTCGGTGCAGGACGCGCGTGACCGGCACCCGGACCGGCGCCATCGCCCCGCGCCGCAGCCCGATCACCTCGTCGGGCAGGACCTCTGCGCCGACCCGCGCGCTGACGACCGTCCCGCGCGGCAGATGGATGCGATGGAGCGAGGCCTCGATCATGCCGCCCCCTCGCTCGGAGGCCGGACTTCGCGCAGGAACGAGTCACGCCAGGCGCCGAGAACCGCACGTCGATCGTCGCTGCGCCGCGGGAGGAGGAGCGGCGCATCGCGCGCGTCGAGGACCACGCCGACGGCACCGCCGGTGACCGACGCGCGCAGGCGGCGCGCACGTCGCGGGGAGCCGAGGCTCACGGTCTGGTCGAGCTCGATCTCGAGCTCAGCCACCTGTCCGCGCGGCAGCGGCACGACCTCGAGCTGACCCGGGCGGACCTCGATCGGGCCGAGCGAGCGCCAGCCGACGCGGTGGACGGTGACGCGCATCGACGCGTGACCCGGACGACCGCCGCTGCAGACGACCGCCGCCCCGAGAGGTGTCAGGAGGTCGTCGCGCAGGGTCCCGAGACCCTCCACGATCTCGTCGTCGCGCAGCGCGCCGAGCGGTCCCAGCGCGCCGGCTGGGTCGATCGCGAGCTGCACGATCCCGATCGGCCGGACGCCGTCGAGCAGCAGCTGCATCGACTGCGCCGGCAGCGGCGCGTTTCCGATCGTGCGCCCCGAGCCGATCAGCAGGTCGATCCCCGCAGGCTGGGGACCATTCGCGGCCAGGTCGGCAAGCAGGTCGCGAGCGGCGCCGTGGACCACGGCGAGCTCTTCATCGGTCTGCGGAATCGAGCCCGGTCTGGCGCGCAGGTTCTGCAGGGCATCCGCTACGGCCAGCTCGTCGATCGCCAGCGCCAGGCTGTGGGCGATCCGCGCCGGGCCTCCCTGGGCGGTCAGGGTCGGCGAGGCGAGGCCGCCGAGCGCGACGACCCGACTCTCGGCCATGCCGTTCTCGTCGGCGCTTGCCCAGGTGGCATAGCGGGCGCCGAGGTCCACGCCCACGACCCGCAGTCGCGAGGCACGCGCGAGCTCGGCCACCGCCCGCCCGAAGCCGATCGGAGCCAGCTGGCGTGCGGCCCCCCGCTCGACCAGCCGCTCGATCAGGCCATCGAGGTAGCGCCGCAGGGGAAGCAGATTCTCGCGCTCGGCGGAGGGGCGTGGATTCGCGACCGCGCGCAGCACGCCGGGTTCGAAGAAGGCGCCGACGCGCTCGGTGAGCCCCGCCGAGCCCGCCCACACCACCGGAGATGGACCGCCGCCGCGAGCCGCCGCGACGAGGCCCGCCACTTCGAGCGCGCCCTCGCCACCCTCCTCGTCGAACCCGCCCGCGATCAGCCACGCGTCGACCTCGGCCGACTGGAGGGCCGAGAGCCGGTCCACCACGGGCCGCCCGTCGTCGACGGTGACGGCCTCCACGACGACCCAGCCGGCCGCCTCCGCCGCCCGCCGTGCCGCCTGGCCGGAGAGCTCCGAGGAGACGGCAGCCAGGGCGATCTTGCCGGGCCGGGCGGGGGTGTGGACGGCGATCCGCGGGGCGTCGGCGAGGAGGGTCGCGATCCGTCCCGAGACGCGGGGATCGGCTCGCCCGGCCAGCCGTGCGGCCAGGGTGGCGATCAGCTCGGACTCATCCCACGCCGAAGGCTGTGCTGCGTGCGCTGCGATCCGCCATCGGCCGAGTGCGCGTCCGACCACGGCCGCCTTCGTCCAGGCGGAGCCGATGTCCATCAGCAGCGACAGCTCGGCGGTGGCGCGGCCAATCTCGCGCGGGCGGGGCTCGGTCGTCACTGGAGCACGGTAAGCCAATCGCCGAGCAGGAACCCGATCCGGTCGACAAGCAGCGAGAGGCGGCTGACCACCAGGAAGCCGAGCCAGCCACCGATTCCCCCGACCAGCAGCCAGCGACCCACGGTCGCGGCCCGGGTGGTGAGCGTCCCCCGCGGCGCGCCATGCAGGAAGGCGAGGAGCACCAGCGTCGTGATCGCCAGCGAGATCAGCTCCCCCACCAGGTCAGCCGAGGCGACCCCGCCCGACGGAAGCGCGGCGGCGATCTGCGGGAGGATGGTCCCGACCACGGCGCCGCCCAGCGCGTACGCCGCGATGCCACCGACCAGAATCGCCCCGACCGGCGCCATCGTGCGCGGCGGCAGCCACGACGCGCCGACCAGCATCCCCGCCAGGAGGAGCGCCGGCACGAGCAGGGCGTTCTCGTTCGGTCGCTCGACGAGGGGCACGACGAGCCGCGGCACGAGCACATCGGTGATCGCCAGCAGCACGAGGTAGCCGGTGGCGAGTCCGGCGAGGAGGTGCTGCATGAGCACGAAGAGGCGCCGCCAGCCGGCGAGGTACGACCACACCGCGATCGTGACGACGGCCGCAACCCAGGTGGCGAGGGTCCCACCGAAGTCCGCGCCGGTGAATCCGTTCACGCTGGCGCCCGGCCTCTCGGACGGCGACCCCGACGGCGAGCGAAGCGTCGGAGCGCCGCCTCGCCCAGGACGGCGATCGCGGCCAGCATGCCGACCAGCATCGGCAGCGGGCCGGGGGTAGGCCCGGGGCTCGAGCCGGCGCTCCCCGCGACGGCCTCCACGTACGCCACCCCGTCGCGCAGCGTGGCGAGGAGCGCGGCCAGCTGCCCGGAGCGCAGGTACGGCTCGAGCTCGGGGTCGAGGAAGGTCGGCGCGATCGCGACCAGCGGCAGCTCCGGGAGGCGGCTGCCGACCTGCTCGACCCAGCTCCGCGCCGAGATGTCGCTCCCCGAGATGACGAGGACCATGGCAAAGGCGCCGATGCCCCCGCCGGCGTCGCGAATGGCGTCGGCGGTCGCACCCTGCGCGTTCTCGGGAACGACCGACGCGATGCTGCGCACCAGCCCCGCCTCCGCGCCCGCCACGAAGCCGAGGTTGGCCGGCGGCTCCGCCCCGCCACGCGCGATGCGCTCCCGCTCGGCCGCGGCGATGGCGCGGCCCTCCGGCGTGAAGCTGACGATCGCCAGCCGCGCAGCGTGGGCGGCGAGGTCGTCGATCGCGACC
>Ga0214472_10006357_pt1 | contig 12385 bp, 10 predicted proteins | sample RVTome_6_FD_207662 | JGI IMG/M metagenome (GOLD analysis project Ga0214472, IMG submission 207662) | Soil microbial communities from uranium-contaminated site in the Upper Colorado River Basin, Wyoming, United States - RVT140D175 | ecosystem: Environmental > Terrestrial > Soil > Contaminated >... | reverse complement strand
CATGTCGACAATTTCGCCAGGAATATCGGCAGAGGTAAAGATTTTCTGAACGCCGGGGGCCTGTTCAATTTCCATGACAATGGGGTTCCAGGTGACAACCACTTCCTGGGAATTGTTAGAAAGGAAAATGGGACCAATATCGCTGTCGGAAGTGTTGACAATGCGAACATCGCGCTCGCTCATGCCATTTTTCTCCAGGCAGCGTGCCAGCAGATAGTGGGAAACCGACAGCTCTACCAGGCTGATGTTCTTGCCCTTGAGCTGGCCAATGCCAATATTGTTACGCGTGAGAATGGCGTCATTGCCATTGGAGTAATCGCCAACGATGATGGCCGTGCTGTCAATGCCTGATGCTGCGGGCATATCCAGGCATTCCATATTGGTCATAACACAGGCATCCACCTGCTTGGCCACATAGGCCTCGATGGATGGCACATAATCCATGCGGATCAATTCGATTTCAATATCGTATTTGTCTGCCCATTTCTTCAGAATCCCCGATTCACCCGCATAATCCCAAGGCATCCAGCCGACGTAAATGGACCAGGCTACTTTAAACTTCTCTTTTCCAAACGACGGCGCAGCCAGAAGTCCGAAAGCAACCATCAAAACTAAACATTTATTAAAAAGCTTCATGCTAATCCTCCTGAAGAGTTCACCCGTGAAAGGGTGATGCGGCTTAAATCTGTGGACGGTCGTCTTGTTTGGTTTTTTCCTGGGGTTCGGCTTGGGTGCCTTCCTTTTCAGCTTTGCGCGCTGCCAGCATTTGATCCAGTTTGCTGCGGGCTGTGGATTCGCGACCTGCTTTCTCGTAAGCTTTGTCCTGAACTTTAATATCTGATCCTGCCAGTTTCTCGCTGATGCGCGCCTTGGCAGTAAGTTCCCGATTGGCTTTGAGTACGGCTGAAATGGGCCCGCGATCGATACTGGTCTCCAAACCTTGAAGACGATCGTTCAGTTCCACAATTTGTTTGGCAGATACAAAATCGCTGATGGCTTCGGCTTTCTGGACAGGCAGCTTCTGGATCTCGCCCTGCATATCCTGCAGTTGCAGCATATAGCGATCCATCGTGGCCGAAGTCTCGCCAACCTCTACTTCCAGACGTTTTTGCCGTTCTTCAATTTCGTCAATTCTTACCTGGAAGCGTTCAAAGGCCTGTGCGTGTTTGTCGTATTCAATGGTATCGCCCTTGGCTTGGGCCTGTTCCGCCAGCAGCAGCGCACCTTCACGTTTGGAAATGAGATCGTCTTCTTCCCGATTCAGATCTTCCAGCCGCGACCGCTTGTCCTCCATCACGCTTTCAACATGCGCAATCGCATCACGCATTTTTTGATACTGCGAGACCAGCTTGTCCTGGTGAATGTCAAAAGCCGCGGAGATACCATCTACCGAACCGGTAAATTGCTCATCAGCCTTGTTCAGGATGTAGCGCGCCTGCTTCCAGTTCCAAAAGCGCAGATAGCGGAAAAATGCGCGAATGATTCCTACCTTTTCTGTTTCACTCATGACGTTTGCCTCCAAGCACTCATTCTGGGATGTTCCCTGTTTTTATTTCTTTAAATTTTGACCGGCGTCGAGATACATGGCCTCATCTTCCCGACCGGGTTGTTCCATTGCACGCAGGCGTTCTTCCACCCTTTGGGCTGCTGCCACGGCTTTTTCTAATTCGGTGACACTGTCGAAACCCAGCGATGGAGTCGATTGTGCCAGAAGCTGGGAAATTTCGTAAAAGGTGTTTTCCAATGCACCTTCAATAACCTCGGACTGCGCCAGAAACGCCGCCACGGAATCGCTTTGCTGCTGCAGGCGATCCAGCCGGTTGCGGTGGCTCTCGATGCGAGTCGTCAAGGCCTGAATTTTTACCTTATTGCGCTCGGGGTCGCGCATTAATCGTTTGCGCTCGGCTGCCCAGGCGACCATTTCGGTTTGCAGGCTGTGGGGTGGCGTATTTTGCTTGAGTTCATGGGCATGCAGCGCGTTTTGTAAACACCCCAACCCTTCCTTGTAGGCCTCGCTGGCAATGACGAGAAAGCGCTCGGCCTGAGGTCGGTTTTGCGATTGTTTCACCAGGTAATCCCGCAACTTCTCAAACGCGTCCGTCAACTGGCGCACTTCTCGGGCGCCTTCACTGAACCCTGCTTTAGTACACGCCCGGTACAGGTCTTTTTGGCGCTCTTCCAGACCTTGAAAGCGCTCCAGCTTTTTTTCTTTAAACAGCTTTTCGACAATTTTTTCAAAGCGGAAGAAATAGTGCCACACAAAGGATAGCGAAGCGAGGACCCCGCTGGCGAGCATCATGATGAAGGCGGTTTTGTTGAAATCTACCACGCCGAGGTAGAGTCCACTGATCAACAGGGACGCAGCCGGAAAGGTGGTCGTGGGGTGCAAGAATGCTTCTTTGAAAACAAATCGCGACATTTTTGCAGCCGTGGGTTTGTCGCTGTTGCTGGAAGAGTGCACCTCATTCATTTAGAGCTTATTCCCTTCCACAGCAACAAAAACCACACGCGCTTGGCGATATTGATAGGCACGGGTCGATTCTCCAGGTTTACGCGTGGGTGGTTTGGTGGAACCCACACCTTCAGCGCGCATGCGCACTTGATCAATGTCGTGGACTGCCTTTAGATATTGCATGACGGTTTGAGCCCGTTCAAGCGAAAGTTTCTGATTCTCTGCTTCCTCGCCACCTGGCGCCGTATGCCCGCGTATTACAATGCGGTAACCAGGGTAATTGTGGAGCAGCATATTGGCAATGCGATCCACAACAGCTTTACCTTCGGGGGTAAGGCGATTGTCCCAGGTTTGAAAGGTAATCGGCTCCACCCGGAACTCGCCAATTTCACTGAGTTGGCGCCATTCGTCATCGCCAAGGGATTCGAAGTGAACCACCTCGCTGCCACCGCTGGCCACAGTGACGGGCAATCCGCTTTTCTGCAGGTCACTCAGCAGGCTGGAATGGGTGATGAGATAGGGATTCCCAGCAAGGGGATCGCTTTTGAAATGGCCCATGCGAATCAGGACGTCGGTATTGGCAATAATGGTAGAGATCATGCCGTCATTGGCTGGCCGCTCGGGTCTGTCGCTGATGCCAAAGAGGTTCTGGCAGTTTTCGTGCAAATTAAACCAGTTGATTTTTTTGACAATACCTTCCAGTTCGGCTTCCTTGAGATCGGTCGCCCGTCCCATTTCATTGATCATGCGCTTGCGATCGTTGGCATACAGCCCCAGGGTGCGAAAGTAGTGCTTCAGGAAATCGCGCGCTAAATCCGGTTTCTTCTGCAGGAAATCGCGGTGGAACACAAAGACATCCACAATATAGCCGGAAAATTTGTCAGAACCCCACACATAACTCATACCTGGCAAGCGCAGAGCCCGCGAGAGATCCGGTTCCCAAAGGACAAAAACATCGCCCTTCCCTGCCCTGGCCCGCTCAAAAACCTCGGTGGAACTGTTCACTTCCTGACGCCAGGTGGTATCGGTTCGCAAATTGGCCAGGTCGAAATCGGCAATGGTCAGGTCCAGGAGGAAAGAGCTGGGAGATTCCGCTGTGTAGACAATCGAAAGCTTGGCGTCATCCAGATCTTTAATTTTTCCGGAAGGCAGTTTGTTAGCAAAACCCACCATTCCGTCCGCACCTTGAGACTCGCAAACCGCCGCCACAATGACGCCGGGAAAGTTCACTGCCGCGCCGTGCTGCAAATAAGAATTTACCGGCAACACAATGCAGTCGTACTCATTGTTGGCAAACTTGGCAAGGCGTTCCGAATAGGCCCCGCCATCGTCGGTAAATTGAATGGAAATGCCATCGCGCGAAGCCGATTTGCGCATGGCGGGAGCCGTCATGAACCAATAGCCCAGGTAATTATCGCCGCCAATGCGAATGGTGCCCCGTTTACTGGCCGCATCGGAGGTGCCAATTTGGTGCTGTTCCAGGAACATGGGTTTTGCGAATTTCCAGGCAAGGACCGCAACAATGCCAATGAACAGCACCAGCAATGCGCCCCAGGTGGATTTCTTCATAAAGGCTAACTCCGGACTAAGGTTTCTCTTCAAAGGTTTGAACATCGTAGCTGGGAAGCTCGGCCAAGGTTTCTTCCAAACCCGCGGCCAAATCGTCGAAGCTGTTGGCTGCGCGGTAAGAATATGCATAGCGGCGCAAGGGATGGTCCGCCCCAACACACAGGCCAATAGCATATACCGGAAAACCGTAACTCATGGCATAGACCGCAGCATTGGGAATGCCTTTGGCAATGCCGTCGGTGACCACAACCAGCCGAAACTCGCCATAGCCAAGCTGCTTTTTGTACTGGTTAATCAATTGATCGGTCCCATAGCGCATGGCACGCGCCAGCGGTGTGCCACCACCGGCACGGCAAGCTTTGATTGCCTGCATGAATGCCTCGCGATTTTGGGTTCCCAGTGGCACGACTTCCCGAACACCTTCATTGTCGAAGACCAGCAGACCAATTTGAATGTCGTCCGGCACCTTTTGCAGGAAGGTTTCCACTGCCCACTGCGCGCCTTCAAGTTTGTTGCGGAACTGTTGATTGTCGCCACATTCAGAGCCCATTTCATCGGCCATGCTGCCGCTACCGTCGAAAATAAAGTAGATATTCCGCGCAAGCGAAATCCCACTCTGGGAACCAGCCTGATCGAGCGAGATGGTTTTGGTTTCAATACCAGTTAAATGTGGGCGGTCACCCTGGGGCTTGGTTGTCTCAGTGGAGGGTTCCTGTTCCGCAACAATAGAGGATTGGTTCGAACTACATGCAGCAACAAGGAACAGCAAAAGTGTGGGGATCATCCAGCGCATGGCTTAATTGTCCAGCGGGACGAATTCATCGAGTTCGGCCTCCACCTGTTTTATGCGAAATACAACGCGGCGGTTAGCAGCCCATTCATCCTTGGTGCGCGGTGGATTGAACTTTGGAGTACTCGCTCCCAACCCTACTGCCACAAATTGAGAACCATCGATTTTCACGCCCTTTTTCTCGCAGAAGCTCAGGAAACTAGCCCGAACAGCCTGGCTGCGTTCATAAGAAAGATTTTTGGCCTGCTGGGTCATCTGCGTAATTTCAACGGTGGGTTTGTTTTCCTGCTTCGCCCGCAGAATATTCAGCGGATCCGAGTGGCCTTCGATCACGATTAAAGCGCCACCGTAGGTTTCGGCCACTTCAAGGGCTTTTTGGAAGTCCTTGGCGTATTCAGCTTCGGAAAAATCGCTCTGGTTGGGACCGAAATTAATTTCAATCTGGAACAGGGTGCCTTCTTCAGCCCAGGCGGTGGGTTCCACATTGATTTGTTTCTCAACCTTGGTCGCCACCTTGTCGGCATCAAAGCGCGGCTTAGCTTTGGGAGCCGCTTTCACATTGCGCAAACCCTTAGCCAGCGTGGCGTAATCCCATTCGGCATTTTTCAGGGCAACACGGCCACTCATCAACCCCATGCTGGTGAAGCTGTTTTGAATTTCCCGGGTGAGTGTTTCCAGGTTACGGGTTGTTCCCGCGCCGGTGAAAAAAGCCACGTTGCCGTCGTATCCGACGAAAGCACAATCTGCCAGCAGGGCTTCCATATCGGGAATAGCCTGGGGCGCACCCAGCAGCAAGTCTGCGGATTTGCTCATCAGTTGCTGGTATTCCGATTGGCGACTGGCTTTTTCTTTAACCAAATCACTCATTGCTTCCTCAGCGCGCATCAGCGCATGAACAAAACTCTGCACTTTGTCTTTATTTTGATTGAAATAGTCAGAACGGAAAGCATAGACATCGGCAATGATGCGATTCGCTGTCTTGGAGCTCAACAAAATCTTGGCGCCTTTTACCGAACCGGACGCTCCGGTGCCCTCGTTACCACCGGAGGTGAGGTTCAAAGCATCGGGAATGATACACATGACAGCGTCGAGGCTTTTATCTTCCAGAAAAGCATTCACCGGATCGATTACTTTGCCTTTGGTGTCGTAAACCGGCAGAGTAAGCTCTTTAAGCCACTTAAAGTTCACAGAGTCCAGCGAGACTTTGGCGCTGTTCAGAATGTTGGCAGCATAGTCCATGTGAGGCCCATAAAGTTGCAGAGCGATGTTTTTGCGTTTCAAATCGCTGGGCTGCTTGACCTTGCGCACCACCATGGCGTCTCCACCATTGGACCAGGTGAGCTGGTACACCACTACCAAATCCACCCCGCGCTCTTTGAATGCTTCCGCAGCAGCGTTAATCATGCCCATGGTACCGCGGATCATGGGAGTCTCGCCTGCAAGACACTGTTCCACCTGTTGGGTGAAGTTGTTCTCGGTAAGCAACTTCACATTCAGACCTTCGTCTTTAAAAATGCCTTTTTGATCGGCGTAAATAGTGGCGATATCACCGCCCCATGTGATCAGTGGTACGGTTAAGGTCCCGGATTTTACCGGCTGAAGTTTGCTGGAAACGGCAGCCTTCAGGGGTTTGGTTTCTAAATACTCAATGTTTTGGGCATGCGTCCAAACGCTTGAGCACACGACACATAGCAAGAGTGGAAGACTGCGCCATCTTCTGTTCATAAAAGCCCCTCCAGGCATTGATTCTGCGTGTTCAGTATGGCATGGATCATAGGTGAATCAGGGGTGAAAAGCAAGGAACCCCAGTTCCCAGACCAGGACTGAAAAGGTGGTCTAAATAACGGCGTCTCAACCTGTTACCGCTCAATTGAAATCAAAGTAAATCGACTATTTGTGACGAAAAACCAACCGGAACTGTGCAAAAAGGACCCGTTTGCCCCATTCACCATCAAATATAGGTTTCCTTTTAAATTGGAGTGTATTAGAGGATTTCAAACTCCAACTGAAACACCATACAACAGTGGTATTCAAAAAATCTTTGCTCTAGGATTGGATCTCATATAAAAAATTCGGATGGAAGCGTATGGCCAAAATAGAAGGGTTCAGGATCAGGAATTTCAGAGCACTTAAAGAGATCACTTTGGGTAGGCTTTGGAAGAATCGAAAGGCAGAGCCACTGACACCCATGACTGCTGTCATTGGCAAAAATGGTGTTGGGAAATCCACTCTTTTTGACGCATTCGGCTTCCTGTCAGATTGCTTGAGATCCGGGGTGGAGGAAGCCTGCGACGCACGCGGTCGCGGGGGTTATGAGAAAATTTATTCGCAAGGTCAGCAGGGTCCTATTGAGTTTGAGGTTTACTACAAAGAGGAAGGTAATGCTCGACCCATCACCTATGAACTTGCCATTGAAATCGATCATACTGGCCGCCCCTATGTGTTAAGGGAACGATTAAGGCAGCTTGCAGGGCCCCAGAAACATCTCAACATTCATGGAGACAACCTTGGCAACGTTGTTCAATTTATGGCACGTGAACATCCTGATTCCTTTCAAAAAATAGTGAGAAAAATTGCGAACAAAATCCCTGGGATTCACAAGATAGACACGGAAAAAACGAACGATGGGAGACTGCTCCTCAGGTTTAATGACAGGGGGTTTGAAGATCCGTTTTTCGCTCAGCAAATGTCAGACGGAACGTTAAAAATGTTCGCATACCTTGTTTAAATTACTTTCGCAACACAATGCAAAGCCTATTGGAAACAGGTGATTAGAGAAATACTCCTTTCGATATGGCCAAAAATGAATCCTAAATCAATCAGAAAACATCTTTGGCAGGGGTATTTCGGATCCAATGTTTGTATACAGCAGAAAAAGACTGATCACCTGGACCAAGAGCTTTGAAATCCCTTTTCGTTAGCCGAAAAGCGTGAGGTTCTATGCCTTACGCATCCGGCCAAAGCCAGGCAAAGGTGCCGGCAGTGACAAGGCCGTAAATGACGCCATCGATGAAGAATTTAAAGGTGGTTTTCCAGGATGACCCCCACCAGATGGAGGTGGGAATGTCTGCCAGTGCGTAAGCCAACACTGCCACCGCACCGGTCATGCGGAACACCTTCATATACTCTGCGCCTGCAGAGAGGCCCAGTGATGCGATATATGCCACGAAGAGGCTGATGACCAGGCTGTAGATAAACCACAAGACCAGGTTTTTTCCAATGGCAGGTGGGCCAGGCGGGAGGATGGTCATAAAACCAACCGGTCCCTTTTTGTATTTGGCGATCATTTCATCGGATCCCATTTCTTTCATATCATTGCAAAAAGGGAACATATAGTCGCCCGGGGGTATGTTTGCGCTGTGCATGCCTTCCAGGACTGCAACCTCGCCAGGAATGCCTTGCTTGTCTCCCTTGTGCATGGGTGTGGCCATGTGAATAATGGAAGAGACCACAAACACCAGAACAGACGCCAAAATAATCGGTAACCAAAGATCTGCTAAAAACGCCATTTTCCCCGACCTTTCCGCCTACAAGGGCAAAAGCAGACACCCTGCCTGGCACCTTGTAAAACGCGTTGATTTTTGAGTGGAAATCTCTGTATGGATTATACGCCTGTCCTGTGGAAAAGCGAATCAAACCAAAACTTTTCCCACAAAGCGCTACGCGAGCTTTGCCAAGAACCTGGCAATGAAACGCTGTCAGGTGATGGACCCATGAGTATTGAGCGGTGCACAAAGGGGTTTGTGAAGCCATCATCTACCTCAAACGCCGTGCCCAAGAGCAACCCAAGGTGGCAGATTCCTTCCCAGGGCTCGCTGGAATCCTGCCTTTCTCATTGCATCTGGCATGGGAAGGTAAGAAGATTGACGATTGCATTCATGTCAACCAGGAGGAGATTCTTGAGCCATATTGCCGTTCGCCATGTCGAGGCATCTGATTATGAAGCCATTGCTGCCATTTACGCCACCGAAGCTGTTATCGAACAAACCACGCAAATCCCCTATCGCACGGCGGACTTTTGGAAGAGCTTTTATAACCATGCCAGCCCCAGCAATGTTGAATTGGTTGCACTAAGAGAATCCCAGGTAGTGGGCCATTTAGGCATTTTGCTCAACACCAATATCCGCCGGAAACACGTGGCCTCCTTTGGGATTGCTGTCCATCCTGAACATCAAAAAATGGGTGGTGGCAAGGCCCTGATGGCCGAAATGATCAACCTCTGCGACAACTGGATGAATATCCTGAGGTTGGAGTTAGCTGTCTACTCCGACAACCTGGGTGCCATTCACCTTTATAAAACCTTTGGCTTTGTGGTGGAAGGCGAGGCCAGATTCGAATGTTTCCGCAAGGGACGGTTTGCCCACAGCACCAAAATGGCCCGTTTCCATCCCAGCTTCCAATCCATGCTGGCAGGCGGCTGAAGTCCTTGGCCCTTCGGCAAATTGCGGGCCTACCCCCTTTGCTGGTGGGCCACCTCCGGCACTACCAACCCTTGGCACTGGATCTCCAACTGCTAGAGCCTTTTTGATTTTGTTGTTAATGGAAAGCCGCCTAGCGGCGGGGCAGCCCCTATGTTCGACGAGTCGCCGAAGGAAGATGAGCATTGGATTTCAAAGTGAAGGCATGGCACCAACGGAAATGGATCGTTGTATACAACTAACCCGAAGGCGCTCTAAAACGAAGCGCCATCGATATCGCGCAGCGGCAGGCTCTGGATGTCCAAACCCTCCACACAACCCAGATTAATGCGATAACCCACCAGACTGATGTCCGCATCGTGAAAGGTGTAGATGCCACAGTTACTGCAAAAATAGTGATTCACCACTCGGTCGCCAAACCGATAACATTTCAAACTGGTGGCACCCGCCGTCAGGCGAAAAAGGTGGGCGGGCACATAGCGATCACTCATGATCGCATTGCGACGCTTGCAAATAGAGCAATTACACCTGCAGCCTTTTTCGATAAGGGGTGTTTGAAATTGAAATTGAATGGTTCCGCAATGGCAACTGCCGCGGTAAGGATGAAGTTTTGGCTCTTGTGCCATAAATTGATTACCTGTTGAAAATTAAGATGAGAGTATCCGGAAATGTACTGAAAGGCCAAAATAGAATCTCAGGTCTTCGGAGTTGGATGCTTCCTGTAACACAGTGGTCACCCATGGACCTTTTTTCTGGCAAGGACAGGGGAAAAGGGTCCAACTCAGGCAAGGACCATATCGAACCGACCCAATAAGCTTTGAGCTTCGATAGTGTCTGCCTTTTCAAAGCGAACCGTCACGGCTTCGCGCTCGGGTTGGGTTAATCTGCGATACAGAAAATCGCGGGCATTGCGATCGGCATTGGCTGAGTCGTACATTTGGGTACTCAAGGCTGTCGCGCCTTGGTATTTCACTTTAAAGTGGATATGAGCCGCGCGCCCGCTGTAGCCCACTGGACGAATGGTGCGAAAGGAATAACTGCCCTCTGCGTCTGCCTGGCAAGTACCAAACCCTTGAAAGGCGGAATCTCGGCCTTCCTTGCGATCACTAGGATGGCGGTAAATACCCCTGGAATCACATTGCCAGATTTCCACTCTGGCGTTGCTAACAGGCTGGCCATTTCGATCCAGAATTCGCCCGCGAAGGTGTAAAACCGTTCCTTGAGCAAGGGCATCCATGCCGGTCACGCGAACCAAGTCGTTATCCTGTTCAACGTCTGGATGGGTGGGATAGAAAGGTCCATCACCCTGAAAAGGCGTTACAACGCGCTCAAAACTTTGGCTTCTTCCCGGGAAGGACGCACTTGCCACTGTAAGGCCTGACCAGGCAAGCGTACCCACCAGCCACTTCCTCCGCGACCACGACTTAGGCTTGAACGGTTGTGTTTGTTGACGCATGGTGAAAGCTTCCCCTTCCTTTTTTTTGTCTTCATGGATTTCCGTTCCTTAATTGGACGGAATTCAAGGGGAAACGTTTCTTTGGCGGCAAACTTTTTGAGAACAAATCTCGCCATAATAGCTGTAAAAGTCTCGTTTATCATTTCCAGCGGCAGGCAGACAGTGCCTGACCCCAGGAAGGAAATCCCCAATTCAGACTTTTTCACCGATAGTTCACCCATTCTCGCGGGCATCTCGACCGGTCCAACGCTCTGATTTGGGCTAACGGCCGGTTATCCGTTTTGGCCCGTAGGTGGATTAAAGGCCTGGACCAAGTGCTGGTGAAGCCCTGTATCCAGTCTTTAATACCTTTCAAGTGATGAAACTCGCGGTTGCCTGGTGGTTAATAGCATCGGCGAACTGTCCAATACCCATGCTGAAAGGACCCGGAATGTCACTGCCCTCTTCAAAACCCGCAAAGTTCAAACCGAGAGCTTCTTGTAAAGGGCCATTCGCCAGGGGAAACTTCCTAAAACGACTGCTGTGAGTTAAGCCACCAACCTCAACATGACCTTTATATGCGGATTTAACTCCATGGCCAAAGTGGGTGAAAGCTGCGAAAACCTGCAGCAAATATCAGACGGATTTCTTTCTCAGCCTGGATTTCAAAGACCCCAGCAATTGAACGCCCCTTCCTAAAAAAACCCGGCGCACCATGGGAAATGCAACCGGGCAAGGAAACTTTCTAAAAATTCAGGTCAGGGGTTTTGGTGACTGGTATTCGATTCCAAATAGGCTAGTAGGTAATCCAGGCAATACTTCGGGGATAGGTGCCGGTGTTGCCAGGATTGGTGATCCATAGATTGCTTCCAAAGAAATTGGCAGTTACACCGCCGAATGCACCCAGACCAAAGAGCCATTCCTCACCCGACCAACTCTCAAAAGCATTCATCCGTTTGCGGAGGAAGGAATAAGTAGTCGCTCCGGTATAAAAAACATGAAGTTCGGCTCCGACTGCCAAGGCATAGGGAGCAAAGGACGTGCGGGGACTTCCTGAAATCCTTTTCTCGCTGGACCATGTGCCATTGCTGGCCATTGAGGTGAACCAGATATGGGGAATGGAGCCACTTTCGCCAGCGTAGACCAAATAGCAACGACCGTTGAACACAGCCGCAGATGGCGCGCGCGTGGTTTTTGAAGAAGGGACAATGGAAACGGCCGAAATGGCGTTGAAATCCATGGAAACATAGCGAATATTGTTATTGCTGCCAGCGGTTTCCCAGAATATGTAGATTTTGTTATTAAAGACTGCCAATCCGGGTCGGCGTTGTGTTGAAGCGCCTGGTACCTGAAATTCAGCCGACCAGGTTCCTGCTGTATCCATATGTTTGAAAAACAGTCGTTTCGAACCGCCATTCTCTCCGTAAAAGAGAAATAGGCGATTTTGGTAAACAATGGCCCCTGGTTCGGGATTGGTAGCAATGGTAGCCAACGTGGTAACACCCGAGAACGACCCACCAGTTCCGCTACTCGTTGTAATATAACCAATGTCGTCGTCGGTTGTTTTTTGAAAGAATATATATTGTTTCCCATTAAAGCTCACTGCACCAGGAACGACGCTAGGATCTGCATTGACACCGCCTACAAAGTTCCATTGTGCAAAAGCTGCCGAAGAGAAAAGAACAGAGAGCACGCAAACCAGAAACAGATTCATTTTTTTG
>Ga0214472_10006355_pt1 | contig 12386 bp, 12 predicted proteins | sample RVTome_6_FD_207662 | JGI IMG/M metagenome (GOLD analysis project Ga0214472, IMG submission 207662) | Soil microbial communities from uranium-contaminated site in the Upper Colorado River Basin, Wyoming, United States - RVT140D175 | ecosystem: Environmental > Terrestrial > Soil > Contaminated >... | reverse complement strand
ACCGGACTGCCGGGCGCAGTGGGCGCAGCAATAGAGCCGTCCGTCCGCCTCGATGCCGTGTCCCACGATGCGGCAGCGGCAGTGCTCGCACTCGGGCGCGAGCCGATGGATGGCGCACTCGAAGCTGTCGAAGACGTGCATGAGCCCGCCCGCGCGCACTTCGAACGTGTGGGCGTAGTCGTTTCCGCAGACTTCGCACTTTGCCATGCCCGTCCTTTCAGCCTGATGGATGCGGCGCTCGGGTGCAACGCGCGTGCCCGGGCGCATCCGTCCTTTGGTACGCAACTTGCTCCACAGGTCGATTACGTCGCCGGAACGGTTCGGCACGCAGGAAAGCACTGTAAGAATTACCTCCCTGCGGTAATTGCTTCCTCGGACCGGGGTCGGCGGCACGCGCGAAGGAGGGACAGCATGCCGCACCGCTTGCATGCCGGCGACCTGCGCCGCCGGAGGCGTCATCCTTTCGTTTCAGCCGGCGGGCCTGCGGATTAGCGCAGAGGAGCGAGCTTCTCGTCGGCGGACTGGCGCGATCGGACGCGCTCCAGGGGAGGCAGGATGCAGACCATCCAGAACGGAAACGTCGTCGCGCGCGCGCGCGCCCCTGCCGGCGACCAGTCGATCGACCTCCGCGAACTCCTCCGCGTGCTCCGCGCGGTGCGCGACGGCGACTTTTCCGTCCGGCTTCCGGGCGACTGGAGCGGCATCGGCGGCAAGATCGCGGATACCTTCAACGACATCATCACCACCAGCGAGCGGCTCGCCACCGAGCTCGAGCGCGTCGGCCAGTCGGTCGGCAAGGAGGGCAGGACGCGCCAGCGGGTGCGCGGCGACCGGCAACGCGGCGCGTGGGGTGCGATGGAGGTCTCGGTCAACGCCCTCATCGACGACCTGGTGTGGCCGACGGCCGAGGTGACCCGCTCGATCGCGGCGGTCGCGAAGGGCGATCTGTCCCAGACCATGCGGCTCGAGGCCGACGGGCGACCGCTGGAGGGTGAGTTCCTGCGCTCTGCGGCGATCGTCAACACGATGATCGAGCAGATGAACGTCTTCACCTCGGAGGTGACCCGCGTCGCTCGCGAAGTCGGCACCGAGGGCAAGCTCGGCGGCCAAGCGCAGGTCAAGGGCGTGAGCGGGGTGTGGAAAGACCTGACCGACAACGTCAACTCGATGGCGTCGAACCTCACCGCCCAGGTGCGCAACATCGCGGAGGTCACGATCGCGGTCGCGAGGGGCGATCTGTCGCGCAAGATCACCGTCGACGTGCGCGGCGAGATCCTGCAGGTGAAGGAAACGGTCAACACGATGGTCGACCAGCTGCGGTCGTTTGCCTCCGAGGTGACGCGGGTCGCGCGCGAGGTCGGCACCGAGGGCAAGCTCGGCGGCCAGGCGCAGGTGCCGGGTGTGGCCGGCACCTGGAAGGACCTGACCGACTCGGTCAACGCGATGGCGACCAACCTCACCTCGCAGGTGCGCAACATCGCGGAGGTGACGACGGCGGTCGCGAGGGGCGACCTGTCGCGCAAGATCACGGTCGACGTGAAGGGCGAGATCCTGGAGCTGAAGAACACGATCAACACCATGGTCGACCAGCTGAACGGCTTCGCTGCCGAGGTGACGCGCGTCGCGCGCGAGGTCGGCACCGACGGCAAGCTCGGCGGCCAGGCGCAGGTGCCGGGCGTCGCCGGCACCTGGAAGGGCCTCACCGACAACGTGAACCTGCTCGCCGCCAACCTCACCACCCAGGTGCGCGCGATCGCCGAGGTCACCACCGCGGTCACCAAGGGTGACCTGACGCGCTCGATCCAGGTGGACGCGAGCGGCGAGGTGGCCGAGCTCAAGGACTACATCAACGCGATGATCGGCAACCTTCGCGAGACCACCGAGCGGAATACCGAGCAGGACTGGCTGAAGACCAACCTCGCGAAATTCGGCGCCATGATGCAGGGGCAGCGCGACCTTTTCACGGTCGCCCAGATGCTGTTGTCCGAGCTCGCGCCGCTCGTGGGCGCGCAACAGGGCGTCATGTACGTGAAGGACGACTCCGGTGGCGCGCCGCGCCTGAAGCAGCTCGCCGGTTACGCGGATGCCCCGGAGCCCGGCGGGCCGCGCCAGTACCGCGTCGGCGAAGGGCTGGTCGGGCAGTGCGCGATGGAACGCCAGCGGATTCTGCTCTCCGACATCCCGGACGACTCGATCCGCATCGGCTCCGGCCTGGTGGCGGCGCGGCCGCAGAACGTGATCGTGCTCCCGGTGCTGTTCGAGGACGAGGTCAAGGCGGTGATCGAGCTCGCGTCGCTCGCGCGCTTCACCGCGTCGCAGCTCGCGCTGCTCGAGCAGCTCACCGGCTCGATCGGCATCGTGCTGAACACCATCGAGGCGACGATGCGCACCGAGGGGCTGCTGAAGCAGTCGCAGGAGCTTGCCGGCGAGCTGCAGGCGCAGCAGAAGGAGCTGCAGCAGACCAACGAGGAGCTTGGCCGGAAGGCCCAGCAGCTGGCGGCCCAGAACGCGGAGGTGGAGCGCAAGAACCAGGAGATCGAGCAGGCGCGGCGCGCGGTCGAGGAGAAGGCGGCCGAGCTCGCGCTGACGTCGCGGTACAAGTCGGAGTTCCTCGCGAACATGTCGCACGAGCTGCGCACGCCCCTCAACAGCATCCTGATCCTCGGGCAGCAGCTCGGCGACAACGCCGGCGGCAATCTCATGCCCAAGCAGATCGAGTTCGCCAAGACCATCCACAGCGCCGGCACCGACCTCCTGAACCTGATCAGCGACATCCTGGATCTCTCGAAGATCGAGTCGGGGACCGTCACGGTCGAGAGCGAGGAGGTGGCGTTCGCCGGCCTGCGCGAGACGCTCGACCGGAACTTCCGGCACGTCGCCGAGGCGCGCAGGCTCGGGTTCACCGTGGACTTCGATCCGCGCCTCGGCCGGGCGATCACGACCGACTCGAAGCGCCTGATGCAGGTGCTGAAGAACCTGCTGTCGAACGCCTTCAAGTTCACCGACTACGGCGGCGTGCGGCTCGAGGTGGCGGCCGCCGACGGGGGCTGGAGCCCGAAGCACCCGATGCTCGGCCAGGTGCCCACCGTCGTCCGGTTCTCCGTGACCGATACCGGTATCGGGATCCCGGCCGAAAAGCAGAAGATCATTTTCGAGGCGTTCCAGCAGGCCGATGCGGGCACGTCGCGCCGCTACGGCGGCACCGGGCTCGGCCTCGCCATCAGCCGCGAGCTCGCGCACCTGCTCGGCGGCGAGATCCGGCTGCAGAGCGTGCCCGGGAGCGGCAGCACGTTCACTCTTTACCTGCCGCTCGCCTACGCCGGCCCGGCGTTCGGCAAGGCGACCGGCCCGGTCCCCGGCGCCAAGACGCGTGCGCCGTTCGAGCCGGTCGTGCTGCCTGCGCCCCGTGCCGAGGAAGTACCGGACGATCGCGAGGCCCTGCAGCCCGGGGACGAGGTGCTGCTCATCGTCGAGGACGACCCGCATTACGCGCGCGTGCTGCTCGGTCTCGCTCGCGAGCGCGGCTTCAGGGGCCTGGTCGCCATGCACGGCGCCGAGGCGCTCGACCTCGCCCACAAGCACCTTCCGACCGCGATCTCGCTCGACATCTTCCTGCCCGACATGCTGGGGTGGACCGTGCTCAGCCAGCTCAAGCAGGATTCGACGACCCGCCACATCCCGGTGCAGATCATCACCGTGGAGGAGGAACGGCAGCACGGGCTCGAGCGCGGCGCGTTCGCGTACCTCAGCAAGCCGCTCACCACCGAGGGCCTCGAAGCCGCCTTCGATCGCATCAAGCGGTTCGCGGCGCCGCGCGTGCGACGTCTCCTGGTCGTGGAGGACAGCCCCGCCGAGCAGCTCTCGATCGTAGAGCTGATCGCGCACGACGACGTGGAGATCACGGCCGTGGGCACCGGCGAGGACGCGCTCGCGGCGCTGCGCGAGCGGCCGTTCGACTGCGTCGTGCTTGACCTGCGCCTGCCGGACATCTCCGGCTTCGATCTCCTGTCCGAGATGCAGCTCGACCCGCAGCTGCGCGAGGTGCCGATCGTCGTCTTCACCGGGAAGGAGCTCTCCCCGGACGAGGAGACCGAGCTGCGAACGATGGCGAAGAGCATCGTACTCAAGGGAGTGCAATCGCCGGAGCGCCTGCTCGACGAGACCGCGCTCTTCCTGCACCGGGTGATCGCCGACCTGCCCGAGCCGCAGCGACGCATGCTCGAGGACCTGCACGGCAGCGACGAGGCGCTCGCCGGCAAGAAGGTTCTGGTGGTGGACGACGACGTGCGCAACATTTTCGCGCTGAGCAGCGTGCTGGAGCGCCACGGCATGCACGTCGTCAGCGCGACCACCGGCCAGGAGGCGATCGACCTGATCGAGCGCGCGCCCGATGTCGCGCTGACGCTGATGGACATCATGATGCCCGAGATGGACGGCTACGAAACGATGCGGCGCATCCGCGGATCCCCGCGGCTGCGCGGCCTGCCGATCATCGCGCTGACGGCGAAGGCCATGAAGGGCGACCGCGAGAGGTGCCTCGAGGCGGGTGCCTCCGACTACATCGCGAAGCCCGTCAATACCGAGCAGCTGCTGTCGCTTCTGCGGATCTGGCTCCACCGGTGACGCCGTGAGCGCCTCGATCGGCGGCGACGACAGGGTCAGCGTCCTGCTGGTGGACGATCAGCCGGCCCGACTGCTCAGCTACCGCGCGATCCTGGACGGGCTGGGGCTCGACCTCGTCGAGGCGCGCTCGGGCAGGGAGGCGCTCCAGCGCCTCATGGAGCGCGAGTGCGCCGCCATACTCCTCGACGTCAACATGCCCGACATGGACGGCTTCGAGACCGCCGCCCTGATCCACCGGCACCCGCGCTTCGAGCGGACGCCGATCATCTTCGTGACCGCAGTCCACGTGACCGATCTCGACCGGCTGCGCGGTTACGAGCTCGGCGCCTTCGATTACGTTTACGTCCCGGTCGTGCCGGAGATCCTGCGGAACAAGATCCAGGTGCTCGCCGAGCTGTACGGTCAGCGGCGCAAGCTCGAGCGGCTGAACCGCTCGCTCGAGCAGGCGAATGCCGAGTTGGCGAAGGCCAATTCGAGCCTCCAGGCGGAGCGGGCGCGCGAGCTGCAGGCCCTCAACCGGACCCTGGAAAAGGCCAACCTCGAGCTCGCGGAAGCGAATGCGGCCCTCGAGGTGGAGAACATCGAGCGGCGGCGGGCGGAGGACGCTATGCGCGAGGGCGACCGGCGCAAGAACGAGTTCCTGGCGACGCTGTCGCACGAGCTCCGCAACCCGCTTGCCGCCATCGCGAACGCGGCGCAGTTCATGCGGCTCGCTGCGCCGGCCGACCCCGGCGTGGGGCCGTCGCTGGACGTGCTCCGGCGCCAGGTCGGTCATCTCATCCGGCTCATCGACGACCTGCTCGACGTCTCGCGAATCACGAGCGGCAAGATCGCCCTGCGCACCGAGCGGGTCGATCTGGTCGACGTCATCGGTCGCGCCCTCGAGACTGCCCGGCCGCTCGCAGCCGAGCGCCGGCAGCGGCTCGAGACGACGCTGCCCGCCGGCCCGCTGACCCTCGTCGGTGATCCGGTCCGGCTTGTCCAGGTCGTCGGCAACCTGCTCGCCAATGCGATCAAGTACACCAGCGAGGGCGGGCGGATCGCGCTGGCGGTCGAGTGCGACGACGGCGGCGCAGGTGAGCAGGCGGTCGTGCGCGTGACCGACACCGGCATCGGCATCGCGGCCGAGATGCTCCCGAAGGTGTTCGACCTCTTCGCCCAGGCCGATCATTCCCCCGACCGTGAGGAAGGCGGGCTCGGCATCGGCCTCGCGCTGGTGCGCGAGCTCGTCGACCTGCACGGCGGGACGGTCGAGGCGTCGAGCCCCGGGCCCGGGCAGGGCGCGGAGTTCATCGTCCGGCTGCCGCTCGCCGCACGCCCCGCGCTCGAGGCCCGGCCGCCCGGCACCGCGGTCGAGGCGGGACGGTCGCGGCCGGTCTCGCCACGGCGCGTGCTCCTCGTCGACGACAACCAGGACTCTGCCGAGAGCCTGGCCGCGCTGCTTCGCGTCCTTGGCCACGACGTTGCGGCCGCGTACGACGGGCACGGGGCCATCGCCGCCGCGCGTCTCGTCAAGCCCGACCTGATCCTGCTCGATATCGGCATGCCGGACATGAACGGCTACGAGGTCGCGCGCCAGCTGCGCGCCGAGCCGAGCCTGAACTCGGCGACGCTCATCGCGCTCACGGGCTACGGTTCCGAAGACGACCGGCGCCAGTCGCGGGCGGCCGGATTCGACGGGCATCTCGTGAAGCCGATCGACTTCGAGGATCTGGAGCGGGTTCTCGGCTCGCTGCCGGGCGCCGGGTCGATCTCCCCCGAGCGCTCCCGGGCCGCGTGAATCGGGCGCGCCGGCGTCCGGGCGGTGCTCAATAGCGGCGCGGGAAGATCACCCGGAAGGTCGTACCTGTGCCGCGCTCGGTGTGGAGCTCGAGGCTCGCATCGAGCAGCTCGCACAACCGCTTCACGATCGCAAGCCCGATCCCCTCGCCGGCCGGCTCGCGCGAGGGCGGCGCCGATTGGGAGCGCAGCAGGGGCGCCGGCTCCGCCTCGGCGGAAGGCTTCCCCGCCGCTTCCGCTTGGTCGCCGACCGCTTGCGCCTCCTCGGTCGCAGCTTTCAGCGCTTGGGCGAGCGGCGCGGCGGACTCCGCCTGCAAGCCCGGGCCGGTGTCCTGCACGCAGAGCACCCAGCGCGCGGACTCGTCGCCCGGGTCGGGCGCCCAGCGCACCGCGACGCCGCCGCGCTCGGTGTACCGCACCGCGTTGAGAAGGAGATTCTGGGCGATGCGATAAGTCTTGAGACGGTCGCCTTCGACCGGCAGCGTCGCGGGCCCAGTCGCGGCGAGTGCGAGCCCGCGCCCGGCAGCGAGCGGACGGGTACCGAGGCACAGTTCCGCGAGGAGCGCAGCCGCGTCGAAGGGGGCGGTCTCGCGCCGCTCCTGCCCGGCCTCGAGACGGGCGAGGTCGATGAGGTCGTTCAGCAGCGCCTGCATCGCGGCGACGCCGCGTTGGAGGGTCGACAGCGTCTGCGCGCGGGCACCGTCCGGTGCGTCCGGGTGGTCGAGCGTCACGGTCGCGTTCTTGACGATGCCCAGGGTGCCGCGCAGGTCGTGCGCCGCCTCGCGCCACGTCGCCGCGCGCCGGGTTTCGAGGTCGCCGAGCGCAGCGAGCGCGCGCTGGAGGTCGCGGACGCGCCCGGCCGCCTGCGCCTGCTGCAGCTGCGCGTACTGGTCCGCGCTCTCGCACACGCCCTCGCTGCACAGCTCCGCCAGGGCGCGGCGTGCGGTCGACATCGCGCCCGTACCGAGCTCCGGGTGGGCGAGGCCGAAGGCCTCCAGCTCGTCGACGAGGCAGAGCTGGAGGTGCCGCCATTCCCGCATCGCCTCGCGCTGCTGATAGCCGTGCTGCCAGCGATGCATCCCGTGCCCCGCCGCGCCTTCGCGCTGATCATCGGCGGCGGCGGCTTTCTCGTCGCGCCGCTGGGCCCGCAGCCGGCGCTCGAACGCATCGAGCACCGCCGGGATGTGGTCGTAGAACTGCGCTCGCGACAGCGCCGACGCCGTGGTCAGCTGCGGGTCCCGGTCAGCCGCCTCGCGCCAGCGCTCGAGCAGCTCGTCGCGACGGGCAGCGAAATGGGAGGCCACCGCCGCCAGCTCGCCGCCCGCGCGTGGGTCTTGCGCCATAGCACGACGAGTCTAGCCGACTTTGCACGGCTTGCGTTTCGCCCTTCCCGACGAAGCCCCGTGTAAACCTTGCGCCGAGGTGTAAGGGTTACGCGCTGCGGCGGCGATTACGCGCTCCGCGCGCGAGGTATGGGGCGGCTCGGTGGGCACGCCGAATGCTCGTCCCCTGCGAAAGGGAGGGAGCATGGATGAAATCAGCGCGCCGCACGCCCGCCGCCCGGAATGACCACTGGCCGCCGCCGCGGCTGCGGGGCGTCCGCGTGCTCGTCGTCGACGACGACCCGGATGAGCGCGACTTCCTGGTGGCGATGCTTGGCGCCGCGGCCGCCGAGGTGAGGTCGGCCTCCGGCACCGCGGAGGCGCTCGCGACGCTGGCACGGTGGTGGCCCTCGGTGCTCCTCTCGGACATCGGCATGCAAGGCGGCGACGGGTACACGCTCATCAACGCCGTGAGGACGATGCCCCGCGGCCAGCCCCAGCAGCTCCCAGCCGCCGCGGTGACCGGGCACGTCGCCCCCGAGGACAAGCTCCGGGCGCTCCGCGCGGGCTATCAGGCCCATCTCGCGAAACCGGTCGATCCCGATCGCCTGATCGCGGTGGTGGCCGATCTCGCCCGGCCGTCCCCGGGGCAAACCGCCCCCTCCGCCTAGCCGGGGAGCAGGTCGGTCCCGCCGCCTGGCCCGGGTAGCACCCGCTACTTCTTGGCCTTCTCCGCCTGGTTCTCGAGCTTCTCGCCGCCGCGCTGGATGTCTTCACCGAGCCCGGACATCGTGTTGCAGGCCGACAGCACCAGCGTCACGAGCAGCACATACGCGAATCGCATCATGTCGATCTCCTGATCAGGATGTGCCGCCGCGGGCACAAGTGCAGGGGGCGGAGCAATCGATGTGCCCTCGGCTCGATCGAGGCCGTTCGCGCGGCGCGCGGATCAGGACCTGGTCTTGCGCGCGGCCCGCTTTCGGGGAACCTTGCCGCCCGCGCGACGCGCCTGCGCCAGCCCGATCGCGATCGCCTGCTTCCGGCTCGTGACCTTCCTGCCCGAGCGGCCGCTGCGGAGCGTGCCGCGCTTGCGCTCGCGCATCGCCTGCTTGACCTTCTGTGACGCCTTCCTGCCGTATCTCGCCATCGGAGTCTCCTGCGTTATTGCCCCGTCCGGTAGAGCGGCATGACCTTTTCCGCGTACACCGCGAGATCGCGCTGTCGCGCCTCACTCGGGGGGTGCGTGGAGAGCCAGGCCGGTGGGCTCCCTTGCCTGACCCGGTCCATCTTCTGCCACAGCGTCACCGCCGCCCGCGGGTCGTAGCCCGCGCGTGCAGCGAGCTCCACACCGATCCGGTCGGCCTCGACTTCGTGCTCGCGCGAGTTGGGCAGATTGAGCGTGACCTGGAGCGCGAGCTGCGCGAGATCGAGCGCGCCCGGGTCGATCCCGGTCGCGGCGCCGAGCACGCTCAATGCGACCCCCTGCGTGACCGCCCGCGACGCGCGCTCGCGACCGTGTTCGCGCAGGGCATGAGCGATCTCGTGTCCGATCACCGCCGCCGCCTCGGCGTCGGTGAGCTGCAGGCGGTCGAGAATCCCGGAATAGACCGCGATCTTTCCGCCCGGCATGCACCAGGCATTGATCTCCTCGACGTCGATCACGTTCACTTCCCAGGCCCAACTCCGCGCGTCCGGCCGGAAGGCCGCCGTCTGCGGGATGATGCGCTGCGCGATCGACCGCACGCGGGCCGTCTGTGCCGCGTCGCGGTTCAGCACACTCTTCGCCCGCGCCTCGGCAAGCACTTGCGCGTAGGCGTCCGCAGCGCCCTCGTTCAGGTCCGCTTCGCTGATCAGCGCCGACATCGGCTGACGGCGGTCGACGCCGACTACGCCGGGCTCGGTCGTCTCGACGCTCGCGCACCCGACCGCGACGAGCACCGCTGCGGCCGCGGCGACGGCCCACCCTCGCCGCGCGCGCCGACGATTCTGCTCGGTCCGTAGCCCCACGCGTCGCCGTATGGCCAGGAGAATTGCACCGACAGACATGGGCGCTCCTCGAGCGGAGCGGCGATATCGCCGCGATGCGGGCGTTCCCGCAGGTTTCGTGCCCGTACGGGGCGTGCCATTGCGCCGCGCCCGCCGCGGACGCGAGACCAGCGTTCAGCCGAGGAGGTCGTGCTCGACGTACAGCTCGCCGACGAGCACCATGACGACGATCGCGAGCGGCACGGCGAAGAGGGCCCCGGGCAACCCGAAGATCACGGCGAAGACGACGACCGACAACGCGCCGAGGGCGGGAGGCAGCGCGACCGCCCAGCGCTGGACGAGCGGCATCAGGACATAGCCCTCCAGCTGCTGGATGCCGAAGTAGAGCACCGCAACGTAAAGGCCGGTCGCCGGCTCGTGCGTGAACGCGATGAGAACCGCCGGAATCGCGGCGATGATCGGCCCCAGGAACGGGACGAACTCGAGCAGTCCGGCGATCGTCGCGAGCGACAGGGCGAGCGGGATATCGAGCAACGCGAGGCCGATGAAAGTCAGCACCCCGACGAGGAGCATCGCGATCAGCCGGCCGCCGAGCCACTTGCGCAGCGTCGCGGCCGCGCTCGATAGCGCGGCGCTCGCTCGCGGTCGGATCGCCCGGGGCAGCAGGCGCAGCGTGCCACGGAAATAGAGTCCGGGGTCGGCGGCGAGGTAGATGCCGACCACGACCAGCAGCAGGTTGGCGACCACGTTCAGCGTGCCGAGCGCCACGCCGTCAGCGCCGCGCGGCGTTCGAAGGTCTCCTGGCAGGCGCTGCAGCGCGACGCCGTCGGCAACGAGCGAAGCCGCTCCGGCTCGATGTCGAGGCTGCACTCGACGCACATGCCGTAGCTGCCACGCTCGAGCCGCGCGAGCGCGGACTGGACATCGTTCATCTCGCGGGCGTCGCGTCGCATGAGCGCGGTGCGGACGTCGGTCTGCTCTATCGCCACCGACTCGTCGCCGGCGTCGCGGACTTCACCGGCGACCGCGGCGCTCGCGCCCGGCGCTGACGCCAGCTCGGTGGCGAGCTTCGCGTGCAGTTCGACGAGCCTCGCTTCCAGGTGCGCGCGCAAGGCCGACTGGCCATTGCCTTGCATTGTCGTCGCTCTCATGCGGATCTCCCTTCGAGGGCCGGCCCACGAGCCAGGGTAGGTCCGCAGGGCGAGCAAGGCCCGTACCCGTCGGGACCTGTGGACCTCCCGCGCGAGCGTGCCGTGTAATTCCTGCATCGGCTGGCAACCGTTACCGGAGTTTCGCGCTCCCGGCCTCCGGCGCGGTCGAGCAGGCGCCGGGCATGTCGATTGCGTTTTGCCTGCTGCTTCCACCCGCATGGTCGCGACGCCAGCGTCGTTGTCGAGTCGACTCAGCGACCCGCGTCACGCGCCGTGTGGGTGGGCTTACCGATCCCACATAGGAGCCTCGAATGGCGAACCAGCAGAGACCCAACGAGCAGGAACCGCAGGAGCCCGACCACGGCCGGGACGCCGGCAATCCCCAGCAGCGGCCGGGGCGTCCGAACGATCCCGGTGCACCGCGCGACCCCGCGTCGCCGGGCGGCACGCCCGGTACGAGGCGTGACCCCTATCAGCATCCGCGGGATGAGCCGGACGTGCAGCCCGATGTGATCGGGGGCGAGGGTCACCCGTCGCAGAAGAACGAGTCCGGCAAACGGCCAGGCGGCCCCGGCACCACCGACAAGCCACGCACCGGTAACACCGGCGGCAACCGCTCCGGTGGCCAGGAAGAAGGCAAGTAGGCACCCGCTGGCCGACCCCTGAGACGGCGCCGGCCGGCGGATCTCACTGAAAGGAGCAACCATGAAGCTTCGCACTCTTGCCGCCGTCGCGGCGGTCGCGACGCTGGCCGGTGTGGCCGGCTGCGACCGCACCGACGAGCGCGACCGCGTTTCCTCCGCGCCCTCGCCTTCGACTTCGCCGAAGTCGGCACCATCGATGCCCCCGCAATCGCCGTCCGCGGCGCCGGCACCGGCCACGCCGAGCGGCGAGCGGACGATGGGCCAGGTCGTCGACGACGCCGGCATCACCGCCAAGGTGAAGGCTGCGCTCATCGCCGAGAAGGGCGTGGACGGGATCAGCATCAACGTCGACACGCGCGAAGGCACCGTGACGCTCACCGGCAAGGTCCCCGACAAGGCCCAGGTCGAGCGCGCCACGCAGGTCGCGCGCGACGTCGAAGGGGTCAAAGCGGTCGACAACAAGCTGACCACCGGCGCGAGCTGACGGAAGAACGCGGCCGGTCATCCATAGGAGATCACATCATGCAGAGCTGGAACTCGTTCCTCACCGCCGCGCTCGCCGCCGCGGTCCTCGCCGGCGGCGTCGCCTGCGCTCCCACCGAGACGCGGCCGTCGACCGGTGAAGTCATCGACGACTCGGCGCTCACCGCCCGCGTCAAGACCGCGCTCATCAACGAGCCCGGCGTTAAGTCGATGGCGATCAACGTCGAGAGCTTCCGCGGGACGGTGTCGCTGAGCGGCTTCGTCGACTCAGAGGAGATGGCGCAGCGGGCCATCTCGGCCGCGCAGAAAGTGAGCGGCGTCCGGTCGGTCAAGAACGACATGCGGGTCAAGCCCGCGTCCTGACCCGGCCGCGGCCGCGAAGCCCGGGTGGGTGAGCG
>Ga0214472_10006354_pt1 | contig 12387 bp, 10 predicted proteins | sample RVTome_6_FD_207662 | JGI IMG/M metagenome (GOLD analysis project Ga0214472, IMG submission 207662) | Soil microbial communities from uranium-contaminated site in the Upper Colorado River Basin, Wyoming, United States - RVT140D175 | ecosystem: Environmental > Terrestrial > Soil > Contaminated >... | reverse complement strand
TGTCGCTGTCGGAGGCATTGCCGGGAATTTGTCGCTTGAACATCAGCCAGTAATAGGGAAATCCGCGACCATCCTCGCGCTTTTCAAGATAGAGGCCATGGGTCAGCTTGCCCTGGCTGGTGATTTCGACGCCCTCGATTTCATCCGGCCCGCAATTGGGGAAATTGACGTTCAGGAGCGTTCCGTCCGGCATCTCGAAATCCAAGAGTTTGCGGATCAGGTCGGCGGAATGGGCTTCCACCGTCTCCCAGGGAACGACCCGTCCATCGCTCCAATTATAGGCCTGGCTGAGCGCGATGGACCGAATCCCCAACAGGGTCCCCTCGATCGCGCCTGCCACCGTCCCGGAATAGGTCACGTCGTCGGCGATGTTCTGGCCGGAATTGACGCCGGAAAGCACCAGGTCGGGCGGATCCGTCATCAATTCGCGTACCGCCATGATGACGCAATCGGTCGGGGTGCCGCGCAGCGCGAACCGCCGGTCGGAAATCTTCCGCAAGCGCAAGGGATCGCTCAAGGTCATGGAATGGGCGAGACCGCTTTGATCGGTTTCCGGCGCCACAATCCAGATATCGTCGGAGAGTGACCGGGCGATTTTCTCCATCGACACCAGTCCTGGCGCATTGATGCCGTCGTCATTGGTCAACAGAATGCGCATAGACTAGATCTCCGTGGCGGCGGAAAGGCGCTCAAGACAGCCCATATAGGGCCGCAAGACGTTCGGAATTGTGACGGAACCGTCCGCGTGCTGATAATTTTCCAGAACGGCGACCAGAGCCCGCCCCACGGCAACGCCGGATCCGTTCAACGTGTGCACGAATGACAGGCCCTTACCCTGATCGGGCCGGAAGCGCGCATTCATGCGCCGCGCCTGAAAATCGCCACAGAGCGAACAGCTGGAAATCTCCCGATAGGTGTTCTGCCCGGGCAGCCAGACCTCCAGATCATAGGTCTTGCGCGCGCCGAACCCCATATCGCCCGTGCACAGGGTGACGACGCGATAGGGCAATTCCAATTGTTTGAGGATTTCCTCCGCGCATTCGCGCATGCGTTCCAACTCTTTGCTGGAATGCTCCGGATGGGCGATGGAAACCATTTCCACCTTATAGAATTGATGCTGGCGCAGCATGCCCCGCGTATCGCGTCCGGCGGCGCCGGCCTCAAGCCGGAAACAATAGGTTCCGGCCGTCACCCGGATCGGCAAGTCGGCTTCGGCGAGGACGGATTCGCGCACCAGATTGGTCAGCGGCACCTCGGCCGTCGGGATCAGCCAGCGGCCATCTTCGGTATGAAACTGATCATCGGCGAATTTCGGCAATTGTCCCGTGCCGAACATCACGTCATCACGCACCAGCAACGGCGGCGCCACTTCGGTATAGCCGTGCTTGTCCGTATGGGTATCCAGCATGAACTGCGCCAGCGCCCGCTCAAGCCGCGCCAATGGGCCGCGCAAAACGACGAACCGGGAACCCGACAGCCTGGCCGCCGTTTCGAAATCCATGCATCCCAGGCCTTCCCCCAGGTCGAAATGCTCCTTGGGTTCGAAATCGAAAACCGGCTTTTCCCCATGGATATGGAGCACCACATTGTCCGATTCGTCCGCGCCGACGGGCACATCGTCGAGAGGAAGGTTGGGGATGGTGGCGAGCAAACGCTCCATGTCCGCGTTCAAAGCCCGCTCGCGGTCTTCGCCTTCCTGCAGTTCCGACTTGAGCTTCGCCACCTCGTCGATCAGCTGCCTGGCGAGCGCCTCGTCCTTGCCCGCCTTGGCCTTGGCGATTTCCCTGGAGGATGCGTTGCGTCGTTCCTGAATGGATTGAAGCAGGGCCACATGGGCGCGCCGTTTGTCGTCGAGCACGCCGATTTCCTGGGAACGCGGCGCTTCGCCGCGTTTCTTCAATCCATTGTCGAAGGCATCCGGATTCTCTCGAATCCATCGAATGTCATGCATGGGAGTCCCCCGCATTGCAGTTCACAGTTACACTTGAACCGAGATGGTTTGATGGACCGCGCTTCAGGACGCCGCGTTTTGCGGGTCGGCAACGCGCTCGGCTTCCGCCCGGCGACGTTCCACGAAACGAACGGCCAGGATGGAAATCTCGTAAAGAAGGATCGTTGGGACAGCAAGGCCAATCTGGCTTATGGGATCCGGAGGCGTCAACACCGCGGCCGCCAGAAAGGCGATGACGACGGCGTATTTGCGCTTTGCCTTCAGCCCGGCAGCCGATGTCAGACCAACCCGCGCCAACAGCGTCAGGGCGACCGGCAATTGGAAAACCAGTCCGAAGGCGAAGATCAGCGTCATGATCAGGCCGAGATATTCCGAGACCCGCGGCAAAAGTTCGATCTTGACCCGGCTTTCATTCAGCTGCTGGGTGCCGAGAAAAAAGTTCATGGCCAGCGGCATGACGACGAAATAAACCAGGAGCGCGCCGATCGTGAAAAGGATCGGCGTCGCAATGAGATAGGGATAGAATGCGCCGCGTTCATTTCGATAGAGGCCCGGAGCGACGAACATGTAGAGCTGGGTCGCGATAACCGGAAAGGCGATGAAAAGCGCGCCGAAAAACGCCAGTTTCATCTGGGTGAAGAAAAATTCCTGCGGCGAGGTGAAAATGAAGTTGACCGGAGCGCCCGCCGCCCGTTCGAACGGATTTACCAGGATGTCGAAAATATCCTCGGCAAAGTAAAAGCAAATGACGAAGGCGATCGCGATGGCGATCACCGACCAAAGCAGCCGTTGCCGCAATTCGATCAGATGGTCGATCAGCGGTGCGCGGGACGCTTCGATATCATCGTCGTCGCTCATGCTTTTTCCGCTTTCTGCATTTCATTTTTCTGCGCGTCTTTCAGCGCATCATCGACAGCGACGGCCGGTTGCTCCACCGCGGCAGCGCTGTTTTCCGTCGCCGGGGTGGCTGCCGGCGTCTCGCTTGCGGCCGCCGATGCCCCGGTCTGCGTGGGCGGTGCGGCGGTCTTGTCCGGTTGCGGCGCGCCCGGTGCGGCAGGTGTGGATTTCAGCGCGCTGTTTATATCCTTGCCGATATCGTTCAAAGGATTGATGGAATTCTTGAAATCCTTCATCGGATTGAGATCCGACATTCCGGACATGGACTTTTTCATGTCGTCCACGCCGGCCTGAGTCTCCGCTTCACGCAGGGCTTCGCTGAACTGTCCCTGGAACTCGCTCGCCATGCGGCGCAGGTTGCCGACGGTTTTTCCGAAGCTGCGCAACATGCCCGGCAATTCCTTGGGACCGACCACAAGGATTGCGACCACCGCGACGACGAGCAGTTCCGCCCAACCGATATCGAACATCAGACCTCGACTGCCCGCCGCTCTCGACGGGCGCTTTCATTCACCATAGGAGGAAAGCCTCAGCTTGCCTTTTTCTGCTCTTCCGCGGTTTCCGCGGCTACGGTTTCCGTCGCCTGGTGATCAATCGTCTTTTCAGCCTCCGCGGATTCCTTGGCGTCTTCCGCCAATCCCTTCTTGAAGCTGTTGATACCCTTGGCGACATCGCCCATCAGCTCGGAAATTTTTCCCCGTCCGAACAACAAAACGACGATCACGCCGATAATGACAACCTGCCAAATTCCAATAGACATGGAGCTTTACTCCTTTTCCCATTCATGACTGCTGACTGCTTTGACCGGCAGTCATACAGAAACCCCGCAGGCACCGCAACATAATGCGTTGCCCCGGGAAAGTTAGGCCGTCGCCGGGTTAACCCGGTTCCCCGGGGAAAATCATCAGGTCCCCGGGACCGGCAAAAACCGTAACATCCGTTCCAATGGACCAGCGCGCGACTTCGGTGCTGCGAACGCTGATAGTCATGTCGAGACCTTCCACGGCGATTTCAAGGAGATCAACCTCTCCAAGGAACTTTCGCCGAACGATTCTGCCGGTGCGGCCGGGTGTTTCCTGCCCGGCGGCTTCGTCCGGCAGGATTTTCACATCCTGCAGCCGAATTGCGGCAACACCCGGGCCGGTTTGCAGCCCGGCGGATCGCGGCAACCGGCCAAAGGGCGTTTCGACCGAATCCGGACCGATCTCGGCCGGCAATTCATTCAATTCCGAGAAAAACCGCGCTGCGAACAGAGTGCCGGGCTTGTGATACAATTCATCGGGCGCGCCCAGTTGAATCACCCGGCCGCCACGCATCAGGGCGATCCTGTCGCCCATGCGCATCGCCTCTTCCGGATCATGGGTCACGATCACGCAGGTTGAACGGATTTCGCGCAGAACCGTAAGGGTCTCGTCACGCACGCTGTCGCGAAGCCGTGCATCGAGCCCGGAAAACGGCTCGTCCATCAGGAAGATGCCCGGCCGCGGCGCAATCGCCCGCGAAAGCGCCACACGCTGCTGTTCTCCCCCGGAAAGGGAGTGCGGAAACGCGTCCAGATAGGCCTGCAATCCCACCCGTTCCAAGGCCTGTATGGCCTCATGCCGGGCCGATTTTCGGGAATAATCCGACAGACCGAACATGACGTTCTGCAGGATGTTCATATGGGGAAACAGGGCATAATCCTGGAACATCAAACCAACGCCGCGCCGCTCCGGAGGCAGGAACCGGTTCGGTCCGGCGATTTCCCGGCCATTGATCAGCACCCTTCCCCTGGTCTGCGTCTCGATGCCGGCCGCTATGCGAAGCAGCGTGGTTTTGCCGCACCCGGATTCGCCCAGCAGGCACAGCACTTCCGCCGGCGCAATGTCCAGCGTGATGCCGCGCAAGGCATCCACCGAACCGAATCGGTGATGAATATCCTCGAAGGAAAGCTCCGCGGCGATGGTCGCGGCGGCGGTTCCGCGCCGCCCCCACGACGTCCGCTTCGGGCCGGTCTCACCCTGCTGCATGGTCACGTTTCATCATCCGCATCATCGAATTCCGGCTCGGACTCGTCGGGTTCAGCCAGTTCGAAGGGATCAAACAGCTGTCCCTGGCGCGCCTTTTCGCTGCCTTGCGGACTCAGATCCAGAAGGCCGGTTTGTTTCAATTCTTCCAGGCCGGGCAGATCCGAGACATTTTCAAGCCCGAAATGGATCAGGAACCCCTCGGTGGTTCCGTAGGTCACCGGCTTGCCGGGCGTCTTTCGCCGCCCCTTCAGCCCGATCCAACCGGTTTCCAGCAAGACGTCAAGCGTGCCCTTGGAGGCGGACACCCCGCGAATCTCTTCGATTTCAGCGCGGGTGACCGGTTGATGATAAGCGATAATGGCCAGGGTTTCGATTGCCGCGCGCGACAATTTCCGGCGCTCGACGGCCTCGTGCTGCAGCACATAGGCAAGATCGTCCGCGGTCCTGAACGCCCATTTTCCGGCAATTCTGACGAGATTGACGCCACGCGAGGCATAGGCGGAATACAATTCCTGGATCAAGCCTTCGATATCGACGCCATCCGGCATCCGCGTCGTCAGCTCCGACAGGCCGAGGGGTTCGGCGGAGGCGAACAGGATGGCCTCGAGCATGCGCAAGTGATGTCTGCGGTCTTCCGGCAGAAGGCTGGTGACGTTATCGGTCACGGTCGTCGTCTCCGGGCGGTTCGACACGTCTTGGGGTCGCCGCATCCCGCGGACCGAATTTCGGTTTGGTGCGCACATAGATCGGCTCGAACGCCGCGCCCTGCTGCATTTCGATCGATCCCTCGCGGGTCAATTCCAGGCTCGCGCTGAAACTGCTGGCCAAAACCGTGGCGCGGTGCGCGGGATCCTGCAGGAAGGGTGCGAGAAACGTTTCAAGCGGCAACCAGTCGGCCATGTCCCCGATCAGGCGATTCAGCGTCTCGCGCGCCTGCTGCAGCGACCAGACGCTGCGCCTTTGGATATGCAGTACCGAAGTCTGGATTTTTCTCTGATGGGCGGCATAGGCCGACAGAAGATCGTACAGACTGTCGTCCCAGACCTTGGTAATCTTCGTCTCCAGGGTTTCCGAAGCCCCCCGGAAAAATATGTCGCGGCCCATTTGCCCCCGGTTCATCAAACGGGCGGCGACGCCGCGCACGGCTTCCAGGCGGCGCAGGCGGCGCGCCAGTTCCTCCGCCAATTCCTCCGCGCTCGGCTCCTCGTCGTCCTTTTGAACCGGAAGCAGGAGCCTGGATTTCAGATAGGTGAGCCAGGCGGCCATGACAAGATAGTCGACCGCCAGATCCAGATGCTGCTTGCGGGCCGCTTCAATGAAGGAAATATACTGGTCGGCGAGCGCGACGATCGAAACCTGCAGGAGGTCGACCTTCTGGTCGCGCGCCAATACCAGGAGAAGATCAAGCGGTCCTTCGAAACCCTCAAGGTCCAGAACCAGCGTCGGCATGGCGGAGGCGCTTTGCCCGGACGCCTCGTCCCAGGAATCCGCTTCGTTCCCGGTTTCGCGCTTGTCATCCATGAAGGGCTCCTCTCACGCCGCCGGCAGCATCGACAGCAAGGCGTCGAACTCTTCGCGAAGCCCCTTGATATCACAAAATTCAGCGGGCCGCCGAGACGCCCTCGCCGCATCGGCGCGGCGTTTGGCTTCGCCCGCAAGCTCGTCGGCCACCGCGGCAACGGCCTGCATTTCAGACAGGTCGCCATTGCAATGCAGAGCGAGGTCGCATCCCGCCTCAAGCGCGGCCCGGGTCCGTTCGCCGATTGTCCCGCTCAAGGCCTGCATCGAAAGATCGTCGCTCATCAGGGCGCCGTCAAAGCCGATCTCGCCGCGGATCGTTGCTTCGATCACGACCGGCGAGGTCGTTGCCGGTTGGCTGCGGTCGAGCGCGCCATAGACGATATGCGCCGTCATGGCGAGCGGCAGGGTGTTCAGGCGCTTGAACGGCAGAAAATCGACGGCGCGCAGATCGTCGATCGAATCCTCCAGAACCGGCAACGCCTTGTGACTGTCGAGCCGGGCCCGCCCGTGGCCGGGAACATGCTTCATGACCGGCAGGACCCCTCCGGCAATCGCCCCGTCGGCTATGGCACGCCCGACCGCCGCCACGTCTTCAGGCCGCTCGCCATAGGCCCGGTCGCCGATAATGGCATCTCCATAGGGTTGGCGCACATCGACAATGGGCAGGCAATTGCCGGTGATGCCGAATCCGGCGAGATCATGGGCGATCAAGCGTGCGCCCAGCCACGCGGCGCGAAGCCCGGATTCCGCGTCCTTCCGATAAAGCGCGCCATAGGCCGATCCTGCGGGGTAGTCCGGCACCAGAGGCGGCTTCAATCGCCGGACCCGGCCGCCTTCCTGGTCGATGAATATCGGCGCCGCATCGTCCTCGGCCGCCGCGCGCAGCGCTGCGCAAAGCGCGCGTATCTGATCGCCGTCGTGGCAATTGCGGGCAAAAAGGATGAAGCCCCAGGGCTTTTCGGCCCGGAAAAAAGCCTTTTCCTCCCTGGAAAGCACGAGGGATTCGCAACCTGCAATGAAAGATTTTTGCGCCATGACCCGGCAATAAAGGCCAAGCGCTTCCACGTCAACGCGCCCCTTGCATCGGCACCCCGGTTTCCCGGCTGCCCGGTCCGAGACCTCACAGACCTTCCGCCGGCATCAACCTGGGGAACGATCCGTCCGGTTCTTGGCGATCGGCTGTTTCGAGGACGACGAGGCTGTTATACCACCCCCGTCATCGCCCGATTTATTCGGGCGCCCCATGAGCGCGTGGCGCAGAGCAAAAACACCAACCGGAAGCCGTCCCCACCCGGCATCAACGTTGCATGGATAGCCCGAAAAAATCGGACTATGACGGGGAGGGGTGGATGGAACGAGTGGCAAATCATTGAAGGGTTGGGGGGGAGGCGCGACGGCAAATACGGATCCCGTCCACGCCATGGTTCCCGCCTCCCGCGCCACCCCCACTACCCCATTACGTGCCGACGCCTAGTTGCGTCGAACGAAGCAGTCTCCGCCCGCGGATTTCAGATCGCCGCACAGACTGTTCGCCGCCTGCAGCTGATACGGCCCAAGGCGCACCCGGTAAAAGGTACCGCGATCCCCGACATCCGCCTTCTGAATCAGGGGTTTGACGCCGCCCAAAATCTTGGAATAACGCCTTTGCAGATCGGCATAGGCGCTTTGCGCCTGTTCCTGGGAACGCTGCGAGGACACTTGCACGATATAGCCGCCGGTCGCAACCGTGGGGGCCGGTTTTGCCTGGAGCGCGGCTGTTTGCGTGCTCGCCGTAGTCGCGGGCCGGACGTCGAGCGGCTCGGTTGTCGCCGGCGCCGGCGTTTGCCGGGGCTGGGTCGGCGCGAGAGTACGGGTCTGGGCCGGTGCGGAGGGCAGCTCAGGCTTGGACAAAGGTTTGACCAAAACAGGCGTGACCGATGCGGTATCGGATTCGGAGGCCGTTGTCGCCGCTGCATCGCTTGCAACCGGGTTGAGCGGGCCGGCGGCGGTTTCAGCGGCTTCGATCTGTTGTTGGGCTGTATTGCCTTCCGTGGCTTCGGAGGAAGCAGGTTCGACCCGTTGGGTCGTTACCGTGCGCATTGGTGACGTGTTGCCGACGCGGTCTCCGGATTTTTCCGGACCGGCGGGATTCGGCAGCGTGCCGGAAACTACCGGGCGGGTGGCTGGAGTCTGGGTCTGCGTCTCCGAACGGGAGACAAATGTTCCATCCGGTTTCACGACGATTGTCTTTACCGGCTTGGGAAAGGCGGATGCCGGTGCGGCTCCCTCGGCCCGATCGCCGGCCCGTGCAACATTGACAGGCTGTTCCTTGCCGATAACAATGCGTTCCTGGGATTTGTCGGACGGATTTTCACCGGACAGGCGTTGGTAGACGCCGGATTTCGCGCCCGGTGAAGCGGCGGACTGGCCGGACCCGTCCGCCATTTCCTTGAAGGGCTTCGTGTCGGCTTTTATCACCACAGGCGCCCGTGTGGCGCCGGTGCCACCCATGGAACGATAGGCAAACAGACCACCGCCACCCAGAACGGTAAGGGCGAGCACCGCGGCCATGGCTTTGACGCCCAGGCTGCGCGACTTTACGGGTTGCGCGCTGCCGGATTCAGCAAACTCCTGTGCCTGTGCAGCTTCGAAAGACGCCGGAACGGCGACCAGGTCCGGCTGGCCATCATAGCGATAGTCGGCGGCTTCCGGATGGATCGGGTTCGCGTCGTAATCATACGATCCCTCATGACCGATTTCAGGCGAAGCGGCATAGGCGACTTCCCGCGGATCGACACCATAAGGATCTTCCTCGGGCGCTGGCGAATCGTAATCGTCCCTGCCGGCCGTGTCATAGGACGGCTCACCGGCAGGTTGCGGATCGCCATAATAGGGATCGAGCAATATGGCGGGATCCAACTCGATATCGGGCATGGACGGCCCCGATGGGGGTGTCTCCTGATCCCAGTCGGCGAACAAGGCGTCTGGATCGTATTCCCGATCCTGCGCGGAATACCCGTTCTCATCCCGCATGGATGCGGCTGCGGAATAGGTTTCGCGCGAATAGGTGTCCGGCGAATAGGTGTCAGGCGAATAGGTTTCCGGCGCATACCCCTCGGCCGGATCGTCCCCATAGGACATGTCCGCGTCCCTGGCAGCCGCGCCGACCTGCCGGTCGTCGTCGTCATAGGACGCCTCGTCCTGATAGGTTCCATCCTGCACTCGCGGTTGCTGCGCGGCATGGTCCGAATCCTCAAAGCCCCGCGCATCGGCGGAATAGGGTTCGAATTCGGTCCCATAGAGATCGTCGTCTTCATAGCCGAATTGATCCGAACCGGACTGTCGCCCATCGCGGGGCGCGCCGTCATCGCCCGCATCGGGTCCGAGCTCGAAATCGTACCGGGGACCGTCTTGAGCACGCTCGGCTTCCGGCAGAGGCTGTCCGTCGGGACTGAGCCCATGCTGACGCAGAAACTCATCACCGTCGCTGACAATCCGCGCCAATTCGGCAAGCGGATCCTCCCGTCGGCCGGTTTGCGAACCGGAAATCGCGTTTTCGTATTCTCCGTAAGCCTTGCGGCCAGTCATAATCTTTCCCATCGCGCGTCTCCGAAATACTCGTTACACGTGGCACAGGTCGGAGATCGTTGCCCTTTAATCAGGTACCATCAGCGCATTGCGTCAGGTGCATTAACACCGAGTATACCAAGTCCCGACGCAATCACCAATGACACAGCGCGAACGAGCGCAAGCCTTGCCAAGGTTAATTTTGTGTCATCAGCATTAATAAACCGTAAGCGTGGAACATCTTTTCCTTTGCTCCATTGCGAATGGAGATCGCTTGCAAGATCATAGAGATAAAACGCGATCCGATGCGGCTCATGCGCTGCGGCCGCGCTCTCCAACAAACGCGGCCATTGTACAAGCCGTTTCAGAATCGCCATTTCTCCAGGATCGTTCAACAATGAGATATTGGCATTTTTAAGGACTTCATCTGAAAGATCCAGGCCGGGCGAGTCTTCTTCAGCCTGCCGGAATACCGATTTCGAGCGCGCATGCCCGTATTGGACATAGAAAACCGGATTGTCGCGGGACTGTTCGGTAACTTTCTGAAAGTCGAAATCAAGCGCCGCATCGTTCTTGCGATACAGCATCATGAACCGCACGGCATCGCGGCCGACTTCCTCGACGACCTCGCGCAGGGTCACCAGATTTCCGGACCGTTTCGACATTGTGACCGCCACACCGCCGCGATACAGCTTGACCAATTGGCATACCTTTACATCGAGCGATGCCTGTCCGCCGGTAATGGCCGTCACCGCGGATTGCACGCGCTTGATATAGCCGCCGTGGTCGGCGCCCCATACGTCAATCATCTCGTTGAACCCGCGGAGATATTTGTCGTAGTGATAGGCGATATCGGAAGCGAAATAGGTATAGGACCCATCCGATTTCATCAACGCGCGGTCGATGTCGTCACCAAAGTCGGTCGATCGGAACAAGGTCTGTTGCCGATCTTCCCAATCCTCGGGCGGCAGCCCTTTCGGCGGCGGCAGCGTTCCCTGATAGATGAGGCCGCGCTCGCGCAAAGTTGCGATCGCCTGCTCGACGCGGTTGTTGCCCGGGGCCGAAAGCGAACGCTCCGAGAAAAAGACATCGTGGGTAACGTTGAGAGCGGCGAGATCGTCGCGGATCATGGCCAGCATGGCGTCGATCACGAAATCGCGGACGATCGGCAACCACTCGGCTTCCTCGAGCGCGCTCAATGCCCGTCCATGCAGACGCGCCAGATCCTCGCCGACCGGCTTCAAATAGGCGCCGGGATACAATCCTTCGGGAATCTCGCCTATATCTTCGCCGAGCGCCTCGCGATAGCGCAGAAAGGCCGACCGCGCCAGGACATCGACCTGGGCGCCGGCGTCATTGATATAATATTCACTCGTCACGTCATAACCGGCATAGTCGAGCAGCGCCGCCAGCGCGTCGCCGAACACTGCGCCACGGCAATGGCCGACATGCATCGGCCCGGTCGGATTGGCGGAAACGAACTCGACATTGACCTTCTGCCCTTTGCCGAGGTCGGAACGGCCGTAATCAGATCCGGCCTGGAGAATCGCAAGAAAGGCCCTTGCCCAATAGTCCTGACTTAAACGGATGTTCAGGAAGCCCGGCCCGGCAACCTCGGCGGATTCCACGTCCGGGTCGCTCGCCAATTCGGTCGCCAGACGCATGGCGATTTCGCGCGGCTTTTGTCCCATCGGTTTTGCCAGCACCATCGCGGCATTGCTGGAGATATCCCCATGATCGGCATCGCGGGGCGGTTCGGCGCCGATTTTCGAAAGATCAAGAACACCACCATCTTTGTCCTTGAAATCAATGGCTTCTACGATATTTTTTATCTTGTCCGAGAAGTCTGAGAAAATGTTCATCTGGCCAAATTTCGCTTATTATCCGGGCGGTTGCTGCGGCCCTAACGCAATTCCGCGGTTTCGTCAAACCAGCGGCGGTGTTCGGCGATTGCGTAGCGATCGGTCATCCCGGCAATGTAGTCGCAGACCCGGCGCGCGAGACGCTTCTTGTTCAGGTCCGCCAGGTTCTCATGCCACTCCTCCGGCAGTTTCTGCGGATCGGCGAACAATTCCTCAAACAGGTCCAGCACCAGGCGCTCCGCGTCCCGCCGGATCGGAACGACGTCCGGGTGCCGGTACATGTTGGGAAACAGAAATGACTTGATTGCGCGATCCGCTTCGGCCACGGCGTCGGTAAATCGAATATAGGCTCCATCCGCGCCGCGCACATCGTCGACCGAGGCCGGCCGCTCCTTGGCGAACTTCGCGGTAGCCTGGGAAATGACGTCCTCCACCATACGGGTGATAAGGCGCCGAACAAGCTCGTGGACCTTGCGGCTTTCTTCCAGATTGGGATATTTGCGGTCGATTTCCTTCAAAAAGTCGCCAAGCAGCGGAACCGAAGCGATTTCGTCGAGATGAAACAGACCGGCGCGCAGACCGTCATCGATGTCGTGCGCAT
>Ga0214472_10006353_pt1 | contig 12387 bp, 11 predicted proteins | sample RVTome_6_FD_207662 | JGI IMG/M metagenome (GOLD analysis project Ga0214472, IMG submission 207662) | Soil microbial communities from uranium-contaminated site in the Upper Colorado River Basin, Wyoming, United States - RVT140D175 | ecosystem: Environmental > Terrestrial > Soil > Contaminated >... | reverse complement strand
ACGACATGCTGGCCCGGCTCGAGGCATCGGCGGGGCGCCAGGCCCAGTTCGTGAGCGACGCCTCGCACGAGCTGCGGAGCCCGCTGGCATCGATCCGGGCGCAGCTCGAGGTCGCCATCGCCCACCCTGGCTCGTCGGCGTGGCCGGATGTGGCCGGCGGGGTGCTGGAGGAGAGCCGCCGCATGGAGCGGCTCGTCGACGACCTGCTCACCCTGGCGCGGGCCGACGAGGGCATGGTGGTCGTCGCCTCCGATGCCGTCGACCTCGGTGAGCTGGTGGGCGCCGAGGCCGACCGGCCCGGATCGCGGGTTGCGGTCGTCGCCGCTGCGGGAGAGGCGGTCGTGGCCGGGGACGCCCTCGCGCTCCGCCGCCTGGTGCGGAACCTGGTCGACAACGCCGTTCGCCACGCCGCCTCTCGGGTGGAGGTCACCGTCGAGGCCGCCGGCGCAGAGGCGGTGATGACCGTCGACGACGACGGCCCCGGCGTCCCCGAGGCCGACCGGGAGCGGGTGTTCGAGCGTTTCACCAGGCTGGAGGAGGCGCGCACCCGCGACGCCGGCGGCGCCGGCCTCGGCCTGGCCGTCGTGCGGGAGATCGCCCGCAGCCACGGCGGCGACGCAGTGCTGACCGCGTCACCGTTGGGCGGCGCCCGCGCCGTGGTTCGGCTTCCCCTCGCCTGAGACACCTCTCAGGCCCTCTCAGGAAACGCACAGCCACGGTCGATACGGTGTCGACCGGCCCATCGAGAGGTGATCTGTGAACCGAACCGGAACGACTCGCCGCCGTCTGCTCGCCCTGCTCGCGGTGCTCCTCGGCCTGACCGGGCTCCTCGCCCTGCCTGCCGTCGCCACGACGGGCGGCGACACCCAGATCGTCGGCGGCGGCGAGGCGACCCCCGGTGCCTATCCGTTCATGGCTGCCCTGGTCGACCACGGGGCGAGCAACGCCCACAACGGCCAGTTCTGTGGCGGCTCGGTGATCGCCGAGATGTACGTGATGACCGCGGCCCACTGCGTGCGCGGCTCGTCGGCGTCGGACATCGACGTCGTGATCGGGCGCCACGACCTCTCCGGAGGCGGTGGCGAGCGCATCCGCGTCAAGAAGATCACGACCCACCCCGACTACGACCACAGGCGCACCGTCAACGACGTGGCCGTGCTCGAGTTGACCTCGGCCACCTCGGCTCCCACCATCGCCCTCGACACCGACGGCTCGCTCGACACGCCGGGCCGGATCGTGAAGGTCATCGGGTGGGGCGACACCGACTCCACCCCGCGGTTCCCCCCGGAGCTGCAGGAGGTCGAGGTGCCGCTCGTCAGCGACCAACAGTGCTCCGACGCCTACGGGAGCGATCTGGTCGGCGCCGTGATGCTGTGCGCCGGGGACTGGGCCGACGGCGGGGTCGACGCCTGCCAGGGCGACAGCGGCGGCCCGCTGTTCGTGCACGACGGCACGGAGTTCGTCCAGCTCGGTATCGTGTCCTGGGGCGACGGCTGCGCCCTCAGGCGCCGACCCGGCGTGTACTCGCAGGTGTCGGCGCTGAGCGGCTGGGTTCTCGACGCGATCGGCGACGGCGGCGGCACGCCCCCACCCCCCCCGCCTCCGCCCCCGGGCGAGCACACCTGCCTGGGCCGGCCCGCCACGATCGTCGGAACGCCCGGCGACGACCGCCTGGTCGGCACCGACGGGGACGACGTCATCGTCGGGCTCGGGGGCGACGACGTGATCATCGCCTCGCTCGGCGACGACCGGATCTGCGGCGGCCGCGGCGACGACTCCATCTACGCCCAGGGCGGCAACGACCGGGTCTCGGCCCAGGGTGGGTACGACCTCGTCTTCGGCGGGCCGGGCCGCGACGTCCTGCGCGGTGGCGGGGGCCCCGACGACATCTACGGCGGCGGCGGCGACGACCGGGCGGTCGGTGGCCGCGGCGTCGACCTGTGCGACGCCGAGACCACCCGCAAGTGCGAGATCTAGCTCAGCGGACGAGGAACGGCTCCAACCCGTCGTCCTGCTCGAGAGTGAAGGTGGCCGTGCCCGTGTAGTGGGCGGTTCCACCCACCTCGACCACCACAGCGGGGACTTCCCCGGCGAAGGTCTCGGAGAGCGCCCGGCCCGTGAAGACCGCCCCGGTCAGGCTCTCGAAGCGGCGCACCTGCCCCAGCTCCACCTGGCCGCGCGACCGCATGGCGGCGATGCGGGCCTGGACGCCCGAGCCGGTGGGCGAGCGGTCGACCTGGCGGTCGGCGAACACGCACACGTTGCGGGTCGGCTGCTCGGACGACGCGTCGCGGCCGTCGGTGACGATGGTGCCGTAGAGGAACGCCAGGTCGGGGTCGTCGGGGTGGTGGAGCGGCACCTGCTCGGCCACTGTGCGGGTCACCGCCCACGCCGCCGCCACGATGTCGCCGATCGGGGCGTCGCCCAGGGCGAGGCCGAGCGCCGCCGCCGGGACGAGGGCGTAGAAGGCGCCCCCGTAGGCGACGTCGAGCGTGACGGCGCCGTGCCCGGGCACCTCGACGGTCACGTCGGCTGCCGCCACGAACGACGGCACGCTCAGGAAGCGCGCCGCCCCGGTGCGGTGCCCGTCGAAGTCGACGGCGGCGCGCACCAGGCCCGACGGGACCTGGATGGCGACCTCGGTGACCGGAGCCGTCCCGGCGACGTGCCCGTGGTCCACGGCCCACCGGGCGAGGGCGAGGACGGCGTGGCCGCACATCGTCGAGTACCCCTCGTTGTGCATGAAGAGCACGGCGATGTCGGCCTCGGGGTGGTCCGGCTCCACGGGGATGACGCCGTACATGTCGGCGTGGCCCCGCGGCTCGAGCATGAGGGCTCGCCGCAGCCGGTCGTGGTGATCGCGGGCGTCGCGCCGCTTGTCGAGGATCGTGGCGCCCCGGAGAGGTGGGTAGCCCGACTCGACGATCCGCACCGGCTCCCCACCGGTGTGCATCTCGGTGGTCGTGATCTCGAAAGGCATCAGGAGTGATTCTCGCGACGTGGAGCACCACCGGGGCGGGGAAGCGGTGATCGGGGCCGCACGGCTTAGGCTCTCGGGCCATGTTCGACGTCGCAGTCGTGGGCAGCCTCAACCTCGACACCACCGTGCGGGTCCCCCGCCTCCCCGAGCCGGGGGAGACCATCCTCGGCGGGGGCGCCGCAACAGACACGGGCGGCAAAGGGGCCAATCAGGCGGTTGCCGCCGCCCGGCTGGGCCGCAGGGTGGCGATGGTCGGGGCGGTCGGTGACGACGCCGCCGCGGCCAGGTTGCGCATCGCCCTCGAGGAGGCCGGGGTCGCCGTCGCTCACCTGGTCACGGTCGATGGGCCGACCGGGAGCGCATTCATCGCCGTGGACGACGCCGGGGAGAACATGATCGTGGTGGACCCAGGGGCCAATGCCGCCCTCGCCCCCGAGCACCTCCCGGGCGACGAGCTGGCGGCGGCGGCGATCACTCTGGTGCAGCACGAGATCCCGGCGGCGACCGTCGCCGCCGCTGTCGCGCTGGCGGGCGGCGACGTGATCCTCAACCCGGCGCCGGCGCGGCCGGTCCCCGCCGCGGTGCTCGCCGGCGTGGCCGTGCTCGTGCCCAACTCCACCGAGCTGGCGGTCCTGGCGGGCGGGGATGCGCCGGCCTCGCCCGGGGAGGCGGCGGCGCTGGCCGCCACGCTGACCGGCCCCGGCGCCGTGGTGGTGACGCTGGGTGCAGACGGCGCCGTCGTGGTGGAGGACGGCTCGGTCACCCATGTCGCCGCCCCCCGCATCGACGCCGTCGACCCCACGGCGGCGGGTGACGCCTTCTGCGGCGGGCTCGCCGATGCGTTGGTGGGAGGGGCGTCGCTGGTAGACGCCGTGCGGTGGGCCGTGCTGGCGGGCGCCGTCACAGCCACGCGCCGCGGGGCACAATCCTCCCTGCCCACGCGAGACGAGGTCGAGGAGTTGGAGGGACGCTCATGACGGGTCGGCGCAGGATCATCATCGACACCGACCCGGGACAGGACGACGCCGTGGCCATCCTGTTCGCCCTCGGCTCGGCCGAGCTCGAGGTGGTCGGGATCACCACCGTGGGCGGCAACGTGCCCCTGGAGCTGACCCAGCGCAACGCCCGGATCATGTGCGACCTGGCGGGCCGAACCGACGTGCCGGTGTTCGCCGGGTCGGTCAGGCCGATGGTGCGGGACCTCGTCACCGCCGAGTACGTCCACGGCAAGACCGGCATCGACGGCACCCCGATCTTCGACCCGGAGACGCCGCTCCAGGAGGCGCACGCCGTCGACTTCATCATCGAGACCCTCATGGCGTCCGAGCCGGGGACCATCACCCTGTGCCTGCTGGGGCCGCTCACGAATGTCGGCCAGGCCCTGGTGCGCGAGCCCCGCATCGCCGGGCGAATCGAGGAGATCGTCCTCATGGGCGGCGGGTTCTTCGAGGGGGGCAACACCACCCCTGCCGCCGAGTTCAACATCTACGTCGACCCCCACGCCGCCGACGTGGTGCTGCGGTCCGGGGTGCCGATCACGATGCTGCCGCTCGACGTCACCCACAAGGCGCTCATCGTGCCCCGCCACCTGGAGCGCTTCGCCGCCCTCGGCACCGCGGTGGGTGACGCCGTCCACGGCATGCTCGAGTTCTACGAGCGGTTCGACGTCGACAAGTACGGCCTCGAGGGCGGACCGCTGCACGACCCGTGCGTGATCGCCTACCTGCTGGACCCCGGCCTGTTCTCGGGGCGCACGGTTCACGTTGCGGTCGAGACCGCCTCGGAGCTGACGATGGGCATGACCGTCGTCGACTGGTGGGGGATGACCGGTCTGCCCCCGACGGCGACCTTCATCACCGATCTCGACCCCGACGGGTTCTTCGACCTGCTGATCGAGCGCATCGGCCGGCTCTGAGGCTCAGCCGCCCGGGTTCTCTGCGGTCATGATGGCGAACGGCGCCCCGGTGGGATCGGTGGCCGTCGCCATCATGCCCACCCCCGCGACCATGCGCGGCTCCGTGGTGAGGGCCCCGCCCAGCTCGGCCACCTTCGCCGCCACTGCCTCCGTGTCGTCCACCTGGAAGTAGACGAACCAGTTGGGAGGTGTGCCGTCGTCGGGGCCCACCTGGCCACCGCCGCGGTAGGTGTCGCCGTCCTTCAACTCGAGGTAGGTGCCGCCCGGGTACTCGGCCTCCTTGGCCTGCCATCCGAACAGCTCGGTGTAGAAGTCCTTGGCGGCCCCCAGGTCGCTCGTGTGCAACTCGTTCCACAGCAGCGTGCCGTGCTCGTTGGCCACGACCGTCTGTGGCTCGGTGGGGGGTGACATGAGGCCGATCGTCGCCCCGGTCGGGTCGAGGATCATCGCGACCTTCGACCCGTTGCCGACCTCCATCGGCTGCATGAGGGCGGTGGCCCCCAGTGCGACGGCCTTGTCGAGGCTGGCGGCGGTATCGGCCACCGACACGTAGGAGAGGAACATCGACGGCGTGCCGGCGGAGCTCATCTCGTCCGAGAGCGGGTAGGCACCCCAGGCCTGCATGCCGTCCCGCTCGAAGATGACGTAGGGCGGTCCGCCGCCCGGCACCGGGACCTGCCTCGGCTCGAGATCGAACAGCGCGGCGAAGAAGGCGACGGTGGCGTCGATGTCGGTGCTGTTGACGTCGACCCAGGCGAAGCAGCCGGGGTCGAACGAGGTGAAGTGGGTCAAGGACGTCCTCCGGTCGGGAACCGGAGGCCACCCTACGCCCCGGGGTGTAACGCCAGGGTCACGGCTGCACGCCGATCCGCTCCGGCCCGGTGCCGTGCTCGCGCACCCCCCAGGCGAGCACGGCCAGCGCCACCACCGACAATGCGGCGGACACGAGCGTGTTCGCAGCCATCCCGCCGGCGCCGAAGAGCACGGGGCCGACCGCCGAGCCGATGGCGCGCCCCACCGACACGAACACCCACATCCAGGCGAGGAAGGTGGTGCGCGCCCCCGGCGCCGCCTCGGTGGCAAGCGGGATCGCCGACACGATCGTGATCTCGAACGCCACGAACGACAGGGCCAGCACCGTCAGCCCCCACGCCAGCGATCCCGAGGCCAGGGCCAGTGCCACGTAACCGACCGACAGCGTGGCCAGGCCCCCCGCCACCATCCGGCGCTTGCCGACGCGGTCGGCGAAGGCGAGCACGCTGCCCTCGCCCGCCAGTTCGGCCAGCCCCACCACCACGGCGGCGCCGCCCAGGGCGGTGAGGGACAGGGCGAAGCGGTCCTCCAGCCAGGCGCCGAACACCACGAACGTGATCTCGGCGGCGAGCGAGAACAGCAGCACGATCGCCAGCAGCGAACGGGTGGAGCGGTTCAGCCCGAGCCGCCCCCGGCCCGAGGGCTCGCCGCCCGAGTCGCGGTCCATCGCCAGCGGGGTGATCAGGAAGGCGGCCGCCGCCAGCCCGGCGATCAGCCAGAAGGGCGCCTGCCACCCGGCGCGGGCGATGAGCCACCCGGCTGCCGGGGCGCCCACCAGCAGGCCGCCCGCCCAGGTCAGCTCGAGGATGCTCAAGACGCGGGCCCGCCGCTGGTAGGGCGTGCGATCGGCGACGTACGCCGTGGCCCCGGCGTCGAAGGCGGGCTTGCCGAGGCCGAGGAGGGCGAATCCGGCGACCGCGCCCCAGAAGGCGCCCGTCGCGGCGGTGATGGCGGCGCCGACCGAGAACATGGCGAGCGCCGCCAGGACCAGCCGGTAGCGCCGGCCGCCCCGCCCGGCGGTGGCGACGACGGCCGGTGTGGCCATCCCGACGAGCGAGCGCGCCGACACCAGCAGCCCGCCCTGCTCCAGGGAGATGCCGAGGCCCCGCGAGATCTCGGGCAGGAACGGGTACACGAAGCGATAGGTCGTGTTGAGGACGAGTCGCGACGCCGTGAGGAACACCACCGAGCGGCGCAGCGAGCGGCCGGTCACGTGATCTGGAGGTCGCCGTCGGTGAGGAGCCGTGGTGTGAGCAACCACAGCAACGATCCTCGCACCGGCCTGGAGAGGGAGGAGACCTCGATGCACGCCACGGCGGCGGTCACCATGGCGTGGGCCCCGCCGCCGACCAGCGTGGCGACGGCATCCGACCAGGTGGGCTCGTGCCCCACGAGCATGAGCCGCTCGACCCCGGGTGCCGCAGCCATCGCGGCGATGACGGCGTTGGTCCCTCCGCCGTAGAGGGCGTCGACCACCTCGATCTCGGCGTCCCACCCCCCGACGTCGGCGGCGATCCGGGCCGTCATCTCGGCGCGAACCGCCGGCGAGGTCATGACGTGACCGGGAGCGACCCCCATCCGCGCCAGCGCCACCCCCATGGCCGCCGCTGCGGCCTCACCACGCGGCGCAAGCGGCCGGTCCCGGTCGCGCGGCACGGGGGCGTCGCGCACCGACTTGGCGTGGCGCATGAGCTGGACTTCAGGCATGGGTGACCCGCTCCCGGATCGATCGGCGGGGCACGGCCATCACAGCCGCTCCACGACCCAGTCGATCGCAGCCGTGAGCATCTCGAGGTCCGCCACGGGGATGGCCGGGAACATGGCGATGCGGATCTGGTTGCGGCCCAGCTTGCGGTAGCCGTCGATGTCGACGATCCCCCCGGCCCGCAATGCCGCCGTGACCCGGTCGGCGGCGATCGAGTCGTCCAAGTCGATCGTGGCCACCGTGCGGCTGCGCAGGTCGGGGCCGGTGACGAACGGATCGGCGTAGGGCGACCGCTCCGCCCATCCGTACACCACGGCCGCCGCCTCCTCGCCGTGACGGGTCGACGCCTCGAGACCGCCCCGTCCCAGCAGCCACTCCACCTGGTCGGCGAGGAGCCACAGGGTGGCCAGGGACGGCGTGTTGTAGGTCTGGTCGCGCCGGCTCTCCTCCACGGCGATGGCGAGATCGAGGCTCGGGGGGCACCAGCGGTCGCTCGCCGCGATGCGATCCAGGGCGGCGGGCGAGAGCAGCGCGCACCACAACCCGCCATCGGAGGCGAACGCCTTCTGGGGCGAGAAGTAATAGGCATCGAACGCCGCCGGGTCGACCTCCACCGCCCCGGCCGCCGACGTGGCGTCGACCACCACCAGTCCCGGCCCGGGCCGTGCGACGGGTGCGCGCACCCCGGTCGACGTCTCGTTCTGGGTGAGGGCGTGGAGGTCGGCGTCGGTGTCGGTGCGGGGATCGGGGCGCGAGCCGGGCAGCGCCGCCACCAGGATCGGGTCCTCCAGGTGCGGGGCGGCCGCCACGGCGGCGGCGAAGCGCGCCGAGAACTCGCCGAAGACGAGGTGCTGGCTCCTGCGCTCCACCAGGCGGAAGGCTGCGGCGTCCCAGAAGGCGGTCGCCCCGCCGTTGCCGAGCACCACCTCGTACCCCTGCGGCAGGGCGAACAAGTCGCGCATCCCGTGGCGGATCCGCCTCACCACCTGCCGCACCGGATCGCGCCGATGGCTCGTGCCGAGATAGGTGGCGCCCGTGGCGGCGAGCGCCCGAAGCGCCTCGGGTCGCACCCGCGACGGCCCGGATCCGAAACGCCCGTCGGTGGGGCGGAGGTCGTCCGGCAGGCGGGGGAGTGGCATGGCGGTAATAACCTATCGCGCCCCGAGAGGAGTCCCGTGAGCCGCATCTCCAGCCGCCTCGCCGACATCAGCGAGTCGGCCACCATGGCGATCACCATGCGCGCCTCGGCCCTGCGAGCCGAGGGGCTGCCGATCATCGGGTTCGGGGCCGGCGAGCCCGACTTCCCGACCCCGGGGCACATCGTCGAGGCGGCCATCGCCGCCTGTGCCGACCCGAGGAACCATCGCTACACCCCGGCGGGCGGCCTGCTCGAACTGCGCGAAGCGGTCGCCGCCACCACCGCCCGCGACCGTGGGTACCCGATGGAGGCCCGCAACGTGGTGATCACCCCGGGCGGCAAGGGCGCCGTGTTCGGGGCGATGGCTGCGCTCCTCGACCCGGGCGACGAGGTGATCCTGCCGACGCCCTACTGGGTGTCGTACCCGTCGGCGGCCGCCCTCGCCGGCGGGGTGACCGTGACGGTTCCGACCGCGGTGGAGTCGGGGTACAAGGTGACCGTGGCGCAGCTCGAGCAGGTGCGGACCGACCGCACCAAGCTGCTGGTGTTCGTGTCGCCGTCGAACCCCACGGGGGCCGTCTACACCCCGGACGAGACCGCCGCGATCGGGCGATGGGCGGTGGAGCACGGCGTGTGGGTGCTCACCGACGAGATCTACGACCGTCTCGTGTACGGCGACGCCGTCTTCAGCTCGATGCCCGCCCTGGTCCCCGAGCTGGCCGACAGCTGCGTCATCGTGAACGGCGTGGCCAAGACGTTCGCCATGACGGGCTGGCGGGTGGGGTGGATCATCGGCCCGCCCGACGTCGTCCTGGCGGTGGCGCGCCTCCAGTCACACAGTACGTCGAACGTCGCCAACGTGTCACAGCGCGCCGCCCTCGCCGCCGTGACCGGGCCGATCGAGCCGACGCTGGAGATGCATGCCGCGTTCGACCGCCGCAGGAAGGTGATGCACCGGTTGCTCACCTCGATCGAGGGCGTGGTCTGCCCGGAGCCCATGGGTGCCTTCTACGCCTTCCCCGACGTGACCGGGTTGCTGGGGCGACCGCTCGGGGGGGCGACGCCCGGATCGTCGATGGAGCTCGCCGGTGAGCTGCTGGAGCAGGCGAACATCGCCGTGGTGCCGGGTGAGGCGTTCGGCGCCCCCGGTTCGCTCCGGCTGTCGTTCGCCCTCTCCGACGAGGACCTCGAGGAGGGCCTCGCCCGCTGGATCGCCCTGAGCGGCTAGCGGACAGCCGCCACGGCCATCGCCAGCGCCTCGCGATAGCCGTCGATGCCCTTTCCCACGACCGATCCGGCGCAGGCCGGAGCCACCACCGAGGTGGCCCGCCACGGCTCGCGGGCGGTGATGTCGGAGATGTGGACCTCGATCACCGGATACGAGACGGCCTCGATCGCATCGTGCAGCACATAGGACGTGTGGGTCAGCGCCCCGGGGTTCACGACGGCGGCGTCGACCCGCCCGATGGCGTCGTGGAGCGCATCCACCAGCGCCCCCTCGTGGTTGGACTGCAGCGTCTCGACCTCGGCGCCCAACTCCGTCCCCCAGGTGCGGCACCGCGCCTCGAGGTCGCCGAGCGTGGCGGTCCCGTAGATCTCGGGGCGGCGGGTGCCGAGCAGGTTCAGGTTGGGGCCGTTGAGCACGAGGATGCGCATCGGGCGAGGGTACCGAGCCACTGCAGCCCGGCGCCGGACCTGCCGATGATCGAATCGAAGCCGGGCATGATCACGGGTCGCCGAGAGGCGGCGAGGTCGGCCCGGGCATGATGACACGGCCGCGGCGGGGTCGGGGCCCCGCCTGCGGAGGAGGATGTGGTCGAAGACCGGTCGGCTGGGGAGGGACCCGGCCGACACTGCGATGAGCCTTGGCGAAGAGCGATGGATATGGCCCGGCGTCTGTTCGCCGCCGCGAGGCGGCGAAGTCGGCCCCGGCATGATGACACGGCCGCGGCGGGGTTGGGGCCCCGCCTGCGGAGGAGGATGTGGTCGAAGGCCGGTCGGCTGGGGAGGGACCCGGCCGACGCTGCGATGAGCCTTGGCGAAGAGCGATGGATATGGCCCGGCGTCTGTTCGCCGCCGAGAGGCGGCGAAGTCGGCCCGGGCATGATGAAATGGAACCGGAGACGTGATCCGACTCGTCCGAGGAAGTGCGTGAGGAAGACTCTCATCCCGCTCGTCCTGCTCGCCCTGGCGGCGAGCGCCTGCGGCGACGCCCTCAGCGGCGTCGGCGACCTGTCGCGCCGCATCGTCCACGGCGACGAGGTGACGTCGTCGACGGTCACCACCGTCCCGGCCGGCCCGGTGCTCGACCTGGGGCCGGTCACGAACCTGGCCTGGTCCAACGATGGCCTCGAGCTGGCGACCGACGAGCTGGAGACGGCGGGCGACGTGCTGCGCCGGGTGTGGATCGACCGCGGCGACGGGGTCACCCCGTTCATCCAGGCGAGCCGGTTCGAGATCGAGCGGCTGCTGCCGGGGATCGAGTTCCCCCGGCTGGTGCCCACCGGCGTCAGCCACGTGTCGAGCCAGCTGGTGTACGACACGCAGACGGCGACCCTCGATGCGGCCACCTCCGCCGCCTTCGGCCTGTGGTCGGTCGAGCCCTACTCTGCGCCGCGCACCGAGGCGCAGCTGGCGGTCCTCCGGGTGGGTCTGAAGACCTTCGAGGAGGGGGAGGACAACGAGTACTTCTCGTTCGTGGTCGCCGACGGCCGCGAGGTGTCGTGGACCGACGGGGGCTACGTCTACTCCCTCTACTGCCGGGTGGGCGTCTCCGAGGAGGCCTGCTTCGCCATGGCCGAGTCGTCGGTCCCGCTCTCCTCGCTGAGCGTCAACTTCTAGGGGAGAAGTCGACAGTCGACCGTCCACAGTCGTCGGTCCGGCGACTGGCGTGTCGCCTCTAGTCGCACACCCCGCCGTACCCTCCGATCAGCCTTGACGACTCTGGCTGTGGGCTGTCGACTGAGGACTGGGGACTGAGGGCTTCGCGTGTATCACGGCGGCGGATGGTGGTCGTACATCAGGTACGACGAGGAGCAGGATCGGCCCAGCGTCGACCGCGCCCTGCTGCGCCGCGTGCTCACCTACGTCAGGCCCTATCGCGGCGTGCTCCTGGTGGTGCTCGCCACCATCGCCGTCATCACGCTCGTGTCGCTCGTCCCGCCGCTGCTGATGCGCGATCTCATCGACCGCGCCATCCCGGACGAGGACCTGGGGCGGGTGACGCTGCTCGGAATCGGGATGGTGGCGGTGCCCCTCGTCAACGGCGTGGTGGGCGTGTTGCAGCGGTGGGTGACGGCCCGCGCCGGCGAGGGGATCATCTTCGACCTGCGCACCGGGGTCTACGCCCATCTGCAGCGCATGTCGCTCGCCTTCTTCACCGCCACCGGCCCCGGCGAGCTGATGTCGCGGCTCAACAACGACGTGGTCGGCGCTCAGCGGGCGGTGACCGGTACGCTCGTGGCGGTCGTCTCCAACGCCCTGGCGGTGGTGGCGACGCTCGTGATCATGCTTGGCCTGGAGTGGCGCCTCACGCTCGCCGCCGTGGCGATCCTGCCGCTGTTCATCATCCCCAGCCGCCGCGTGGGGCGGGTGCTGCGGCGGGTCACCAGGTCGCAGATGCAGGCCACCGCCCGCATGAACGCCGCCATGAACGAGACCCTCAACGTGTCCGGGGCGCTGCTCGTGAAGCTCTTCGGCCGCACCCGCGACGAGGACGACCGGTTTGCCTCGCTGGCGGGCGACGTGCGCGACCTCGATGTGCGCCAGGCGCTCATCGGCCGCTGGTTCTTCATGGGCCTCGGCGTGGTGAGCGCCATCGGCACGGCGCTGGTGTT
>Ga0214472_10006352_pt1 | contig 12388 bp, 12 predicted proteins | sample RVTome_6_FD_207662 | JGI IMG/M metagenome (GOLD analysis project Ga0214472, IMG submission 207662) | Soil microbial communities from uranium-contaminated site in the Upper Colorado River Basin, Wyoming, United States - RVT140D175 | ecosystem: Environmental > Terrestrial > Soil > Contaminated >... | reverse complement strand
TAGCCCAGCCCGGGCACCCACAGCCCCGCCAGGATCTGCCGGAGGAGGCCGAGCGGCTGGATCGGCGTAGACCCGTGGTGGACCACGCCGTACTCCCGGTAAAATACCTTCAGCTCGTCCTTTGACGGGATGCCCACCAGGCGGTTGGTGAGGGTCATGCGCAGCTCTTCGAAGAATACCTTGGGGCCCAGGTAGAGAAAGTTCTGCAGCAGGTGAAGGCCGATCCCGGCCGCCACGACGGCGAGGAACGCTACGAGGTGCCGCCCGTCCAGGCGCAGGAGCTGGGTGAGGTACAGGCACACCCAGGAGAACACCACCACGGACAGAGACAGGTAGTCGAGGTAGACGGAGGAGAGGAGCCCCATGGCCGTCGCGACGGCGAGCCACCAGCGGGAGCCGGTCCGATAGTACGCTTGCAGGGCCACCAGCGGCGTGAAGGCCCAGAATGGGAAGGTCGCGAACTGCGGGTGGTCCAGGCTCCGCAGGAGGAGGTACGGGTTGAGGAACAGCAGGGTGAACCCAGCGCCCTTCAAACCGAACCGGCCCAGCACCAACCGCGCGAATGCCAGGTAGCTCCCGATGCCGGCCAGAAAGACCAGCCAGTAGGCGACCCGCACGATCCGGTAGCTCCCGCCCGAGGCCTTGAGCAGCAGGGCGACCGAAATCTCGGGGCCGGGCGGCATGTGGTTGTACACATAGGGATGGTCGGCGGGCCGCGAGCTGGTCGAGTAGTCCGGCAGGAAGCCAGAGGCCATGAACCCGTACCGGACGAAGTTCTCAGCGCTCGTGTAGGTGAGGGTAACTTCCTCCGCGTTGCCGACCGGTCCGAAGTACGGGAATGCGTACACGGACCAGAGGAACATCGCCGACAGCAGCGCGAGCATGCCCGCCACAACCAGCCGCTCCGCTGCCGCCGCCAAGGCCGCGGCCTCGAAGCGAAGCGTGAGAACTTCGCCTTCCGTCCGCACCGACACCCCGGCCCACGTACCCAGGGCTTCCAGCATTCGCTTTCCAGCGCCTGAGCGCCCTCTCACTGTTCTCTCGCCTCCTCTTCGATCCTGGCGGCCCCAGGTACCACGCCGGACTCAGTCACTCACGGGGGGTAGGCCGCCGACTCGCCCTCCCGAACCAGGGTGACACATCTCGTAGACGCGCAGCGTCTCGGCGGCCGCCCGGCTCCACGAGAACGCCCGGGCCCGGTCGATGCCCCGGCGTCCGAGCTCGCGCCGGAGATTGGCATCGTCGAGGGTTCGCGTGATCCCGGCAGCGATAGATTCCACGTTCTCCGGATCGACGATCACCGCGCAGTCCCCCGTTACTTCGGCCAGCCCGCCGACCCCGGACGTGATCACCGGAATGCCGGAGGCCATCGCCTCCAGAACCGGCAGCCCGAATCCCTCGTAGAGCGACGGGTAGACGAGCGCGAGGGCTCCGGCCATCAGGAGGGCGACATCGGGCGTCGGGAGGAAGCCCAGATAATTGCCACGCGAGGTCGTGAGCCGCGCCCGCACGGCGCCGCTGCGCCAGCCGAGCGGCCCCGCCACGACCAGCGATGGCATATTGGGGCGCCCCCGCGCCACCAGCGACACGGCGGTCACGAGGCGCTCGAGGTTTTTTCGTGGATCGAGCGCTCCCACGTAGGCGAGGTAGCCGCCGGGCGTGAGCCCGTAGCGCGCCAGCGCGGGCCTGAGCTCGCTGTCGCTCCGCGGCCGGAATGCGTCCGTGACCCCGTGGTGGATCGCGGTCACCCTTGAGGGCGGCAGCCGGAGTCCGTCGATGACTTCGGACCGGGTCGCTTCCGTTGGCGTGATCACGTGGTCCACAGACCGGGCCGTGCGTATGAGGGCGAGGCGGTGCAGCAGGACTCGCTTCGGCGGATGCCACTCGGGGTGTTTCAGGACCGACAGGTCGTGGATGGTGACGACGCGCGCCGCGTGCCCGCGCCGCGCCGGGAGGAAGTAGTTGGGGCTGTGGAAGACGTCCACCGGCCCCACGAGCCGCTCGATCGACAGCGGGCTCCAGCGACCGAGGCGACCCCAGAACCCAGCCAGCCGTGCGATGGGGCCGGCCACCACGATGCGGGCGCCAGGTGGAGCCTCCCGCGACACGATGGCCGCCGAGGCCGCCGACCCGCACCAGAGGACCAGCGTTCCCAGCCGTCCGGTGCGGGCCAGCGCCTCGGCCAGCTGGCGACTGTACACGGAGATTCCGCCTCCCCTGCTGGCGACGGTGAAATCCAGGGCGACTCGCATGCCGCGGGGCGAAGCGGGTCGGGACCCAGCCGGCCGGGAGATCGTCACGGGCCCGTGGTGACCGGGCTAACGAACCCTGCCCGCTCCAGCGGCGAAACTCGGTGAGGGATTGGTTCACCGGTCCCGTCATCCTCGGGTGCTGGGTGAGCGGCGAGAAGAACTTGGGCGGCACGATGACGATGCGCGCCCTGGGCGCCCCCCTCGTCGATCATGCGCTGCTCTTTGTCCACGACGCGGGCCTTGTCCCGGTCATCGGTGGTCATCTGGACGGTCGCGACCTTGAGCTTCATGAAGGTTCTCCCAGGTTGGCGGTGGATGCCGCCACCATAAGATTCGCCGCGCCCGGCAGCCAAGCCTAGCCGCCGGGGCCCAGGCGCCAGAGGGACTTCATGAAGCGGAAGGATTGGGCCAGCACCCGGGCCCTCACCGTCATGGCGAAGCGCGTCCCCTTCTGGACCAGGTAGCCCGAGGCGACCAGGATCGCGAGGCGCCCTGCCACCAACTCGTCAATTCTGAAACCCTGCCGTATCTCCTCGACACTCAGGTCATCCGGGGCCGCTTCCATCCGTATGAGCATCTGTACCGACAGAGAGTTCGAGACCGTGTAGTAGAAGGGCATGTAGAGGATGAAGGCGCAGAAGAGCACGACGCCGCCATAAGCCATTCGCCAGCGGTTCACCTCCAGAACCAGGCCGGTCCACACATAGCCTATCAGGGCCAAGCACCAGAGACATACCACAGTCCGTGCCCGGTGCTTCACCTGAAAGAGATGGAACACGACGAAGTGGCCGGCCGCGGCGAAGGCCGCCCAGCCGGCGCTCGCCCAGAGCGCCGTGACGAGATGGTCGGGGTTCACTGTGTGTCGTCGAGCTGCAGGAAGGCGCGGAGAGGGCCGAAGAGACGTGCGACCCGGGCGCCCTTGGGCGTCGCGTGGAGCCGCCCCGCGCGCAAGGTCGCGAGGCCGATGGCGAGGATGTCTTCGATCCGCTTGTCGGCCATCCAGTGGAGCCCCCGTCCCCTCTCATACCGGATCTCGATCTCAGGCGCCGACATTGCCCGGTCCGGCGACTCGCCGATCGCGAGAAGGATGTGCAGGGCGCAGCCGCGATCGGCCAGATTGTAGACCTGCAGCCATCCACCGAAGAACAGGGCGCCGTAGACGAAGAGGCCGAAGGCGCAGGCCGGCACGAAGCGGGGCTCCACGAGCCAGGGCGAGAGGAAGCGCAGGTCCGCCGGCGTGGCGGCGTAGGCTCCCACGTAGAGCGGCACGGTGGCCAGGAAGAGGCGAAGCATGGCGGCGGCGCGCCGGCGGATCGGGACCGCACGGAAGAGAAGCATAACCAGAAGCGGGAAAAGGAGCGCGGCAACGGCGGCGAGCAGGAGTCCCTTCACGCGTCAGGAGCCCTCCGCTTGCTCGCTCGACTTCCGGAAGTCGGTGAGCAACTGGTCGACCGCCTCCGTGGTCTTCGGGCGCTGCGTGAGATGCGGAAAGAACTTGGGCGGAACCGTGACGATGTCGGCGCCCGCCGCCAGGGCCTCGTCGATGTCGTAGATGTGCCGGATGCTGCCCACGATGCTCTCGACATTGATCACGCGTTGCTCCCTGGAGCCCGTACTCTGTCGCCGTCTCCGGCCAAACATGCCGGCGATTATAGCGGCGGACTCACAGGCTGACAAGGAACCCGGGCACTTGTCGTGATGTCCACGTCGGACGTCACCTTATCAAATCAAAAATGCGGGTATCAGCGGGCGGGCCCCCTCCGCCGATACACCAGGTACGTGTAGTAGAAGGAGTATTCGTCCACGGTCTCGATCAGGTCGAAGTGCCGGGCCAGGAGGCGGAGCATCTCCTTCTCCGTGTCGCCGAACCGCGGTGTAATCTCTTTCACCAGCCCCTGATCGATGACGGCGTAGTCGGCGTCTTCGGTCAGCCAGTGCCGCATCTCGCCCGGCGTCACGAAGCCGGAGCGGTGGGCGACCCTGTCGTCGATGGGGGCCTTCGGAAAAGGATCGGACATATAGGCCTGCTGCAGGTAGGTCGTGGGCAGGCCCGAGAGGTAGTAGATCTCGCCGGACCCGTAGAAGAAGACCTTGGGCCGGCCCGGCACGGCCCGTCGCAGATGCTCGGCCGCGCGGTGGGCCGCCGCGTATGGGTCTCTGCCCAGCATCTCGCCGATCGGAAGCAGCGGATTGCGAGCGTAGTAGAGCGGCGGCGCCAGGAGCGCGACGAGCGCCAGGATCAGGAGGCGCCGTTGCCAGGACCGCGGCACCGTGTCCGCGAGCAGCCCCGCGTAGGAAACGCCCAGGAGCAGCGCCGCCAACGGGGCGTACGGCACGAAGTAGATCCCGATCCAGCGATAGTTCCACGGGTAGATAACGAACAGGGACCCGATCGAGACCGCCAGCAGGCAGGCCAGGGCGATGACCGGCCGGGTCGCCCAGGTGAGCGCCTTTCGCGCGGCCAACCGCCACAGCACGATGACAGCGAGCAGCGCCGCCGCCAGGGCCCAAAACTCATAGCGCCGCACGATCTTGGCGACTTGCAGGAGCTGGACTCCCAGCGCAAGCGTCTCCCTGTCGTCGATCGTGAACGCGGAGACATAGCCGAGCGGGGCGACGAAGCGCCCGGCCACCGGGACATAGGCCAGGAGCTTCAGGTGCGTGGAGTTCCACGCGAAGAACGCGAGGGGCGGCACCGCGACCGCCGCCAGCAGCAGCGCCCGCTCGCGCATACCTCGCGCGCGCCAGAGGCTGTAGGCCAGGACCAGCGGGATGAGCGGCCAGAGATTGGAGCGCACGAAGAACAGCAGGCCGATGAGCACCATGCCGATGAGCCGACGCGTCGGGGAATCCCCCTCCGCGAAGGCGAAGAACCCGGCGATGACGCAGAAGGCCGCGAAGGCGAGATAGCCCTCCCAGGAGTAGTACGCGACGATGACGCCTTGGGTTGCCAGGAACAGGGCGGCGAGGATCCCCGCCAGGTCCCCCGCCAGCCGTCGCGCCAGCCCAGCGGTCAGCCACAGTGTGAGCAGGCCGAAGCCGACGTTCATCCAGCGCGCGGCCCGCAGGCTGGGCCCTCCCGCCATGGCCTGGCTGAGTCCGAGCACGTAGAAGGGAAGCGGCAGACGGTTGCCCGGAAGCCGGTCATCGTAGAGTCCGATCTCGCCCGTGACCGCCCTGGCTCCGGCGAGGAGGTGATTGATCCCATCCTGCGCCGGTACCAGGACCCGCGCGTAGTAAAAGCCCTGGAGGACATACAGGGCGCTTACGAGCAGGAAGGCTGACAGCAGGGCCCGGCGGGGAATCTGGATCTCGCTCATTCGCTGAACCGCTTCTGCGCGAGACGAGCGTCGAGCGGGACCGTCCGCAGGACGTCGATGATGCGGGGGGCGGCATGCCCGTCGCCGTAGGGGTTGGCCGCGGCGCGGGCGCGGGCGCGGAAGGCCGGCGCCCGCGCAGCCCCGATGCCGCGGAGGATGTCCTCGCGCGAGGGCTCGACGTCGATCACATTGGCGCCGCGGAGGCGGCCGCGCTGGCGGGCGCCGACATTGACCACGGGCAGCCCGACGGACGGCGCCTCGATGAGCCCGCTCGAGGAGTTGCCGATCATGAGATCGGCATACCGGAGGAGCGAGAGGTAGAGGCGCTCTCCGAGATTGCGCGCGAGCCTGCAGCGCCGCGGGTGGCGCGCCGCGAATTCCTCGAGGCGCTCGATGATGAGGCGCCCCGACGTGTCGGCGTTCGGGTAGCTCATCACGAGCGTCCCGTCGGTCTTCTCGAGCGCGGCCAGGAGCTCGTCGATGTGGCCGGCCGTATCGCCGTACTCGAGCGTGACCGGATGGAAGGTGACGAGGAGCCACGGTCCGTCGGCCGGCAGGTCGAGCTCGAGCGCGAGCGCTTCTCGCGGCAGCGCCTCCAGATCCACGAGGCGGTCGAGGCCAGGAGCGCCCACGGTGTGGATGCGCCATGGCTCCTCGCCCATGGCGGCGATGCGCCGGGCATGGGGCTCGGCGGAGGCGAAGTGCAGGTGCGCGAGCTTGGTGATGGCGTGGCGGATCTGATTGTCCATGGCGCCTTCCGTCGCCTCGCCACCGTGGATATGCGCCACCGGCAGCACGAAGGGCAACGCCGCTACGGCCGCCGCGAGCATCTCGAAGCGGTCGCCCAGCACCACGAGGAGATCCAGGCGCTGGCGCGCAAAGGCTTCCCCGAAGCCCGCCACGCCGCGACCTGTCGCCGCGGCCACGGCCTCGGGAGTATCGCGGCCCTCGAGCATGGCGATGCGCTCGGCGATGGGCAACCGGTCGGCCTCGATCTCGCGCACCGTGAGCCCGAACTGGGGCGCCAAGTGCATGCCGGCCACGAGCAGGACAAGCTCGAGGTCCGTGGTGCGCCGTATGGCGGCGAGGACAGGCCGCAAGTGGCCGTAGTCGGACCTGCTGACCGTCACCACTCCGATGCGGCGGACGGTTGCGGCTGTCATGGCTCGGCCAGGGCGTCCCAGCCGATGACCTCGTCGGCGGCGACGTCACGGATGAGCCGCCGCCCGAGCGCTCGGTCGAGATCGGCCGGCGAGATGCCGATGCCGGGGCGCTTGATCAGGACATCCTCGGCCGCGAGCCGTGTCCCCGCACCGAGCGCCCGGGCGGCGACCAGGCTCTTGCGCGCCACGCGTCGCGTGTCGAGCTCGGACGGCATCGCGCGCTTGAGTCCGTCTCCCAGCGCCGTCTCGACGGCGCGGATCGCCCGCACCATGGCGGCGAACTCCGGCGGATCGAGCGACGCGCGGTGATCGGGCCCCGCCAGGGCTTTGTCGAGCGTCAGGTGCTTCTCGATGATGCAGGCGCCGCGCGCCACGGCCGCGATGGCGATCTCGATGCCCGGCGTGTGGTCGGAGAAGCCCACCGGACAGCCGCAGCGGACCATCAGGTCATCCATCGCGCGCAGGTTGACCTCGCCCGCCGGCGCGGGATAGGCGGAGAGGCAGTGGAGGACGGCCAGCGGCGGATCGCCCGCCGAGCGAATGGCCGCCACAGCCTGCTCGACCTCCTCCAGGCTCGACATGCCGGTCGAGAGGATCATCGGCCGGGCCTTCGCGGCCACGTGCCTCAGGAGCGGGAGATTGGTGATCTCGCCCGAGGGAACCTTGAAGAGCGCCACGCCAAGCGCGTCGAGGACATCTGCGCTCTCCTCGTCGAAGGGCGCCGAGAAGAAGACGAGGCCGTGCTTGGCCGCGCGGTCCTTGAGCTCGGCCAGGACCTCGAGGCTCAGCTCGAGGCGGGCCAGCATGTCGCGCTGGCTCTCGCCAGCGCCCGTCGTCTCGACCTGGTAGCCGGCCTTGGGCGCGCCGCGCGTCAGGAGCGCGTCCACGCGAAAGGTCTGGAACTTTACGGCGTCGGCGCCGCACTCGGTGGCGGCGTCCACAAGACGGCGGGCCAGCGCCGGGTCGCCGTTGTGATTGACCCCAGCTTCGGCCACGATGAAGATGGGCGCGCCGGCGCCGATGCGCCGCTCCCCCACCGCGAAGCCGTCCCGGGTCGTGGTCATCCAAACCTCGCCGCGCGAATCTCGTCTGTCAAGACCAGGAGGCGCTCGGCGAGCCGGCCGTCGACGGGATGGATATAGCTGGCGGAGAAGGCGCGCCCGCGCTCGACCACCGCCTCACGCTCCGGGCCATCCTCGAGCAGCCGGCGTAGCACCGCCGCCAAACCGCCGGGATCGCCCAGGTCCACGCGCGGGATCGAGCCCTGGCTGACATAGGGAGGCATGTACTCGCCCTCGAAGTCCTTGCCCGCCGTCTGCACCGCCACGACGGGGCATCCCAGCGCCATGGCCTCGAGGCCCGCCATGGAGGTGACCATGACGGCCGCGTCCGCGGCGCCAAAGAGCCGGTGGATGTCGTACTCCTTGGTGAGGATGGCCTCGGGCCACCCCCACTCGCGCATCTGCTCGCGGAGCCGGGCGATGTCCTCGTTCGGATGGACCTTCACCACGACGTCGATGCCGTCGAGCTGGCGCGCCGCCCCCTGCATGGTCTTGAAGAGTGCCTCGCGCTCCTCGGGCGAGAAGAGCAGGGAGACGTACTTCGAGACGAGCACCACGAGCCCCCGGTCGGGCTGGAACCCGAAGTCGCGGCGAACCTCAGCGCGCAGCCGCGCGGGCGGCACCAGGCGCGCCGCATTCGAGCGTGGATCGCCCACCACCGACACCCGCTCTGCCTCTATGTCCTCCTCGCGGATCAGGCTCTCCCGGAGGTGCTCGCCGATGACGGCGAGACGGTCGCCGATATCGAAGGCATTGGTCCGGTCGCGTGAGAGGACGAGGGTTCCGGAGTAGAGCAGCGATGGGATATCGAGCGCGCGCGCGGCGAACGCCATGGCTCGCTCGCCGAGGCGCCGGTCGCTGGTGATGACGACGGCGTCGGGCTGCACGGCCCTCAGGGCCCGGAAGGCCGCCTCCTGCAACAGGAGCGCAGCCAGGAGGCTCGCCTCCGCTGAAGCCGCGAGAAAGGGACGGAGGACAGGCCAGAGGGAGACCCCGTGCAGAGAAACGCGCGCCGCCAGCCCCGGATCCCGCTCGGCCCGCCGGAGCGCTTGCCGCATGAGGGGCCGATAGCGGCGGACGAGCTTGTCGGCCCGGGCCGGGGAGAGATAGTCCATGAGGTAGGCCGTGGGCACTCCGCCGGCGCGGAGGTCTCTCACGCGCGCCACCAGCTCCGGGTCTTCGTCGGACTGCGCGACCAGGCAGGGCGCAGCACCCGCCGCGCGCATGGCCTCGACGAGCGGGTCCACGATCAGGTGATGGCGGCTCCGGCAGGTCACGAAGAGGATGCGCCGCCCGTCCCCGACCGCTGCCGGAGGGCGCCGTCTCTGGCGGAGGAGCGCGCGCAGCCGCAGCCTGTTCTCGCGCGGGAAGAGCGCCGCGTAAATACGGGCGAAGAGATGCGGCATCGGCGCTCGCGAGAGGACGCGCACCTTCAGGCCCCGGCCTTGTGCCGCCAGCCGGGCCAGGCGCTCCGCCACGGATGCGCCGCTCAAGAGCCGCAACTGGTCGGGCTTGGCGTCCTCCAGCACCTGCTCGATGATCCCCAGCCGCTCCACGACCTCGAGCCGCAGCACGAGCCCCTTGCCGACGGTCAGAAGATCGGGGAGCCAGACGCCCCGGTACGAGAGGGCGGGCTCCCGCGCCTCCACCGGCAGCCATGCGGCGACGAGGCGGCGCGTGAGAGATGACAGCGCCCGTGAGTCCACCGCGAAGACCTCCTCGTCGTAGTAGCGGACCGTGACATTTGCCGGCATCGCCCTGCCGTCCACGAGCTGGCGGGCCCCGAGCACGGTCACCTCGTGCTCCCGGGCGAGGCGCTGCACCGCGCGCGTCACGGCGCGCCGATACCATCGGGCATAGGCACGGTAGAGCCGGCGCACCTGCGGCCGGCGGAACTCGCCGATGCTGCGAGTGTCTTCGGTGACGAGGAGGACGCGGATCACCGGCGCTCCGCCCGGGACCGGGCGCTGCGAGGGGCCGCCGTCACGAAGAGCACGCGGCTCACGCCGGCGCCCCGACCGGCCGGGCGGGGACGCCGACCACCGTGGTCCCGGCCTGGACGTCCCGAGTAACCACGGCGCCGGCAGCCACGGTCGCCCCGACGCCGACGGTGATTCCCGGGAGCAGGACCGCGCCCGCGCCCACGAACGCGCCGGCCCCGACCGTCACGGCGCCCGAGAGAATGACTCCTGGCGAGAGATAGGCGTGGTCTCCGATCCGGCACTCATGCTCGATCACGACGCCGCTGTAGACGACGACGTTGTCGCCCACCGCGACGTGGGCGCCGAGCACGCCTCCAGGGAACACAACGGTGCCGTCACCGATGCGAGCCGAGCGCGAGACGACCGCGCGCGGATGGACCAGGGCGGGAGAAGGCACGCCTGCGGCCTTGATGAGCGCGAAGAGCTCGGCGCGCCGTGCGAGCGCGGTATTGCCCACTCCCACGAGCGCGCCGTCGATCGTGCCGCTCCGCTGGAGCGCCGCCACGTCGCCGTCCTGGCCCAGCACCGCCGCGCCCGGCGAGCGGTCAGTGAAGCCTGCCACCGTCCAGCCGCATTCGGTCGCGACGTCAGCCACGGCCCGCCCGTGCCCCCCGGCACCGAGAATGACCAGCCGTCCCAGCGCCGCCGTCACTGCCTGTCCGCCGGAATGGGCGCGCGCCCGGCGGCCAGCACTGCTTCCGCCAGGCGGAACTCCCATATCGTATCGATCTTCACCGACGCCTCGTATCCCATGACGAGGCCACGGTTGTCCCGTCCGATGATGCGCCCCTCGTCCATCAGCACGGCCCGCCGCGTGACGTACACCGAGCCCGAGGGCTGGTACACCTTCGGGGGGTCCTGGCGCCTGACGTATCGCGCACGCTCCACGGGAAAGAGCGCGACGGTCCGATCGCCCTCCAGCCTGCACATGAAATGGGGATGGTAGGAGGCCTCGACCAGCGTCTGGGCCGAATCCGCCCCCGAGTCGATGACCCGCCGGATCACGAGGTCGATATCGGGGCCGGTGCGAAACGGAGAGGTGGGCTGAAGCAGGACGACCAGATCCGGCTTCGTGCGCTCCACGTCCTCGAGCCACCGCACGGCGTGCTCGAGCACGGGTATCATACCCGCCTCATCCGAGGCCAGCTCGGGGGGGCGGGCGAAGGGCACCTCGCCCCCCACGTTCTTCGCCTCGAAAGCTATGGCCTCGTCGTCCGTTGACACCACCACCCGCGACAGCAGGCGAGACTCCCTCGCGGAGGCGACGGCGTGGCCGATGAGGGACAGCCGACCGACCTTCATCAGGTTCTTGCCCGGCAGCCCCTTGGAACCCCCGCGAGCGGGAATGACGGCGAAGGCGTACACGCCCGACCCACTCAGGGACGCACCCAGCGGCGCTCGCGGCTGGACTGCATGGCCGCGACGCAGAACCGCAAGGTCTTGAGGCCGTCCCAGCCGTCGCACGCCGGCTGGGCCGCGCCGCGGATGCAGTCGAGGAAGTGCCTGGCCTCATCCACGTACATGTCGTTGAGCTGGCAGGCGAACGGGTAGATCTCCCAGCGGGCCTGGCCGGAATCGAAGACGCTGACCTGGTTCAGCGGCCGGTCCCACCGGATGATGCCGCGCTCACCGGTGAGCTCGAAGTGGCCGTGCATGACCGGGGCGAAGAGATCCATGTGCAGGTTGCCGAGGGCGCCCCCCTCGAACCGGACGACGATCTCGCAGACGTCGTCCGTGTCCTGATCCAGCCCCGAGATCTTGTCGATCACCGCGAAGACCTCGTCCGCCTCGCCGAGATGCCAGCGCATGTAATCGACCGCGTGGCTCTCGTCGAGGACGGCGCCGCCCCCCTGCGCGGCGTTGGACATGTAGAACTGGCGGGCCGGCTTGCCCTGGTAGCGCTGCGTCACGTCGTAGGAGTACTCCGTCCGCGCCACGAGCACTTTGCCGATGCGCCCCTGCTTGAGGAGCTCCTGGACCCTGTGCATCGGCGGCCAGTAGCGCCAGTTGTAGGCGGTCAGCACCGTCTTCTTCTGGGCGTCACACGCCTTGAGCAGGGCCTCCACGCCGTCTAGGGAGTGCGCGATGGGCTTCTCGATCATGAGGTGGGCGCCTGTCGCCAGCGCGGCGTGGCCGATGGCCACGTGGCTGTCGGGCGGCGTGCAGATGACCACGCCGTCGGGCTTGTCGAGCGCCCTGTCCATGCTGTCCGCGTACTTGGCCGCCGGGTGCATGCCGCGGGCGCGCTCGCGCGCCGCGGCGTCGGCGTCGAAGGCGGTCACCTGTGCTCCGATGGAGAGGAAGTTGCCGATGTGGCGCCGGCCGATGGAGCCGGTGCCGATCACGGAGATGTTCATGCGCTCGAACTCCTTTTCTCCTTGGGGGCGGGCCGGCGCAGCGTGACGAATTTCTCGACGGGCAGGCCCAGCGCCGCGAGTTCGTCCGCCAGCCCTTCGGGGCGGTCGAAGGTCGCCAGGACAATACGGTCGCACTCTTCATGGGCGAGCTCGGCGACCGGCCGCACCGGCAGGCCGAGGAAATGGCCGCCCGGGTCGGGTCCAAAGACGCCGATCGGCTCGAGCCCGAGCTCCTTGAGGGTCAGGTATGCGA
>Ga0214472_10006350_pt1 | contig 12390 bp, 12 predicted proteins | sample RVTome_6_FD_207662 | JGI IMG/M metagenome (GOLD analysis project Ga0214472, IMG submission 207662) | Soil microbial communities from uranium-contaminated site in the Upper Colorado River Basin, Wyoming, United States - RVT140D175 | ecosystem: Environmental > Terrestrial > Soil > Contaminated >... | reverse complement strand
GTTAACCGCCGGATGACCTATTTTCGATTTCATCAATTATCTCAATATAAATGAACATCCTTGAGAACGGGAAAAGATTTTGATTTCCATAAAAATATATTTTTAGGGGCCGTACGGTTATTTTTTAACCACGGCTTAGTCAGGGAGAACGATGAAAAAAGTGCGCGTGGGTGTTATCGGGGTTGGATACCTTGGCAAGTTTCATGCGGAAAAATATGCGGCCATGGAAAATGTCACCCTGGCAGGGGTGGCGGATACAGACCCGGAGGTTGCCCGGAGGGTGGCTGAATCCTGCCGGACAAAACCGTTCAGTGATTACCGGGATCTGCTCGCCGAGGTGGATGCGGTCAGCGTTGTAGTCCCAACCAGCCTGCACCACGAGGTGGGCAAGTTCTGCATTGAGCAAGGGGTTGATCTAATGCTGGAAAAACCCATGACCGCAACCCTCCTGGAAGCCGATGACCTGATCAATCTGGCAGAGAAACATGAAGTTGTCCTGCAGATCGGCCACCTGGAACGCTATAATCCGGCCGTTCTGGCCATGGAGGAATACCTGGTCCAGCCGCTTTTTATCGAATCCCACCGCATCCACATGTTTAAAAATCGAGGAATCGATGTCGATGTGGTCCTCGATCTGATGATCCATGATATAGACATCATTCTCAGCATCGTGAAATCACCGATCAAGACCATTCATACGGTTGGCGTACCGGTGGTTACCCCGACTACCGACATTGCCAATACCCGGTTGATCTTTGAAAACGGCTGCACCGCCAATATTACCGTGAGCCGGATTTCAAGGGACAACATCAGGCGTCTGCGGGTTTTTCAGCCGCGTTCCTACCTTTCGGTGGATTATGGCAAAAAGGAGATCATGGTCATCCGGCTGAAAAAAGAGCTGGGACCACTGGGATTGCCGGAGGAGGAGATAATCAAAGCCAGCTTTGTCGAGAAAGATGCCCTTGACATGGAACTCCGGGATTTCGTCGATTCGGTAATCCACCGGACCAGACCCAAGGTCTCGGGAAGGGAAGGGCGGCTGGCGCTCTATGTGGCCCAGGAGATCATCTCGCAGAATCAAAAACACGCGGAAGAATTCAAACATCTGCTCGCCGGTTGATTCCCGGCGCAACTTAGGAGCCGTCACGAAATAACTTAGGCAATGCAGCCCTAACCTTTACGGCTCCTTACTCTGTTCAGTCCCCCCTTGAGGGGGATGCCGTTTTTGATTTCATGAAAGACGAAGTTATTCTGTTACAACGGCTCACCCCAGCGGGTGGCAATCATGTTCAGCTCCGAAACCCGCAGTTAAAAAATATGCCGACACCAACGATCATGATCATTGCCGGAGAGGCCTCCGGTGATATGCACGGCGCCCTTCTGCTCAAAGAGCTGAAAAGGCTTGCCGGAGAGATCGATATCTGCGGAATCGGCGGTAAGGAAATCGCGGCCCAGGGCGCGGAGATCATCGTGGATGCCTCCGAGCTCGCGGTTGTCGGTCTCTTCGAAGTGTTCAGCCATCTCAAGGACATTCGCCAGGCCATGCGCCTGCTTGAACGAAGAATGGAGGCACAGCCTCCCGATCTGCTCATTCTCATCGATTACCCGGATTTCAACCTGATTATGGCCCGAAAGGCCAAGCGTCTAGGCATCCCCATTTTTTATTACATCAGCCCGCAGGTGTGGGCCTGGAGATCCGGCCGGGTCAAAAAAATAAAAAAACTGGTGGATCGGATGGCGGTCATTCTGCCGTTTGAAAAAAATTTTTATGCCCAAAGGGGGATGGAGGTTGCCTTTGTCGGCCACCCCCTGTTGGATACGGTGACTGCCTCCGGCACCAGAAGCGCTTTTCTCCAGAACCACGCCATCCCCACCGGCCGGCCGGTGATCGGCATCATGCCCGGAAGCCGACGGAAGGAAATCGCCACCCTGCTGCCGGTTTTTCTGGAGGCCGCCGCCCTGATACAGAAAGAAATCCCCGAGGCGGTTTTTCTCCTCCCCCAGGCTCCGTCCGTATCAGCCGAGCTGCTCTTTCAGCACGGCTTGGGGGATTGCGGCCTTGAGGTCAAAATCATCGCGGAGGAGCGCTATAATCTGATGGCAGCCTGCGATGCGGTCATGGCCGCTTCGGGAACCATAACCCTGGAGCTGGCGATCCTGAATATCCCAATGCTGGTGGCATATCGGGTTTCACCCTTATCTCATTTCATCGGCAAACGACTCATTGACGTCCCCCATATCTCCCTGGTCAACCTGGTGGCCGGAAGGGAGGTCATCCCTGAACTGGTTCAGCAGGAGGTGACCCCGGAGAAGATAGCGGGATCTCTGGTCAGAATGATCCGTGACCAGACCTACCGCCGGAACATCTTGAGCGGCCTGGCAGAGGTGAAAAAACTTCTCGGTGAAAAAGGGGCTTCGAAAAGGGCTGCCAGGATAGGCTATGATTTGATCCACCCACGGCAGGCAGGCGGTTGAAGATCCGGGGGAAAAGGTTCCGCGTTTCCATCAGACAGAACCGGTCACCGCTGCTGTCTGATGGCCTCATATAACACGATCCCCGCCGCCATTGCCAGATTGATGCTGCGGATGGCAGGATTGCTCATCGGGATCGAGTAACAGCGATCGTCATACAGTTCAAGGATCTCCTCGGGAAGGCCCTTGGTTTCTCTGCCGAAGATCATGAAATCTCCCGGCCTGAACGAAATATCCGTATAAGGACGCCGGACCTTCTTGCTGAGGAAATAGAGTCTGGCTTCCTCCTGGGCCTTGAGAAAATCGTCCAGGTTCTCCCAATAGACAATCCGAACAAATTTCCAGTAATCAAGCCCCGCCCGTTTGAGGTAGCGATCATCGGTGCTGAAGCCCAGGGGTTTCACCAGATGCAGGATGGTATCCGTGGCTCCGCACAGACGGGCGATGCTGCCGGTGTTCGGCGGAATTTCCGGTTGAACCAGGACGATGTTGAAAGGAGAATAAGGTATCATGTTGGGCGGAGCTCTATTCCGGAAATGAAGGCAGCTGGCAGAAAGGGTGGCGCCCCAATTTAAAGAAAAATAATTTCGCTCTCCGAGGTGAAAATCACATTTTTGACATGGACGATCTGGGGGTCATCAAAGGTTTTCTCAAGATGAACAAGTTGCTGCACCTGGGTTTGAAACCTGTTCAGCGCCACCCCCTTGAGTTCGGAGCGAGGTTTGAATTTCATGGCAAAGGGATTTTTAAAGGCGCCATTCACCTTGATTCGATAATCAAGATGAGGACCGGTGGACAAGCCGGTAGACCCCACATAACCGATAATCTGCTTCTGCCGGACCCGGCTCCCTTTGCTCAACCCCTTCGAAAAGCCCGACAGGTGACCGTAATAGGTGGAGTGGCCGTTGCCATGATCAAGGATGATCTGTTTTCCATACCCGCCGTTTCTGCCGACAAACTGAACCTTGCCGTCCGCCGCCGCCATTACCGGAGTGCCGGTAGGCGCTGCAAGATCAACGCCGAGATGGGGCCGCACGGTTTTCAGGATCGGATGCAGCCGGTTATGGGAAAATGTGGATGAGATCCGGGCCATGGGCACCGGTGATTTAATAAAGGATGCCCCGAGTTCATTTCCTGCTGAATCGAAATAGGAACCAACTCCGTTGTCGTCAGGGGAAAAGTAGAATCCTTCAAGCAGCCCGACCTCCCGACTCTCATAGCGGGCGACCCGGATCTTGCCGTAGCCGACGAATTCACCGTTTTTGTAAAATTTGTCATAAACCAGACAGAATCTGTCACCGACACGGGTTTCAGTATTGAAATCGATCCTGGAGGCAAAGATATCGGCAAAACTATAGATAAGTTTCGAGTCCTCCTGAAAGGGGGCAAAGGCGGCAAAAAGCGAGCTATTAATAGTTCCCGCCACTTGAACCGTCCGCCGCTCAAGGGGGATGGCAAGCTTTTCCGCTTGATAGGTTCCGTCGTCAAGCCGGCTGAGCATGTGAACATGCAAGGGCCCGGACTCATAGGTGCATCGTACAAGTTCATCGTATTCGTCTGTGACCAGGGTGTACCGATCCCCGGGACGCAGGTCTCTGAAGTTAATATGTCCTTGTAAATTGCGGATGATGATCAGGCGGTTTTTTTCCGTTACCCCGTAGCGTTTGAAAGAATTGCTCAGGGTATCCCCCCGCAGGATTTCCCCCCGGATTTCATGATAAGTCGGTTCCGGATATACCGGCTCCGGCAGCAGGATTTCTTCAGGGAAGGTTGCGGCCTCCGGGAGAGGCGGAATGGATGCGATGGCTGTACCACTGTCGGTTTGGGAAATTCTGGTTCCCGGAACAATGGTGTTGAAAAAAACCCCCGCGGTTACACAGCAGAAAAGCGCCACGGTAAGAAAATGGGAGGTATTGAGAAATAAACCGATGGTTCGCAGATTCCTGATAATACCCTTCCGGACCGTGATCAGGAAAGAAATAAAGGCCGCCGGCCTGAAGCCGCCGCCGTTTGCCGGGTCCTCGTTTTTCTTTGTAATTTCAATAAGATTACGCATTAAACTGTTCCTGGTATAATGAAATGGCACAAAAAAACGGCCGTTTAACAGGGGGGAAACACCTTTTGTTGTAGCAATATACTGAGATTATTACAAGTTTCTTTTAATCGATTCCAGCCAAAGCGTAAAAATAATTTTTGCAATTTCTATTCCATAATTGTTTCCTGAATCAGCTCAGAAAAAAAAAATTGTAGTCGTCCAGTAAAAATCTTGTTAATTAATACATTTTTATTGGTTTCCTTGAAAAACCTATGCCTGACAATCATCCTATCGGACTGTCTGGCTGATTTTATTAATGGGAGTTGAGTTCAATGGCAATGATCGTACAGAAATTCGGCGGCACCTCGGTGGCGAATCCGCAGAAAATCAAAGCGGTGGCTGACCGGGTCCTGCGTTCCCACAAAGAGGGCAACCAGATGGTGGTTGTCCTCTCGGCGATGGCGGGAGAGACCAACCGCCTGGTGGATTTTGCCCATCAGGTGCAGAATATACCCGATCCCCGGGAAATGGATGTGCTGTTATCCAGTGGTGAACAGGTCACCATCGCCCTGTTTGCCATGGCCGTCAAGGAAGCAGGATATGATGCGGTATCTCTGCTGGGTGATCAGGTGAAAATAATCACCGACAACATGCATACCAGGGCCCGGATCAAACATATTGACACGGATCCCATAACCGATCATCTGAAAAAGGAGAAAATTGTGGTTGTCGCCGGCTTTCAGGGAGTCACCGATACGGGCAGCGTCACCACCCTTGGCCGCGGCGGCTCCGACACCACGGCCGTCGCCCTTGCCGCTGCCCTGAAGGCGGACCGGTGTGAGATTTTCACCGATGTGGAAGGGGTGTACACCACCGATCCCAATATCTGTGCTTCGGCGCGAAAAATTGATCGTATTACCTATGATGAAATGCTTGAACTGGCCAGCCTGGGAGCAAAGGTGCTGGATATACGTTCGGTCAGCTTTGCAAAACGATATAAAGTGCCGCTGCATGTTCGCTCAACATTCACATCGAACGAGGGAACCTGGGTGGTTGAGGAGGACAAATCAATGGAATCAAATCCTGTTTCAGGTGTAACGTACAATAAGAATGAGGCGCGATTGACCATAACCAAGGTGCCGGACACCCCTGGGATGGCGTCAAAAATTTTTTCCCCCATCTCTGAACAGGGCCTTGTGGTGGATATGATAATCCAGAATACCAGGCCCGAAAGCAACATGACGGATATGACCTTCACGGTGCCCCGCACCGATTACAAGAGAGCAATGCAGATCATGAAGCAGGTCGCCGCTGACATCGGGGCGGAGGGCGTCACCGGTTCAGAGAATATTGCCAAAATTTCCATAGTCGGGGTGGGCATGAGGAATCACTCCGGTACCGCGAGCACCATGTTCAAAGTACTGTCGGATGAAGGAATCAATATCATGATGATCAGCACCTCTGAAATCAAGGTATCCTGCGTAATCGAAGAAAAATATACCGAACTGGCCGTCCGCGCCCTCCACGCCGCCTTCGGACTGGAAGCCGATAACGTTGCCACGGTTGAATAATGACGGGGGGTGCCTCCGGATCATCATCGCTCCAAGGCAGTTGACCATTTCTACCGAACTATGACAAAAAAAATAACCATATACGATACAACCTTGCGGGATGGGACCCAGGCGGAAAATTTCAATCTTTCCGTAGAGGACAAGTTGCGCATCAGCTTGAAATTTGACGAACTGGGCATTGATTTTATCGAGGGCGGCTGGCCCGGGTCAAATCCCAAGGATGCGGAATACTTTCGTGAAATTCGTAACTATGAACTGAAACATGCCCAGATTACCGCCTTTGGCAGTACCCGGATGTACGCCAATCCCACCGAAAAGGATCCGAACCTCCAGGCCTTGATCGAAGCCGGCACTTCGGCCATCACCATTTTCGGCAAGACCTGGGATGTCCATGTGCGGGATGCATTAAGGATCAGCCTGGAAAACAATCTGACTATCATCGAGGAATCCCTTGCCTACCTGAAACCGCATGTCAAACATCTTTTTTACGATGCCGAACATTTTTTTGACGGTTTCAAGGGCAACCGGGATTATGCCCTCGCCACCATTGACAAGGCGATTGACGGAGGGGCCGAATGTCTGGTCCTCTGTGACACCAACGGCGGGACTTTGCCCCACGAAATTCCGGCAATAATGGAAACGATCAAAAAGCATCTTGCCGACCGGGGATCAACGATTGATCTCGGCATCCATGCCCATAATGATTCGGAAACCGCGGTGGCGAATTCACTGGTCGCGATTTCTCTGGGAGCAACCCACGTCCAGGGTACCGCCAACGGTTTCGGTGAGCGCTGCGGCAATGCAAATCTCACCTCGATCATCCCGGCGCTTGCCCTCAAGATGGGCTATGACTTTACCGCCTCAACAACCCTGAAGAAATTAACCGAGGTTTCCCGTTTTGTCACGGAACTGGCCAACCTTCCCCCTAACAAGTATCAACCCTATGTGGGAAATTCCGCCTTTGCCCATAAAGGCGGAATTCATGTCAGTGCCGTGCAGCGCAACCCCATAACCTATGAACACATCGATCCCGAACGGGTAGGGAATATACGCCGGGTGCTGATTTCCGATCTTTCCGGCAAAAGCAATGTCCTGCACAAGGCCAGGAAATTCGGGCTCGATCTGGACAGCAAGGATCCGGTGGTCAGCGCCATTGTCAAGGAATTGAAGGAGCTGGAAAACCAGGGGTTCCAATACGAGGGTGCGGAAGCATCATTTGAATTGTTGATGCGGCGAGCCTTGGGATCACGAAAAAATTATTTTGACCTGAAAGGATTCCGGGTCATCAGCCAGAAGGACCTGGACGGACAGATATTCGAAGAGGCCACTATCCGGATCGAGGTCGGGGGAGGGGTAGTCCATACGGCCGCCCTGGGGAACGGACCGGTCAACGCCCTGGATAACGCCTTACGCAAGGCCTTGACTCGTTTTTATCCGGCCCTTCAGGAAATGGAACTCACGGACTACAAGGTCCGGGTACTTGCCAGCGAACATGGAACCGGGGCACGCATCCGGGTTTTGATTGAGTCGAAAGACCATGACTCGGCGTGGGGAACCGTAGGAGTTTCCCAGGACATCATCGAGGCAAGCTGGCAGGCCCTGGTGGACAGCGTCACCTACAAGCTGATGAAGGATGAAAAAAAACAAGTCTGAATATGAATTGAGGCAGGGCCGGCGATTGCTGGTCCTGTTGCTCCTTGGTCTCATTGTTGCCAATTTTTCCATTCATACGCATGACCGCACCGCCCAGGCAGAACATAGAGCCAAGGTCAGAGATGAGCTCATCTGGGTAGATGCCGGCAAGGACGATTTCAGGCAGGGTGTCTGGCAGGTCCCGGAAAAAACAACCCTTTTCGAACTGCTCGGTTATCTTGATCTTGATTGCCCTGCAACCCATGATAATCGCGATCTCAAGTTAAAGCCTTTCAGTACGCTGTTTTCCCATTCAGGCCGGACCGATCTCCAGAGTGATATCCATCCCCGACTTGCATCTTTGGTTTTTCAGCCAATCCCCCTGAACCGTGCCGACGCGCAGACCCTTACCACCCTGAATGGCATAGGCCCTTCGTTGGCGAAAAAAATTGTCGGATTCCGTGAGGGGATAGGAAAATATAATACCGTTGAACAACTACTGGAAATAAAAGGGGTGGGGCAAAAAACCGTCGAATCACTCCGGGGGCAGATTTCCGTAGACTGATATCCTTCCCGACGCCGATCCTCCGGCCTTCTCACTTGAGCATCTTTAAAAGAACCAGCAGCTGAAAACCACGATGTACTTTTGAGGTCCTGCCTTCCTGACCGTCCTCCGCCGGAAGGTTTTTTTCCACGGCCTCCTTTGGGGGAGGATTCATAACCGTAGAAGAAATTTTAGCCAAGGCATCGGGAGCAGCTGAAAAGGTTGAAACAATGGTTGCGGAGATGAGAAGAATTCGAAAGAGATGTAACATTTTCATAATCGACCCTTCAGTTTTCATGTTGCATGAATAAAAAATATTTCATTTGACAACTTATACCATAGCAAAATTCATTCCAGAAGTATTAAAAAAAAAGACGCTGTAAATCAAAGCAGTTACAAAGAAGGGTTGCGGTCGACACCCCGATAAAGGTGTGTTCTTTTTTTCCGGATGAGGGAGTTATGACACAGGACGCGAAGTTGCTAAAGGGGCCGGAACTCAAATTGCCGATGGTGAACAGGTGGAGCGGATGCACAGATCGTAGGTTGGGGGTGAGCTTTGCGAACCCCAACGAATATTTCTTGTGCGATACGAAAAATGTTGGGGTTCGCAACGCTCACCCCAACCTACAAAAACCGAAATAATTCATGTTACATAGTTACCTCAACTCACCTTTTTGACAAAGGCAGCCATGTCCGATCTGACCCGGGCATATTCTTCGGCAGAAAGTCCGGCGCCCAGCGCGACAATTTCAGCCATCCTTGCCGTCAAGAAATCTCCCGGGCCATGGGCATCGGCGTTCACTGCCAATCCGGCTCCTGCCAGGCGGGCAATGGCTGCAACATGTCCGTTGGTGATTGAATGGCCCTTGCGGCCGGACAACTCGAGAAAGATGCCTTTCCGAGCCGCCAGCTCGGCATCTTCCCTGGTTATGAACCCAGGATGAGCAAGGATATCCACCCCGGCTTCCAGCGCGGCCCTGTTGGTCCCTGGCCTCACCGGCTCGGCAACGGTCTCGCCATGGCCGACGATTACTTTCGCTCCGAGCGCTCTGGCTTCCCTGGTGAGCTGGGCCATCATTTCCAGCGGCACATGAGTGAGTTCAATGCCAGGCAGCAGAAGGGTGGGCGAGTACCGATTCAAGTCAGCTGCAGCTTTGACTATACGAGGGATGATAAAATCGAGATTGGAGGAATCGGCATGATCGGTGATGGCGATGGCTGAATAACCGAGAATTTCCACCCGCCGCAAGTGTTCCGCAGGCACAAGTTCACCGTCACTGAAAAGCGAATGGGTATGCAGGTCTATCATCAATCTCCTCCTCAAGTCCAAGATATCCGTAAAAATTGCACAGCTCAGGGGATAAGTCTGCCCCTTAAGGAATTCCTCAAACCTTCTTCGACCAGGACCTCCAGCAGCTGCCCCGGTTTCAACTCCTTTTCACAGTAAAAATGCACAATATGATTTGAACCGCTGCGGCCGCTCCATTGATTTCCGGCCGTCTTACTTTTTCCCTCCGCCATGACTTCCAACCGCCTGCCGACAAACTCCCTGTTTCTCTCAATGGTTATCTCGTCCTGCAGCTCATGAAGCCTGGCCAGCCGCTCACTTTTCACTTCCTCCTCAATCTTGTCAGGGAAGGAAAGGGACCTGGTATGCGGCCGGTCGGAATACTTGAAGGAAAATGCCCCATGATAGCGAACGGTTTTGACCAGGTCAATGGTCTGTTCAAAATCCTCCGCGGATTCTCCGGGAAAACCAACGATAATATCGGTAGTCAGGGAAGTTCCAGGGGAAATCTCCCTCAACCGATTCACTTTTTCCAGATAAGTTTCGATGGTGTATTTCCGGTTCATCCGTTTAAGAACCTCATTTGAACCAGACTGCACCGGGAGATGGAAATGGGGACAGAGCTTGTCGATTTCCGCAAAGCAATGCATCAACTCTTCGGAAAGATCTTTGGGGTGTGAAGTGGTAAAACGCAGGCGTTCAATGGCCTCGATTTCGGCAACGCCCTTCAGGAGTGCGGGAAAGGTATGGGTTTGCCCTTTCTGGCCATCGCGGCCATAGGAGTTCACGTTCTGTCCCAGGAGGGTTACCTCTCGGACACCTTTGGCGGCCAGATGAGCAACTTCGGCAATTATATCTTCATATTTCCTGCTTATCTCCCTCCCTCTGGTATGGGGAACCACACAATAGGTACAGAAATTATCACATCCCTGCATAATGGTGACAAACCGCTTATGTGGCGCGGCATCTTCCATATCGGGAAGAAAAGGGGGGATGATGAAGGAAGACGAAAGGGCGGTTGATACGCATGATGATTTGTCCCGCCTCACAGTTTCCAGCAAGGCCGGCAGCCGGTAAATGCTTTGCGGACCAAGGACCAGATCAATATGGGGCATGCGCTTGATAAGATTGTCACCGTCCTGTTGAGCGACGCACCCGGCAACCGCGATAACCAGACCTGGTTTTTTGCCCTTGATCTTCTTGTAGCTGCCAAGGGAGCTGTAAGCCTTCTGGGCCGCTTTGCCGCGGATGCTGCAGGTGTTCACCACAATGACATCGGCATTCTCGGGCTCGGAAACCGGCTGATACGATGCCTCCTCCATGAGCTGCGCCATGATTTCAGAATCCCTTTCATTCATCTGGCAGCCAAAGGTTTCTATGTAATATTGTCTTGCGGGTTGCATGTGGATGGTTAGTTAAATGGTTAAGTGGTTAAGTGGTTAAGTGGTTGATTGGTTAAGTGGTTAAGTGGTTAAGTGGTTTAGTGGTTGATTGATTGAACAGCTCAACCCATTCGACCAATTAACTATTCGACTATTCAACCATTTAACTATTCGACTATTCAACCATTTAACCCAAATTATTAACACAGGTCATCAACTTTGATCTCTTCATATTCGAGCCTGGAAGCCATGCTTGACAACAGGCTCAGCACCTCCCCCTGGCAAGCAGAGGGAAAACGGATCTGCACCTCGCCGGTTGCAGCAGAAACTGTCGACAACAACCCCAGACCATCATATGCTTCGAGGATGAACTTCAGAAAATGGATCTGGTCCGGGGCGATGCAAAGTTCCAATACCCGCAATTGACTCTCCATATTGACGCTCCTCCGCGCAGATGCCTTAAACAGCGGGTCTAAAAAATTAACAGCTTTAGGCCTAAACCTGGAGAGACACTTCCGGCGCACCTTCGAGCAATTCCTTATACCCGGAAAGCCTTGGATTCACAACCTCGAGCAGATATTCTTCGGTCTGCTGTTCGGCGCGACCGACAAACTCCCTGCCGTCACCAATGAGCTCTTCCAGCTCCCCGCGGTTGAAAGGTATGGATTCATCCATGGCCAGCCGGGAAAGCAGGTCATTTTCAAGACCTTCCTCTTTGACCGATTTTCCCGCCGCGACCGAATGAACCTTGATCGCCTCATGCACCTGCTGCCGGCTTTTGCCTTTGGCAACGCTGGCCATCAGTATTTTTTCGGTAGCCATAAAGGGAAGTTCTTGGGAGAGATGACGCTTTATTTGGTTCGGATAAACAACAAGTCCATTGGTAATATTAATGTAAAGCATCAATATGGCATCGGCGAGCAAAAAGGACTGGGGAATGTCCATCCGACGGATGGCCGAATCGTCCAAGGTTCGCTCAAACCATTGATTGGCATAGGTTGCGGCAAAATTAGCGGGAAGCCCCATGAGTTTGCGGGCAAGGCCGGTCATCCGTTCTGAACGCATTGGGTTGCGCTTATAGGCCATGGCAGAGCTGCCCACCTGTTGTTTGGCAAAAGGTTCCTCTTGGACCTTCAGATTCGATAACAGGCGCAAATCAACGGCAAATTTATGGGCGGTGGCGCCGATGCCGGCAAGTGTCTCTGCCGACTTCATGTCCAGTTTGCGGGTATACGTTTGCCCAGTGACAGAAAATGTGTCGTTGAATCCAAGTTTTACTGATACAAGATCATCTAGCCTCCGAACTTTTTCATGATCGCCGTTAAACAGCTCAATGAAGGTAGCCTGGGTCCCAACCGTGCCTTTGGCGCCGCGGGCCTTTATTTGTGTTTCAAGCATTTCCACGTATTCAAGATCCATCAGCAGATCTTGGAGGTAGAGGGTGTTTCTTTTGCCAACAGTAGTCG